>OLRA01002408.1_pt1 | contig 18881 bp, 18 predicted proteins | sample 1673011 | NCBI WGS metagenome assembly OLRA01 (sample SAMEA3136746, study PRJEB25190) | human gut metagenome | reverse complement strand
TTGTACTTAAGATTATCTTAACTGCGTCATCGTCTAATGTCAATGCTGTATTTTCCTGACATGTATTACAAAATGTGTAAATATGCCGGCCTTCTCCGAATGGATCAAATGTGCAGATGAAGATTACGTAACTTTTCTTTAATGTCGTATAATCTTGACCTTTATCCAATATATTGAGATCTATCATCCCCTGGTAATAACGCATCCTCTTCGGCAGGTTTGCGCCATCGGACGTCTGCATTTCCAGATTGAATACCGTGTTCTGATCATCCTCCACATATACATCCAACCGAATCCCTTTCGCCTGTAGAGACAGATCAATGGTTTTCTGTGTTTGTGGATATACGATCTTTCGTATCTTCACACCTAAGATTGTCTCCAAAAGCGGTTTCACAAATTTAGGATTGCTCATGATCCGACTAAACATAAAGTCGTCTCGCAGTTCCAGTTCCTCATATTTCTTCATTTTCATTGCCATATAGTAATCTCCTCTTCCCTAAAATATGCTACATTTATTGTTTCGTATGTTGCAGTATATCATTTTTGACCGAGGATTACTATTGACATTTTTCACATTCTCATGCATTAATTCTGTACATATCTCACAATATTTGTTCGTTTTTATTTTCTATATTTTGATCAATCAGTTTATAAAAAAGAGCAAACCAACGTTTTGCTCTGATTCCCTCTACGTTGCGAGCATTTTAAGATTATCTTAACTGCGTCATCGTCTAATGTCAATGCCTAGTTTCCGTTACAATCTATACGATAAAAACCAGCCATTTCTCACCACATCATCCGATATCTTCTCGGTGTCAATCCTTCTATCTTCTTAAATGCCCGATTAAAATAATTGGGATCCGATATCCCACACTTCTCCCCGATCATCTCCACTGACAGATCCGTAAATCGCAGCAGCTGCTTTGCACGCGTAATACGAATCTGCAGCAAATACGAATTCACCGTAACACCATAGGTCTGCTTAAACAGCTTCGTCAAATAATACTTATTGATGTAAAAACGTTGCGACAAATCATCTAATGTCACCTTATCCTCATAATGCGATTCCAAATATTCTTTTACAAGATGAATACTTTCCTGCTTTGCTCCGCCAATCTCCTGCTCCGGATGATATGTTTCCTCCATTAACAATGTCAAAAAATTCTGCAGATACCCATTAATCCGCATATCACGAATATAATCTTCCGAATCTGCTACGCGATATACCGCATCAATCACATCCATATATTGATCGATCCGGTTAGAAGGAAAAACATTTTCTCCGCCTCGGGATAAATATTTGTCATAAATTTTGGCTGCCATACTGCCATTAAAATGCATCCATTTTAGAGACCATGGCTCATCCTTAGAACTTCTATGGTAATACGGATGTCTGCAATCAATAAACACACAGTCCCCCACAGAAAGCGAATATTTTTGTCCGCGAAACTGCAATTCTCCCCGACCATTCTTTACGACAAAAAACAAGAAAGAGTCCAGCGATTCTCTATGACTTTGATGTGGCTTCAATGCCTGCAGCGAACCAACCTCTTGCAAATATAACAGTGCTTCTTTTGCAAAAAGAGTCGGTGTATAGATAATGCGGTCTGAACGCACTGCACGATCCGTGAAATATCCCATTTCCTCTATGCTCATACCGCACCTTCTCTCTATCACATTGCAAGCTCCATAATTCTACAAATGCTTTAGTTCAGCACAACACCCTTGCGCAGCATAAAGTTGCCATATTGCCGTTCCTCGCCCGTCTGTATAATTGCGTAGGCTTTCTTGGCATGCTCATAAAATTCAAACCGCTCATATTCTCCGAGCTGCACCTCGAATCCCTCAATCTCACTGGAACGAGCACGAACCTCTTCCCACATCGTCGGTATCGGCATTCCTTTATCTATATCCGACTGCACCAGGCTCATCACCATGATCGGAGCCTTCACGTACGTGTCTAACGGCATAACTTTCACAATGGCTTCCACCATCTCCGGTGCACTAATACAAGGGTACTGAATAACACGCTTTCCCATCGCTTCTGCCGGAAAATGTGCATCTGCGATGACAATTTCGTCATCATGTCCCATCTCGCATAGTATTTTCAACATCTCCGGGGTCAGCACTTTCGGAATTCCTTTTAGCATCGTTTGACTCCTCCCTTATTCCCAGATAAACTCCGTATCCCAAACATCAACGCCACTATCCTGGAATATGCTATATAATCTCTGGTGTAGCTGTTCTCTCGTAACGCCCTTCTTCATGATCACCTGTAAGAAACCGCCACCACCGGCACCGGAAATAAACTGTCCATCCACCAGATCTTCACAAGCAAGAAATATCTGATCAATGCACGTATTCGTCGATCCCGCATCAAGCTGCTTGCTAAGTTCCCAATGCTCATTCAAAAGTGCCGCAAACCGATCCACATTACCACGTTCCAACTCAAATTGCATCAATGCCGCTGTCCGCTGCATTTGATCCAACGCATCGGTAGATTCCTTACGCCCACCGATATATCCACCAACAACATCCCGCAACAAATTTCTCGCCAAACGTCTCTGTCCGGTATAGATCAGCGCAAATCGCTCCTGCAGCTCCTTCTTAGTTGCCTCACTCAGTACCACATTTTCTACTTGAATCACCTGATTGATTCCAGGTTCTGTCGTAATCATCTTAACTCCCGCTGTCACGCCACCGACTTGATCCTGCCAGCCGCCACCGGTACTCATGATCTGCTCCATGCAAAGCACAATATCATAAAGCTCTGCATCTTGTACTTCCTGTCCAAAAAATTCAAAGATCGCCTTCACACAAGCCCCCGATAGAATGGAACTTGTGCCAAGTCCAGACCCCTTAGGCACACCGATCACCTGCGTCGACAAATAAAATCCGCCGCCCAGCTTCTCCAATATATCCGTCAATTCATAATGACCTTCGATCGGAATAATGCCACATGCGATCAATGCTGCTTTATGAAGGGCAAAGAAATCATAGGGATTATGGCAATCCTGAATCTCCTCTACCGTCTTTGCAACACCACTTACACCAATGTCCTGACTCTCAAACTGTACCTCCAGCTCAGGAATTCGATGCATCGTCACCTGAATCGGATAATTGCCTTTCAGCTTAATCGCCGCATTTAATACAACACCACCCTTTTCGTTACAATGTGGTGGTGTATCCGTCCAACCGCCGCCCCAATTCACACGAACCGGAAGCGAAACATGCACTTCCTCCTTCGCAATATGAAAATCATCAAAATCCGGAATCTTATCTTTGCCATTTTCGTAGATCACGCGCTGGATCTCATCAAAGCATTTGCTCTCTAACGCATCATACTGTGCTCCTGCAAAGCTTTGGCGATGATTTCTCATATATCTGGACAACACATAATAAATGCGAATCTTCTCCGAAAATGCACTATGCTCTGCGCGCTCCATCAACAACTGATATTGCGCCTCGTTAATTCCTGCATCACCAAAGACACGCAATGCATCCTCGTAATACTCTCCCTGCATCAATCGATCCACGAAACAGGTCACAAGCACCTGGTTCTCAATGCTCCGTTTCCACGGAACAATAGCGCGTACATCCGCTGCATTAAAACTGCTGCACAAACTCAGTCTCTTTGACTCCAACCAACTCTTCACATCATCCGGCTTCGCTGTTCCTGCCACAATACGGCATAAACGCATCGCACTTGCAACACTGGCAGCACGATCTGCCTCTACCGTATAGAGATCAGCAAACCACAAATAACGCTCCTGTCCATTCCATATTTGCTCCGGCAAAATGTCGTACGCCGCCAATATATTTTGTATCGGTATCCCCATCCATAGGCTATTCTTCTCATAGGTTCCCTTTGGATTATCCTCCGCACCATACACCCTCGTCACAAAAGTGCCATCCGAGAGTGCCAACGTGTGAAACACCATATTTTCCGGCAATGTCACATTCTCAATGCCGGCATTCGAAATGATCGTACCGGCTCCAACGACCGTATTCGGTCCAATATAACTATCCTCTATATAGGATCCCTGTCCTATCACGGCATCTGACGCAATGTAGGCATTATTCGTCGCATATTCGTCCGCATCCTGCATATTCGTCAAAACACGCTTCTGCCAGCCAAGGAATTCATAATCATCCACGCCAACCGTCACAAGCTCTCTAAGCTCTCTCGTAGTTCCAAAATGAATAAACTCCGCCGGAGACAGACAGATCAGCTTCATTGAGAAAGCATGCAGTGCCTCCCAGATCTGATTACGACACTCTGTCAGTTCTTCGCAAAAGCTCCCCTCCGGAGTCTCCCGCTGAAAATCATCCAACGTCGCTTCGCCAGCTAACGGATACAAAAAGTCCGCATAGAAACTTACTCTCGCAGTCTCATTCACAAACTTATGAAACTTCTCTTCACAGACGACGCCATCTGTGCTGATCAGACCAAACAACGCATTCAGTAGTTCAGCATCTAACACCACTGCACCGGTATCAATATCAACCGCATCATTCTCATTCACCGCACCGGCTGCTCGAAGTGTCTCCACCGACTGTTTCTGCAGGCAGCGTGCTACATGATCGTGACCGTCATTTAAGAAAACACCGTGATTTTTGCCCGTCTCAACATCTTCCTTGATCGAAATCGCTGCCGCACCGTGATACTGTAGATCGATCTGCAACGGGTTAAATAAAAGCAGCACATCTCCCGATAGAACAACCATTCCATCTGGGAAACGTCCTGCTAAAGAAGTCATCCCTATTATAAATTCATCAAATAATGTCGATGGTCTGCCATTTGGCAGCTCCCGCGGCACCGGTGAAAACAACTTGCCACAAGCCGAATACTGTGGAACACGCTTACTGTCTCCTCCGGAGTGGATCACCAAGATCCGCTTGCCCCGGAAATGATTCTCCCCTGCATCTCCATCCTGCTCAGCAATATACTTCAATACATTAAAAGTTGCTCCACCAGATCCAACACGCTTACCATCCGGATCCGGTAACACCTTATAAACTGTCTTCTCCGGCAGCAAGCCTAACGTCAACCGATCTAAAATCTGCTGCTCATAGGCTAACGCCTGCTCCTCATTGGAAGCTGTTAATATCACATAATCCCATGTGATATAACTGGATTTGCGCAAACTGCGCTGATACTCGTCCCATGAGTCAAGGTAACTCTGGGCGAGGAATAGTTTTTTAAGTTTTCTTTTGGTCATTGGTATGTGCTCCTTGGGGTATTAATCTTTTTTATAATGCTTTTTTTCTTAATCATGTTTTTATAAAAGTCTTCAACCCATTCATGTATCTGCACCATCTCTTCTTTATTTTTCTGTGCATCCTCTGACGTACAATTCGACATTAATTTTTCTCGCAAATATTCTCGCATACCTTGCTTAATATCTTCCGGATTCTGTTTGTATATTTTTTCTTTGTTTGCTTCACAATAAATGACCAATAACTCTTCTACTCCTTGATAATCCATAATCACGTATTCTCCCCCTTTTCAAGTTGTGGTTCTACTGTTTTCCCGTGGTTTCCCCCTAACAAATCCCATATTTACGACTTACGGATCCATTGTTATCATCAATTTGATGCCAAGTGTTTTCCAAATATAGAAAAACTTAGTCTTGGATGTTTTGATGCTGCTTCTGAAAATTTCATAAGCACGATTCCTATTACAACGGCACACAATAATGTAAAGCACAAATCATACAATGCTCGATTTAATGCCAATATATTCTGCCCTATGAAGTTTATTGTATACTCATATGCTTTTGCAAAGCACCGCTCCAAAACGATCCGTTGCAAAACATATATTTCGAGCGTATGTAATCCAAGTCTTTGTATAATATGAAGTACTTTTGCGATTGGTTTTGACTGTTTACAATCTTTTTGTATCACTTTATCATACAGTTTCTTTAACAGGCCAATAACAGCAAGAGAGCCTACAAGTCCTATGGTATAGCGATATAAATCAATACTAATTTGTCCTAGCAAGCCAATTTCACTAATTTTCCCTGTTAATCCGGAAATATAAATATAAGACTCTTTTTTATAAAACAGTAAGAGAATTACCCATATGACTCCACAAATTGGCTGGATCACCTTCCTGTATGTTTCATTTTCAAAAAGGTTCCATTCATTTATAGCATATCCAATAACAAAATAAGGATAAACAAATCCGTTTGAAGTACCACCAGGCATTTGGACAAATAGTACTGTACCTAGAATCATTATCAAATATTTCAAAAATGTACTCACAGGAAGTTTATGAATAACTGCCACAAAAATAGAAGCACATAACACAGCCCATAAAAACCAAATTCCAATAATTGAATGAAACCATGTACGCACATTGAAAGTACCTACCGAAATACTGGCAATTACAAAATCAAATGTTCCCCATACAAACAGTGGAATTCCAACACCTCTCAATCTATTCGTAATTATAATTTTTAGTTTTTTATTACGTCCCCAGTAACTTACATATCCGCTGAGTAACATGAATAGAGGCATATGAAAACTGTAAATCACTTTGAAAGCATTGTCCTCGAAGAAGTCAACTGTTCCTGCCGACATATACTGGATACAATGCCCCCATAAAACCAATAAAATTGATATACCTTTAGCAAAATCTATAAAGTAATCACGTCTGTCTGTCAAATTGTCCATTCTTTCTCCTATTATGTCATGTATAGACTTAAAGATTGCTTACACTCCAAAACTCTATATTTCTAATCTTACAAGCAAAAACCTCGTCATTTATTCAGAAAGATTATCTATAATATCCCAATCAGATTTGAAACAAGCATTCGTATATCCTTCCACATTTTTTGTCGCATACCGAGGGCAAATAATTTTATCCGCATTCATATTTAGGAATGCACTCCAAAAAGAAAACGTACTATTTGAGATGACAAGATTTTTTGCTAGACTCATCATGAACATATCTTTAATACTTTCATCAATACTATGAGATACAATTCCAGCTATTTTATAGTCACAAAGCAATTCTTGTGCATATGCACTATCATCCGTAAAAATATAAAGTGGCTTTTTTTCTGCAAATTTACTTAAAGCTTTATTATAATATTTTTTTCCACATAGATTAAAAGTTTTTCCATTCAGAAAATCTCCACCCCTAACATGAACAGCAATAACCTCTCCACTTTTTAGTATTCGAACGTCCTCGCTGTCTGTTTCACTTAGTTTTGGATTCATATTAAAGGCTGAAATAATATCCTTCTGATACTCTTGAAAATACTCCGTATTTTGCCACATTCCATTTATGTACCAGTCACCGGAACTCAACAATTCCTTGTTTTCTTTCCAATTATGTTCTGTGACAGTCCATTTTGCTACATTGGGATGCAATTTCGCACAGATTGAATTATATTTCCATTGAAATTGATGTACAATAAAATCGCGCACTTTCCAAGGTAAAAACAAGTATGATCTATTTGGTACTAATCCTGAATATACTTTTTTTACTTCTTGATATAACGCATAATTTAATTTAATTCCAAAATACGAGCTTAACTCAAAACCGTTATGCTCCTCAAACAACATGTAATGCGATATGTCTGCTTTAATTTCTTGCTTTGGATATTTTTTTTGAAGAGCAATCAGCATAGCAAACTGATACATCTGATTTCCTAGTCCCCCACAAAATTTTACAATAATCATTTTCTACACCTCACAATATTTTCAGCTTCTCACTTTCTTAATTACATTTAACACTCCATCAACAACAACACTATTACTCATGTAGTATTCAATCAAAAAGTAACCTACCACAGACAAAATAACAGTGCTAATCACGTAGGCAATTGTATCTCCGAATAAAAGCAAAAGCACTCTATTACAAATAACAACCCAAGCACATCCTAAAACAATCTTTTTTATAAGATTATCTTCGCTTGTCTCATTCACATACTTTCTTGCCTTATAATTATATGCAAAAAAAGATCCCATCTCTGCAATTAGTGTCGTAAAAGCTGCTGCCGCATCTTGAAAAAAGGGAATCAGAGCAATGTTTAAAACAAAATTCACAATTGCAAACACTGCGGTTATTTCAAAAACGTATTTATCCTTGCCAAGTGGAATCAAAACGGCCTGTCCCCAGAAATAAGAACCGAGTGCAAAAAGCAAGGAAACTGATAAAATAAGTAATGATATTTCAGCTTTCAAATATTCCTTTCCTGCAATTAGTAAAATAATATCTTTTCTTAGCATTACAAGACCAACCATCGCTGGTATAGCAAAAGTCATAAGTATATTATTGATTTCTTTGACAGTATTAGAGAACTCACTCCTATTCTTTTCCCCTAAAATTGCAGAAAGACGTGGTATTGAAACCACTACTATAGATGCAATTACTGTCTTAACCACATTATATACTTTCGTAGAAACTGAATATAGACCAACTGAAGTATCATCACACATAAACCCTAAGATGGTCATATCAGTACTACTATATACAGTGCCAGCAACCGTCATCGCAAATAATAAAAGTATAGGTTTCATATGTTTTTTTAATCTGTCTGAAAAATTAATTCGTATTCTGACGTACTTTTTTGCAAGTTTCCAATTCAAGATATTGACACCTGCAGCTGACACGACAGTAATAATAGAATAAATAATTAATGAATTCTCATTCTTCACAAATGCAAACAACAGAATCAGTGATAAAAATTGAAAAAATATACTTCTTATTGTGATATAGAAATAATCCTCAAACGCAGAAAACACCCACTCAACCCCAATCAAATTCAAAGGTATCTGCATAGCTAAAATCGTTATTATTGTTCTATAATCACTTAGTTTTCTAACAGAAAACACTGTGATAACTAGCATTGCTATCGAAAACAAAACCGAAATGAGATTGATTGTAAAAATATCCGATGCAAATACATCTGCTTTTTTTCTGCTTTCTCTCACCTTTGCACATTCTCTTATAGCGTAAGGCGTAATTCCTAAATTTGCAACTAAGATAAAATAGCTAACAACCGAACTGGCAAAGTTGAATCTCCCAAGATTCTCTACTCCTAAAACTCTTGAAACATATGGAAATGAAATTAAAGGAAACAGTATACCCATTAAACCTTTAATTCCATTCAAAACCATATTTAGCTTAAATGACTTATTTTTCATTTTCTTCATCCCTATCCAAATTTATGCTTTCATCAAATATATATTTCTTAATAGATTTTACGGTAGCCATGCATACGCTAGCCGAAGCATAAATCTCAAAAAAACATGGAACTTTTACGCCGAATGCGATAATCAGCATGACATTAGATATTTCATACCTTTATCCTGTGCATTATTACAATGCTAAGTCAATATCGTCCGACTATGATACTAGTTCACCCATTTTATTTTATAAGTAAAATACCTATTTTTCGTGGCAGTACCGCACAAAGCCATTGCCTAAATATGACACTAACCTTAGCATTAGATGTCCGATGATGTATAATAAAAGGGCTATAATCCTCTTTTCCATAATATGACATAACAAAGTTTTTTTGAGCATATTTTTCGGGTAATCTACCAAATTGAGATGGGTCAGAGTACACCTTTATATGATACTTTTTTACTAACAAGCTTAAAATTGATTGATCTTCTCTATGTGCTATATATTCTGGTAACTCCGCATCTAAATTTTGGGGTGGCTCTAGGATATTTTTATCACAACAGTAGGATAGCCATTCGTCCACAAATTTCATAGTAAATTCACTCTTTTTGAACGCAATAAATGATCCTGAAATCTGAGGTGTATCTGTATATTTAGCACCTAACAATTTCATTGCCTTGAACACATATCTTTTTGTAAATTGTTTTTCAATCAGCGGCAAAACACTAACCCATATATCCTGGCTCCTTAATATTTCAAAAATAGGATCTGGTTCACGAAACAGAAATGCACCAGAATCACAATAAAATAGTATATCCCCATAATTTATTTCATCTAATGCCTTTTTTATAATATACGGTTTCCAGAGCCATAACCCATTTCCCCGTTTTTGCTGTAAAATCTCAGCATTTCCAATTTTAAAATCATTATCTATATCTTTTTCAGAACACTCTATTATTTTGTCAAACCCAAATTTTAAGCCACTTTTGGAACACAGCTTTTGAGCTTGTTCATAACTAGAATTAGCATAATTTATCAAATATCTCATATTAATAGACTACCTTTCTGTGAAAGGCACAATATGCTGTAAAACATATTCGCAAAGCTTTCGCATTTCATTCTATATTCCTTCTGGTTACACCTTCCTATTGCTGTATCACAAAATATACATATATAGGTAGTTTCATTTACCTTCAATGTAATTACATCGGATGAATATTATTCTCCAAACTGAAAAATAGAATACTGGTTCACTTATTTTTCTTTGAGTTTCAACTCTTTTTTCTGGGGTAGCCACTCGGCAGAGCTAACTATCAAGAAACTAGTACACCGCTCTGACTACGAGGAACTCTGGATCTCTTTCCCGGAATCAGAACAGATTTTATCCTCACTGCAGCTCTCATGACTGCACAATCAAGGATTCTGACAGGAACCACACGGTATACCACTCTGCAGTCCATCATAGGTCGACTCATCTGCACATGCAACGAAAACGTCACGACTGCAAGTCCTGCCGCCGTACTTTCATGCAGCATCCAGAATAGCTTCATCCAACACTACACATCACACAGCTTCTCTACATCGATATCTGTCTCTCACTAATGAAAATGCAGTCTCTCAGAGCTGTGGCGGAAGAAAACAGCGTATCGGAATCCAGCGTCTACTCCATCCTTAATCTGATCAGCTTTAATACTATCAGCAAGCTTCCTGAAACCATCGCCATTGATGAATTCAAAGGCGACAGCGACATCTGGAACAGCGATCGGCAACACTGGTTCAAAGCTAAATAACACACCAACATCGTCAATGGCGATACCCGTTCTGTGATTGATGTCCTTCCTGTAATTCGGGATACCGACCTCAAAAATTACTTCCGTCAGTTTTCAAAATCTGAACGAAATAACGTCCGATTAGTGTTTCTATACCATCTTATATTACTATACGCATACAGAATTATACATAAGATAATTATGTTCCCTGCCATATCCTGTGAAAAAATCATCATCCAAAAACAAATTGATAGAAGCAATCCTGCTTGTTGACTATTGGCTATTTGACAACAAGCAAAATAAATACCAAGGTTAGCAATAATTCCATATAGCAAACCATATATAGCAAACCAATTTAACGGAGTACAGGTTAAAATGCCCTTATTCAAATATAACTGACTCCAATTTCCCCAACCGCATCCAAGCAAAAAATTGTTTTTGAATGAATTTACGGCAATCGTAACAGCCCTAAAACGTTCAAATGCAGATCCATTCGTGAGATTTTGAAACTTTCCAAAAACTTGTGAATTAATTATATTACCACCATTTGATACTATAAAAACACCTATTATCCCCACACATAAACAGCACAACAATAAATTTCGCTTAAATTTTCCCTCGATATTTCCTGTCGAACGACTAAAAAGATACGCAACTAATATGCCACATGCTACAATATACCCTGCTGTAGAAACGGTAGTCAATATAGTTACATAAAATAATATTATCTTTTTGAAATTCTTCTGATGAGAAAATAACGACAAAATAATGGCTAGACATAAAAAAACCTGATAAACACCAGGCTCTTCAAAACAACCAAAATTTCTATAGTAGTCATTCATTTGTATCGGTACTAACGAAAACAAAGCATTTGCAGTTAGCGAAGTAGCTTCTACCGTTGGAAGCGTATAAAAAAAATGCGGAACTATTTTATATGCTTCCCACATAATTAATGAATATCCCGAAATAAATGTCATAAAATCAACATATGAACCCTTAAAAATTTTAAAATCTACTATTGAAACGAAAAAAAGTGCAATAATAACACCCGACAGTTGAGCAAAATCCAAAGAAAAATGGTTCGATTTAAATATAACTGTAAAAAATTCTAGTAAAAGTAATGTTACACTTATAAACAATGCATTTTTCTTTATGACATATTTCTTTTCTACTAACATTATAGCAACTATTACTCCCATCTGAAGTGTTCTAAGAAGCACTATATTGAATGATGAGTTAATCCAATAGGAAAGTGAAATATAATAAAAAATGTAGCTCAATATTATAATTTTTCTATTTTCTTTCTCTTGCACGTTCATTCATATATCTCCTATAAATTTCCCTATATTTCTTTCGAAATGTATTTATCGATATTGTGTTCATATACATCAAAGCACTTGTATCATATTTGAAAGTGCAACTTTGTACCACTGTATTTAATACTTTACTCAATGCTTCTACATTTTCACTCTCAAATGTATATCCGAGATGATTCTTTTCGACTGTATCTCCCAGACTTCCGTGATTTGCAGCAATAATCATCTTACCTTTGGCCACACCCTCGCCTAAAGGTCCACTGGCTCCATTAAAAGTTTTTCGATATGGAAGTACAATTGCATCTACAGCTTGAATTGCTATATCATACTCTTCATCTGTTAAAAATTTGAGATGCAACTTCACCTGGTCTCTATATGTTCTTGCCAACTCTTCAATTTTCTCTCTTTTTATAGCATCTTCAGATCCCGCAACCAGTAATTCAAAATCTCCAGTTACGCCTTGCATCGCCTTAAGTAAAATGTCCAATCCTTTATCATACCGCGTTCCACCAAGACATCCCAGTACAAAGGCATCCTCACTTAGGTCATAATATTTCCGTGCACCTGCCTTATCAATCTCATATCCAGTTGAAAAATGCGGATACTCAATATGTACAACATTTTCAATTCCTGCATCTTTAACTTCATTAAAAATAGCATCAGTATGTACAACTCCAACGCTTGATAAACGCATGATTCTCTTAAGACTTACAATTCCAATCCATCCCTTTTTGAGTGCATGAATTGTATTGACAACTTTATATTTCTTTTTTAAGCCTTCCAGTCCCAAACCGAAATACTTATAAAACACATCTCCATATAGAAAATGAATTACATCTGGTTTTTCTTTTTTTGTAATGCCTTTGACTTCTTTTGCCCACTTATAATATTCCGGCAGTTTCTTGTTAAAAAAATCTGTTTTTTGGAATACATACTGTTTCGCATTAAGTCCTTCAATTTTTTCGGGAAGAACAAGAACATTTTCCTTTCCAGGAATGTCCATCAACGCTTTCAGATATGTTTGATGATGTCCCCCTATTTCTATATCTACATATAATACTTTCACTTATTTTTCCTCTACTTACTGCTTCTTTTCCTTAAAGATACTTTCAAGCACTTGAATATGATCCTTGGCAATTTGATCAATCGTATTTGTTTGCATTTTATCAATGTTCGCAAGACTCATTTGTCTGCACAGTTCTTTATTATTTCTTAGCGTTAAGACCTTACTTACCAGCGTTTCTGTATCATCAACATCAATAATATAACCGTTTTCTCCGTCTTTAATAAGCTCTACACCTGCCACACATCGCTTCGTTGTTATAACTGGAAGACCATTAGCCATTGCCTCATTAATTACTAGTCCCCATGTATCACCACGGGTCATAAGAACAAAAAGGTCTGCTGCATTATAGTATTCTCTCAGCTCATCCTTGCCTAAGAAATCAACATAATGAACATTTGAAAGATTACGTGCTTCCTTATACTGCTTATATTCCGCAGACGGTTCACCACCGATAATGTAAAAGTCTACAGATTCACCAATTCTTTCTGCTGCTTTCAATACAATATCAAAACCTTTACATTCGATATGCCTGCCAACTGTGACAATATTAAATGTTCCCGTCATCCCGATTTTCTCTTTCAGACAGTTTTTTTCATCATCAGATAAGAGTTTTTTGTTGATATCTTCCTGATGAAGTGAAGTGAAATTATGTAAATGTATTCTTTTAGGGTCTGCCCCATAGTATTTGAAATACTTCATCGCAGATTGACCGCCTGCAAAATACCCTGTTGCTCCCCTCATCAAGAAGCATTTTACTGCTTTCTTTAATAGGTTAGGCTCCTCAATATCATTACACCCATCACAATTTAGGAAAAAAGGAATACGTCTTATTTTGCAAATTAATTCTAATAATATAGAATATTTCAGGGAATTATTATAGATTATCGCTGCATCAAAATCTTTAATGAACCTCACATCATTCCAAAATTGCTTTTTTCCCTTTGTTGTAAACAACATCTCGCAATCTACAGCAATTCTGGAAAGCCATTCTTTCGTTCGTTGTGCGTCTTGGTCGATTTCAAAATATATCTTAGAATTCCATTTACGGGCAATTCCAGCAAACACCTCCGCACGATATGGGGCAGGAAATTCTCCTATAATCAATAGTTTTCTCACAGAATCACCTCTTCCACGCTTCGATTAGTTCAGACGGTACTGTAAACTTATCAGCATATTTTTCAATTTTATTATCGTCCCATTCCCACCATTTCATTTTTTCATATGCATCAATAGTTTCGGCATCGAATCTTTTACGAATCAATCTTGCCGGGTTACCAGCCCAAATTTCATAAGGTCCAATATCTTTAGTTACAATTGAACCCATTCCAATCACGGCGCCGTTGCCAATCTTCACACCAGCTTTTATCATGACCCGGTTACCAATCCAAACATCGTTACCAATCGTTGTACGTTTGAAAATCTCGAATTCGTGACGAGCAAAATTTTTCTTCATAATATTATCCCATTTATGGAAAACTGGAGATGTTGACACCCAATCCATCGGATGCGAAGTGCCTCCTATATAACAGTCTGTTGATATTGAAGTAAAGTTACCAATATCCGTATCACTAACAAAACTGTTATTTCCTATATATGAATATTTCCCAATCTTACCTCTGTAAAACCGTACCCCAGAACAAATTGCCGCTGTCTTATCGACTATATCTTCCTGAAGAACACAAAAAAGTGCAATATGACTTGTTAATCGTTTCGGTAAAGATAGTATGTTCTTTAAAAAAACAAGTAGTCGTCTCATTCCTGTCTCCTCTTATGCTTTTAAGTCTCCCTGCTGTTCCATTTTAGTCCCCATTTTCTCACATTCATAGATCTTAGCATCCACCAAATAGCGATACCAATACGCCTGCAGGAACGTATAAATCTTTCCTTCGATACCGTCCAAAATGCCAAGTCTAAAATAATATCTATAAATAAAATACAAATGCGCCCGGAAAAACTTTGGCAGACTATAGTAGCCGTGGTTCTTCACAAAACGTTTTGCCTTAGCTTGCATTGACGTTGAAGTTTTCTCCACGGATTCCTCTCCATTTGCTACATCCGACTTCATTTGCTGATCCAGCACTTCTTTATTGGAATACCAGTTATGCTTATTGATCCACCATTCCAAAGATTTATTATTGTTATCAGAAAAGTCATTTTTGAAGGTAACCGTTTCACCATCCGTGACAATAAGATGCTCATCCATGAGTTTCATCTCAGACATTCCATGACCAACACGGAAAATTCTCAGCAAAAGTTCCGGATACTTGCCACCATGTTTAAGCCATCTTCCCATGAAATAAACTCTGCGGCGAAGAATTACACCATTCACCTTTGCAGGAAGATTATCCAGCTTTTCGTCAATCTCGTCTGCCAGTTCTGAAGTAAACTCCTCGTCTGCATCAACCTTCATCACCCACTCCGTCTGCAAGTTGATATTATCCAGTGCCCAATTAAACTGTGCAGCATGGTTTTCAAACTGATGTTCATAAACTTCCGCTCCGAGCGACTTCGCTAGCTCCACTGTTTTGTCAATCGAATAGGAATCAATAATCACAATACGCCGTGCCACACCCTTAAAAGATTCAATACACTTTTCTATGTTTTGCTCCTCATTTTTTGTGAGAATAATAATTGTTAAATTTGCCATTCCATTTTCCTCACAACCTCTTAATAACTCTCGCCGGATTTCCAGCAACCACACAGTTATCCTCAAACTTTCCAGCAACCACAGCCCCAGCACCAACAACACATCCATCGCCTAACACGGTACCTTTTAATATAATGCTATTGCATCCAATAAAGCAGTTCCTACCAATCCGAATTTCACGACTGGGCACTAGGCTACTATCACCGCCATTTGTATCTTGTAACAATTTATTTCTTGCTTCCACTTCAATAGGGTGGAAGTCATTGTCCAAAATCTTGCAATTGCCACCAATGCAGGTGTTCTCACCAATGCTGATTTTCTTCCGAGCGTAAATTGTTGCTCCACTGATTCCCACATTATCACCAATCTCAATCTCCGCACCCGGAGCACGAGCGACAATGATCGTTCGGCTGTAAAGACCTACCAAATTACTGAGGAAGCTGCTCTTGATCGTGACATTCTCTCCAATCTTCAACTTGGCACCACCCTTGTTGAAGATGATCGGCACACCTTTTAGCAAGAGGTTATGTCCATATTCAACTTTCGTCATCTTCATAACCAGCTTAAACCAGTTACTATTCATCCATCTTGCCTCCTCTACAATTTTACAATCTCTTCCGCATATTTTCTCACAGACACATCTCTTGTCAGATTATTTTCCAAATTCTGACGGCTCCTAACTCCCATTGCTTTCAATTCGTCTTTTCCAGCATTATCAATGAACCAGCGAATATTCTCTTCAACTTTATCATACTCACCCGGCTCACAGCAAAGCCCACCTTGAACATCCTCAATTAAGCATCGAACCTCAGAACCTGATTCAAGAACTCCGATTATCGGCTTTGCAGCTGCCATTATTCCGTATGCTTTTGACGGACAGCTAACGCCTTTGATTCCTTTTGCATTCACACACCAATGGACATCCCCGGCATTCAAGCTATAGATCAAATCGGCTTTATCTTGGTAAGGAATGAACATTATGTTATCCATGTGATGCTCCTGCACATAATTCATCAACTTATCCAACACAGAGCCCGCCCCGACAAAAGCGAATACAACTTCACGACCATCTGCGGCTTTAGTGCCAGGCTTGAACCTTTCTACAACCTCAATCAGATTTTCTAAATCATAGTACAAGCCAATGTTGCCAGAATACATAATGACAAATTTCCCATCCAAACTATACTTCTTTTTGAAAGCTACAATTCTTTCATGATCTGGCTCCAAAGGATAAATTTCATTTTCATCAATCCAATTGTTGATCATGACTGTTTTCGGTACTTTCTTTCCCTTGAAACGCCTCTCGACTGTTTCTACTAAGTCCCGCCCAACGGTAATGATGAGATCACTATGCTTACAACTTAACTTGTCAAACCACATCATTGCATTGGTGATCAACTTATTCTTACTGTATCCGACTGCCAGCACCTGCTCTGGGTTAAAGTCCTGAATATTGTATATATACTTGGCATGCTTCACCCATTTTCCCCACACACCCAACAAACCACCAAGGATCGGAGGTTGAGAAATAGCAAAAACATAGTCCATCTTTCCTACTTTGAAAGTAGCTCTCATCGCACCAAAAAAATAAGAAAGGATATTTTTCACACGGCTTTTCTTATTTGTCTTGCTAAATTCAGGTACTCGTATTCTTAAAACTTTTACACCATTGATTTCTTCTCTGTAATACTTCTGTGTCCTGTACTCATCTTGGATTGTCCCCAAGTAACTAGGTACTACACAAATAACTGTGATATTAAACTGATCCAGCATACCCTCCGCCAGTTCACGGAGAATCTGCCCCGTTGACGCAGTATCTGGAATATAGTAATGAGCATATATCAGAAGATTTTTCTTGTCTTGCATTCCACTATATTCCTCTCGCATAATTTTATTTATGTTACCAAACATATTTTATCTTATATGTTTGTAATCACTCACCCCACAACTACAACTTCCCCAACCCCCAGCACCACTTCTGTCTCTCGTTCAAACAATCGAATCTTCGCTTTTACCTCCTGTCGTTTGGCATCCACGCTGACGAATGTGCCTTCCATACCTTCAAACGTACCGCTTGTAATTTGAACGGTATCTCCTGCTTTCCAGCTTTCCATGGTCTTTTGAAATTGTTGTTGCTCTTGTTGCTTTGTAATATCACGTTGTTGTTCTTGCTTTAGTTTTTCTTCACGTAAGTTTTCTTCGGTTGTTTTGCCAATGACTTCGAGTGCGACTTTTGCTTTTGTGTATCTGCCAAAGAGTTCGACTTCGATCTCTGCAACACGCTTATGGCGATCGACGTAGCAGATCTTAGCATGTCCATAGCGAAGTGGACCGCTTAGGATTTCAACGTGCTCGCCAACCTGGTAGCCGACCGATGGTCGTACGATGTCTTCGTCATCCATCATTCCCCGCAGATATGTCTGTTCTAACTCATGGATCGGCGTAAAGTTCTCGGCGCTGCGAAGCACTTTCGTCACTTCCGGAATCGCATAGCAGGCACGGATAATGTCTGTAATGCGATTCTCGTCGGTATCAATAAAGATATAGCCGGGAAAGAGCGTCTGGATCAGTTCTTTCCACTCGCCATGACGTTTCTTAAGTGTTACGCATTTCGGCAGGAAGATTCGTTCATACTTCTTGGTATTGATCACCTGCTCGCACAACTTTATGATCATTTCTTCATTACCTGTCTGCACCTGCATCACATACCACATACGAATCCTCCATTCACTCCGTAAACCTGATCTGCGTGATATAACACGCATCCGGCCTTAGCGTTATTAACTCAAACTTTGCACTTCAAAAAATATCATATCGTCACATATTGCTTATTATGTCAGCAATAAATATGATGTTTTGCAGCCGACAAGCTAACTTGTTCTGCTAGCAGCGAACTAAGATAATTGCCGCAGAACGCAGAGTTTTTGAGTGATTTCTTATT
>OLRA01002400.1_pt1 | contig 18955 bp, 16 predicted proteins | sample 1673011 | NCBI WGS metagenome assembly OLRA01 (sample SAMEA3136746, study PRJEB25190) | human gut metagenome | reverse complement strand
CTTTTCGACCTCGTGTCCGGCCTGCTGTGCCCCCGCCATGAAACGGTCGCAGAGCCGGTCGGAATTTCCCCCGCGCCGCGGGCTGGAGGAGAGTACCAATACTTTTTTCGCCATAATCTTCATCTTCATTCATTCCCGGGCGCCACTTCATTCAGGCAGGCGATCGCGTTGAGCGACCGCGGATAGCCCACGTAGGGCAGCAGCTGCGTGATGACGGTCAGCAGCGTCCGTTTGTCGTTGCGCAGGTTCAGGTTGCCGCGGATATGTCCCTTGAGCTGCGGTTCGCAGCCGCCCAGCGTAAGCAGCATCGAAAACGTCAGCAGCTCGCGCGTCCGGGCATCCAACCCGCCGCGGGTGACGTAATCACCGAAACAATTCATCGACAGGTAATCCTGTATGTGTTTCTGGCCCTCGGGGGCCGCTTCGCGCAGGGCGTCGATATGTCCTGCGCCGAAAATGGCCTTCTGGACGGCCAGTCCCCTTTCGAACCGCGTCCCCGGCGAGGTCGTCGACTGTCCTTCGAGCGGAAGCGCCACGCCGCGCGTCACCAGCACATCGTTGGCGATATGTACGAAATCGAGCACCTTGGCCATCCCCACGTACGGCACCGCCTGGTAGAGGACTTCCTTCGCCTCGACGGGCGTCACGCCGGCGTTGAGCGCCCCTGCGAGCATCGTCCGGAACTCGGACTGCCCCTGCGCGGCGATACACGATGCGAGGATGCACATCATCCGCGTAGGGGTATCGAGGTCGCCGTAACCGGCGACTTCGCCGAATGCAAAGTTATCAAAAATTTCGATTAATTCGGGATCCGTCGCCCCCAGTCCCGAGGCATCGCCCGAGAAAAGTTCCGCACGGTTGCGGAGCGCCTCGGCGCCCAGCTGCGGAACGACGGCAGCCGCAGGGGCGGTCGCCGCGGCATACTGCGCGTCGTCGACCGGCTCCAGCCACGTATTGCGGTTCGTCTGCGGGTTGGTCTCGACGGCCAGGTGCGAAAACCAGCTGTCGGGGGCCGCGCCGTGCCAGTGCACCACGCCGGGGCCGATCTCGACCACGTCGCCCGGCAGCAATTCCCGCGCAGGTTCGCCCTTCGCCTGATAATACCCCCGACCGCTCACGGCGACGAGCAGCTGCCCGCCCGTGTGGCTGTGCCAGTTGTTCCGGCAACCCGGCTCGAACGTGACGTTCGAAACGGGGCAGTTCAGGGCCTCGTCACGCGTCAGCCGCGCAAGATAGGCCTGCCCGGTAAAATACTTCGCAAACATTTCCGGCAGCTTCTCCCCCCGGGGAAAAACCGATCCGTATATTCTCTCCTTCGTTTCCATGTTACCCGTATCGTTGGTTTGTGCGTAAATTTCCGCCGTCAGCGCCAGCGCCGCGACAAACGCCGCAAGAATTCCTTTTTTCATCCGTCCGCTATTTATCGAGGTCATACTTCATAGTCCCGAGCCATTCGACCGTCTGCGGATCGCGGTGCGAGAGGAAACAGCTCTGCTTCATGTCGAGCGCGGCGATCCGTACCATATCCTCCGGCGCCCCGCGCAGGGATGCCGCTCCGGCGGACGGCCCGCGCCACGGCGCGTTCGTTCATATAGGCGGCTGCCGTGTCGATCGACCGGTAACCGGCCGCCAGGGCATCAGACACGCACCGTTCGCAAATCGCCCCGTCCACCTGGTAGACGCCGAACCCCAGCACCGGCATCTCCACACCATTGTTTAAAATCCTCGTTTCCATAGTTTTGACGCCTTAACAAATTATCATGTTGCAAAAGTAGGGTATTCCGCACTGTCCGTCATTACCCGGATTACAGTTCGTCATACCATTATTACCGATCCGCCGCAGCAGGTGCGGCAAGCGAAGAAAAAAACACTAACTTTGTGTCAAACAAACCGGAACAACTATGGAAGAGATCGCAAGGCTGGATCATGTGTACCAGTATAACGAACTGATGGGAATCGAAACCCTGCACCCGCTGGTCAGCGTCATCGACATGTCGAAATGCCCGCGCATGCGTCACTCGCGCCGCCTGTACGGGTTCTACTGCATCTTCCTGAAAGATGTCAAATGCGGCGACCTGCGCTACGGGCGCAACTACTACGACTACCAGGAAGGGACGCTCGTTTTCACGGCCCCGGGACAGGTGGTCGGCGTCGAGGATAACGGCGAGGTTTTCCAGCCCAAAGGCTGGGCGTTGCTGTTCCACCCCGACCTGATCCGCGGCACGTCGCTCGGGCGCAACATCGGCCGCTACACCTTCTTCTCCTACGAATCCTACGAAGCGCTGCACCTCTCGGAGCAGGAGCGGCACGTAGTGATCGACTGCCTGCAGAACATCGCGGGCGAATTGCAGCACGCCATCGACAAGCACAGCCGGACGCTGATCGTCTCGAACATCGAACTGCTGCTCAATTACAGCGTGCGCTTCTACGAGCGGCAGTTCACCACGCGCAGCGACGTCAACAAAGACGCCCTGTCGGGATTCGAACGGCTGCTCAACGACTATTTCCGGGATGACGCCCCGCAGCGCGACGGGGTGCCTTCGGTACGCTGGTGCGCTGAGCAGCTGCACCTTTCGGCCAACTATTTCGGCGACCTGGTCAAAAAGGAGACCGGGAAATCGGCGCAGGAATACATCCAGCTGAAAGTCATCGACATCGCCAAGGAACGCATGTTCGACACGACCAAGTCGATCAGCGAAATCGCCTACGAGCTCGGGTTCAGGTATCCGCAACACTTCACGCGCCTGTTCAAGAAGTGCGTGGGGCAGTCGCCCAACGAATACCGGACACAAAACTGACCCGGCGGCACGGCCGGCAAAAGGAGGCGGACGGGAAAAACGGAGAGAACCGGAGAGAACGGCGGACTAAACGGTAAAAACAGGCCGGCACAAACAGCTCGCCAGGTACGATCAGCCCGGATAAAACGCAGTTTCTGCCCCGGACAAAACGCAGGCTTCCGCATCGCGTACGAAAATCCCCGCACACTGGAAAAGTGTACGGGGATTTCAAATACGGGGTACTTCGCGGCATATCCGGCCAACCGGCTCCCTGCCCCGGCCAGTTCCGAACTACACCGGACGCCAGCCAGCCGGCAGCAATTTCCACAGCAGTACCCGTGCGGCATCGGGCGACGGGCGCGCTACGCCTCAGCCTTTCCTGCCCTGATCGGCAACGGCGGCCATCAGCCGGGCTATCTCATCGGGGTCGCCCAGGAAACGATCCCCCGCGTAGTTGAGACCCTCGTCGAACTCGAAGACATAAGGCACGGCGGTCGGGAGGTTGAACTCCGAAATCGCCTCGTCCGAAATGCCTTTCAGGTGCTTGATGATGCCGCGCAGGCTGTTGCCGTGGGCGACGACCAGGATGGCGTCGTGATGCGCCAGCGCCGGCAGGATCTCGCATTTCCAGTAGGGCATAATACGCGCGACGGTGTCGCTGAGCGATTCGGTGCGGGGCAGTTCCGCCTCGGGGACATCGCGGTAACGGGGATCGAAACGCGGGTTGCGCGGGTCTTCCTCGCCCAACGGCGCCGGGGCGACGTCGTAACTGCGGCGCCAGATGTGTACCTGTTCGTCGCCGTACTTTTCGGCGGTCTCCCGTTTGTTGAGCCCCTGCAACATCCCGTAATGCTTTTCATTGAGCCGCCAGCTCTTCGAGACCGGGATCCAGTCCTGATCCAGTTTGTCGAGCACCACGTCGAGCGTCTTGACAGCACGTTTCAGGTAGGAGGTATAGGCATGCCCGAACAGGAAACCCTCCTTGCGGAGCAGCTCCCCGGCCCTGGCCGCTTCGGCAACGCCTTTCTCGCTCAGATCGACATCCGTCCATCCCGTAAAACGGTTTTCCCGGTTCCATGTGCTCTCGCCGTGGCGGAGCAAAACCACTTTTTTCATCCTATCGCTTTTTCAGGTTCGGCACGCACCTCGTTCACCAATTTGCGGTGCTTGTCGAAATCGTTAATATTCTGCAATGTAGTATGCGCTATATTATCCAACGCTTCACGTGTGAAAAAACCCTGGTGCGAGGTCATGATGACGTTGTTGAACGACAGCAGGCGTGCCAGGATATCGTCGTCCATGATCCGGTCGGAGGTATCCTCGTAGAAATAGGCAGCCTCCTCCTCGTAAACGTCCAGCCCGGCCGCCCCGATCTTCTTCTCCTTCAGCCCCTCGATCAGCGCCTCGGTATGGATCAGCTGGCCGCGCCCCGTATTGATCAGGATCACGCCGGGTTTCATCTTGCCGATGGCATCGCCGTTGATCATATAGCGCGTCTGGTCGGTCAGCGGGCAGTGCAGCGAAATGATGTCCGCACGGCGGTAAAGCTCGTCGAGCGTCACGTATTCGACCTGCGCCTGCGCGGCGTATTCCGCATCGGGGAAGATGTCGTAAGCCAGCACCTTCATGCCGAACCCCTTGAGTATCCGGATCAGCTCGCGGGCGATCTTGCCGGTACCGTCTTGCCGTACATGTCGAACCCCATCAGGCCGTGCAGCGAGAAATTCCCGTCGCGCGTGCGCCAGTAGGCACGGTGGACTTTGCGGTTGAGCGCCAGCATCAGCGCCACGGCATGTTCCGCGACGGCATGGGGCGAATAGGCCGGAACGCGCACGACGGGGATGCCGTATTCGGCCGCGGCCTTCAGGTCTACGTTGTTGAAGCCGGCGCAACGCAGTGCGATCAGCTTCACCCCCATCGCGGCCAGCTGACGTATCGTGCCGGCGTCGGCCGTGTCGTTGACGAAGATGCAGACCGCGTCGGCGCCCTGCGCCAGCAGGGCGTTGTTGCCGTTCAGGTGGCTGCGGTGGTAATTGAACTCGAACCCGCAGGACGCATTGGCGCGGTCGAACGACTCGCGGTCGTAGGGTTGGGTTCCGAAGAATGTTATTTTCATAAATGCACTTTTTTTCCTCTTTTATCGTACAGAAAACGGTTTTGCACGGCCGGTTATTATGCGATCGTGACCTCGGGGTCGAGATATACGTCCTGGATGGCGTTGAGCAGCGCCACGCCCTCCTTCATCGGGCGCTGGAACGCCTTGCGGCCGCTGATAAGCCCCATGCCGCCGGCCCGCTTGTTGACGACGGCCGTCATCACGGCCTCCTGCAAATCGGATGCCCCGTGCGACTCGCCACCCGAATTGATCAGCCCGACGCGCCCCATGTAACCGTTGGCCACCTGGTAGCGGCAAAGGTCGATCGGATGCTCGGTCGTCAGCTTGGTGTAAACCTCGTCGCGCGTCTTGCCGAAGCCGACGGCGCGGAACCCGCCGTTGTTCTCGGGCAGCTTCTGCTTCACGATGTCGGCCTTGATCGTCACGCCCAGGTGGTTCGCCTGCCCCGTCAGGTCGGCCGAAGCATGGTAATCCACCCCGTCCTTCCTGAAACCTTCGTTGCGCAGGTAGCACCACAGAATCGTAGCCATGCCCAGCTCGTGCGCATAGTCGAACGCCTGGGCTATCTCCACGAGCTGGCGGCGGCTCTCCTCCGACCCGAAATAGATCGTAGCCCCCACGGCGGCGGCGCCCATGTTCCAGGCATCGCGCACGGTGCCGAACATCACCTGGTCATAGGTGTTGGGGTAGGTGAGCAGCTCATTGTGGTTGAGCTTGACGATGAACGGTATCTTGTGTGCATATCTGCGTGCCACGGCGCCCAGCACGCCGAAGGTCGAAGCCACGGCGTTACAGCCGCCCTCGATGGCCAGCCTGACGATATTATCCGGGTCGAAATAGGCCGGGTTCGGGGCGAACGACGCCCCGGCGGAGTGTTCGATGCCCTGATCTACGGGCAGGATCGAGACATAGCCCGTACCGGCCAGGCGCCCGTGGGCGAGGATCCATTGCAGGCTGCCGAGCGTCCGGATGTTACGGTCGGATTCGATCCAGACCTTGTCGACCGTATCGGGTGCGGGCAGGTAAAGCAGGCGCTTGTCGATCGTCCGGCAGACATGGGAAAGGTAGTATTCGGCCTTTCCCCCGAGAATTTCAATGGTTTTCATAATTTTGCGATATTAAGCGATTCGAAGCTCCTTACTGCAATTCGGGTTCCAAACACGCCGGCGCCCCGCGACAAAACGAAAGCCGCCCGGCGGGGCGGCTTATTTCTTGGAATTGCGGTACTCGGTGGGAGATTCACCCGTATGTTTCTTGAAATAACGCCCCAGGTAGGACTGGTCGGGGAAATGCAGGCGGTAGGCGATCTCCTGCACCGACAAGTCGGTCGATTGCAGGAGCATCTTGATCTCCAGCAAGACCGACCGGTCGATAAACTCCTTGGCGGTGCTGTGCGCGATCGTGCGCACGATGGTCGAGAGGTAACGGGTGGAAATGCAGAGTTTGTCGGCATAAAACGACACTTCGCGCTCCTGCGAACCGAACTCGTGCACGAAGGCCACGAACCTGTGGAACAGTTCGGTCTGCCGCGTGGTCGATTCGGGCACCTGGCGCTGCATGCCCACAAAACGCTGCAACTTGTCGTAAATCTCCATCAGCACATTCTGCAAACGGTTGCGGATGATCGTGTTGCGGAAAATATTATTCCGGTCGCGGTAGGTATAAGCCGCCATCTGAAACCAGATGGCAGCCCCCTCGACGATACGCGCCGGGGGATAGGCGATCGGATTCTCGCGCAGGGTGCGGAAAAAGGAGGGCTCGAGCCGGAGCCGAAACGCCGCCTCGGAAAAAATATCGTGCGAAAAGGCGCAGAACGTCATCCGGAAGTCATCGGTTCGCTCCGTGAGCATCAGCATCGAACCGGGCAGTACGAGCACCAGGGTATTCCGTTTCACAAGACCTCCGTATTGGTTTACAGTCACATGGGCGCTGCCTTTGCGGCAAAACAGAATGGCCCCTCCCTCACAGCGGTTCGCATAATTGTTGAAATAGGAAAAATCGGATTCCCCGACTACGAATTGCTCTTCGGCAGTAGTAATTATAGGATTTATGGCAGACATATGAATTCGTTTTTCGAACAAATTTAGCGCATTTTCCGATATTTTCCCAAATTTTGTTCCGAAAAATACCAACACTGTTCGCAATATAAAGGCACGATCACGCCCTTTTTAGGGTACTTTTGCAACGAAAAAAGTTTTTTTAGTTTAAAACAGGAGAAAAGTATGAAGCAAACATTTGTGAAAGCTGCTATCATGGCAAGCTTCATGGCAGCCGTTTCGTGCGGTCAGGCACCCACGGAGCAAGGCCCCGCGCAATACGGCGTGACGACCATTGCCACTACCGACCGCGAAATCCAGAGCAACTACTCGGCAACGATCCGCGGACGCCAGGACATCGACATCTATCCGCAGGTTTCGGGAACCATCTCCGAACTGCGTGTCACCGAGGGCCAGTCGGTTTCGAAAGGACAGACCCTTTTCATCATAGACCAGGTACCTTACAAGGCAGCGCTCCAGACAGCAGAAGCCAATGTCGCAGCGGCAAAGGCCAGCGTGGCAACGGCCCAGCTGACATATGACAGCAAGAAGGAACTCTTCGCAAAGAGCGTCGTGTCGCAGTACGACCTCTCGACAGCCGAAAACACGCTGCTGACGGCAAAGGCGCAGCTCGCACAGGCCGAGGCGCAGCGCGTAAATGCCGCCAATAACCTCTCCTACACGGTCGTGAAGGCCCCTGCCAACGGCATGGTAGGTACACTGCCGTACCGTGTCGGCGCACTGGTGAGCGCGTCGATACCGCAGCCGCTTACGACCGTCTCGGACAATTCGGAGATGTACGTCTATTTCTCGATGACCGAAAACCAGCTGCTCAACCTGACCCGCAAATACGGCTCGATCGCCAACACGCTCAAGAACATGCCCGACATACAGTTGCAGCTCAACGACGGTTCGATTTACGACCAGACAGGCCGCATCGAGTCGATCAGCGGTATTATCGACACCTCGACGGGCAGCGTGCAGCTGCGCGCGGCATTCCCCAACAAGGGAGGCCTGCTCCACAGCGGCGGCGCAGGAAGCATTATCCTGCCCGTCAATTACACGGATTGCATCGTGGTTCCCCAGGTAGCGACATTCGAACTGCAGGACAAAGTATATGTATATAAAGTGGTAGACGGCAAGGCTACCTCGTCCATGATCGACGTGGAGAAAATCAACAACGGACGGGAATATATCGTCAAGTCGGGCCTCGTCCCGGGAGACGTCATCGTAGCCGAGGGCGTCGGCCTGCTGCGCGAGGGTACGCCCATCGTAGCCAAGACGCAGGGCGCCGCAGCGCAGGCCACACCGGCAGCCGCAGCCCAAACCCAAACCGAAAAGGAGGAATAACCTATGACACTGAAACATTTTATCGAACGACCCGTACTGGCGTCGGTCATATCCATCGTAATCGTAATCGGCGGTCTGATCGGTCTGGTGACACTGCCCGTGGAGCAGTATCCCGACATCGCACCCCCGACGGTGATGGTGCGCGCCTCGTATCCGGGCGCCAGCGCCGAGACGATCCAGAAATCGGTCATCGTACCGCTCGAACAGGCTATCAACGGTGTGGAAGACATGACCTACATGACCTCCAGCGCCGCTGTCGGAAGTGCCTCGGTGACGATTTACTTCCGCCAGGGAATCAATGCCGACATGGCTGCCGTCAACGTGCAGAACCGCGTTTCGCGGGCCACCGGCCAGTTGCCTTCCGAAGTCACGCAGATCGGCGTGACGACCATGAAGCGGCAAACCTCGATGATCAAGATCTTTTCGCTGTACAGTCCCGACGACACCTACGATGAAACGTTCCTGTCGAACTACCTGAAGATCAACATCGAGCCCCGCATCCTCCGTATCGCAGGCGTCGGCGAGGCCTTCACGCTCGGTGCCGACTATTCGATGCGTATCTGGCTCAAGCCCGACGTGATGGCCCAGTACAAACTCGTCCCGTCGGACGTGACGGCGGCGCTCGCCGAACAGAACATCGAATCGGCAACCGGTACGCTGGGTGAGAACTCGGACAATGCGTTCCAGTATACGATGAAATACCGCGGACGTTATCAAACTCCCGAAGAGTTCGGGGAGATCGTGCTCCTGGCCAAGCCCGACGGCACGCTCCTGCGCCTGAAGGATGTCGCGGACATCGAGCTGGGCAGCGAGTCCTATGCCTACAAAGGCTACACCAACGGCCACCCGGGCGTCAGCGCTATGGTCTACCAGACCGCCGGATCGAACGCAACCCAGGTAGTGAACAACATCAACGCACTGCTCGACGAGGTGGAGGCGGAACTGCCGAAAGGCGTCGCCATCGCCCACCTGCACAGTGTGAACGACTTTCTCTACGCCTCGATCAACGAGGTGATCAAGACGCTGATCGAGGCCATCCTGCTTGTGATCCTCGTGGTGTACGTCTTCCTGCAGGATATCCGCTCGACGCTCATTCCCACCGTTTCGATCATCGTATCGCTGGTCGGTACGTTCGCCTTCCTCTCGGTAGCGGGCTTCTCGATCAACCTGCTGACGCTCTTCGCGCTCGTCCTTGCGATCGGTACGGTCGTCGACGACGCCATCATCGTCGTCGAAGCCGTGCAGGCACGCTTCGACGCGGGCTACAAATCCTCCTACATGGCGACCATCGACGCCATGTCGGGTATCACCTCGGCCATCATCACTTCGACGCTGGTCTTCATGGCCGTGTTCATCCCCGTGTCGATGATGGGCGGTACGTCGGGTATCTTCTACACGCAGTTCGGTATCACGATGGCCGTGGCCGTGGGTCTTTCGGCCGTCAACGCCCTTACGCTGTCGCCGGCGCTCTGCGCCATGATCCTGAAGCCGTACCTCGACGAGAACGGCGAGATGCGCGACAACTTTGCAGCGCGTTTCCGCAAGGCCTTCAACACGGCATTCGGAGCCTTGGTCAACAAGTACAAGCACGGCGTGATGCTCTTCATCAAGCACAAGTGGCTGATGTGGTCGACGCTCGGCCTGACCATCGCGGCGCTGGCTCTGCTGATGAACACCACCAAGACGGGTCTGGTTCCCGACGAGGACCAGGGTACGATCATGGTCAACGTCACCACGGCCCCGGGTTCCTCGCTCGCCGAGACCCACAAGGTCATGGAGCAGGTTTCGCAGCGCATCAGCGGCATTCCGCAGATTCGCGACTACATGCAGGTGGCCGGTTACGGCATGATCGCCGGACAGGGTTCGTCGTACGGTATGGCCATCATCAAACTCAAGGACTGGGACGAGCGTCCGAACAAGGAGGATGACGTGAACGCCGTCATCGGCCAGATTTACGGCCGCACCGCCGACATCAAGGACGCACAGATCTTCGCCGTGGCTCCGCCGATGATCTCGGGTTACGGAACCTCGACCGGTTTCTCCATGCACCTGCAGGACAAGACCGGCGGCGACCTGACCGAATTCTACAATATTTACCTGCAATTCATCGGCGCGCTGAACCAGCGTCCGGAGATCGCCCGCGCATACTCGACCTTCAACATCAACTTCCCGCAGTACATGGTGGACATCGACGCGGCGAAGGCCAAGCGTGCCGGCATATCGCCGACCTCGATCCTCTCGACGCTGGCAGGCTACTACGGCGGCCAGTATGTTTCGAACATCAACCGGTTCTCGAAAATGTACTATGTGACGATGCAGGCCGATCCGAAATACCGTCTCGACACCGAGTCGCTCAACAACGTCTACGTGCGTTCGAGCAGCGGCGAGATGGCTCCCCTGGGCCAGTTCGTAAATCTGACGAGGGTTTACAGCTCCGAGGTGCTGAACCGCTTCAACATGTACAGTTCGATCGCCGTGAACGGTACGGCCGCCGACGGTTATTCGTCGGGCGACGCCATCCGGGCCATTCAGGAAACGGCCGCGCAGGTGCTTCCGAAGGGCTACGGTTACGAGTTCGACGGCATCACGCGCGAGGAGGCCCAGACGGGCAGCAACACGGTCATCATCTTCGGTATCTGTATCCTGCTGATCTACCTCATCCTGAGCGCGCTGTACGAGAGTTTCCTCATTCCGTTCGCCGTCATTCTGTCGGTTCCGTGCGGTCTGATGGGTTCGTTCCTGCTCGCCAAGATAATGGGACTGGAGAACAACATCTACCTCCAGACGGGTATCATCATGCTGATCGGTCTGTTGTCGAAAACGGCCATCCTGATCACGGAGTACGCCGCCGACCGCCGCGCCGCGGGCATGAGCCTCTCGCAGGCCGCCGTGTCGGCCGCCAAAGCCCGTCTGCGTCCCATTCTGATGACCGTCCTCACCTGCGTGTTCGGTATGATCCCGCTGGTGCTCTCGCACGGCGTGGGCGCCAACGGTAACATGACCCTCGGTTCGGGCGTCGTGGGCGGTATGATCGTCGGGACACTGGCCCTGCTGTTCCTCGTACCGACGCTGTTCATCGCCTTCCAGACCCTGCAGGAGAAAGTCAAGCCCATAGAGTTCGACCCCGATCCGCAGTGGGCCGTACAGGCGGAACTGGAGGAGTGTAAAAACGAGAAAGAGGAGTAACAAGATGAAAAAGCTTATTATCATACTGGCCGCAGCGGCCATGACCGGCTGCGGCATCTACAAACCCTATACCCGTCCCGAGGTGACGACCGCAGGGCTGTACGGATCGGCGGAGACCGCCGACACGACCACCCTGGGCGACATCCGCTGGCAGGAAATGTTCACCGATCCCCAGTTGCAGGCGCTTATCGCGCTGGCGCTGGAGAACAACACCGACCTGCTGTCGGCAGGCTGGCGCGTGAAGGAGGCCGAGGCGACACTTAAATCGGCGCGTCTGGCCTACCTGCCGTCGTTCAACTTCGCCCCGCAGGGCAGCTTGAGCAGCTTCGACGGCGGACCGACGGCGAAAACCTATTCGATTCCCGTGACGGCCAGCTGGCAGATCGACATCTTCAACGGACTGACCAACGCCAAGCGCAAGGCCAAGGCACTCTACGCCCAGAGCAAGGAGTACGAGCAGGCCGTGAAGACGCAGCTGATCTCGGGCGTGGCCAATCTCTACTACACGCTGCTGATGCTCGACAGCCAGTACGAGGTGACGGAGGAGACGGCTGCCAAATGGCGCCAGAGCGTCGAGGCGATGCGCGCCCTGAAAGAGGCGGGCTACGCCAACGAGGCCGGAGTGGCCCAGTACGAGGCCAACACGCTGGCCATCGAGGCATCGCTGCACGACCTGGGCTACCAGCGTACGCAGGCCGAGAACTCGCTCTGCTCGCTGCTGGGAGAGGTTCCGCACACCATCGCACGCGGACGCCTCGAAAACCAGCAGCTGCCCGACGACCTGACGGTCGGCGTACCCCTGCTGATGCTTTCGAACCGTCCCGACGTACGTTCGGCCGAGTATTCGCTCATGCAGTCGTACTACGCCACGGCGAGCGCCCGTTCGGCCCTCTATCCCTCAATCACGCTGAGCGGCACAGTGGGCTGGACCAACAACAGCGGCGCAGGCATCGTCAATCCCGGCAAGCTGATCTGGAACGCCGCAGGATCGCTCCTGCAGCCGATCTTCAACGCCAACGCCAACCGTGCCCGCGTGAAGATCGCCAAGGCGCAGCAGGAGGAATCGAAGCTGTCGTTCCAGCAGACGCTGCTCAACGCAGGCGCCGAGGTCAACAACGCCCTCACGCAGTGCCAGTCGGCCCGCGCCAAGGCGGACCTCCGCGTGCGGCAGATCGAAGCGCTGGAGCGCGCCGTGGAGTCGACCGAACTGCTGATGCAGCACGGCTCGACCACCTACCTCGAAGTGCTGACCGCCCAGCAGTCGCTGCTTTCGGCACAGCTGTCGCAGATCGCAGACCGTTTCGACGAAATCCAGGGAACCGTGAACCTCTACCAGGCTCTCGGCGGCGGACGTGACATTACGGAGGAAAAATAATGAAACGGGGAGTGACCAAAGAGGAGATCATCCACGCTACGCAGGAGCTTATCGCCCGGAACGGCATCCGTGCCGTCCGGGTCGATGAGATCGCGCAGACGCTGGGAATCTCGAAACGCACCCTGTACGAAATGTTCACCGACAAGAATGACCTCGTAAGCGCATGCCTCGACGCCATGAGCCACCAGCAGCGGGAACGCATCGTCGCCTGCCGCAAACGGCGCGGCGGCAATCCGCTGCAAAAGGTGCTCCGGCTGACGAACGAATACATCGACAACCTCTATACGGTAGACCACCGTTTCCTGTCGGACATCAGCCGCAAGATCATCTTCGCGGAGCACTACGACGAGCACCGGGAATTCTGGCGCAGGGAACTGACCGACTACCTCGAAACCTGTCGCCAGGAACAGCTTCTGCTGCCCGAAATCGACGCCCCGGCATTTGCCGAGCAGTTGATGAGCACGATCCTCGACCTGCGCCTGAACGGCACGGTCCGCGAGGAACTCCGGCTCTTCTGCCGGACGATACTCCGCGGCGCGGGGACCCGGAAGGGCATCGAACTGATCGACCGCAAACCGTGAGTTTCGCAACCATGCAAAAGCCCCGCAGATTTATACTGCGGGGCTTTTTTTACGTCCGGAAACGACATGACCGCCGGACGCCGCAAAGGCGTCTCCGTCCGCCCGAGGCCCACAGGCCTCTGCGAAGCGAAGCCGCGGTTCCCGCGGAGTTTCAAAGCCTGCGGTCCCCGGGCCTGCGGAAGCCCCGCACGGCCCGGCCGTCCTCGATACCCGCGCAGCCCTCGGTCCGCCGGCATCTTCCGGATGCGAAAAAGGCTGCGAACGATTCGCAGCCTCTTCCCATAACAGGTCGTTCTCTCAATAGATCCTGCCGGCATCGGCGCTCTCCAGATACCACTCCGCGTGCTCCGCGCCGTTGGACGAGGCCCATGCCATGAAGTGTTCGTAAACGCCGCGGATGTCGTTCGCCTCGGCAGGGTAGCGGAACTCGCCCGGAATCATCAGCGCCCACATCATGTAGTTGTTCTTGGTCTGGTCGCCCTCCGTCACGAAGAACTTGTAGGGGTCCGAAGGCAGGAACGAACCCTTGCCGATAATCCCCGAAGCGGTCGGCGCATAGCCCGGCATGTGAATCTCGCTGGTGCGCTGCTTCGGCGCGATGAAGAAGTTCATCTCCGAATCCAGTACCGAGGCGATGTCCACCGGCTGCGAGAAGGTCACCGTCGTGGTGTGTTTCCGGATTGCGGCGGCGGGCTGTCCCTTCCAGGTGTTCGAGGCGCTCAACAGCTCCTCCGTCCTGTTGAAGAACGGAATCACGGCACAGGGGCTGTCGGCGTCGAGCCCCCGCGAAGCGAACGCACCGCTGCCGAAGCCCTCGTGCGACGAGACGACGCCGGCCACGTCCGACGTCTGCACCTTGTCCATCTGCACGGCTCCGGCGATGTCGTAGGTGGTCCCCGCAGCACGCAGTTCCCAGTTGATCGTAAGAGCCGAGACCTTGCCGCCATCCTTCGACATCATACGGTCGATACGGCTCACGATGACCACGTCGTTCATGTCGTAATCGCCCAGCCACGGCCAGTTGTCCTCGAAGCAATAAGTATAGGTATGTCCGGGAACGTTCGCATACTCGTCGGGTTCCGGCTCCGGATCGGGATTTACGGGGTCCTTGCCGCCGTTGCAGCCGTTTTCTGCGATGATCGTCGTCTGCGACGCCGACATCACGGCCCCGTCGGTCAGATAATCCTTCCGGATCGTGTAATCCTCATCCCGGTCGTTGTCATAAACGACCTCGATCGCTCCCGAGAAATAGGTTTCATGCCCTTTGCGGGTATACGCCTTCTCCGAAATCAGGACCACGGCCCTTGGATCGGCGTCGCCGGTAAACGCGAATCTGTTCCCGCCGCCCTTTTCGTCGGCGTTGTACTCCTCCATCGTGAAGATCGCGCCTCGGGCCATCGACACGTTCGTATTGTTGAATTCAACCCTTCCGGCATCGAGTCCGGCATTCGCGCTGAAATTGAACTCCGCCCCCTGGGCCTCCAGCTCGTTCACCGAAGTGTGGCAGTTCACCCAGATCGTACCGCGGGCGGTCATCTCTTCGATCGAAGCCCGGCCACGCTGGTAAATGGCCGTATTGCGCTCCAACTCGCACTCGTCGTTCACGACGAGCAGGGCGTTCTCGCAGTTGTGGAACTCGCCGTCGGAATTGATCTTCAGGTCGTCGACCGTAACGGCGCCGTCGTTGTAGATCCGCGCGGAGTTAGAAACCTTCATCTCGTCGGTCACGGTCAGCACGCCCGTCGCCGTGTTGTAGACAGTCAGACCGCTATTCATGTCGAGGCTGCCATCGACCGTCAACGTACCGTTGTTTACGATGCATTTGCCGCTGACATTGGGTTTCCCGACGGACAGCTTGCCATCGGCAAAGACGTAGACCGCAGCCCCGTCGGCAGCGGAAGGCTGAATTTTCAGGGTCCCGATCTTCACCTCGCCGCCCGGCAATACAGCCAGTTTGGCCCGTCCGATGTTGAGCGACGAAAGCGTCAGTTTGCCGGCGACATAGAGGATCGGGGCCTGATAGGGGCTGAACCCGCCGTTGAGATCCAATTCGCCCGCAACCTCCGCCCCGGCAGGGATCAGGTATTCGGGAGCGGCGTAAAAAGCCCAACTGGCTCCCAGCTGGTAGCTCTTGCCGCTCTCGATCGCGGTGATCACGGCTTTGGAATCGAACGACGCCGCATCGGGCGCCTCCATTTTCGGATAATCGGGCATCGAACTCCCGACCCGGGCGTTCGCCGCCAGACGCATCTTCGGCGCAGCGGCAGCCTTCATCGAAGCGCCCGTCACGGCGACCGTGCCGTGCGCCCCGACCATCTTCACCGACTTCGTGCCGTCGGGCAGGGTGGTCTGGACATAGAGGTTTTCGGTCCCGGCGGGCAGCGTGAACGCCGACTGGAAAGGCATAGCGGATTTCGCCACGCCCCGGGCCGCCAGATTCTCCGCCGAAAGGATCGGCGAGGAGTAAATGCGGATCACGGCATAGGGTGGCGTCGTGCCTTCCACGACGGGCGCCGACACCGAAACGGTCACGTTCCGGGTCGTTTTCCAGTCGAAATCGGCGGGAACAGCCCCCGGCACAACCGGATTGTCAGGGCTTCCGCCCAGATCCTTCTGACAGGAGGAAGCGACAACAGCCACCGCCATCAAAGCCGTGCAAAGTTTTTTCATATCGTAATTTTCTAAATGTGTGATGCATTCTGTCTTCGCGACAAATACTAAGTATAATTTTCTCAACTACAAAATTCCGCTCATTTATATGACAAAAAAGCCCGTTTTTTTACGCAAAACAAAATTCCGGCTGAAAAAGAGGATTTCCGAAAAAATTTCCTATATTTGCACCGTAAGAGCAACAGAAGCGAATGACCAGCCCTGCAACATACGACTGTCGGCGCCGCGGAGAACACCGCGGAACGATGATGATGTCCATGTGCATGTGCAACCGTTTTCGCCGGGTGTAGCTCCTTCATGCACTGAAAATGACACAATCCGGCTTCGTAGAGGTCGGATTTTTTTATCGGATTTTTTAACGACAGATATAACATACCATGGATTCAAAAAAGTACCGTTTCGAAACCCTCCAGATTCATGCGGGCCTGCAACCCGACGAACCCACCGGCGCCCGGGGCGTGGCGATCTATCCCACGGCGGCCTATCGGTTCAAAAACTGCGACCACGCCGCAAGGCTCTTCGAGTTGAGCGAAGGCGGCAACATCTATACGCGCCTGCAAAACCCCACCACGACGGCCTACGAACAGCGCATCGCCGCCCTGTACGGGGCTGTGGGGGCGCTCGCCGTCTCGTCGGGCATGTCGGCCATCCTGATCGCCGTGCTTTCGCTGGCGGCCGAAGGGGACAACATCGTCGCCTCGCCGTTCCTCTACGGAGGCACCTACAACCAGTTCCGCACGTCGCTGCGCCGGCTCGGCATCGACTGCCGCATCGCCCCGAGCGAGCGTCCCGAGGATTTCGAGGCGCTGATCGACAGCCGCACCAAGGCGCTCTACGCCGAGAGCATGGGCAATCCCACCTGCGCGGTCCCCGACCTGGAGGCGCTGGGCGAACTGGCCCGGCGGCGCGACATTCCGTTCATCGTCGACAACACGTTCGGCGCGGCGGGCTACCTCTGCAACCCGTTCGAGTGGGGCGCGAACATCGTCGTGGACTCCGCGACGAAGTGGATCAACGGCCACGGGACGGCCATGGGCGGCGTGATCGTCGACGGCGGCAACTACAACTGGGCGAACGGCAAATTCCCGCAGATCGACGGACCTTCGGAAGGGTATCACGGGCTGAATTTACACGAGGCGTTCGGTCCGGCGGCCTTCATCGTCAAATGCCGCGTCGACGGGCTGCGCGACCTGGGATGCTGCCCCTCGCCGTTCGACTCCTACCTGATGATGATCGGGCTGGAGACCCTCTCGCTGCGCGTGAAGCATCAGGTGGAATCCACCTGGAAACTGGCCGAATACTGCCGCAGCCACCCGAAGGTCGAGCGGGTCAGCTTCGTGGGATTCGACACGCACCCGAGCCATGAAAACGCCCGCAAATACTACCGCTACGGCTCGTCGGCGGTCTTCACCGTCGAACTCAAGGGCACGCTCGAAAGCACCGTGCGCTTCGTCGAATCGCTCCGCCTGGCGGCCAACATGACCATGATCGGCGACTCGATCACCGTCGTGACCCATCCGGCGTCGACGACCCACAAACAGTTGAGCGACGCCGACCTTACGGCGGCAGGCGTCACGCCCACGCTGCTGCGCATCTCGCTGGGACTGGAAAACGCCGACGACCTCATCGAGGATTTCGAACAGGCTTTCGCACAAATCGGATAATGGAACCGCAGATTTACATAGCTCCCGGACCGTTCGAACTCGAAACGGGCCACACGCTGCCCGAGCTGCGGATCGCCTACCACACCTACGGCACGCTGAACGCCGCCAAGGACAACGTGGCATGGGTGTGCCACGCGCTGACGGCCAATTCGGACGTCGCCGACTGGTGGCCCCACACGGTCGAGGCGGGACGGTTCCTCGACCCCGCGCGCCATTTCGTCGTCTGCGCCAACATCATCGGCTCGCACTACGGCACGACGGGGCCGCTGCACGTGAATCCCGCCACGGGGCGGCCCTGGTACAAGGATTTTCCGCCCTTCACGATCCGCGACATCGTGCGGGCGCACCGGCTGCTGGCCGACGCGCTCGGCATCGGGCGCATCGGGACGCTGGTGGGCAGCTCGGTCGGAGGTTTTCAGGCCGTCGAGTGGGCCGTTTCGGAACCGGAGCGGATCGAACGGCTCGTGCTGATCGCCACCGCGGCCAAGGCTTCGCCCTGGGCCATCGCCATCGACGAAACGCAGCGCATGGCCATCGAGGCCGACACGACTTTCGGCCAGCCGCGCGACGACGCCGGGATGAAAGGACTGGCGGCGGCCCGGGCCATCGGCCTGCTGAGCTACCGCGGGCCCGAAGGCTACAACCTCACCCAGCAGGACCGCGAGGAGCGCCCCGCCGTGCACCGGGCGTGCACCTACCAGCAATACCAGGGCGAAAAACTCCGCCGCCGTTACAACGCCTACTCCTATTACGCGATCCTCGACGCCTTCGACACGCACGACGCGGGCCGCGGGCGGGGCGGACTGGAGCAGGCGCTCCGCAGCATCACGGCCCGGACGCTGGTGGTCGGCATCACGACCGACATCATCTTCACGCCCGCCGAGATGCGCAGCCTGCACGCCATGATCCCCGGCAGCGCGTACCACGAAATCGACTCGCCGTTCGGCCACGACGGATTCCTCGTCGAACACCCGTCGGTTGCCGCTGTCCCGCGTGCAGGGCAGCAGCCCCTGATCCGTGTAAAACCGCAGCGTATGCTCTGTCACGCCGAACATCTGTGCCATCTGTCTGATCGTGTAGTACATAGCCGAAATCCCCTCTTGACTTCGTGTTACTCGAACTTGTTATGATAAGTATAGCATAGACGAAATTTCTATGCAAGTACAAATACGGCGGTTCAAACATGGAATATCTGACTTT
>OLRA01002370.1_pt1 | contig 19165 bp, 20 predicted proteins | sample 1673011 | NCBI WGS metagenome assembly OLRA01 (sample SAMEA3136746, study PRJEB25190) | human gut metagenome | reverse complement strand
ATATTATCTGTACAAAAAATACCCCCTCTGTGTCTAAAATAAGTTTACCACTTCATTAGGACTTTCTTGGTTCCCCCTCGGGGGAACTGTCGAGCTTTAGCGAGACTAAAGGGGGCTGTTGATTTTTATTTATATAATCCTTTAAGCACTTCTACATCAATATCCAGCTCGCTGGCATTCGGCGGTACGCAGGCAAGTACGGGGACCGCTGTAATTTCTTCCATCATACGCTTGTTGTCGGCCTGCATGAAGTTGCTGCCGTCGTAGTTGTTAAGGATGATGCCGCGGACGGGAATGTCTTTCTGCTTGAGGTAAGAGATGGTCAGTACGCAGTTGTTGATGGAACCGAGCGCTGCGTTGGAGATTACCAATACGCCCAAATCAAGCCTCTTGATGATGTCCTCGAGCAGGATGTGCTCTTCGTCCCAACGGATGGGGCAGATGATGCCGCCGCTGCCTTCCATGGTAACGTAATCATATTTGGCAAGGGAAGCCTGATAATCAGCTTCAATCTTTTCCATTTCTACGGGATTGCCCTCGCGCAGTGCTGCCAGATGCGGAGAAACTGCTTCCTTATAAATGTAGGAAACAAGGTTTTCCGGTTTTTCCGGGATGTTGGCGGTTTTAGCAACAAAGACTGCGTCGCCCGGCAGCCAGGTGCCGTCAGGCTGTTCTTCGGCGCCGCTCAGCGCTGCTTTGTAATAGCCTGCGTTGACGCCTGCATCGCGTAAGCGTTTAACAAGCAGGCCGGTAACGTATGTTTTACCGATATCTGTACCGATTGCTGTAATGAAAAGACCTTTACTCATAATTTTCACCTTCGTAATTTATTTTGGTTAACTTAAAATTCTATACGGTTAACTTTGTTATAGCTTAAGTATACGCTGTGAAGATTTTAATGTCAACCTAGCAAAATAGTATGGTTAACCATGTCGGTTGGGCATAAAAAAAGATTGACAGCCATATTTTGTGGTTATAACTGTCAATCTTTGCTTATTTTGTGGTTAACGAAGAATCATCTTAATAAAAAGGAAAAAATTATTTTTTTGCTGCTGCGTTTTTACGGATTTCGGTTACCGGTATGCCGCCGATGCCCCAGTTATCTGTATCAACCTCGTCGATGGTGACAACGGTGGTAGATTTGTTTTTGCCTAGAACGTCATGCAGAAGATTGGTTGCGCCTTCGATGAGAGCACGCTTCTGCTCAGGTGTAACGTTACCTTCTTTGGTGATTTTGATGTTTACATAGGGCATGCTGATGACCTCCTTGCGTTTTTCTTTCATTATAGCATATTTTGCTTGCAAACTGCGCGTTTCTATGCTATTATAAGTGCGGTAAAATTTACTGATGCACAGTAGCATTTAGGATGAGCTGGAGCAGTTAACAGTAAAGCTTACTTCTGAAAAATTTTTAAGTCAATACTCGCTTGGATCTATAAGACCGGGACGAAGACGCAAACAGGCTAACTATGCGCATTCCGTACCGGAATGCGCTTTTTTATATGCTTCGGCATTAATCGGCAATTCCATAGCCTTGAATTTGCACAGCGTCTCCTGTGGTCAGAAGGGAGGGCAATCTTGAAGGTTGGTATTATTGGCGGTGGCCGCGTTGGCAGCCGTCTGGCTGCAAGCTTGCGTGAAGCAGGCGTGCTGGTCGGCGTTACGGCTGCATCTGAGCAGCACAGCGCACAGCTGGCACAGCAGTTTGGTGTACCGGCGACGGATAACGCGAAGCTGTGGCAGGCAGCGGACGTGTTGTTGCTTACCGTACCGGACCGGTTAATTGGTACGGTAGCGGAGGAGCTAGCGCAAAGCGTGACACCGGCGGCTAAGGTTGTACTGCATGTGAGCGGCAGTGTGGGATTGGAGCCTTTGGCTCCGCTTGCTCAGCTGGGCGCACACGTAGGCAGCCTGCATCCGCTGCAAAGCTTTGCCGGCGGCAATACAAAGCTTGCAGGTGTGTATATGGCGTTGGACGGTGACAGCGAAGCGCAGGACGCAGGCAAAAAGCTCGTTGAGCTTTTTGGCGGCAAAGCGTTCAGTGTTCCTGCTGAAGAACGTGCGGCCTACCATGCGGCAGCGTGTATCTGCTCTAACTACGCCGTAGCGGTGGAGGCTATGGCGGCGCAGCTGATGGCGCGCTGGACCGGCAGCAATGAAGCTGCCTGGGAAGCACTGCTTCCCTTGTTCAAAGGCACAGCGGCTAATTTGCAGGCTACGCAAAATCCTGCAGCGGTCCTGACGGGACCAATTGCCCGCGGTGATGTCAGCACGGTAGCGAAACATCTTGCTGCCTTACCGGCAGATGTAATTCCTGCCTATTGCTCTCTGGGCCTGGCGACAACCTCGCTGGCCCTTGCTAATGGCACTATTGACGAAAATGCAGCTGATGAGCTGAGAAATTTGCTTGGAGGATATTATGGCTAACAAACAAGTAACAGTCGCAACGATTAAGGAAATGAAGCAAAATGGCGAACCTATCACGATGATAACCGCTTACGACGTAGCAATGTCCCGCAACGTGAACGAAGCAGGCGTAGATATGATTCTTGTAGGTGATTCCCTGGGTAACGTAATTTTAGGATATAATTCCACAGTCCCAGTAACGATGGATGAAATGATTCATCATACCAAGGCTGTTATGCGTGGCAACAGCACTGCTTTAGTAGTTGGCGATATGCCGTTTATGAGCTATCAGGCAAGCATTGTTGACGCAATGTATAATGCGGCACGTTTCCTGAAGGAAACAGGCTGCACTGCAGTTAAGCTGGAGGGCGGCTCTGAGGTAGTACCTCTCGTAGAGCGTCTGACACAGGCCGGCATTCCGGTATGTGCTCATATCGGTCTGACTCCGCAATCTGTAAATCAGCTGGGCGGCTTCAAGGTACAGGGCAAGGATATTGCCGCTGCACAAAAAATGATTGATGATGCCAAGGCTTTGGAGGCTGCAGGTGCTTTTGCCTGCGTGCTGGAATGCGTTCCGGCCGCACTGGCTGCTAAGGTAACCAGCGAGCTGAAAACCATGGCTACCATCGGTATAGGTGCCGGCAACGGCTGCGACGGTCAGGTGCTCGTATGCAATGACCTTTTGGGAGTTTCCACCGGCTTCTGCCCGAAATTTGTTAAGAAGTATGCTAATCTGCATGATACTACCGTAGAAGCAGTAAAGGAATATATTGCCGATGTTAAGGCAAGAACCTTCCCTGCTCCTGAGCATACCTTTAAGATTGACGATGCTGTTTTAGAAAAATTATATTAATACTTTTATAAATAAAGTGAGGTAATTCAAAATGAAATTAGTACATACAGTTGCAGAGCTGCGCGAAGAGGTTGCAGCAGCTAAAGCTCAGGGTTTGACCATCGGCCTGGTGCCTACTATGGGCGCTTTGCATGAAGGCCATGCATCCCTGATTAAAGCAGCTAACATGGAAAATGACTTTGTTGTAGTCAGCGTTTTCGTAAACCCGACTCAATTCGGTCCTAACGAAGATCTGGACGCTTATCCGCGTACTCTGGAAGCAGACTGCAAGCTGGCAGAAAGCATGGGCGCTAACGTAGTTTTCGCTCCGGCTCCGAAGGAAATGTATCCGAGCGAAGATGCAACATGGGTAGAAGTAACCGGTGATATTACCAAGGTTCTGTGCGGCCGTACCCGTCCGATTCACTTCCGCGGTGTAACTACCGTTGTTACCAAGCTGTTCAACCTGGCACAACCGGACCGTGCTTACTTCGGCCAGAAGGACGCACAACAGGTTGAGGTTCTGAAGCGCATGGTAAAAGACCTGTTCTTCAATATCCAGCTGCGCATTATGCCGATTGTCCGCGAAGCTGACGGTTTGGCAAAGAGCTCCCGCAACACCTATCTGAATGAAGCAGAGCGCAAAGCAGCTCTGGTACTGAGCCGTAGCCTGAAGGCTGCTAAGGAGCAGTACGAAGCAGGTGAGCGTGACGCTGCTAAGATTACTGCGGCTGTTACCGCTTCCATTAAAGAAGAGTCCATGTCTGATATTGATTATGTTGAAATTTATGCACTGCCGGAATTGAAACCTGTAGCAGCTCCGATGGCAGGCAGCAACCTGCTGGCTGTAGCTGTTAAATTCGGCACCACACGTCTGATTGATAATGTAGTTTTGGAGGAGAAATAATATGCTTTATACTATGCACCATGGCAAAATTCATCGCGCTACCGTAACCCAGGCTAATCTGGAATATATGGGCAGCATTACTATCGACAGCGAGCTGCTGGAGCTGTCCGGTATTCTTCCGGGAGAGCGTGTACAAATCGTTGACAACAACAACGGTAACCGTCTGGAAACATATGTTATCGCCGGTGAGCGTGGCAGCGGTGTTATCTGCCTGAACGGTGCTGCTGCACGTAAGGTTCTGGTTGGTGATACTGTTATCATCATCGCTTACAGCCTCATGACCGAGGAAGAAGCTAAAACTTATGTACCGAAGGTTGTAATGGTTGACGAAAACAACCATCCAATTAACGTTCGCGGTACTGAAAAGGAAGCAGAAATCGGCTGATTTTAAGTATTATAAGAGCACGCTGTGGGTTGCGCGAAAGTGCAGGCTGCAGCGTGCTTTTTGTATTAATTGCTTTCATTGGAAAGCAGTTGTACCATGCGTGTGAATAAAATATTTTGGCTGTTTTAAAGTGAAAATAGAAAAACTGCGGCTAAAATGTAAGCATAGTTATCGTTTAGCCGCAGTTTTCCCAATACAAGCACAGGATTTCTCTATACTATGAAATTTATTAGTAACTTATAAATTCCTTAATATATTGTTTTTGAAAAGCAGTAAGAATATAATAAAGGCAATTCAAGAAAAGCTTAGGAGGAATGCTGAATGTTAAACGATAGTGTTATTAATGTTTTGAAAAATAATCTTTGGGATGTCGCAACCTGCGCTGACAACGAGCCTAATGTTGTGCCTGTTGGCTTTAAGGATGTGACTGCAGAAGGTAATTTGGTAGTAGGTGATGTATTTCTGGATACTACATTAAAGAACATTGCAGAAAATAACGGCCGCGTTGCTGTTTCTGCTTATGACGGCAAAACCTTCGAAGGCTATCAGATTAAGGGCAGCGCTGTTTATGTAACAGAAGGCGAAGTGGTCGATGTCTTTAAGGCTGCTGCAGAGGAGCTTTTCCATGGAGCTGCAACTGCTAAGGGTGCCTTGATTATTACTCCTGAAAAGGTTATCGTTACTACTCCGGGTGCTGAGAACAAAAAAGAGCTTTAATTTTCATTGCATTTGAGCGTGGGGAATATTCCCTGCGCTTTTTAATTATATAGGCAAAAACAAGCCTGATATAGTAGAATAGTAATAGGCAAGTGATGATTATGTATCAAAAAAAGCTGGCGGCGGATATTCGCTGCCCGTTGGAATATGGCTTGAGCGTTTTTGGCGGCAAATGGAAATCGCGTATTATATGCGTGCTGGCGTAAAAAAATAAATTGCGTTATAGTGAACTGCGCAAGGAATTGGCTAATATTACCGATGCTGTTTTGGCGGCGGCGCTTAAAGAGCTGATTGCAGACGATATGGTGGCGCGCAAGGCTTATAATGAAATCCCGCCGCATGTGGAGTATGAGCTTACGGAAAAGGGAACTTCGGCTATACCTATATTACAAAGTATTTGCCGTTGGTCGGGGATATTTTGCAAGGAAACTGACGAGCTGATGCTGACGCAGTGCCAGCGTTGTGACTATAAGTAAAGTGATATATACAGCAAATAAAAAACTTCGTTAGAACGCTAAGAATAACGATGTTCTAACGAAGTTTTTCGTTTATTGAGAACTTAAGAAAAAATGATATACTGAACTTGTGTGCAACACTAAATACTATAGTAGATTTTAAGGTATTTCATTTGGATGAAATAGTATGTTGGAAAAAGCTTTGTTTTTGGGAGAATCGGTAAATGTTGAATATAAAGTAGAAATTCCGCCGAATAGTGATAAGTACATGAAAACAGTAGTTGCTTTTGCTAATGGACGAGGTGGACATATTATTTTTTTTGTATTGATGACAAAAGTTTAAAGGTAGTTGGAATAGAATCTGATGCTATATTTTTGAAAATTGATGTCATTACAAATGCTATTCTGGATAGCTGTGAGCCTAAAATACATCCAAATGTGACTCTACAGATTTTAGATGATAAAACTGTTATAGTGGTAGAAATTCAACCAGCGCCTATGAGACCTTATTATATAAAGTCTCAAGGTATAGTAAAAGGCACTTATGTGCGCGTTGCCGGAACTACAAGACATGTAGAAGAATATATGTTAAAAGAGCTTATATTAGAAGGGCAAAATCGTTATTATGACAGTGAAATATGCAAATACCTTACAGAGGTGCATGATAATGAAATAGAAAAATTATGTCGTGACATGAAAGCTATAGTAATAAAGAATACTTTAGATGAAAGTGCAAAATTAGCGGTTCGCGATATAACCAAGAATGTATTGATAACTTGGGGAGTTTTGAAGGATGTGGATGGTAAAATTCTTCCTACTAATGCATATGCACTGTTAACAGGTCAAATGCTGCGTCAGCCTGTTATACAATGTGCAGTTTTCAAAGGAAATACACGTGCATACTTTATTGATAGACGAGAATTTGATGGTCCTGTTCAGCAGCAGGTAGAGTTTGCGTATCAGTATGTTTTAGAAAAAATTAATATGGGAATGCATATAAAAGGGATTTATCGTCAGGATATGTATGAGTTGCCAGTCGATGGCATACGCGAATTAATTGCTAATGCTGTTGCACATCGTAGTTATTTGGAACCAGGGAATATATAAGTAGCTTTGTATGATGACAGATTGGAAATTACATCTCTAGGAATGCTATTAAATAATGTTTCGATAAGAAAAATAATGGAAGGTTATTCCAAGTTGCGTAATCCGGCAATTGCAAGTGCTTTTGCATATATGAAAATTATTGAAAAATGGGGTACTGGTATACCAAGAATTTTTAGGGAATGTGCGGAATATGATTTGCCTAAACCGCAATTACTTGATTTTGATGGTGATTTTAGGGTGAATATGTATAGAAAAACTACCCAAACTACTCAAACTACCCAAACTATCGTAAGTAACTTTTCTGATTTGACAGATGATGATAATGTTATTTTAAATGCTTTGCTGCAAAACAACAGATTAACGCAAAAGGAAATTGCTTCAAAACTGGAATGGTCTGTGGACAGAGTAAAATATTACTTGCAAAAACTGAAGAAAAAAGGAGTTATTAAACGTGTAGGCAGTAGTCATAACGGATATTGGGGTATAATAGTAAAATAGCCAAATAAAAAACTTCGGTAGAACTCTAAGTGTCATCGTTCTACCGAAGTTTTTGTTTCTATTCGCTTTTGTCATGGCAGCAGCAATGTTCTGCTTCCACAGGCTTCATGGAGCATTCCGGGCAGATGCCTTCGCCCTCTAAAAGCTTGCTGCCCCAGGCGTACATGGCCTGCAGAATAGGAAAGAGGCTTTCGCCCCGCGGCGTCAGGCTGTACTCAACCTTAGGCGGTACGACGGCGTACACCTTGCGAGCAATCAAGCCGTCACCTTCCAGCTCGCGTAATTGCTGGGTGAGCATTTTGGGTGTGGCCTCGGGGACGAGGCGGCGCAGCTCGTTGAAGCGCAGAATTTTGCCGGACAGATGCCACAGGAGCAATGCTTTATATTTGCCGCCGATAAGCTGCAGCGTGGCGGCAACGGGACAGTTGACGTTAATAGTGTCTTTCATTTGGAGTTTCCTTTCTGCAAAGAGCAAGGCGACTAAGATATTATTATGCTATGAAAAAATTATATGCCTGCCTTACGCAGCAAAAATTATATATCTTTACAGTATCTTTTTACATACTATCTACCTAAATAGTGCGTTCTTGAAATAAAGATAGCGTTTGCTATAATAATAGCAGACAAAAAATTTTATGTCAAACAGATAGCAAGCGAAAGGAGTCACGATGAAAAAACAGTTACTTGATATAACGGGCATGAGCTGCAGTGCCTGCTCGTCACGCATAGAAAAGGTTGTCAACAGGATGCAGGGCGTGGAGCAGATGAGTGTTAATCTGCTGAAAAATAATGCACACGTTACCTTTGACGAAAGTGTTGTGGATGAAAAAGCAATTATCGCCCGCATTGAAAAGCTGGGCTTTGGCGCGAGAGTGCATGCTGCAAATGTTGCAGCACCGGTACCTCAGCAGGATATGGCGGCACAGGAGATGGAGGAGATGCGCCAGCGTCTTATCGGCTCGCTGCTTTTTGCCGGTCTTGTCTTTTATCAGCACATGGGGCGCATGTGGGGCTGGCCGCTGCCAAGCTTTATTCTGGGGCAGGAAAACGAGCTGATTAACGCTTTGCTGCAGATGCTGTGGTGTATTCCGGTGCTCTTTATCGACCGCAAGTATTTTATCCACGGTGTGCGCAATCTTTTAAGCGGTGCGCCTAATATGGATTCGCTGATTGCCGTAGGCAGCGGTGCATCGTTTATTTATGGTTTGTATTCCGTATTTGGCATGGCGTATGCCTTTGGACATAACCGTCTTGATTTGCTGCCGGGCTTTGCCGATGCTTTATATTTTGAAGCGAGTGCCGTAATTTTGGCACTTGTAACTGTCGGCAAGTTTATGGAGGCGCGGGCAAAGAGCCACACCTCTGATGCGATTAAGGCGCTGATGAATCTTACGCCGAAGACGGCGCTTGTCGAGCGTCACGGTCTGCAGGGAGAAATTCCTGTAGAGGAGGTAGTTACGGGCGATGTGCTGATTGTAAAAAGTGGTGCGTCCGTGCCCGTGGACGGCAAAATTATTGAGGGCAGCGCTGCCCTGGACGAAAGTGCGCTGACGGGTGAAAGCCTGCCGGTAGATAAAACAATCGGTGACAAGGTTATCGGCGGCACTATTAACAGAAGCGGTTACTTTAAGATGGAAGCGACTGCGATTGGCGCTGATACTGCTTTAGCGAAGATTATTGCGCTGGTGGATGAGGCAACATCTTCTAAAGCGCCTATTGCCAAGCTAGCTGATAAGGTGAGCGGCTATTTTGTGCCTGCCGTTATAGGCATTGCCGTGCTTGCGGCGGTTGTCTGGCTGGCGCTGGGCGCAAGCTGGCATTTTGCACTGACGATAGCTATTTCGGTGCTCGTCATTTCCTGCCCCTGTGCTTTGGGATTGGCAACACCGACAGCGATTATGGTAGGAACGGGGCGTGGTGCCAAGAGCGGCATTCTGATTAAATCGGCAACAGCGTTGGAAACAGCGCATAAGATTGATACCGTTATATTAGACAAAACAGGTACGATTACAGCGGGCAAGCCGGTGGTGACGGATATTTTACCTATAAAGATTACGGAAAATGAATTGCTGGCCTTTGCCGCAGGACTGGAAAAGCTGTCGGAGCATCCGTTGGGTGAAGCTATTGTTGCTGCTGCTGAAGCAAAGCAGCTTGTTTTGCCGGAAGCCGGCAATTATAAGCAAATCCCTGGTCAGGGTGTTACAGCGGAGCTTGCGGGAGCTGAATGTGCGGCAGGCAATCTCAAGCTGCTGGAGGCGTTGAATGTTGATGTCAGCAGTTTGATGGAACGGTATGACAAGCTGGCGGCTCAGGGAAAAACACCGTTATATTTTGTCCGTGCAGGCGAGCTTTTAGGCTGTATTGCTGTTGCCGATACCGTAAAGCCTACGAGCAGGGAGGCTATCGGCAAGCTGCAGGCAATGGGCCTGCGTGTGCTGATGGTAACAGGTGATAACCAGGCGACGGCGGAAGCCATTCGTGCGCAGGTGGGAGTAGATGAGGCTGTTGCTCAGGTACTTCCGCAGGATAAGGAAGCGGTAATACGCAAGCTGCAGCAGGAGGGCCATATTGTCGCCATGGTAGGCGACGGCATCAACGATGCGCCGGCGTTGGCGCGTGCCGATATAGGTATTGCTATCGGTGCCGGCACGGATATTGCGATTGAAGCTGCTGATATGGTTTTGATTAAGAGCGACTTGTTGGATGTGGCGAAAGCAATTTGCTTAAGCCGCAGCGTGATGACCAATATCAAGGAAAATCTTTTCTGGGCCTTTATTTATAATGCCGTCGGTATTCCGTTTGCCGCAGGTGTATTTTATACAGCCTTCGGCTGGCTGCTGAATCCGCTGATTGCAGCGGCGGCGATGAGCTGCAGCAGTGTTTCTGTTGTTACTAACGCACTAAGACTGCGTTTTATAAAATTGTAATTGCAAAGGAGATTTTATTATGACTAAGACTATTGCTATTGAAGGTATGCATTGCCAACATTGTGTTGGCGCCGTTAAGGAAGCACTTGCTGCTGTAGCAGGTGTAACAAGTGTTGTTGTTTCCTTGGAAAACAATAATGCGGTTGTTGAGGGCACAGGCCTGGATGATGCAGTTTTGAAGGCTGCTGTTGAGGATACCGGCTTTGATGTAACCGGCATCAACTGAAAATAAGCACAAAAAACGCCGCGTAAAGCGGCGTTTAAGTTTGTAAAAAGGTCGCTGCGCAGCAGCCTTTTTCTTATGCAAATATTTCTGCTATAGCAGGCGGAAGCATGTCAAGTGCGCTTGCTGTCATAAATGCGGCAGCAATGGCTACGACGATAAAAGCAGCAGCGTGCGGATAATCCTTTTTGCGCACGGAAGAGAAGATGGCACGCAGGGATAAAAGCAGAATCAGACCCCAGATGTAGGGACCGGTTACTTCATGGAAAAATTTTTCAAACATGATAACACTCCTTGCTGGCTAAAAAATGTGTTTAAGCAGATATAGATATACATATAATAAAAAAACACCCGCAATAGCAGGTGCTGTTTTTGGATTGGTGCCTCAGCACAGAATCGAACTGTGGACACAAGGATTTTCAGTCCTTTGCTCTACCAACTGAGCTACCGAGGCATGATTGGCGACCCGGATGGGACTCGAACCCACGACCTCCGCCGTGACAGGGCGGCATTCTAACCAACTGAACCACCGGGCCAATCAACTACGAATTACATTATACAGGCTTAAACCTATTTTGTCAACATCTTTTTATACTTTTTTTAATCTTCCAATGCAGCCATCAGTTTTTCCTCTATATGCACCTGCAAAGCCTGCAGCTTATCCTCCGCCGGCACGTTGCCAAGCACGTCAAAAGCGTCTGTGGTCAAGGGCAGATGATTCTTGCGCATTTCCGCAAACAGCTCATCACGGAAAATATTATAGGAAAAGTATATCTGATTGCCATGCTTAAAATCAGTATAATCCAAAAAGATAAAGGAACCATTGATATAAGGCAAGGGATTATCGGGCGTAATATACAGCTCATAATCGCCTACCTGAGCAGGCAGCGTACGCCAATAGTCCCACTGCTCAAAATGCAGCGCTTTCGCTTCATACGGCAGCGTATGCACGGTTTTCTTATCCATGCTGGCCAGAATATCCGGCAAACTCTTGCGCATCATGTCAGCAAAATGCTCGCGGTCACGACAAAAGAAACGCACGTCGCGGAACGTATGCAGGCCAACGGTTTTTACCGGCACATAGTCAAATGTTTCTTTTGTATAAGTCAAATCAAGACGGCAGTGCGATGCTTCATGCACATAGGCTGCAATATTCAAAATCTGCCCGTTGATACCGGAGCCCGGCACAAGGGTATAATCACCGATTGCTGCAGGCAGATTGCGCACAAAGTCCCAATCCTTAAGCCCTGTCTCTATTTCTTTGATATCAGGCTGTCCCATCTCAACCTCCGCACTTTTCCAGCAGCTTGCCGATTTTACTGTAAATCCTTACTGCATTGTTATAAAATACATCCTCGTGATAGCATTCGGGAACAACGTGGCTAATCATCCAGATATACAGGGGAATATTTACAAGCGGCCAGTCGCTGCCATACATGATTTTTTCATAATTACCAATATAATTCAGCCAAGTATGCAGCTGGCGCAAAAAGCCACGCTGTCTTTCGAGCAGCATCAGCGGTTTTGGATTGCCCTCCACCAGACCTGAAAGGTCAATGCATACGTTGGCGTTCTTGCAGGCCACCTCTGCCGCATCAGCAAACCAGGGGCAACCACAGTGCGCTATAACAAAGGTTACATCAGGAAACGCCACTGCCGCTTCATCAACAGTAAGCGGATGCGAATATTTCAAAAGACCGCTGGGCCAGGCTGTATCGCCTGTGTGAATTGCAACTGGCATATTATAGGCACGCGCCAGCTCAAACAGCGGCCAATGCCTTTTATCGTTGACATAGACAGCATTATAACCGGGATAGAGCTTGATGCCCAAACAATGCGGGTCCTTAATAAAGCGTTCAAATTCCTGCGCTGTTTTTTCCGCATTTGCTTCGGTTATAGCCTCGCTGTTTACACCCATGCAGTAACCCATGTTCTGCGGCTGATTGTAATGCGCCTCGTCAAAAGGCGCTGCAAGGTCAATCATGCGCGGTGTGACACCGCCGTATTTCGAAGACGTATAATTAGTGTTGCCCATAGCTACGGAAAAAGCGATATTGTTTTCTTCGCATATTTTCTGCCAGCAGGCCGCTGTATTTTCATAGCCTGCATTGGCTGCAACCTGCACAAAACCATCAACATTGTAATAATGCATATGGGCATCAATAATCTTCATTTGTAACCCCTCTTTATTTTAAAACACGTATCGTTATTCTTCTTCCTCTTTAGGCAGAATGATATTTAATACCATAGCCACGATAAAAACTACAGCTACACAGTTTTCTGCAAAAACATTCTTAATCAAATCAGGGAAAATCTTAAAAATTGCCGGTGTCTGAGTAAAGCCGATACCGATGCTGAGTGCCAAAGAAGCAATCGTTACATTACGGGTGTTGTAGCCGCAGTTGGCAATCATCTGCACGCCGCTGACTACGATAGAACCGAACATCATCAAGGTGCAACCGCCCAAAACAGCCTCCGGCAGAGATGCCAGCAGCACGCCCAGCGCTGGGAACAGACCTGCCATAATCATAATAACAGCACCTGTCATGATAGCAAAACGGTTAACAACCTTTGTCATAGCAATCAGGCCTACGTTCTGGCTGAAAGAGGTAATAGGCAGGCAGCCGAAAACGGAAGACAAGCTGCTTACCAGACCATCGCAGACAATAGAACCGGAAATTTCTTTTTCTTTAACATCGCGGCGCAGACCGATAGCAGTCATTGCGGAGGTATCACCAATGGTTTCGGTAGCGGAAACCAGGAAAATCAAAAAGAATGCAAAAATTGCATCGGGATGGAATTCCATGGTAAAAGGCATCAGCTGAGGAATAGCAATCAGCTTAACCTCAGCGAGCTTGCTCATGTTTACCATGCCCATAAAATAAGCAACTACATAGCCGACAATCAAACCAAAAAGCACGGAAAGCTGTTTATAGAAGGATTTGGCGAAAATATTGTAGGCAATGCAGCTTACCAAAGTAATCGTACCTACAATAATATAAGGAGCATCACCGAAGTTGGGGTTACCGAAGCCGCCGCCGAAGGAGTTAGCACCTACCGCCAACAGAGAGAAACCGATGGAGGTAACAACGGTAGCAGCAACAATCGGTGGAATCAGACGGCGCCAATATTTTGCTCCCAGACCTAAAAAGCCTTCCAGCAAACCGCCAACCAGCACCGCACCCATAACGCCGCCGTAACCGTATTTAGCACCGATAACACAGGCGATGGATACAAAGGTGAAGCTGATGCCCATAACGATAGGCAAACCGCTGCCGACACGCCAGACAGGATAAAGCTGTATCAGCGTACCGATGCCTGCTACCAGCATTGCCGACTGCACCAGCGCACCGCTCTGCTCTACCGGCATTTTTACCACACCGGCTACAATCAGAATCGGAGCGATATTCGCTACGAACATCGCCAGAATATGCTGCAGGCCGAAGGGAATCGCCTTGCTTACAGAAATTTTTCCGTCTAAGTCGTATATCGGATCAGTATATTGTTTTTCGCTCATTACTCTTCCTCATGTCTGAACACTACTGTGTTGGTTTTGGCATCCATCTTATCAATAATAGCTAAGGAATGCAGGTTGTAGCCGGCTTTGCGCAGCTTGTCGCCGCCACCCTGGAAGCCTTTTTCTACAGCAACGCCAACGCCCTCAACAGTGCCGCCGGACTGACGCACAATGTCAATAAGACCTTCCAGAGCACAACCGTTAGCCAGGAAGTCATCAATAATCAGCACGTGGTCGTTTTTAGACAGGAATCTTTTAGAAACAACAACGTCGTTTGTTTTGCTATGGGTATAGGAATAAATTTGAGTGAAGTAAACATCCTTATCCATATTGCTGCCGCTGGATTTCTTGGCAAACACTACCGGAACGCCAAAATACATTGCCGCAACGCAGGCAATACCGATGCCGGAGGCTTCAATAGTCAGGATTTTAGTAATATTCCTGTCTGCAAACAAGCGCTTTAATTCTTTACCAAGCTCCGCAACAAACGGCACATCAATCTGATGATTTAAAAAGCTGTCAACCTTCAGGACATTACCGCTTTTGATAACACCGTCATTAACAATTTTTTCTTCCAATAATTTCATCGTCAAGCCCTCCATACATTTTGTTTTTTAACTGCTGCTACGAACATGTCAGCAATCGATTTGCCTTTTAAGTATAAAGATTATTTTATCACACTGACAATATATGGTAAAGTAATTTTCTGCTTCCGCAGTGATATTTTTACCTTAATCCACCACCAGTGCGACTTCGCTGCCTGTCCCCTGTTGGCCGCGTTTTTTCCTGACGAGAATTTTTTTGTCAATCATTTCCTGCAAATCGTGTACATGCGAAATTATACCTACAAGGCGATGGCCTTCACTGAGTCCCTGAAGTGTAGCAATAGCCTGCTGCAGACTGCTGTCATCCAGTGAGCCGAATCCTTCGTCGACAAACATCGTATCCAACTGAATACCGCCTGCACAGGACTGCACCTCATCCGCCAGCCCCAGCGCCAACGCCAACGATGCCATGAAGGATTCGCCGCCGCTTAAGGTTTTGACGCTGCGCAGATTACCGCTGTAATAATCCTTAACCTCCAAATCAAGGCCTGTTTTGCTGTTGCCAGTCTTGCTGTCCGCATCCTGCATTTTGTCACGGCACAGCTCGTACTGGCCGCGGCTCATGTGCAGCAGCCTTACATTGGCGCGCTGCAGAATTTTATCGAAGTAGTGCATCTGCACATAGGTTTCCAGATTAACACGTTTTTTGCCGGTCAGGGTTCCGTTCAGCGTTGCGGAAAGGCTGTTGATCAAGCTGTACTCCGCTTCGCAGGCTGCCCTGCGCGCTTCGTAGCCGCTGACCTCCTGCTTAATCCGCTGGTTATTCTTAATGGCGGCATACAGCCGCTTATCCTGCAGCTCCAGCTCACGCTGTTGCACCAGCAGCTTTTCATGCTCCTGCTGCAGCTTCTGTTCATCCACATCCGTCAGCAGCTCATTCTGCTCGGCAAGCTGCTTTTTCAGCTCCTGCAGCTGTCCTTCGGCACCTGCCAGCTGCTGCCTTATGCTCTGCGCCGCAGCCTCCGCCTGCTTGTCGACAGCCTTCTGCTGCTCCAAAGTTTTCGCCAGCTTACGGTATTGCTCCACCTTTTCCTGCAAAAAGCCCATCTTCAGGCGCAGAGCCGTAATCTTATTGTTAACATCCTTCAGCTCTGACTGCGCTCTTTCGGCAATCAGCTTCAAATCGTCACAGCCAAGCAGCTCTACTCCCTTGCCTAGCAGCAAGGTTTTATCCAGCTCCAGATGCTCCTTTAAAGCCTTGCCTTCACCTATAAGGCCATCCCTTATTTTCTGAGCAGCCTCAGCTTTAGCGCGTGCCTGCTCAACATCATTTTCGGTAGGTGCATCCTGCGCCAGCTGCACAGGCTGCGGATGCTCGCAGGAACCGCAAACCGGGCAGGGCTTGCCTGGTTTCAGCTTATCGTGCGCCAGAAGGCCCGCCTGCGCGCTCAAAAATCTGTCAAAGCAAGTATCGCTCAGCTCATTAAGATGATTGAAATTATCACAGGCCTGCTTATACTCCTGACGCTTCTGCAGCAGAACAACCTCCTGCCTTTGGTAACGCTGCTGCATATCCTGCAGTTGCAGCAGCTCCCTTTGACGTGCAGCCAGCTGCTGCCTTTCTGTTTGCAGCTGTGCCAGCTCCACCTCGCCCTTTTGCGCTTCGTTGACCTCTGCCTCAAGCTTTTGCAGAGCCTCCTGTCTTTGCACTGCTGCAGCTGCTTCCTGCTCCAGTTGCTTTTGCATGCTTACCATTTTTGCTTCTGTTGTCTGCATATATTTTTCAAGCTGCTGCTTTTTAGCAATAGCGCCCAGGCTGTCCTGCAGCGCAGTCAGATTTTTCGTCACGATAGCCGCCGCTGCCGCCACCTGCTGCTGTTCCTTTTCGTCCAGAGCAGTAATCGTATCAACCAAAGTCAGTACTTCTTCAACACAGCCCTCGTAATGACGCAAAGCAAAGCTCTGCAGCTGCTCCGTATATGCGGGATAAATGCAGCTGATGCCGTTCAGCGCCTGCTCGCTTCGGCGCTGCTGCTCGGCAAATTCGTTACGCTTAGCCGCAGCATCCTGCTTCAGCTTATCCTGCAGTTGCTGGAAGAAATATGTATGAAATAAATCACGGAAGATTTTACTGCGCTCATCCGTATTGGTATCCAAAAATTTGCGGAACTGTCCCTGAGCAATCATCGTAATCTGCGTAAACTGCTTGTGATTAAGCCCCAACAGCTCCACTATGCTTTTATCTACCTCCGACATTCTGGTTACCGGAACGCGGTCATCGGGATAGTACAGCTCGGCACCGGCCTTCTCCTTCGTCATACCGGTGCCACGCTTCGCCGGACGACGGTACTCCGGGTTGCGTTTTACCCTGTAGCACTTGCCGCGGAAGGAAAACTCCAGCTCCACAAAGGTCGGCGTATCAGCATCCGCATATTGGCTGCGCAGCATGTTGGCATCACGCACACCGCCACTCGTCTGCCCGTACAAGGCATAGGAAACGGCATCAAAAATTACGGTTTTGCCGGCACCGGTATCACCGGTAATCAGATACAGTCCCTGCTCTCCGAGCTGGGAAAAATCTATCACGGTTTGCCCCGCATACGGACCAAACGCACTCATAATCAGCTTCAGCGGTCTCATAATACGTCACCTCCCATTTCCGACAGCAGATTAGTAAGATACTGCTTCTGCTCCTCGCTCAGCTTCTGATTGTTCTGCAGACGATAAAAATCATCAATAAGCTCTAACGGTGTTTTTTCTACCAAATCTTCCGTTACCTTCAGCTCCGCATTCGCCTGCGTGCGCTTATTGTCATAATCAAGCTGCAGCAAATTCCTATATACAGTCTGCAGGCGCTGCATAGCATTAGGAACATCGTTTTCATCCGTCAGCGTCAGATAATAAAAATCCTGCAGGAAGCCATTTTCATCCATAGGGAACATAGCGTAGTTCGGCTTTGTCATTAAATTCTCAAAGGTATCCTTTAAATACCGCACCTCACGCAACGGCGTCAGCAGCAGCTGCGTAACCTTCATATTGCCTTTTTCGGCAAGCTCAACCATTGTTACAGACTTTTGCTGCTGCAACTCGCTGAAGGAATACTTCAGCGGTGTACCGCAATAGCGGATACGCTCATTACCGCCGACATTCTGCGGATTATGGATATGCCCCAAAGCCACATAATCAAAAGCAGCAAAAACCTCCGCACCGATATTATCCAGTCCGCCCACATTAACAGCCTCGCTGCCTGCGGTAACAGCGCCGGTGACAAACTGATGCGCAACAAGCACATTACGCTCCTCCTGTACCAGCGGTAGCTGCGACACAGCATATTTCACCGCATCATGATAGCTTGTAATCTCAGCTGCAGCCTCCTCCGGTGCCCAATGCTTCACAACAGCAGGCTTCAAAAAAGGCAGCAGGAAAATATTCACCCTGCCGAATTCATCCTCCAACACGAGCTTCTGCTCCTCACCGTTGTAGCTGCCCGCAAAATGAATGCCGCTGCCGCTCATCAGCTGCGCACCGAATGCCAAGCGCTCCGCCGAATCATGGTTGCCGCTGATGATGCACACAGGCACCTTGAGCTCCGCCAGCTGATTCAGAAAATTGTCAAACAAAACGACAGCTTCTGCCGGCGGCACCGGTTTATCATAAATATCTCCGGCAAGCAGTACGCAATCAGGCTGCTTGGCGCAAATCATCTGTACAATACGTTGTAAAATATATTTTTGATCCTCATAAAGAGAAAATTCATCGAGTTTTTTTCCTAAATGCAGATCCGACAAATGTAAAAACTTCATGCTATCACTCCCTGTCACGAATATTTATTCACTGTTATTTAATCGTTATATTATCTTGATTTTATCATGCTAAAGCATATGCGTCAATCTATACTTCAAACAAACGTTGCTAGTCCTCCAAAACTTTTTCTAAAAAAATTCTTCTTTTTTCAAAAAAAGTACTTGACCAACTGCTATCTATCTGCTATAATTATTATTGTTCTGGTGAGCGTGCTCAAAAAGAATTGCTACTCCGGGATGGTGTAATGGTAGCACAAGTGACTCTGGATCATTCGGTCTGGGTTCGAGTCCTAGTCCCGGAGCCAAATGGCGCTATGGTCAAGCGGCTAAGACGTCGCCCTCTCAAGGCGAAATCAAGGGTTCGATTCCCTTTAGCGCTACCACGAAAGGCAAAACGCTGAGATTCAACTGAATTTCAGCGTTTTTATTATTTACAATTACTTTGACATCCAAGGAGTCAAAAAACTTCTTCAGGAAAGCGTCAGAAACCCCTACTTCAGTAATGAATGAATCAATAAAAGCTTCCAGAATATCTTTGTTGATAGGAGTATAGTCGTTCTTGTTCAAATCAATCAGTTCTGTCTCCATCATATCTAAAGTTTTCTTAGCTTGTTTATAAGCGCTTAAAACCATATCATCTGTTCCATCATACAAGGCAAGAAGGTTCTTAGCCTTGTTTTTTTGTACCCCGATTTTTTTACGCAGTTCATCTGCACGCACTTTTTCCTCTCTATTCTCAGCCTGATTTAAAAACTCCGTAATAATAGACTGCTTGTGAGCCTTTATGTAGGATAACGTATAATAAGTTGCGCAAATTCAATTCAAAAAGATAGACATAGAGAC
>OLRA01002367.1_pt1 | contig 19195 bp, 19 predicted proteins | sample 1673011 | NCBI WGS metagenome assembly OLRA01 (sample SAMEA3136746, study PRJEB25190) | human gut metagenome | reverse complement strand
TTTAATATTTTTATATGTATCGGTTTGAAAATTATTTATTTATATGCGTTTTCTATAAAATTTCTGAATATATAGAGGGATTCCAAATAATATTTTTTCTTCCACATCTAAAGTTTGTTAAAAATATTGCGTTTTTCTATTTGTATTTACTTTTACTTATTTTTTTGGGAAGATCACTTCGCAATTTCTTTTATTATTTTTTCTACTTCGGAAATATCAATCTCCAGCATTTCTGCAATTTGTTCGATTGAGAATTTATTAGATAATTTCTTTACAAATTCTGTTTTTTCCTTCGATCTTCCGATTTGTTCACCCTCAGCAATTCCTGCCTGTTTTATTAGTATCTTTTCTTCCCATGACTCATATAATGCCTCCTGTTCTCCACTGCTCTTCAGAGCTTCCAATGTCACTTCATCATTCAACAAAATCAGCCGATTGCAATAGCTTGCCATCTGCGGATCATGTGTTACCATGACAATTGTTTTCCCAAATTCCTGATTAATGTAGGACAACGTATGAATAACCAGTTTGGATGAATTAGTGTTTTTCAAGGAAATCTCAATAAATAACTATTGCCAAAAGGCAATTTTTACTATTCTATTATATTCAAAATTTTCTTTATTATCAAATATATTAATTGTACGTTTCCAACCATTGGTTAAAAGGTGATATCAGTATCTTGTATTCGTGTCCTAACTTTATTACCCGAAACATTTCTTTAGATTCATATGCTTGATGAATCAGTGTGTAACCTTGATTGCTACTGCAATCCAAAATTGTACAAATATCTGCTGCCGAATAAACTTTCTTTTCCATATCGTACAAGAAGCTTCTTTATATTAATAGTATGTAAGAAGAAAAGAGAAGCTATTTGATAAAATATAACTTCTGGAAGTACTGTTTCTTTCCTTCAAAGGATCTTATGCAATTGAAAAAATAGAAATAAATGTAGACATATCTACAACCATTGTCACCGACAGTTTCTTCCAAACACACGGCAGAAAAAACGATCAAAAATATCGGACATATTTGATTGTTCTTTATTGATATAATATTAAAGAAATTATATTTTGTCCAAATATTAATATTAGACAAATTTAACAATATGGTATCACCAGATAATATTTTTTTCTTGTTTCAATTCTATATACAGAACTTTTTGTGTCCCATGAAGTATAATAAAATCCTGGAATAATTTTTTTAACATCAACAGCCACTACTTGCTTATGTATTTCTTCATTTTTTCGATATACAATTTCTTTTTTGACTTTGGGCGCAGCCAATCCAAAATATACCATATAAATATATGCACCATTTGCACATTCATGCTGACGCGCTGATCCTAAGCTATATAATTCATCAAACGAATTTACACTTTGCCTCGTCACTAATCCATCTTTCATGAAAATAATTGGTCCATACATATGCAAAAATACGATTCCAATTATAAGCAAGCATACTATTTTAATTTTATTATTCTTTAGCATGTTACACCTCCTTAAAATAGAACAAATTTACGTTACCGATAATTATTTTGATTTTTTTACCTTTTTCACTTTCTGTACTTAGATTACATATAACATCACTTTCCATTTTGAGATTCTTTAAATATATTTTCTACCTCTGAAATATCAATTTCCAGCATTTCTGCAATTTGTTCGATTGAGAATTTATTAGCCAACTTTCTCGTAAGTTCTTTCTTCTCTTCTAATCTTCCTTCGGCAATACCTTCCTGTTTTATAAGTATCTTTTCTTCCCATGTCTGCATATATTTCACCTCTGCCTTTTCACTTGCTTTGATCTGACAAACTCGTCTATGCATCTCTTGAATCCGCTTACTTTTACACTCCCTTGATACTTCATCCGTACTACGTTCCATGTACTTCAATAATTCTATCAATTCTTGTGACACCAGCTCCGGATGTTTGCCTTTAGTATTCAGAAATATCCTCGTTGCTCCATCATCCAATTTTAATTCCGGAACTTCCTCACATCTCATCTGAAACGTATAACGATATAATTCATATCCAAATAAATCAAACGGCATAATCAGCACAATCAAAACTTCATTCAATAAATTGAAATCAACAACTCCCGGCGGCAGCAATTTACTGTCGATGATTCCCTGGTACAGCCGGCTTCTTTTCGGAAGATTATGCGTATTCTCTTTTTGAGCTTCTACTTCATATATCACATCATCTTCATCTATAGCATAGATATCCAGCCGGATCTGCCGATTATCCGTAGCTGTTCTTTTTCTGTTTGCGGTGGATGTTTCAGATTTGTATTCTGACTCAGTATGATATCCAGCATCGTCTTTACATTCTCTGGGTCATCCATCGCTTCATCGAACAGAAATTTGTCCAGCAAGTTTAATTCTTTTAATGATTTTCTTTGGTTCATAAGCAGTTCTCCTCTCTTGTACAGATATAATACCTGCAAAGAAGAACTGTTTATCTTTATGAATATGATAGCACAGAATTTATATATATACCAGTATATACAATCAACTTCTTTTATCAGACATGTATTTATCTGTTTTCAGTGGTTTTCATTTTGGATTCATGCCCGAATATCTGGGGTTGAAGTAAATGAATTGATAAATATAGATACGGTGCAGATGTTAGAATTCATCTGCGTGTTGGTAGAATAACATGTCTGATATCTGTTTTCAATATTAAATTTAGAAATGCTCACTTTTTGCGAAACTTCTACAACTCTTTCATCTTCCCAAGAATCTCCTGATAAAATGCGTCCTGATTTCCGCTATTCTTCAAATCCTCCAGTATCACTCCATCTTTTAATAAAATCAACCGGCTGCAATAGCTTGCCATTTGCGGGTCATGTGTTACCATGACAATCGTCTTCCCGAATTCCTGATTAATGTAGGACAATGTATGAATAACCTGTTTGGATGAATTAGAATCAAGGTTCCCGGTCGGCTCATCTGCAAGTATCAATTCTGGATTTTCTGCCATTGCTCTGCAAATCGCCGTTCTCTGTTTCTCACCTCCAGACAGTTCGTAAGGTTTTTTATCTAACAGTTTGTAAATTCCAAGTTTTTCTGCCATAGTTTCTGCAGTTTTAGAACTTTCCACAGGATCATCTTCATTTAATATCAATGGCATCATAATATTTTCACGAACAGTTAAGCTATTCATCAAGTAAAAATCCTGAAAAACAAACGCCAGTTGCGTCCGGCGTATTTCTGCCAGATGATCTCCATAAATTTCTGTTGTATCTTCGCCGTTATAGAGCACTTTTCCGCCATTTGGCTTATTAAGCATTCCGATAGTTTTCAAAAGTGTGGTTTTCCCACATCCGGAACTTCCCATAATACCAATAAATTCCCCTCGTTTTACCTGAAATGAAATTCCTCTTAGCACAGAATAAACCTTTGTCTCTCCGTCCGGCATGACTGTTGAATAGCTTCTTTCCAGATTATCAATTTCTAATATATTTTCTTTATTCATCCTTATTTCTCCTCTCACTGTGCTTAAATGAACGCCATGCTGCAATTCTTACGATTATCATGATAATAGCGGTCATACCTATAATCATTACTGCCGCTTCTGCCAGATAAATCTTTGTCCAATATACCGGCATTTTCTTATATAATATTTTCACCAATATCATTACTGCCGCTATAAACATTCCGGTTATCAAGGCAACTTTGGATGTCATGGTTATTTCTTTATAAATATTTTTTCTTCGCTTTTTCTCTGGCATTCCTGTGCGGTAATAGAATAAATACTTCCATTCCAGTGCTTCGTAATCACTGGATATTTTCTCTAGTAAGATAAAGATTATGCTGATAAATAATACAAGCATATCAATCAACATCGCACTTACATTTAACATTCGGTTTTCCTGATTTTCTATTGTGCACGGTTTTTTATCATAAATCAGATTTCCGTCATGATAATCAAAGAAATTAATCTGTGAATGTTTTGCTGCATAATTAGCTATTTTATTTACAATAGCATCATAATTCTGTGCTACGTTCATTAATACTGTAAGGTTTGACCCTTTGGCTTTTTGACTAATCTTATCATATTCATGATCCGAAAATACAATTATATCTTCAAACACATCCGTATTCATATTGCTGGTATTCAAAACCCTTGTTTTAAAATTCCCGGTAATGATTCTTCTGTCGTTTCCCTTAATTGTATATTTTCTTGTAAATTTATTACCTGGTAATGTTCTCGCAGTATAAATCCAGATATCTGCAGTAGCGCATCCGGTGTATAATCTTGGTTTCAGCTTTCCGAAATCCAGACCAATTGTTCCATATTCGCTTCGGTCCCATTGGTATACAACGTATATTTCATCATTTTTTAAATGAACCTGCTTTCCTGTAAGACGTTTATATTCTGTTGCAGAAATTCCAGTATGTTCTGCACAGTTTCCTGAAGTCACTCTGATAGATGGAATGAATTCTGTCTGAACATTATACTTTTCTTTTAACTTTTCGATAAATGCTTTATCTTTTGTATTGGCACCCCAGACTATGTCATACGGATAATTTTCCGGCTGCCTTACAGGAAGATTGTCTACCAATACAATATTAAATCCAAACAGAATAACAATCAGAAAAGCACTGACAATATAACTGATATTGGCATGACTGAAAAACTGATCATACCAGTTATCGAGCCAAAGGATTTTTTTATAATATTTATTCTTTTGTTTCCTTAATTTTTCAAGATATAATCTACAGCCAAATAAAGTAAAAATAACTGCCGTTATGATTCCCAGAGCTGTCGGAATCGTATATCCGATTTGTCCCCAATATGTAACAATAGAAACTAATGTAAGAATAAATACTGCAACTCCTATAAGACAAAATAGCAGTGTATTCTTACTTGCTCTGTTATGATTACTTCCTCCCGATACTATATGGTCAATTCCGATACAGGCAATATACTGATCACAAAAGGCGAAGCCGATTCCAAACATGATTACGCTGATAATTAGTGTGAGAATTAACGGTGATATTCCCAAATATATGTTGCTTACATAATTTTGAAAAATATTTTCCAGTATCTTTTTTACGATCATTGCTTCCAATATTCCAAGAATCACCCCTCCTGCAATTGATCCTAAAATGATTCCGAGATATTCACAGCCAATATACATATATCTGTGTTTCTTTTTGATTCCCAGTATATTAAGCATTGCATAATCGCCGGATCGTTTACGAATATAGCCAAATATAATTAAAATCATGAGAAAGATCAGTAACACATACGGCAAAATAAAATTCTTTTCAACTTCCATTACTAATTCTGTCATAGTTGCCCGTCGTCCCGTTGATATATAAACAAGACTGCTGCCAACAGACGTAGAAAAAAATACGACCGATATACAGAAGATTCCACTTAAAATAACTCTTATGTAATCCTTTTTTCTTTCGCCCAGTAGTTTAAAAAATATTTTTTTCAACATACTTTTCATCTCCCTTATCCTTATCAGTTATTATAGATAGAAATCATAAATATCAGATGATCTTCATATACCTTATATTCGAAGATTCCATCATACTTTTTTACAATATCCTGTATATTCTTCATTCCATATCCATGAAGTCCAGTATCTTTTTTATTTGAAACGAATTCTTTTTGAATTTGCTTCGGCATTTCCTCTAATGCATTTGCAATTTCAATATATAACAATAGATTTTTCTTTTTTATCTTAATCTTTATCCAACGCTCTTTATCATTGATTTTCTCACAGGCTTCCAACGCATTATCCAATAGATTCCCAAAAAGGGATATGATTTCCCGGTCTGTAAAAGGGAGTGTCGAAAAGACTTCTGTATCAATCTGCATAACGGTATTTTGATTCTGTGCATCCTTTTCCTTTTGGTTTAAGATCATATCCAGCATATGATTTCCAGTCCAGACATGAAAATTATATTCCAGCATATCATCACTAAGTTCATTCAGATATTCATGCAATCCGGGCCAGTTCTGCTCTTGATCATAGTTCTTGAGCGCCAGAATATGGTTCTTCATATCATGAACCACTTTTCGGCTTTTTAACATTTCTTGATAGCGTTCTTCCAAAATCTTGACTTTCGTTTGTAATGTATGCTTTTCCTGTTCCTCTAATTGAGATATTAATATCTGATGTTCTGCTTCCCATGTATCCAGCATTGCATCGATTAGAATCCATAGACCGATAAAAACCAACAATACACATATATATATTTCTACATATATAGGAATCAAAGAATCATCTATAGGATCTACATAAGCGAATTTCTCAAAAAACCTCGAAAAAATAGCTAAATATATAATCCAAAAAAATCCACGATAATCACTTGACTGTTCATTTTTTAATATGTGATATATTCGTGTTAATTCAGTCAATTGAAAAAGTGCAATTAGAATAATGATAACTAAGAAAACAAATGCTGTCATTTTTGTATAGTTCCAGGATTCTCTTAATGATGGCAATATCGTTTCATTATACATTCGGACATAGTCATTCATTTTCAACACATTATACAAATATCCGTATATTGTATAATGCTGTACCCATGGGAAAAGGAGGTATATTTGCAAAGCTACTCCTATTATAAAGTCTGTTTTTCTTTTTCTTGACCAGTCTTTCATTTTGTTTGTCTCCGTATTAATTTCTTGGCTTATTATAGCATGCCTTTTCTTCCTTGGGGTGATAGTGGCCATGAATACCCGGTTTTCTGACCATGAATTTTCCCTAAATACCCTTATAACAATCTTTTTTGCATACTTCGACATATCTACAGAACTTGCTACCGGTAGTTTCTTCCGAATGCATGGTGATAGAAATAATTTTTATCTGATCGCTTTTATTTTTTTTGAGTATCAGCAAAAAGTCAGGAAGATTAAATATAATCAACCTGACTTTTTTATCAAAGGTTATGATCCGTTTCATTACAGTACCCTTTCGCCCCGGAACAATCACATATTCCATGAACAAAAACGATATAAATGGAGCGATACAATCTACACCCGTTATCAGCTGTATTTTTCTCTTTTTTCCTGCTGGGCAAAACCTCTCGAATTGCTTTCATGCAATTTGGTCAAAAAGAAAATCTCTCGTAATTTCGGCAAAATTTAAAACATGATGGAATTTACTCTTGCACTGGAATTTACTTTTTCAAGTCAGCAATGTCAATTTTTTGTGAATCTTTTACAGCTCTTTCATCTTTCCGAGAATCTCCTGATAAAACGCCTCCTGATCCCCACTATTCTTTAAATCCTCCAATATCACTCCATCTTTCAATAGAATCAACCGGCTACAATAGCTTGCCATCTGCGGATCATGCGTTACCATGACAATTGTCTTCTTATATTCCGATGAAATCTTATTCAATGCATCGATTACAATCTTTCCTGACTTTGAGTCCAAATTTCCGGTCGGCTCATCAGCAAGTATCAGATCAGGATTATTGATTAACGCACGACATATGGCAACTCTCTGCTTTTCACCACCGGATAATTCATAAGGGTTTTTCTTTAACAGATGTTCTATTTGAAATTGTTCTGCATATTTCTTTGCTTCTGCAATCATCTTATTAATATTCTGTTTGCTTATGATCATCGGCAGCATGATATTCTCTTCCACTGAGAGGCTGTCCATCAGATAAAAGTCCTGAAAAATAAATCCTATCTTGCTGTTCCGGATATCCGCAAGCTTGTCCCCGTACAGTTCACTGGTATCTTCTCCCATAAATTTAATTGTTCCATCCGTCGGTTTATCAATCATTCCGAGTGTCTTAAGCAACGTTGTCTTACCACATCCGGATTTTCCCATGATTCCAACAAATTCACCTTCCGCAACTTGAAAGCTGATTCCTTTTAACACATTCACATTATTTTTTGAATTCCTAAAAGTTGCTGTATTGTAACTTCTTACAAGATTTTTAACTTCTAATATATTTCTCATCAATTCTTATCACCCCATATTTTTGAAATTTCTTTCCATATACGCCTGGTTGAAAAAATAATAAATATCATAAAAATGATTCCATATATGCATAAAATCCATCCTAACATTGCAACTTCCTTTTGTATCAAAACAATTTCCATTGTTCCGTAATAATAAGATTTTATAAATACTCCGCAAAACATTCCACTTATAACGACCACAATTAAAAGAGGCCAACACATGTCTCTGGATATTTCTTTCACAACGGATAAATGTCCTTCCTTCCTCTTCACACCAAGAATAGCACCTATCTGATATTTTCGTTTTAAATGCTCCTGATCATTCTGCAGCATTAACCATGTTATAAACATCGTAAAAATTAAAATAATAATCGCTACGAGGATTACTACCATTTGATTTAATACGTTTTCTTTTTTATCAATACCCTGAATTGTCAACTTACAAAAAGCCTCATCTAGTTTTCCTTGTTGCAATTTTTCTTCTATGTATCGTGTTGAAACTGTCAGGTTCTTTTTTGGCACATTTATAATCATAAACATTTTTTTATAATCACTTTCTTTTTCTGCCTGCGTGAATATATTATCTGGAATAATTACAAGACCGGTCATAGAAAAGCCGATCATCTCTTTGATTTGCTCTTTCTTTATCTGGAAATTGTATTTATATTCCAATCCCTCTTCATCCATATTTCCGCATTTACCAAGTGCGATTGATTTTATTTTTCTATGTTGTTTATCACTTAGATCCGATTTACGGCTCCCTTCTTTTCTCCAAATTCTTATTATTTCATTTTTATTTAACGATTCATTTTTATTGTAAATTTTATTATAGTCGCTAAGTGATATAGCAACCCAGGAATCACCTCCCATCTCATTAAACCACAGAAACGGGAATTGTTTTGTAAGACCATTAAATCGAGCTGTTACCACAGTATTTACTGCTGTCGTTTCTTTTGAGTTGCCGATACACACAAAATCATTTGGCATATATCTGTCATGAATTGTACCTCGAAGCATTAAAAATGTATTAAATATTAAAATGATTCCCAACAATATCTGCATTAGCATCCGAAATCCATGTTTTTTTATGTAACAGTAGCAATCATTCCAAGCTAATATATGCTTTTTATAATATTTCGACTCACTGAATTTTTCCATAAAAAATCCAGTTCCGAATATCATAAGAATTATAAGACCTGTCAAAATACATATAAGTGCCATATAAGCCATCATTGGATCATTATTCACCAACAGATAACCACTACTAATAACCAAAATACCCACTATAAAGTAAATAACTGATATCATCGAATGGATTCGAGATTCCTTAATCTTGAATATCTTATCTCCTAAATTCGTTCTGGTATCTAATAATATCTGCAATGTAATATATACGCCTATCGTCATGATCAGACAGCTTAGAATCAACACAAGATAAACTCTTGACATCGAAATGCCTTTGACAAATCTTGCATTTATTCTAGTATGAAGAATTTCTTTTATAATTTTCGTTCCAATTAAACCAAACAGAATTCCAAAACCACATGCAAGCATACCGCTTATTACATATTCCAGACCAATCATTACTTTTAAATTTTTCTTGCGTATTCCTAATAATTGAAATAATTTATAATCCCATATTCTTGTGTTTATATACGCTTTAACAGAATATCCCGTTACCAGAATCATAATTAAAATAATACATGGAATGATTATGCGTAACTGCTTTCTTAATTCACTTTGATATGCAAATTGTAACGCTTCAGTTTTTATTCCTGGGACTTGTGACAATGCCTCTTGAATATAAATAAGCATAAATATAACTGCAACTGATAATATTTCACTCATAAAAAAAGAAAGAAAATTTTTCCTATTATACTTAAAGCTTTTCCATACAACTTTGAACATGAATTCTCCCCCTTACATTAATATACCTGCCGTTAAAAATGCCATTAGAATAAGAATAAGAAATAACTTTACCATAATTGACATCACAACTACCGAATCCATAATATTCAATTGTTTCTTTTTCATGGTTAAAACAATATGGATAATATCGCAACAAATAAATATTACAAAAAACAAAGCAAAGCTTAATAAATCCCCGCTTATTCGGCTATATTTTTTGATAAACACATATATATTCAAAAGAGACGTTTCTTTTTTTATCCAAATCACATACAGCCAATATATAAACGGAATCATTCCGATATTAAATATCAGATCGAAATACGATGAATAATGGATAAATTTTTTAACTATAGTTCTTTCAATAGAAGAAATACTTTTTTCCAATACATTAACAGTCTCCTGTTGTATTTCTTCATTTGTAGGAATAACTAACGTTTTTTTTAATTTATTCATTTTATCCCTGCATAAACTGCACTCCGCTAAATGTTCATCCACTATTTTTTGTGTATCTTCACTTACCACCCCATCTATATAAAGCGGAAGAATATCTTTAATTACATTACATGTTATTTTATTCATTATTCTCTGCCTCCATATATTCTAATATTTTCATTTTGGCTCTATAATAAGTTACTCTTGCCCAGCCAGAACTTTTTCCAAAAATTCTTCCAATCTTTTCAAATGAAAGTTCCCCATGTATTCTTAATTCAAATACTATTTTGTATGGATCTTTCATATTTTTCAAAAAATTATGTATTTTCTCAACCTGTTCTTTATTTATTAGATTGTCAATAAACTCCGTCTGAATATCGACCTGCTCCGTTGGAGGCTCCCATTCCACATAGATTTTCTCACGCTTACAATATGTAAAATATGTATTTCTTGCAATTGTAAATAACCATGCACGTATATCTTTTCTTCCATCATATGAATTAATTGCCGTCAATGCTTTTGTAAAAGTTTCCTGTGTAATATCTTCTGCAATTTCTTTGTTCGATGATAAACCACACAAAAAATGATATACGTCCAGGTAATATGATTTATATATACAATCAAAATCCATGTGCTGTCCTCCTTTCCTTTATAATATTAACTATTCAATTTGATAAATGTTACAAATAAAATGCAAAGAACTTTCCATCGGCAACTTTTCTTACATATTTGGATATAAAAAAAATAAGTCAGGCAAATCAAAATATTGACCTTCCTGACTATTTATATATTTATCTGTTTTCCGTGGTTTTCATTTTGAATCCTCGGTTCGTACTATATTGATTATTTTATAATTTATATCTACTTATATTCTTCCAGTTTTCTGGGAATCCCATTGCTTTGAAAAATAAATCCTGGTTTAGATTGCCAGTCTTTTTCATATACTGGTTAATTATCTGATTCAAAGATTTTTTAAATTCAGCAAAATCTTCTTTTGCCAGCAACATTCGAAAAGCAATCACAACAGAAAACAAATCGTTTTTTCCACATTTGTATTTATTTCCATTTTGCGGAAGTTTCATTTTTCTATGTAATATTGTATCAGGGATATCAAACCTGCTCTTATATGAAAATAACCTTTCATTATGAGCACAGACGTTTCTATATAAGGTAAGCACTTTCATGTACTGAATTAGTTCTTTTTCACTTACATAATCAAAATGTCGGCTAATTTTCGTTTTCATACTGGTCGTCAGAAATGAATACATCTTTGACATCTGTCCAAATGTTAAAGTTTTCATAATGACCCACATAGGAACATTTCCATATGTTTTTCTTTGATAAACTACATAAGCGTGATCTGTGCTTTTCTTTGCTTCTCTATCCAGTATAGCTATTAAAGCAGCAATTTTCTTTTTATTTGCTCCCGAGTTATTATAATGTACAGCATTCAGATAATCTTCCTGTTTTTCTGAATAAGTATCACAAAAATGATAAGAAATCAGCGATCTCATTTTTTGCTCAAAATGACAAAGATACCGGAAGATCAATGTACGAAGTTTTTCATCAAATTCATATAAAGCAACAAGATCCTCAAAGGTTGTGCCTTCCTTATATTTTCTTGTCATAGGATTATAAAACAGATTTTTATATCCATCTATTAAAGCAAAATAACTGATATCTTCTAATTTGGACACAGCAAATTTATGATCATTAACAATCATTCCTTTTTGCTCGATGAGATTATTGATTTGTTCTTCATAATTCAAAAACGGTTTTATCGGTTTTAACGCTTTTTCTGTCATTTTTCACCTTCTATAAAAATCTGCATATATAGAAAAACGGAGGGCCCTCAGGTCCTCCGTCCGGTCGCAGGCATCGCAAGTTTCTGCAACCTGATCACTGACAAAAATTTTATCACGAACCTTTGCAAAAGGCAAGTGATTTTTGCAAACATTTGTCAGTAAAATATTATATGCGTATTTTTATATCGCATTCAAAATTTGACACAACAAACCTCGTCTGAGCCTTTCTTCTAAATTCTTTTGTTCACATACCTTACAAATAATTTCTGCACAACTATCTGAATAATTATATAAATTCCAACGAGCTTAAGCCAGTAGATCCAAAAAGTGGTTGATATTTTTTCACCCATCGCATCATACCAATGTAAATAAGTCATTACATATAAAAGAGCTAAACAAATACCTGTACCTAATGCTATATTTGCTACGCTGCAAATCTCAAAACTTAAGATCTTCTTTTGCTCTTTTTGTTTCATGCCCATAGAATAAAAAAATTCATAATGTCTTTGATAAGAAGACATTTCGGCCAGATTTTTAACAACCATAATAAAAGCACCACTAATCAAAAGTGTTATCAGAATAAACAGCTTGCTAAAAAGTAAAAATATATTACTTGCTTTCTGCTCTTTTAAAAACACAGTCTTATCATAGCATATAGCATGTGGCGAATGACTGTCATCTGGTTGAAATACAGTAATTCCCTCTTTATCTGCATGACATTTTATCTCTTTCCAGGCCATCTGCTCTTTTGTTTTTGGAAAAGAAAATGTTTCTAACATTGAAACTTCTTCATCATCTGCTGCCTGTTTTTCCCATTGTTTATCAAAATATTCATCCGAAAATATAACTGTATCTTCACAACCTTCACCGGCATCTTCTGGTACGAATTTTCCAAATACGTTTTGTGTATGAATTTCTTTTATCCTATACTGATAATTCGCATCTTTTAAAATATTGGAAGATTCAAATTCCTTTTTATTCGGATTAAATTTACCAATATACAGCCATCCAAATAAATCATAAAGAACCTTATCAGTTACTTTTTCTTCCCTTTGATAATTCTGGTCCTCAATTCCTATAACAATTTCTTTCCCAGACAAACCATAAGCCTTCCCTGTTAGTTCTTTATATGTGGATTCAGATATTCCAATTTCTTCCTGTGAATAAAACATTGTTGCCCGGATCATCGGAATATGTTTAACTGCCCCATTATATTTTTCAGCTATTTTTTCACTGTATTTTTCATCGTTCTGGCGTGCCATCCAGATTATATCATAAGGATAATTACTATTTGTCTTGCCAAGAGGCAGAATCTCTACTATTTGTGTACCGATATAAGAAAGAGCAAAAAAATGTATTACAAATAACATCAGAATAATTAATATATTACTTTGATATTTACTATCAAGTTGATTGATTTTCAATGCATACCGAAAGTAAAAAGGTTCTTTTTTCGCCTGTTCAAGAATAAATGCACCACTGAAAGTGATAATAAGAATTCCGCCTATCAGAAAATATATATGTGCAAAATAATATCCCCATGTTCCTGGCTTATATTGTTTAATTGCAAGTATTATAAATACAATCCCTAACACTGTAAACAACAGCCATTTTGAACTGACGGGACGTTTTTCCTTTATTTCCTCTTTCATCATTAAAGAGCTTAAATTTCTTCCGTCCATCCACACCAGGAGAATTATAAAGATTCCAAGCATAACTCCCAGACACAAAAGAATTGTATTTTTATATACGACCGGATCCACTTTTTGTAATGTAATAATCTGAGGATTGTATTGATTTAAGCAATATAAAATTCCATATAGGAGCAGATTTCCTAACAAAATACCAATTAAAAGTGAACCTATACATCCTATAATGTATTCCGCAAAAAGAAGCATATAAGACATCTTCTTTTTCATCCCAAGCATAATAAAAGTTCCATAATCTTTTGCCCGGAGTTTAATATAATAGCGCATAGAAAATACCATCAAAAGTATTGTAACAACAGTTATTAATCCAACCGCTATCATAAAATCACTTTTTATTCCCATCATAATCGAAGGTTCTGTAACTGCCCGCACTACAACATCATTCAATCCCCAAAAGATAAATAATTCTGCTACGGCTATAATGTTACTGACAAAAAATAAAATATATTTCCGTATATTGCTTTTAAAATTTTTGTAAATTATTTTATGCAGCATATACCTTCCCACCCCTTACAATAATCTTGAATTCAAATATAGCTGATACTGGCATTGGTCTTTTTATAATTCCGCCATTTTGGAAAGGATTGTTTGATAAAATGTTTCCCTGTTACTACCCTTCTTTAATTCTTCCAAAATCTTTCCATCCTTCAACAGAATAATCCGGTCACAATAACTTGCCATCTGCGGATCATGTGTTACCATGACAATCGTCTTCTTATATTCCGATGAAATCTTATTCAATGCATCAATTACAATTTTTCCTGACTTTGAGTCCAAATTTCCAGTTGGCTCATCTGCAAGGATTAAATCTGGATTGTTGATCAAAGCACGACATATGGCAACTCTCTGCTTTTCACCGCCAGATAATTCATATGGATTCTTCTTTAACAGATATTCTATCTGAAATTGTTCTGCATATTTCTTTGCTTCTGCAATCATTTTATTAATATTCTGTTTGCTTATGATCATCGGCAGCATAATATTCTCTTCCACTGATAGGCTGTCCATCAGATAAAAGTCCTGAAAAATAAATCCTATCCTGCTGTTCCGGATATCCGCAAGCTTGTCCCCGTACAGTTCACCGGTATCTTCTCCCATAAATTTAATTGTTCCATCCGTCGGTTTATCAATCATTCCGATTGTCTTAAGCAAAGTTGTTTTACCACATCCGGATTTACCCATGATTCCAACGAATTCACCTTCTGTAACTTGAAAGCTGATTCCTTTTAAAACCTTTACATCTTCTTCGCTTTCTTTTATTACGGATTTTCTATAATTTCTTATTAAATTTTCAACTTCTAATACATTTGTTCTCATCTTTTAATTCTCCTTCAATTTTCTTAAAATATATCTCGCGAAGACCTCTTGAATAATTTCATTAAATAAAATATAACTAACGACTAATATAATCCAATATTTGAAAAAAACATTTGATATTCCACCAGCCAGTTTTTGCTTATGAATGAATGCTCCTACATAAAGAATTCCAGTTACTAAACTAACACTCTCTGCAATTCGTCCTAATATTTTAATTTCAAAGAATGTGTTCCATTTTAATTGATTCTCCCGCATTCCCATACACTTAAAGAATTCATATCTTTTTTGCAGAGCAGGAAACTCCGTCAATGTTTTCAAGCTCATAATAAAAAAACCACTTAAAATTAATGCAATTATCAAAAAAATTTTACTAGACATACTAAACAATGCTCTCATTTTTTGACTTTTTAAATATTGGTCTGTTATATAAAGGTTATTCTGCAATTTTCCAATTTCATGATAACTAGATTTTTTTTTATATTGTTTTAGTTTTTGACAAACCTGTTCACGTCTTGTTGTTGGGAAAGTAAATAATTCCAATTCAGACGCATTATCATTCTTCAGACTTGCATTCCATTGTTTATTAAAATACTCATCGGAAAATACAATAATATTTTCATGCCATCCGTCCGTTGAATATTTTCCAAGTACTGTTTGTGTACAAATTGATTGTATATTGAAATGTATATCTTTATTTTTCTTTACATCAATTAGTGTATCTGAATCTTGTTTTCCAAAATATTTACCTGCATATAATGTACTATAGCCTTCCCAATAAGCAGAATCTTTGATGTCTTCTTGTTTTTCATCAGAATTCTCTATTCTAACGGCTATTTGATTCTCTTTTAAATTTAACGCCGGCGATTTTGAAAGCTTTCTATACGTTTTCTCTGAAACTCCAATATGATTTGCCCCATAATATGTGGATACACGCATCATAGGTACCTCGGTTAATGTTCCATTATATGTAGAAGCTAATTTTTTTGCGTATTCTTTATTGCCCTTTTCTGTTATCCAGATCATGTCATAAGGATATTGGTTTCTATATTGATCAAGCGGCAATAGTTCAGCCGTTTGTACAACAAGGTACGACAATGAGAAGAAATGAACCACAATAAGAAGTATCAATAAAATCATATGGTTCAGATATCTGCTATATAATTGATTTAGATCCAGCATATATCGATAATAAAAATTCTTGCATTTTTTAAGCAAATTCAAGAATAATGCAAGGCCAAAAACTACTGCCAATATTAATCCCATCAATAAAACACCATGTGCGTACAAATATTGCGTGTCTGAACCGCAATATAAAATTATGCCGGCCATCATCAAGACAATTCCAATAACTGCCAATATAATCCACATATAACTTATAGGTCTTTTCTCATTCTTTTTATCTTCTGCCATGAGCATTCCAAGACTTCGTCCATCTAACCATATCAGCAATACAACAAATACCAATATCATGATTGAGATACTTCCCAAGCATACATTTTTATAAATCTGATATCTTAACACATACATCCGTATATATTGAGGATAATACTTTACTAATAATCTCTGGATGATATAAAGAAGAATTCTTCCTGTTCCAATCCCCAAAATAAGAGAAATAACACAACCAATACAATATTCAAATAATAATAAAAGGCTGACAGCTTTTTTCTTCATTCCTAATATAAGAAACATGCTATAATCTTTAATTCTAAGTTTGATATAACATTTCATAGCATAAAACATTAACATCAATGTAATTACAGCAATAATACCTACTGCAATTTGAAAATCTGTTTTTAATGCTTCTGCTGTAACTTTATCTGTAATCGAATTTTTAATAATCGAACGAATTCCATAAAATACAAACAGCTCTATAATTGCAACAATATTACTCAAGAAAAACAAAATATAATTCTTTAAATTACTTCGAAAATTTTTATAGATTATTTTTGTTAACATCTACATTCCCCTCTCCATTTTGTAATCTGCAACTAGCTACTTTGCTCCACATAATAGCATAGTTCTACTTTACACCACATAGTAGTTATTGTCAATTCGATTACTTATCTATTGTCATGTTTTCTGGCTATGTTATAATATTGATAAATAGATTAGAAAATATCAGGTGATGCAATGTATGATAAATCTCAATTAATGCGTGGAACATTAGAAGGATGTATTTTAAAAATATTATCCAAAAATACATCTTATGGTTATGAAATTGTTACAACTCTTCTGGGTTATGGATTTAAAGATATAAAAGAAGGAACCATTTATCCATTATTGGTTCGTCTTGAAAAAAAAGGAATTATTACCTCTGAGATGCGCCCTTCTCCACTGGGTCCAAGTAGGAAATATTATTCCATTACACCAGATGGAGTAGAATATTTGAACGAATTTAAAACAAACTGGAAGCAGATATCCCAATCTGTAAACCAGATATTTGAGACGGAGGTATAAAATCATGTTGAATAAAAAAGATCAAAGAATCATACGGCAAATGATACGCCATATTCGTACATTTCCTTTATCAGATTCTGAAATTAAGCAACTTGAACGGGATCTTACCGGAATGGCTCTTGAAGCTGAAAAACGTGGAGAAGATTTTGAAGATGTTTTGGACATGACCCCAACTGAATTTTGTGATGAATTGCTTTACTCTATCGGTGGCAGCAAGGCTCCAGGTGGTCGCTATCTGTTAAAAGGTGCCGGAATTTATTATCAATTAACAGGAATTCTTGGAACAGCACTTTTTTCACTAATCCTATTACTTGCATTATTTTATACAATTATAATTCCGTCCGAACTTGCACAAACCGGATTACTTGTATTATTTGTTGCAGCAATTGGTCTTACTTTCTTTTTGCTATCTTTATCATTTGGAAATATCGCCGAACGCAATTGTGGCGCAACCGAAAAATCTGCACAGCTCGTGAATAATGGGAAGATTTTGTTGGTAACGGCAGTTATCTTTGATATCGTGGCTACTCTTTATATGATTTTTAATGCTGGAGCGTCTGTAGGACATTTTAATTATAAGTTTCCGCTTCTTATGCAGGTTATTATCTTTTTCTCCTGTTATATGCCGGCAATTCTGTATATTATCGGTGCGAAGAGGAATCTGCCACGAGAGTACGTTTTAAATGAGCTATAGTAATACCTAATTATATGTAGAAAAGTCAGGAAGATTAAATATAATCAACCTGACTTTTTTATCAAAGATTATGATCAGTTTCTCTCTTTTCCTACTGGGCAAGCCCTCGCGAATTGCTTTCATGCAATTTAGTCAAAAAGAAAGACCCTGTACAAACAGAGTCTCCCGGCATTTTCTTTTGGGAGTCTACATGGTATTATTATTTCTAAACTTTATGCAAACACGTCTACTCTTTTTTGTTGCCCTTATATGTCATAATAATTAATGATATTAATTCAATAGTTGAACCAAAGCTGCATGTAAAACCAATAAGTACAATAAAACTAAAATAATGATTTATATACACATATCCAAATACCAGCATCGTTATAATACTACAAAATAATAAATACAAATATTTTTTCATTAATCGTTTATAATCCATAATCATTCCTTTTAACCTTTCTTAACATACATAATTCCACTATTAGTTCTTAATACTTACATTCAGCAATAATGTATTTACGGTTAATTAATATATAAACAATTGTTTATGGTTCATTTTTGACTTCTTTGATTACATTTTCTACTTCAGAAATATCAATTTCTAGCATTTCTGAAATTTGTTTAATTGAGAATTTATTAGATAATTTTCTCATAAGTTCTTGCTTTCCCTCTAATTGTCCTTCTTGTTTTATCAGTATTTTTTCTTTCCATGATTGCATATATTTCCCTCATTTTCTCTTCTCATTTACATCCGACTATCTATTAAATTTTAAATTCCTTTAATAATTTTTTCTGATAAACACTATCTGATACTGCTTTAGTCAAATCATCAAATCGACCTTGTTCAATTAGCTTCTGATTCAATCTGTTAATTCGCTCAAGAGCAATTCGCTCACCCTCAGCAATTCCTTCCTGTTTTATAAGTATCTTTTCTTCCCATGA
>OLRA01002365.1_pt1 | contig 19209 bp, 10 predicted proteins | sample 1673011 | NCBI WGS metagenome assembly OLRA01 (sample SAMEA3136746, study PRJEB25190) | human gut metagenome | reverse complement strand
GGCAAAACGATGATTATATAACGAAAAAGAGGATGCATCATTTTGACACATCCTCATTTTGCTATCTGTAAAACCGGATGATTTATTTCCCGATTTTGATTTTATCCCATGACGGAGGAGTAACTCCCATCAAATTGCGGACAAAGAAATCATATCGTTTGTGTTCGCCAAAATCCTCTCCCATGGTATGGTGAGCACCCGGAATCACCACCAGTTCAAAGTCCTTATTGGCTTTTACCAACGCGTTGACCACCTGCATCGTAGAAGACGGATCTACATTGTCGTCCAATTCGCCGACGACCAACATCAGCGGACGAGTCAGCCGATAGGCATTGTCCACATTCGAACAAGCACTATAAGACTCATCTACCGGATATCCCATCCAAAGCTCGTTCCACCAAATTTTATCCATGCGGTTGTCGTGACAGCCACAAGCTGAATAAGCCGCCTTATAGAATTCTGGATGGAACAGCACGGCTCCTGTAGATTCCTGTCCGCCGGCTGAGCAACCAAAAATACCGACACGGTCGATGTCCATATAAGGATATTTCTGTGCGGCAGCCTTAATCCAGGCAATATGGTCGGGCAGTCCGGCATCTTTCAAGTTCTTGTAGCATACTTCCTCAAATTCTTTGGAGCGGAAAGAAGTGGTCATACCGTCTACCTGTACCACGATAAATCCAAGTTCAGCCAAAGAAGTCATCCACCAGTTATAAGAAGAGAAAGTCTTCGGCACATACTGGTCACCCGGACCGGAATAGATATATTCAATCACCGGATATTTCTTCGACGGATCGAAATTGGACGGGCGATAAATGATACCCCACATGTCGGTCTTTCCGTCACGCCCTTTGGCTGTGAACACTTCGGGTGCCTTCCATCCGTTCGCCAGCAACGCAGAGATATCTGCCTTTTCCAGCTGCATACGGATTTTTCCATTCTTCGCCTCACGCAGCACTGCCACCGGTGCTTGGTCTACCTTACTATACACATCCACCAGATACTTATAGTCGGGCGAGTACCAGCACTGGTGCATCCCCTCTTCGGGAGTCAGTTCCACCAAATTGCTGCCGTCGAAGTTGATTTTATAGTAATGAATCAAATAAGGGTCTTCCTTTTTATTCATGCCATTGGCAGAAAAATAGATCACCCCGTTGGCCTCATCCACATACTGTACGCCGCGCACGTACCATTCTCCTTTGGTTATCTGATTCAACGGTTTTCCGGTAGCCCGGTCATACATATACAAGTGATTGTAGTTGTCCCGTTCACTTGACCAGATGATACGCTTGCCGTCGCTCAGGTAATTCCGGTAAATACGCGGATAGTTCACGTATTTCTCTTCTTTTTCTTCAATCAACGGACGAACCTTGCCATCGACTGCCGACATTTCCAATACCCGATATACCTTGTGACCACGTTCGTTGTATTCAAAGGTGATGCCTTTGCTGTCTGCATTCCACATCGGAGCCGACAAATCATACTGGTGACTGAACAACTCAGTGGAAGGAATCAACCGACGACCAGATTCCACCTCAAAGATACAAGGCACCTTGAAACGCAGCTCATCGCCCGGTTTGGCGTACTCCTGTTTATGTAGCTTCGGCTGTGACTGGTCGGCAGGAGAAGACTCTACATAATACACATAGCGTTTCTCCACCGGACGAATCCGACAAGATACTACCGACTTAGAGTCGGGCGACCACTGGATATAAGAAGAATAATAGTTGCTCAATGTACCGTCCTGGCTCAACTGTTTTTCCTTTCCAGTAGCCACTTCACGCGCATACACATTGTCATTCTTGATGAAGGCCACCCATTTGCCATCGGGAGATGTCACCGGACCTCCGTTTTTTTCATCATCCACTTCCATCCAATGGCGTTCTTTCCCACGGGGAGGCACCATTCCTTCATCCAGCAAACGGTTATGTTTGATGCTGTAAGCCCAGAACTTTCCATCCAGTTGGAAGCGCAACGTATCAAGCGACGCATTCAGCCAGCAATTCTGAAGCGGAAGATGATACGCATCCATCTTACGACCCGACTTTTCAGACAAAGCATTGGCCATTTTCTGTTGATCGAACAGCGCTGTTCTTTTGGCAGATGCCGCATCCACTTTCACATACTCATTCCCTTTCTCGGTCTGACGTACATACCAGAAAGAAGAAGTATGTTCTACCCAATGTGGCACCACTCCTGCATAAAGCACCTGCTTCATACTGTATTTCTCCCGAAGCGCATAAGCCCGGTTATAATCTTCTACTGTACCTTGTGCAAAAAGCGGCATACAAGATACACTACCCAACATGATAGACAAAAGTCCTGATTTCCAAAAATTGTTTCCCATTGTGTCTTATTTTACAATTCGGGACTTCAGATATTCTTCCATCATACCTAAGAATACCCAAAGCCCCGAATCTGGTTGCATTATTATCTATAAATCAACATGGTCATTTCACTTCCCATTCATACAATCCTGAAGAGTTCTTATCCGGCTGCACAACCTCCAGTTTGACAGCCTTGGTCTTTACCGGTTCAAACTCTACCGTATTTGGATTGCCTTTCTGTACGCCATATCCCGTAAGATTCTGTACCGGAGTCCAGTTGCCGGAAGCATCTTTGTAATAAATCTTCCAAGCTTTCGGCACACGGCAACCTCCCCATGGTGCATCGTCAAACCAGTAAACCGTAGAGCTGGAAACTTCCATCTCTTCCGGAAATTCGTAAGAAATCCATTCCGTAGTACCTTCTTTCGGCCACCAATGATAATAAGGAATGGTACGGTCGTTTTCATCCTTCGGCACCAGCCCGTCGGTGATGGCAGACAAAGAAGTCACTTTATGGGATGCATCTATCTTACTCTTGGAAGCCAAGGTAGGAATAGCTACCGGACGAGTGGCACTTACTTCATTCGGCAACCATACCGCCATGTTACCGGCTCCACGGTGAGCCCATGCATAATACGGAATCATTGTCAGTGTATGATCTTTAGCCACCAGACGACCCGACTCATCGTATTCCAAGGTCTGGGCCTGTGTCTTGATTTCATTAATACCATACAGCAAATCCGGTTTTTCTACCACTTCAAACTTCGGCGTGCGGTTCATCAAGACACTCAACACATCGAAATCGTTATCCGGCCATTCTGCACAATAGACAATCGGGCCCCGTTCTACAGACACCCGACCACGGTCAGCTTCCACTTTACCGTTAGCTCTTACCGTGCGTACGTTCATATCAAAATGGATTTCTACCTTATCTCCCTTCTTCCATTTCCGGTCGATAGTCAGATATCCTTTCTCCAAATCCGATTTCACTTCTTGTCCGTTTACTTTCACACTGTATTTCGGACGACTGCCGTCTGTATAGGTGTACAGGTCACTTGGAACTACCTGGTTGCGAACCCATCCCGGGATACGGATCTTCATGGCAAACTGTCCGGCTGAATTGCGGTCTACGGCCAATGTGATATCTCCATTCCAAGGATAAGAAGTGGTCTGTGACAAAGTCACCTTCTTGCCATTTACTTTCAGCGTAGCATTGTTGGCAATGAACAAGTTGACATACACATCCTTGTCCTTCACCGCATACACATAACCCGGTACAGACGGGATGAAACGGCAGATGTTAGACGGGCAGCAGGCACAACCGAACCACGGCTGGCGCTGATGCTGTCCCATGGATTCCAACGGATTCGGATAGAAGAAAGCACCTCCATCCAGTGACACACCTGAAATCAGTCCGTTGTACAATGTACGTTCCAGCACATCATAATACTTGGAGTCCCCATGCAAGAGGAACAGACGGTAATTCATATACACATTTCCGATAGCCGCACAAGTCTCACAGTAAGCCGACATGTTGGGAAGTTCATAATTCTTTCCGAAAGCCTCTCCATTGTTAGTGGCTCCAATACCACCGGTAATATACAATTTCTTGGAAACGATGTTCTCCCAAATGCGGTCGATGGCATGCACATACGCTGTGTCTCCCGTCAAAGCAGCCACATCGGCCATACCGGAATACATGTAAGCCGCACGAACGGCGTGACCTACTGCCTCATCCTGTTCAATCACCGGCTTGTGAGCCTGACTGTATTCATCCCGGCGGGAAGTGTAGCCACGTTTGTCCAGGAAAAATTTAGCTTCATCCAAATATTTCTGGTCACCTGTTACCAGATACAGTTTGGCCAACGCCATTTCAGCAATCTGATGCCCCGGTACACGCACCTGCTGTCCCGGCTTGTCACCGATTTCCCGGCAGACACAGTCTGCATAACGAATTGCGATATCCAGAAAGTTGCGCTGTCCCGTAGCCTGATAATGTGCAATGGCTCCTTCAATCATGTGTCCCAGATTATAGAACTCATGACTCAGCTCCTCCACCTTTTCCCAGCGTTTGCTACCCGCCCATTCATGCGGATGTTTGGGGTTCATGGTACGTGCCGTGTACAGATAACCATCGGGCTCCTGTGCAGCTGCCACAATCACCAGTACACTGTCGATGTACTTCTTCAATTTCTCATCCGGATACGTCTGAAGCAGATAACTTGCTCCCTCAATAGTTTTGTACACATCCGTATCATCAAACGAATACCCTGTCACCTTGTTGTTTTCACTCGGGTGAGCAGCCATTTCAAAATTCTTGTAACGTCCGGTTTCTTCACATTTGCTGAAAGCCAACGGAATCGTTACCTCACGGCTAGCCTTCAAACGCTGTCCCCAAAAAGAATCCGTCAGTTTTACCGAAGTAAACGGAACCGGATCAATCGGATAGCCATGTGCCGGAGTTTTCTTCTGTGCGTACGCCCCGCCTCCAATCAACGAAAAGAGCAGAGCTGAAATCACTAGTTTTTTCATGGTTTCATTGTTTATTTATAGGTTCTTGTTTTTCATTTATTTTCCAATGGGAGAGCTTCATCCCAAATATTCAACGCATGCACATAACCGCTGAACGGCCAGTTGCCTTCCGCATTCTGTCCCAAAGTTACAAATTGTACCGGTTTTATCAGCAACTGAATGTCTTTCGAACTGATTAATTGGTCATTTATATACACTTTTTCTATTCTTCCATCAAAAACCACATAAATGTGCTGCCATTTTCCGGCCAAACTCTTGGCATCTTTATAGCCCACGTCTTCATACCAGCCGTAATGGTTCAGCATACCGCAGCGTGGTTCTGTCCCGTTCACCAACATAATTTTTTCCATTTCATCGTGTGAACTGGTAAAATCGGCCACGCATTCATTTTCCGCCAGTTCCGGGTTCAACACCCACGCTTCCAAAGTGTAAGGCGCATTATCGCGAAGTGTAGCCGGCAACGTAAAGCTGGAGCGGAAGAACTGCTCGCCTTCAAAGCGGAAAGCCTTCTTTCCTTGCACTTCCTCCACCACTACCGGCGCCTTCTGTGCCTCGAAAGAACCTTCCACTACACCCTTATTCGGGATATACGGTACCGTATCTCCTACGGCAAAATCTTCGGCTGTCATAGACACCAGCAACCCTTTCTTTACACAATCGGAAGCCTCCACACGTACCAGTCCCACTGTCGCATCGTATGCCTTCTCCGCTTCTTCCTGTTTCCAGTTATAATACCGGAAATTCGTCACGGCCAGTTCCTGACCTGAAGCCTGAATCACCACTTTTCCGCGTTGCACATAGTCTTCTGCCGACTTGGAAGTCCAGCGGTTGTTTTCATATACCCAGACGGTAGCCGTATGTTCCTCTTTCGGATTGATGACCGGTGATTCGAATTCCAGCTGCGTACCCGGTGCCAGTACAATAGCCTCCTGTCCGGCTATACGCTTGCGTGAAACCTGTCCGGTCTTCAGTCGGAAGATACCACCCAGCATACCGCCGTCGTTCTTCCATTCTGTGCCGTTCCAGTCCAAGCCTGAAAGGCCCATCCACAATTGAGGAGAGGCCGTTTCATACGCCCCAAACACCTTGATGTTCCACAACGCACCGGCAAAACCGTTTTTCTGTGTACCCGTGGTTGTCAACCGTACATAACGTGCATCCGTTTCCCCAAAATCCACCATCGGACTTCCAGCCAGATAATTGTGACGCTTGTCCGCAAAAACCTTCCATTGCTTTCCATCCACTGAGGTTTCAATCAGGTATTGATAATACGACGTACCGTATTCAAATTGCGTCCAGATGGTACGTATCTTTTCCACCTTCTGCAAATCAATTTCAATCCATTCCTGCCCCATGGTTTTCGGACGCCACAACGTTCCGTTATTGTCATCCACCGCATATTCTGGCAAGAAATTCGCATCATAATACGAAGAAGCCTTGACCGGTTTCCCGTATGCCAAATTCTTCGATTTCAAGATACTCTTGGCAAAAGCACCGACTCCACTGTGTGTTCCTTCTACCGGTACAATCGAACCATCGGCATTAAACTCCAGTTTGTCTATGCAAAGCTGGCGATGGAATCCCCGGTTGGAATGCGGATTGTCGTGACGATGATAGACAATATAGTAGTTGTCGCCTTCCTTCAGAATACTATGATGCCCCGGACCATGCACCGTACCGTCGGCCGAGGTTTTCAGTACCGTACCTCTGTACGTATAAGGACCGAGCGGTCCCACCGTGCTTGTAGCATACTGCACATGATACGTACTGTCATGACAAGAATCAGAAGAATACATGAAATAATAAATACCGTTCCGCTTCATGACAAACGGAGCCTCAAAAAAGTCCTTCACCTCCGTATTGGGAATCAATTTCGTTTCCACAAAACCTTTCATGTCGGGTGTCATTTTCCCTGCCCCGCAACCAAAGCCTTTGTAAATACCCCATGTTCCCCAGTACAGATACACGGAACCATCGTCATCCACAAACGACTGTCCGTCCAGTGTGATCGCATTTTTTACAAATCGGTCGGGTACCAGGACCGCCTCACTCTCGCCGAGCACATTCTTCCACGGGCCACGTGGCGTTTCGGCCATTCCTTCATACACATTACACGGCTGACAATAGAACATCCGATATGTTCCATCCGTATGTTTCATCACATCCGGTGCCCAAATCCAGTGACTGTCCGGCCAGTTCATCGGCATAATGGTCCAGTTCTCAAAATCCTTGCTGCACCACACCTGTGAAGGACCAAAGCCGGCTCCACTTCCATCGGTCGTGGCATATACATAATATGTGTCTCCAAATTTCTTTACAGTAGGGTCTGCAAAATAACCGGGAATAAAAGGATTGCCTGCTCCCGGTGTATTCCACTCCACTTTCTGTGAATACGCCGCCTGCAAGGCCATTCCCAGAAACAAGCCCGTCAAAACTTGCTTTTTCATTGTGTTTCTCTTTTTCTTATTACAGGTGAACTTCATTCAAAATAGGTATCTCTATCTCATAAAAATATTCTTTCAGCAGCTGATACATCTCCGGATCGTACGATTTCAGTTTCGTACGACGGTTCATGGAATTATGCACTTTGTCGGGAGTCTCCGAATAACGGTTGCAGTTGAAAAACGACTGTACACATTCTGCGAAGTACTCTTCCTTGTTTGAGATGGCATACGTATCTTTCCACAAACCTTTTGCAATGGCATGCTGACGGCATTCCTCCAAGCGTTCGTTAAAATCAGGCTCTACCCCCACTATACCGATGGTGTGGAACAAATGCGCAAACTCGTGAATCAAGATATTCTCACCCACATAGCGGTCGCCCGGCAAAGCCAGCACATTCTCTTCTCCACAGCTGGCCGAGAAATCATCCTCCGGCGCCCCGCCAAATCCCCGGGCCCGCTTGTTCCAAAAAGCAATGTTCTCCGGCGTATTGCAGATATGCGCATATTCCGGCAAGTCGCACACCTCTTCATGCTCTCCGATAATCATCACATGACAGCCTTTGCTCACCATCTCTTTCTTAATGTCCGGGCGCTTGGCCGTCATCAGTGAAATTATCTCGTAGGCTTTTTCCAATGCCTCGTCGCGTACATGCTCCGAAGACACGATATACAAGCCGTCTACTGCCAAGTATTTCTTATAGAAAGCAGGAATCCCCTTTCCTTCCGGTACAGCCGAAGGCTTCACTTCTGCCACAAACGTACGTTCCAGTTTCAAGGCAAAACCACCTCCCGAAGCCAGATGGATGGGCAGTTTTGTATTGGCATCTACGATGAAGGTCTGCTTTACGTAATCTTCCGCCTGACGAGAAGCATTGATACCGTCTTTAAACAACGTACATCTATACTTCTCCCCTTTTCCCAGGAACGAGAAGTCCAAGGTGATATCCCGCTCATCCCAATTGGTCATTCCACCGATATACCAGTTGATATCTTTCTTGCGGACCGTCACAATCGACTCACCCAGTTTACCCGAGTAAATAAACGTAGAATCCACCTCCACCGGAATCGAACTGATGAAATCCACACATTCCTGCTCTTTCAAGTAACTTGTCGGCGCGTCGCACAACATCGTAAACGGAGAATCATGTACGATGTAAGCTGCCAGCTGATGACAGCGCGTACCCATGCTGGCCGGTGTGGAATACATCGGTTGGAAGTCACGTTTCGACAAGTTCCGCATCGCTCCCGGCGTATAGTCCACGTATCCCGCCATCAAGCGGATGTAGGGGAAAGTCACATCGTAAAGCGGCATGTTCTTTTCCACCTCACTCCATTTCATTTCCTCCATACCGAACACACTCTCATAGTTCACCACGTTCGGATACGTACGGTTCAGCCCTGTCGGTTTGTAGATGCCGTGATAGTCCAGCATCAGTTTATATTCTGCCGCCTTTGCCGCAATACGATAAATCATCTCTACAGCTTTCTGATCATCCCTATCCAGAAAATCCACCTTGAATCCCTTGATACCCATCTCCGAATATTTCCGGCAAGCCTCATCCAACTGTGAATCCAACACGTTGAATACTGTCCAGAGAACCAGTTCCACTCCCTTGCTCTTTCCGTAACGAACCAGCTCCGGCAGATCCAGTTCCGGAATCACCGTCAGCATGTCCCCGCTCTTCGGATCGTACCATCCTTCATCCAGCACCACATATTCCAGCCCGTTTCGGGAAGCAAAATCGATATAATATTTATACGTATCCATGTTGATGCCCGCCTTGAAAGGTACTCCTTTCAGGTTCCAGTCATTCCACCAGTCCCAGGCCACCTTTCCCGGTTTCACCCACGAACAGTCGCCGATACGGTTTGGCGAAGCCAAGGCATACACCAGATTATTCACCGGCATGTCCGTATCTTTTTCCGTAATGGCCAGAATACGCCACGGATACGTGCGGCTACCTTTTACATGCGCGATATAATCTTCCGTTTCCGTCACATACTCCTGCTTACGCCACGGATAAAAGTCCGTCTTTTTCGGATAAGGAGCAAACACCCCCTTCAAGGTCTGCTTCCCGTCCGGCTGCACGAACATACCCGGATACGCCTCCAAGTCCGACTCCAGCAACGTCACCTTCACCTGCCGGCAATCCACTGTAACCGGCAAGAAAGCCAGTTCCTGCGGCGCTTCCGACAACGGTTTCACTTCATACGTATTCTGGTATGCCATCGCCATCGGCTTTTCCTTGTTCGTGGAATAAGGCAGATAGGCCGTATAATCACCGGCAAACCGGAATTCTGCGATTTCATTCTTGATAATCAAATCCTCTTTTGAAGAAGTATAAAAGCGATAAGCCACTCCTTCGTTGTAAACACGGAAACATACTCCATACTCCCCTTTCAGCTTCAAGTTCATTTCATTGCAAACAGCCTGAAATGACTTGAAGCGATAAAAAGGTGCGTCAACATCCTGAATCATCTTTTTAGTCTTGGAAGAAATCACTTTCTCCCCGCCTGCTGAAGCAGACTTCTTTCCTGTTTGAATTAACCCTAATTTACTATCTACAACAATAAGAGAGTCTTTATGATATATACAATAAGTCAACCCACCGGCAGCGGATGAGACCTCCACCTTCAGGTGTTTGTCCGGCGACTGCACGACATACACTTTATTACCGGCCGCCATCACAGAAAAGCAACCGCAAAGCCACAAAACGGCACTGAATAGAAACGAAGCATTTTTCATACCCATAGAATTATTTTTCCAGTTACAAAGAAAGAAGATAAACGAATAAATCCCTGACAGGGAAGTCTGAAACGATAACAATATCATCCCAAAATCTCTCCTCCTGCACTCAGAAGGAGAGATTTTGTATTATTTTTTCATCCTACTGGACGATTTTTGCCTGAGGCTTGGTCTTCACAAAGTATTGGTTGAACACGATGCCCAGCACAATCATCACCAGTCCGATGTAAGTGGTAAAGACGATGCGTTCGCCCAGCACCACGGAGATGAAAAACAATGACATGAAAGGAGACAGATAACACAGCTGGTTTATCAACGCCGGATTGGAGGTCTTCCGCATGGCCAGTCCGAAGAAAATAAAAGGAATGCCCATTTCAAAACCACCCACATACATACCCGACAATACCCCGGTCAGAGAATGTAAGTTCAATCCGCAGAACAAAGCGCCGATCGACAAATAAACCGAACCGAACAAAAAAGTCAGGAACAACACCACACTCCCGTCTGTCTGCACCTTATTCCGGTTGTTGAACATCCAGTAGGCAGCCCATAGCACCGCACTCAATGCCGCCAACAGAAAGCCTTCGGCCGACACGGTCATTTCACCTTCAAAACCTGTACCGATGGAAATCAAGGCGACTCCTGCCAACGACACAAACATCCCGATATATTTCTTTTTCGGAATCGGCTGCCCGGCAAACAGCGCCAGCAAAATCAGCAGCACAATCGGCCAAGCATAGTTGATGGGTTGTGCCACCTGCGCCGGCAGCAATTCATACGCCTTGAACAACACCAGATAGTAGGCCACCGGATTCAGTAGTCCCAACGCCGCATAATATCCCCATTGCTTCCCGGTCAGGTTTCCCAGCAGTCTCCATTTCCGCTGTACGGTGAGCAACACCGTAAATATCACCAGTGAGGTCAGGCTGGCCACCCACAACATTTCAAAATGCGTCAGGTAACGCAGCGCCATCTTGAACGCCGTGGCTACCGTCGACCAGCTCAATACCGCCACACAGGCACACGCAATCGCTTTGTTATCGTTCGTCATCTCAAGGCCTCCACTTCTTCGGTTGTCAATGGAATCCTCTGGCCCAGCCGCCGTGCCCCGGTGGCCGTAATCAGGTAATCCTCTTCGTTACGCAAGCCCGTAAAGTCACGGTAACTCTCCAATTTCTCATAATTGATGAAATCCGTAAAGCGATGCTCTGATTTCCAATAATCTATCAGCTCCGGAATGAAATAAATACCCGGTTCAATGGTCAGCACGAACCCCGGTTCCAGTTTCCGGGCCAGACGCAGCGACTTCCGTCCGAACTGTGTACTCTTGGGCTGTCCGTCATAGCCGACCCACACTTCACCCAAGTTCTCCATGTCGTGTACATCCAGTCCCATCATGTGGCCCAGTCCGCAAGGGAAGAACATCGCATGTGCTCCCTGCTCCACGGCATCCGCCGGATTGCCTTTCATCAGGCCCAGTCCTTTCAAGCCTTCACAAATCACCCGGCAAGCCAAGTCATACACATCCCGGAAATACACTCCCGGCTTCAAGGCATCCACTGCCGCCCGATGTGCTGCCACCTGAATGTCGTACACATCCTTCTGGCGGCTGGTGAATTTCTTTCCGGCACAGATGGTTGACGACATGTCTCCGGCATAACCCATCTCCGTTTCTGCTCCTGCATCCACCAACAGCATATCACCTTCCTTCACCGTGTGTCCGTAATAGTGGTTATGAAGCGTCTGTCCGCATACCGTGGCGATGGTCGGGAAAGACAAACGGCACCCGTGTGCCCGTGCCACCGCCTCCAATGCAGCCGCCGCTTCATATTCCTTCATACCGACACGCAACACCCGCATGGCTTCCAAGTGCATTTCTGCGGTCACATCACAAGCCCGTTCAATCTCCACGATTTCCTCTTCCGTCTTATAATTCCGCAAATTAACAACCCCTTTGATAAACGGTACAGAAGGAATCTCTTCCCCCGGTTTTACTCCTAACAAATCCATCAGTTTCAACCGATGCTCGGCCCGGTAGGGCGGCAAATAATGCACCATCCGCTTTTGTGCCACCACTTTCTGCACGTATGTCTTCAGTTCCGCCAACGGGCGCGTTTCCGTCACCCCTACCCGCTGCGCTTTCTCGTGCAAGGTCGGCTGCGTGCCCATCCACACAATATGGTCGATGGTCAGTTCATCGCCAAAAATGATTTCACGATCCTCATCAATGTCAATCACGGCAGCCAGTCCGGCATACGACAATCCCCAGAAATACAGAAAAGAAGAATCCTGCCGATAATCGTACGTGTTGTCCTCATAGTTCATTCCACACTCGTCGTTCCCTAAAAAGAGGAGCAGACCTGAGCCCACACTCTCCTTCAATTGCCGCCTGCGGGCGACATACGTTTCTTTTGCAAACATAGTTTTATCCATTTAGTCCTTTAAATCCGTTCCTTTCAGTTTGATGCGATAAGGCCATTGTGCATCTTTTTCCCTGCTCCGAGGCGAAGGGTTCATCCAATGCTCCTCCGGTGCTCCCATCACTACCAACCACAAATATACTAACTTCTCGTTTTCAGGTACTTTAAAAGTCAGTTTTCCTTTCTGCTTGGCACTCATTTCCCCATACAGACTTTTTCCATCTGCCTTTACGGCCACAAATCCATACCGCCAGCCTGCCTTTTCCGGATGAACCGATACATACCCGTCCTGCGGGCCTTTCAATCCTTCAAATTGTAAGGTTACCTTCGTTCCCGGTTCCGGGACCACCAACGGAATGACATTGAAGCCGTAGTTTTCGGGACAAACCTCGGCAGGCACCTGATACCATCCGTCAGCCTGCTTCGACAGCTTACAATCATACTGGTTGGCATAAGGGCGCGTATTCTTCCACACCCGTTCAAAGTCCAAGTTCACCAAATGACGGCTGGCATCGAACATCTCGTCGCAGAAAGCCTCCTGCGACAGTCCCGTCAGCCGTTTATACGTCATCACCGGGTCTTCTCCCTTCTTTCCCTGCCGGAAAAGTTCGGCAATGATGGGACGTCCCCTCTTCATCCCCCAATACTCCAGGATGTACGGAGAGTGATAGATATTCTCCAAGTGCAAATACGCCTTGTGCGTCAGTTTCTTAAACGCATCCCAGTGATAACGTTCATCGGTCTGCCAGTCCGGATTGACCTGCCACAACATCCATTGCGAAGCCATCTCGAAGAAACCGGAACCTCCCCAAGCCTCTCCTTCTCCGTCGCACGAAATCTGCGACTGGAAACTGTGGCCCAATTCATGTGCCACACAGTTCAGCTTTTCATCCTGAATACGGTTGGGGGCCACCCACAAGGCTCCGATCTGCTGGTCATAATCCCCGCCGTAGGCCGTTCCTTCAAGCGAGTAGTTAATCATGACCATCATCCGGTAGCGGTCGCTCTTCGACCCCGGCTTGGTAAATTGCAGGGAATCCCGGAAGAACGTATAGAACTTTTCCAGCTTGTCCGTCAGGTTGTTCAAGTCCACATGCATGTCGTGTCCTTCCAGCTGGGGAGGATTCGCCAGGTCATTACCGAATCCCTTCTCCCAAAACACCGCCACATTGTCCGTGCAGCACATCCGCTGATAACTCCATTTGGAATCCGGGTTATGGAGGTCCATGCCCTGTAAATCCTTGGGGATGTAGATTTCTTTGCCTTTTATCACATTACTACAAATTTCTTTTGGGCAAGTAACTTGCCCAAAAGAAACAAAATTTAAACCTAAAAATGCTGATAATATCAATAATTGTCTCATAATCTAAAATAAAAATGAGCGTAATAAGACTTCCATCCTATTACGCTCTACTAGAAGTTAATTAATCTTCATAAGGAAGTCCATCCAATTGTGGACATTTATTCAACTCATAACGAGGAATAGGCATCCAATACATTTCTTCTTTGAAATTCCGCTGCTGTAAAATCGTAGTCTCATGAGAATACAACAGTGAGCCATCACCTAGTTTATAAATTTTCATAGCTGTTGGACAATTTTCAGGAGAATAAGCTTCCTCCATTCTCTTCCATCTGCGCAAATCGAAGAAACGCTGTCCTTCAAACATCAATTCCACGGCTCTCTCCTGTTCATATTTTTCGCGAATATTACTTACATCAGTCAACGCCGGTAACAATGCACGAGTACGAGTCTTATTGATATAAGACAAAGCTTCATTATCATTACCCAATTCAATCTGACATTCAGCATAATTCAAATAAAACTCAGCTAACCGGAAGAAAATCCATGGAGTATTATCCATTACTGTCTCATCCCATTGGTTATAATTAGGATTCATAAACTTACGTAAATAATATCCAGTCTGGGTTGCATTCCAATATTCTCCACTCGTATAGGTAGGAGACTGTTCTCCTGAAATAACTCCTTCAGCACCAGACTCATAAATTTGAATAGGATGATTATCCTCACCATATCCCCACAATGCACCATCATAAAGAATATTCGCATAAAAACGCATTTCACGATTTTCCCATGGCGAATCCTTTGTGGCCACAACAGACTCATCCTTATAAACAATATTACCTGTAGCTGGATCTACACTTGGGACTTGAATGCTATAATTAGTCAGATTCTTCATTTCAAAGTCTGAGCCATCCTTAGTTTGGTACATATTCACTATATTATACGTAGGCAACCATATTCCCCATCCATTATAACCATTATAAGCTCCCGGAGGCGCTGACATCGGATAACTCTGAGAATAAGCTCCCCCACTCACAGTATTATACAACTTCTCAAATATAATCTCAGGGTTTTCAGGGTCACAGAATAATGCTGCATATTCTTCATAATCATTTACCTGTGGAAGAGTATACACTCCTTGATCCGCCAAATCAATCACGGCCTTCTGCGCATCCGCAGCTTCTTGCCACCTTTCTCTTGAAGGTGTACCAAACAATGGACTTGCCTTATAAAGCAGCGTACGGGCTTTTACCGCCAAAGCAGATCCTTTTGTAGCCCGACCAAAATCTGTACTACTATAGCTAAGAGGCAAAATGGCAGCAGCTCGATCACAGTCTGCTACAATAGAGTCTGCCACTTCATCCATATCAGCCCTTGTTTCCGTCCATTCTGAATCAATGTCGCAAGTATGATAAATCAATGGCACACGTCCATACAATGAATATAATTGGTGATAATAAAATGCACGCAGAAAATATCCCTGTCCCTTGATTTCTTCCTTACGATTTGTATCGTCTTCCGAAGCTACAGGGACCTCATCCACTCTTTCCAACAACTGATTCACATTCTTTATCGCATTATAATAGAAATACCAAGTATTTCCTCTTGCTTCAGAATATCCGACATTATAATTATCACACGAAACATTTCCTAAAGTATACACTTCCGTTGCATATCCCGCACGATGATATATTTCATCCGTATAACTACAGAAAGGCACACCATTTTGGTTTTCACCTTCAACCCAGCTATAGCAATTATTCAAGAAAGCCTCTGCATAATCCAAATTTCCCCAAACAGCAGCATCCGTCAGCTGATTATGTGGTTCTACATCCAGGAAATCAGAACATGCCACCATTCCTACTCCTACCAGAGCACATAATGTATTTTTATATATAGTATTCATATTAGTCTATTTATAATTAGAAAGTCACATTTAAGCCAAATGTCCATGTACGTTGAATAGGATACCCTTTTATTCCTGATGTCATTTCCGGATCAAAAATATCCACTCCATCAATTGTAAACAAATTATTCCCATTTGCATATACACGAAGGTTCTCAATACCCAACTTTGTAGTCCACTTACTTGGGAATGTATAACCAACCTCCAATGATTTCAAACGCACAAACGATGCATCACGCAGCCACCAAGTAGAAGACTGTGAATTGCGTCCGTCCACTTGAGACTCTTTCATGAATGCCCGCGGCCATTTAGCTGCCAAATTCTGTTCTGCAGTATTTGAATCACTCCAACGACCTTCATAAAAATCCGTAGCCATATTCATTGTTGGCTGAACCAAAATCTCAGCATCGGCCTGACCTTGGAAGAAAGCGTTTACATCCAATCCTTTCCATGAACCATTCAAAGTCAAGCCAAAAATCCATTTAGGAGTAGCTGACTTATCTCTTCGTACGGCATCATCCCAAGTAATACTACCATCATCGTTCGTATCTTGATAAATCAAATCACCGACCTTCGTTCCAGCTAAATGTGGAGTCGCATCAATCTCTTCTTGGGTTTGATAGATTCCCAATGCCTGATAATACACACCTCCATCAATTGGATGTCCCGTCTGACGCTGCCATGCAGGTGTATCCGTTGCCTCATCCATATAAACGACCTCGTTCTTTGCATACGTTACGTTTCCAGTTACTCCCCAATCAAAATCTCCCGCATGATCACGATAAGTAGCAATAACCTCAAAACCATGATTCTTCACCTTTCCCAAATTTTCTGCTGGAAGTGACAAACCGGAATAAGTCGGAATAGAAGCATTACGTGTAATCAAGATATCGCTACGACGTGACTGGAAATAATCAAAATCCAAACCGAACTTTCCATCTAGGAACTGAGAAGAAAATCCCACGTTCCATGTTTTTGCAGTTTCCCATGTAACCAAAGGATTGGCAGTAACAGTTTCATAAACCCCCTGTGCAAATACAGGATCCTTGCCAAAGGTATAACCTGCATTCGTGAAACCATACATGGAAAGATATTGATAAGCAGAAATATTATCGTTACCCATCATACCCCATGAACCTTTCAGTTTAAAGAAGCTAACTACATTTTTCAATGGTTCAAAAAACTTCTCTTCAGACATTACCCAACCGGCAGAGAATCCAGGGAACAATCCCCACCGATGTCCAAGAGCAAAATTCATAGATCCATCATAACGTAAGGTAAATTCTGCAAGATATTTATCTTTATAACCATAATTTATACGTCCGAACCAATTCTGACGAGCTGTTTCATCCGAACTTCCAGCATTACTCTGATCATCCTTATTCGTACTTCCATAATCCAAATCTGGCAATGCTGAAGATATATAATTCGTACGATAACCATACAAATAATTGTAATCATACTTACATTGTTCGTATGCGACAAAAGCATCTACCTTGTGTACGTCATTAAATGTACGATTATATCCGATACGAGCATTTAAAGTGATTGTACTACTATTGCTTGACCACGAACCAGAGCTAATAGACCCAGTTGCATCCCGATGATTAATATATTCACCGCTAGCCGCATCATAGGAATAAATATCATAAGGAGTATTCTGTGTCTTTCCATTATTAAATGTATAATCCAATGCAGCATATCCTTCCAAGTACAATCCAGAAGTCAATGCATCCAAATCGATACGAAGTCTTGGCTTTAAATTCAATGTATTATTTGTGGTCTTATCCGTTCCAGGAAGGTCAGAAACCATCAACACAGCATTATTCGTAATGCCATCATGACCAATTCTCAACATACCATTCGGGTAATATGGAGCTGCCATAGGACTTGTGGTCAAGAAATATCCAAACAAATCTTCTGTCGAATACACTCCTCTATTATTGACTGTCTGACGTCCCAAAATATCCATACTAAATTTGATTGCTTTTGTAATCTTTGCATCCAAATTTGTTGTAAACTGATATTGGTTGTAATTCTGCGGACTATTTTTATAAATTACATCCTGATACAGATACTGAGCTGACGTATAGAATGAAAAGCGTTCATTACCTCCACTAATAGATAAGCTGTGTTCAGTATTAGTTGCCCAGTCTTTAGCAACAGCATTCCACCAATTAGTATTAGGATAATTTATCTGGTCACTACCATCCAAAATCTTAGCAAGAGCTGTTTCTGGATAAGTCAATGAATTCCCCTGTGCCGCATCAAATTCATTTACATAAGTAGCATATTGATATGCATCCAACATTTGAGGAATACGAGTAGGCTGAGATATTGAAACGTTGCCACTATAATTCACCTTTACCTTACCTTCCTTACCACGTTTCGTAGTTACAAGAATAACTCCATTAGCTGCACGAGCTCCATAAATAGCCGCAGAGGCATCCTTCAATACTGATATGGATTCTATATCTTCTGCATTTAAACGTCCAAAAGAACGGTCTGCAATTCCATCAACCACAATCAACGGAGCTGTACTTCCTAAAGTTCCCTTACCACGAATCAAGATTTCAGCATCATCTGCTCCTGGCTCACCACTTCTCGTATTTGCAATCACACCCGCTGTTTTACCAGCAAGAGTGTTCGTAAGATTCGCTGTAGAAATTTTCTTCAAGTCATCTCCACCAATAGACGAAACAGAACCTGTCAATGTAGCCTTTTTCTGCGTTCCATATCCCACAACTACTACCTCATCCATCAATTCTGTATCTTCTTTCAACGTAATCTGACCTCCCGCTTTTATCTGAGAAACCGAAATTTCAATAGACTTATAACCAATGTAACTAATAACTATGACACTATTAGCTGAGACCTTTAAACTGAAATTGCCATCAAAATCCGTTATAGTTCCATTGGTTGTGCCTTTCTCCATCACATTCGCACCTATAATTGATTCACCTTTAGAATCAACTACTTTTCCAGAAATGGCTTTGTGCTGGAAGACCTCCTGAACAACCGGGGATCCATTAGACTCTGTATGAATTGCCATAGGCAGGCAACTAGCAGAAATCATCACACATGTCGACACTTTCACAAATGCACGACTAAACAACATGCGATTTAAATGTGTATTCATTTTGTTTGTATTTAAGGGTTTATAATCACTCTACTTTCCATTCTATAATACCTCCTGAGGCTCCTTTCTGAAGTTGTGCGGAAATCTTCAATCCGGTAGTCTTTACTGGCTTGAAGTTGACTACATTGTACTTGTCCTTTTCCACTCCATATTGATCATTCGTTTCTACTTCTTTCCAGGAATCACCATTTTTATAATAAAGTTTCCAACTTTGCGGTACTCGGAAATTGCCGTCGTAATGGTCAAAGTCGAGCCAGTAGACTTCTACTTTCGACACCGTGTAAGGCTGGTCAAACTCATAGGCCAACGATTCCAATGTTCCATCTTTCAACCACCAGTCATTAGTGTCCACTAAAAAATCATAGTAGTTCTTTGAAATTATTGAGATTCAA
>OLRA01002364.1_pt1 | contig 19220 bp, 12 predicted proteins | sample 1673011 | NCBI WGS metagenome assembly OLRA01 (sample SAMEA3136746, study PRJEB25190) | human gut metagenome | reverse complement strand
TCTCTGTTAATTATCTCATAGCTTGAAAGATACAATTTTTATTGTGTCTTCTTTGGTGATAGGTCAAGTTATCCTCTTTTCCTATGGTTATTCCCAACTCGTGAACCTCAAACCATAGGGCATCACGGTTGGGAAGAGGAAACACGGGCTTCTCATCATCAGTTGTGTTATACAGCGACAATATCTGTTCCGCTATGGGATGTAAGGGTATGAACGCCTCCACTTTTGTCTTCTTGCGGTTGATGCGGATGTAGCGTCTGCCCTCCGCATTCGTCCCGATATGATGGGGATGCAGCAGTTGTATGTCTGCATACGCCAGTCCGGTCAGGCTCGAGAAGATGAAAGCCCGTCTTGCCAGTTCCATCCGCTTGTCATACATCGGTGTGGAAAGTATCTTCTTGAACTCATCACGGCTGATGTACCTGTGTCTTGCCTCAGGTTTCGTTTCATATTCCAAATCCTCGCAGGGGTTCACACGGATAATCTCCTTATCGACTGCAAGGTACAATAATCTGTTCAGCCAACGCAGGCAATGGTTGGTCTGGGAAACCCCGAAGTTCTTGCATTTCTTCAAGTGGGCTTTGTAGGACTTGCCGAAATCCTCCGTCACTTCTTCAAGAGGTATATCCTTTTTACCGATGGACGCTATAAAGTCCGTCAGGTATTTCTGATAATACATGGAGTGACGGTAGGAAGAAGTGGAATCAATCTCTTCGGAATGTTTCTTCAACCGCTCCCGTTCCCATTCACCCATCTGTAGAAGGGTGGTCGGATGAATATTATTCAAAGAAATGTGATTCTTCAACATCTCGGCACTGACCACGCCCTGCGATTTAAGTATCTCGGCATAGGCTTCTTCCGTCAGACGCAGGTATTCCCGCAAGCGGTTGTTCTCCCTGATGGTCTTTATCTCATTTTTCCTGCCGTTCCAGTCTTCGGGACGGCAATAGATTCCCGTGCTTATGGCGGTCTGCTTGCCGTCAATGGTTATACGGCAAAGTACGGCGGTCGTACCGTCAGCCTTCACTTTGCTGCGGTTGATGTAAGGCAATAATGAAAATGTGCTTCGCATATCGTTGTTTGGGTTATAGGGTTAGTTTAAAATCTTGGGTCGCTTCTATGAACTTGCCCATGTCCTCGAACAGTTTTTTCGGGCTGACACGGGCATATACCTGAGTGGTGGAAATATCGGAGTGCCCCAGCATCCGGCTGATGGTCTCGATAGGCACACCCGCTTCGAGCGTTATCAGTGAAGCGAAACTGTGCCTCGCCTGATGATAGCACAAGTCGTCTTTAATGCCAGCCAATGTCGCCAACGCCTTCATGTGTCTTCGGAGATTTGGCCAATGCAATAAAGGGAACAGTGTGTCCCTGTCCTCACTGTGATACTTCTCAATCAGCGCAACCGCTTCGGGCAACAGTTTCACGCTGGCACGGAGTTCGTTTTTCTTTCTTCGATACTTCAGCCACAAAGCCCCGTCCTCATCCGTATATAGGTTCTCATGGGTAATCGAGACCACATCCGCATAACAGACCCCGGTATAACACCCGAAGAGAAACATATCCCTTGCCAGCATGTGGGATTTGCGGTAAGCAGGTATTTCCACATCACGGATTCTCTCAAACGATTCACGGCTCAATGCCCGTGGGGTCGTTTCAGTCTTCTTCGGCAAGGTAAAATGCTGGAAATGGCTCCTGTCGGCATACCCCTCTTTATACGCCAGACGGCATATCTTTTTCAGGATGGCAAGATGATGGCGGACGGTGTCTATCGCATATCCCTTGTTTTCCATCGTGAATGCCTGATAGTCGTGGATGAACTGTTCCGTCAGTTGCCCGAATGCCAAATCCTTGACCTTGTACTGATGCTCGATGAACTCTCCGAGTGTCAGACGCATATAGTGATAGCCGGGATAAGTCCCTTTCGCGCGGTCTATGCCGATACGGGCTTTGAGGTCATCACAGACAACGTCCGTCATTCGCATGAGCGTCATTTGCGTTTCCATGTTGCCTTGAAAATGATTCTTCACATCCGTGGCATCAAAATCCACTTTACGACTCACAAGGCTGTCGAAAGCGTTGTTCACCGCCAACAGCAACTTCTCAATCTTGGCATTGGTTTCCACCGCCTCCTTGCTCTTGCCGTTCAGACGGCTTTCACGTGGATTCCACAATTCGGGTGTGCAGGACAGCTTGCAACCGAACTGCGCCATCGTGCGGTTCACCGTGATACGTCCCATGATGGGAGCCTTGCCCGACTTGTCCAGTCCGCTCTTTTTGAGGTAGAGCAGCACCTTGAATTTCACTACTTTCATACGCTTATATTTTTAAGTGCAAATTTACTTGCCATATAAGCGTCCCTTGATATGCAAAACACTGTGTATGAGTGCAAACAAAACGGTGAGGATTTCTTTTTATCGCTTTCTGTTACCTATTCCCGTTTCGGTAACTGCCCGGCTAACGGTTTGGTAACTGAACAACCTCAATATTCCGTTGTGGTTTGCATTTTCTCAACTTGGCAGAATACTGAAATATCGCTTATTTCTAACGGTTTACGTTTAATTTTTACCTGTTCGCTGTCGCTTGCTTTGCCGTGTATATTCCACACGAGCCGCCACACGTTTGCCACGATGATGCTGACGCTCGGTGCAGACCTCTACACCACTTCGAAATTACTCGGCCATGCCGATGTAAAGATGACGCAAGTCTACGCCAAAATCATCAATCAGAAAAAAGATGATGCGGTCAATCTGGTGAACGGACTATTCGACTAAAGCAGCCACCGAATTTTAGGGTTTCCCGACGTTCTTTGCTGGTGCAGTTTATTTCCGCGCGGGCATATATAATTCTGTTTAGTTTAGTATTTCTCTATATATAGGGCAAGAAAACTAAAGTAAACCGTTTCATGCAAACAACTGAAAAGAAATGCGGTTGAACTTTGATGACCGAAATCGTACTCTAAAACAGGATTCTTACACTCGAATGCCGGTAGCATTATCGACAAGGAAAAGGTCGTAATTCGACCGCTGAGAAATGAACAGATTATGTCGGAGAAGCAAATCCGTTCTTAACCCGCGAGAAACAATTATTGGTAACAATTTTTTCAGCTCCCTTTTGTCGGTCAAAACCTATTCGGGAATTGAGGTCTAAAATCTTCCGACCGGGAAAAGGCTGTTTATCCATTTGACTGCCATTCTATAATCCGTCATATATCGGATAATCCCACCGCCTCTGCTTGCAGATTGTATGGCAGCCTACTCGACGCCGTAAGGCGGTTGGGGTATTAGGCTCCCCCGAAAGCTTTTTCGTGGCATACGGACAAACCCAAATTAAAAGGGCTGTGGCAAACGTCCAATGCAAGAAACAGCTCCAACCGCCGAAAGCTATCCGATAAAAATGTCACAAAAGGATATCGCTATGAAGATGGAAAGGTCCATAATGGAAGCAATTATCAAGACTATTGCATTTTCTTTATTTCGTTATATAGAGCCAGCCCTTTTGCCGTAAGCAGATATTTTTGTCTCGGGTGATTGGGCTTGTCGGGATATAGCACCTTGAGAAAACCGGCTTCGGAAGCGGGGCTTATATAATTCTCCAAAAATGTCGGACGATGTTTTAGACCGACTTTCTCCATCAATACTTTTAACGATAATTGTTCGTTTGACATAGCTAATAACAAAGTGCGAACTTGTTCGGTTACTTGTACGGCAGGTTGTTCGGTACTTGTACGGTCAATTTGCAGGACTTGTTTGGCAGTTAGCTCTTCCGGAGCATTAACCACCATATACCTATTCCGCAACTCATTGTTTTCCCCCAATAACAGATTGCGAAAGAACCACTCCAAATATTCGGAATTACGCATGATGCCTTTTTGCACGTTTTGGTAGTTGGCACGTACCAGCGCATTACGGAAATACCACGAATGATTGGCGAACAGGTCGTTTGTTACGTCAAAGCCCATAGAACGTAGATAGAGAATCGTGAACACGGCAGTTGTTCTGGTATTTCCCTCGCCGAATGGATGGATTTGCCATAATCCCGATACGAATTTGGCGATGTGTTTCACAAGCCCGTTTTGATCTACTTTAGAATAGTCGAACTGGCGTTCTTGTTCCAAGTCGTATTCAATCGCTTTGCGAAGGTCGGGTGCGGAAACATACAGCACCGTATCACCACGTAGCACCCATTCCTTTTTGGTAATGTTGTAATCGCGGATTTGCCCCGCAAATTTGAAAACTCCGTCAAAAATCCGACGATGAATTGATGTCAGTCCGACAAGTGTAAAAGCAAAAGTTTTCTCGGTAAGAAGTCGACGGATGTTGGTTGATGCCATATCCGCTTCGTGGATTTCTGCATCTTCGGGCGTATGTGCTATTTTCGATTGATAATAGCTACGAATAAGTTGTTCGGCTTCGTCGATTGTAATCTCGCCCTCAATATCTTTACGTGCGGTCTCAATCAAGTAGTCGGAAGGCTTCAAGCCATCGACGGCCTGCAACCCTATTGCGGTCTGCCATGCGTAACCTTTCTCCCGCTTCTGTGGCTCGCCTTGGCGTATGTATTCGTTGAAGTCCATCATACATGTATATTATTTACTGCTCAGTTGTATCAAACATTTTTGCAAGTGAATGATATTCTGCTTTTTCGAATAAATTTATTTCACCATTCGTTCCCATCCGAATAATATCGTTACAAGTTTTTAATCGTGCTAACATTGGCATGATAATACTTTTGCCATGATTGACAAAGTCATACAATTCTTTTTCTGTTGATGGTATTTTATATCCACCAGAACTACTTGATATTATTACTTCATCATCCCGAAGTTTTGCTATGATTTTATTCCGAAAAGTCTGAAGTGATAATCTATCATATCCTAAGTACACTAATTGAGTAATAAGTTCTTGTGTGGGAATATATTTCCTTGGCGATTTGTTCATAAATCTAAACAGAAGATAATTCAATACTGCTATTTGCTGTTTAACTTCGTCATCGTCTGTATTATTATGTGTTTCTATAAAATGTTTAGCTTTCCTATAACAGATATCAGCAATTTGCGGATTATACTCAGGATTCAAGTCATTTTGAGAAACATTGAATGTATCAAAAGTTTCAGGAAACTCTTTTATTCTTAATATCTTATCCCCTAATACGGATTTGTAATTATAGCCATCAGATTCTGATATTTTCCTTATATCATAATTATATGCAAGGGAACCACATACAATATCAGCAACTTGTATAATAATACTATGTTTACTATTCTCGAACCTAAACAAGCTATTGTCGAATAAATCAAGAGGGATCTCCTTCGACCTAACATATGTTGCAAAAGATTGAAGGTAATCATTACCTCCAACTTCATCTGCAGTAATCGTTAAGTTATTATACGAAATTCTCAATTCTTGATGCACGATGTTATTCAAGAATTTATAAAATGATTGTTTATATCTGAGCCCAGAATTTTCATATATTTTTCGTTTATCACATACAAATGCAAATACATGAAAAGGAAGTTGTTTTAGCTCGGTCAAAATAGAAACACGTCTTTTATGATTCCTTCCAATTTTACTGGATTTTATTTCTCCTTGTTGGAAATATTTTTTCCGAATATTCTCAACACGTTCTGATACAAACGAAAGATTACTCTCGTCTACGATAACTGCTCCAATCAAGAAATGGGTAGTACATCCCGGATTTTCAAAATCATACCCGAAGGCTCCGAATTCATCAATGAAAGCATATTTCTTGTTACTCATATCCGAATTATTTATTCACAATTTCTTTAGCCATTCCGATTTTTCGATCGGCAAAGAGAACCACATCTTTTATAACTATTTTCTGTACGGCAGAAATAAATGTTGCCATACACTCGTAATCGGGCTGTCCGCCACGAGATGGCAACTGAATATTCAACGCATCTGCATCTTTTGCATAGAAATTCTTGGAATAATCGAATTGCCCGCTGTGTGACGATTTGTGGATTGCCGATGTGACGAAAATCGAAGCCAATTTGGGTAAAGTTTCTGTATGTACGACTGCAACATGATCATCTCCGCCATATTTGTAATTCCTATATTTCGCAGAACCAAACATATCTATCGTAGTAGTATTCTCAGAGAAAATAGCCACATCATTGCCGATAAAATCAGATATGCCTTCGTCAGCTTCACCGGCCGTTACAAAAGGCAACTCTCCCGGGATTCGGTCTGCACTCTTCAGGCGTTTACCTCGTGTCGATTTACCGAATAAGTCTTCAAGATTAAATGTGTTCCACTCCCAATCTTCATAGCTATCAAGAACACTATGCTCTTCCTCTGTCAGAATATAATCTTTAAGTCCCGTAACAGTTAAATGGGCTTCCAGCTCCTTTATACGCTCCGCTTCCAGCTCCGCTATAAAGGAGCTGATGAAATCAAAATCTATCGTTCCATCTTTTACGGGTAATGAAATTATTTGTTTTTCGATAATGTCTACACTAAAACTGGATCTTCCCCACGAGAAAGATTCAAAGGACTTGGCCATAGTTGTCAGGAAGAATTGAGCATTGCTCTTATCGAATTCTCTGAATTTGGCTTTTAATATTTTGATTTTATCCCCCGTAAAATAAGGGTGCTCTTGGTAGAACATCGTTGCCGTGTCTTGGCCAAACGAGATGGTATTACCTTCGTTAAGATATATTTCATCTTCGTCTATATATCCTTTTTGCCCATTGTTATTGCTCATCCGTACTACATACGGATATTTCCCGTCCTCTAATACAATTACTTTATTTGCATCAAATCTTTTTGTATAAGAGTTGACCTCGAATAAATCCCCCAATCTGTATTCGCCCCACTTAACCTCGGATAGTTTCTTGTTAAGCGGGGCATCTATTTTCCCAGGCCGCCCTCCTCGACTTTTTGGCGTTTCAAAAGATTGGACACTTCCCATGCAAGATAATCAGCAACCGTCTTTTTGAAATCCTGCAAGGTAGGTTTGGTATCGATCGGAGCCGATTGATTCCAGTCGGCTCCATTATTGGGGTCGATAGTACCTTCGTAATAATCTGTATCTGCGAGATACTTCAGTTTCTTTTTACCGAAACGCACCAAGTTTACGACTTCCTCATAGCGTTCTTTGGCATGGTCGGTGTCACGCAGATTACAACTGGCCTTTTTACGATTGGTGCGCGTATAGCCATCATACGAAAAGTCTATAAACTTCACTATATCATCTTTTGTATGAGCTTCTCCAACCCTGAATACATAGACATTCGTCTGTACACTCGATTTGCCGATAAACAAGTCGATGGGCATCTTGATGCTCGCAAGAAGTGTATTCTTTTCTAATATTCTTTTGTTGTACTCTTTCGCTTTGCCAGAACCTGCCGAACTTTGAATAATAATAGCCGCATAACCTTTGTTCATCATTCCAAGGGCCTTTTCAACGAAATTCATTCCGTTGCCATTCGCTGAATACGGAGGATTCAAGACAAAAGCATCGGCCGGAAATTTTGCATTAACCGCACCAAAACCATAATTACCATCGAAATCCTTTAACGAGTCCTTATTTAAGATATTCGAACTACCATCCCCCATCAGAATCATGTTGAGAACAGCCAGCATATAGATACTCGGAAGCAATTCCAATCCAAGTAGCTGATTGGCCTTGATTCCCGCTTCTTTCGCTGCAAGTTCTTCTGGAGAGTGTATGCTATTTTTTGCATCAACTAACATTTCGTTCATTGCCGCAACCAATAAACCCGCAGAACCTGTGGCAAAATCCCAGACATAGGAATCTTTGGTAACCCGAGCCAATCTCACCAACAATGTTGCAACATAAGATGGGGTTAAGACAACATCGTTCAATTTATCTTGTGTAAAACCGAGCCAACTGTACATTTCATTGAAGAGCTTTCCTGTGAAATCGGTGGTCAAGCCGATTTTATAGTAAATACCCAAGGTGTCCACAATTTTGATAAATACCCTTTTAAGTTGGCTTTCCCCTTTTTCCGGTCGGTTGATATTATCCGTTGTCAAGGTGTTCTCCAGAGTCCGAATGATAAGTTGCTTTTTCTCATCAGGTAAATGCTTCTCATTCAAAAACGCACGAATCTTTCTCACTATTATATCGCCATCCGTGTTACCTTGCTCTGTCGAGGATTTCAAATCCGACTTTTCAAGCGGAGATACCTTGTTGGGAATACCGAGTGTTGCAATAATAGATGCTGCAACCAGATAGACCCTGTCATTCTCGCCAAGCCCTTTCTCGTGTTGGTAAATCTCATTATTGAGTTTGGTTAAACTCGTAGTAATTTCTTTCTCTCGTTGCTCTTTGATTCTGTCTATTTCCTCTTGGGCCAGGCTAAGAGCATTGACTTTTTCAATGAATTTTTCAAAATTAGCGGGTGCTAAAAATGAGAAATCCGAATATTCCCCAACCTTTTGTCCGATACCAAAGTTGCTTTTGGAAACATAGTATACACCTATTTGATGTTGCAACGCTCCGAATTCATCTTTATATCCCGTCATACCGATAGCGATAATGTCGGTATAGCTGGTATGATGAAGTATGGCATTCGCATAGTGAACCGCACCATTTACGGCATATGAGTTGATATGCTTGAAATTCGGTTCGTTTTTAGCCGTTTTGTTTTCCACTTGACCCTGGGCATCAAGTTTTTCCAATCTGTCTTTATATCCTTTGTATTCGATAAGTATCGGATACCAGTTCAACAGCTTATCCTGTAAAAGCAATTTGGCATCAGGGCGGTTACCTCCTGCACCTCCATTTTTAGAGAAGTAGTCTTCAAGAGCTTTGTCAATCTCTTCATTCAAAGACTCTTGCTCGAGTTTATAATCCAATTTATAGGATTTGAGCCAGCCATTTGCCAAATCTGCAATATTGGGCTCAACAGATTGTATATTCTTTTTTGCCATATTTTTTCTATTTACCATCAATCAAATCCTTAGGGTTAACTTGGAGAATATCTGCGATTTCGAACAGCACCTCCAAACTCGGTTGGCGTCTGTTGCAAACATAAGAATTGACGATGCAAAAACTCTTTCCGAGTTTTTCCGCCAACCATGTCTGCTTGATGCCTTTTTCTTCAAGCACCTCTTTTATTCGGTTCTTTGGTTTATCCATGTTTAATCCGTTTGATATTCGCCTACAAAGGTATAAAATATAATGCAATAAAAAGATAAAAACAGGATGATATTCCAATCGTTCTTAATCTCTTTGATGTCGAACTTAGTTGCCCAAGAGTTTCCTAACCATTCGTATAGGTTTCAAAAGTATGATTCAGCCCAAAAGTTGCATTGCAGCCAAAAGAGAAAATACGATGCAGTTCCGTGTTCTTTTTTGGCTGAGCGATTGTTAGGAAGAAAGTGCAAAAAAAGATGAAAATTCAGTTTAGTTTAGTACATTAGCCTATATATATGCTAAATCAAAGTAAACTAAATTTAGGTAGGCATATTTACCTTTTCATATGCCTATGAGTTGATAGGAAAGCCTACCTTTGCGGAGAATAAAAGTTCTAAAGAGCGTGTAACCTAAAGATAATCTTTGGTTCATTTTCTCTTTTGGCTGCAACAATTCATTGATGCGCTTCAACAATATATTCTCAGAAGAGCGACTGGTTGTCGGGAAAAATGGCTTGAAAAACACTTTTAGTACGACCAAGTGCAAAGGATGAAACTAAGTGAAATGCGAAAAACGGAGAATCGCTTAAATTATTGATTTTGTTCCTATTTTGTTTCCTTTGCAAGTGGAATAAAACGCTATTACATTGATATATAAATGATTAATAATTTATAGAATAACATTTGCCAGATTATGAAACCGAAATTATATAAGTCTTTATTATACTCAATGGTAGGCGCCGGCATGCTTTCTTTGGGAAGCTGCACAGATTTGAGTGAAACCATTTACAACCAGATCGCGTCCGAGAAATATGAATTTACGGAAAAGGATGCCGCCAGTATGTTTGCGCCGGTATATTCCTCCTTGCGCAATTTCTATTGGGCATGGTACGGGTACGCTGACCTGGATATCTGTACGGACATGTGGGTGATCCCTTTGCGGATAGGCGTAGGTTGGGGTGATTTGTATATCAATCTGCATGAGCATACGTTTCATTCCGAAATCGGTCATTTCAGTGGGTTGTGGTCAAACGCCTATTCGGGAATAAATGCGTGCAACAAGCTGTTGGCGGACGAGGCCGTGCAGGAATCGGAGGAGTCTGTGGCCCAGCTACGTGCTTACCGTGCGTTGTATTACTATCTTTTGTTCGACCTTTTCCGTAATATTCCCTTGGATACCACTTATGATCATCCCGACGGCTGGCTTCCTGAACAGGCTGAACCGCAGGAAGTATGGGATTTTATCATCTCTGAGCTGGACGACATAAAGGACAAGTGTGGCGATGAGGTGGAGATGGGAAAGATAAATAACTATACCGTCCACATGATTCTTGCTAAGATGTATTTGAATCACAATGCTTGGTTTGACGACCATTCCGACGATTCTTACTATCGGAAATGCGTTGACGAGCTGAATGTGATCATTGAATCGAACAAATTCAGCCTGGCGCCGAATTATGCTGATAATTTTAAGGAGGACATCTCTTCTTCTCCCGAGATTATCTTCGGGATTCCGTTTGAGTATCTGTATGCCAGTGGCAATTATTTTGCCAATTTGTGGATGAACGAGGCCGGGCGTGCCACTTTCGGGTTTACCGGTTGGGCTACAGGAGGCGGAGCCGCCTTGCCCCAGTTCCTGGATACTTATGACAAGAATAATGACACCCGTTATACAGACTGCTGGATCGGCGGTGTCCAGCAAGACCAGAGTGGAAACACCATTTATGTGGACGGCCAGCCTTTGAACTATACGTATGAAATCCGCAGTACGGACAATCCGGGATGCTATCCGATGGAAGGATACCGGTTGGTAAAGTATGAGATAAAGGATGGTGACTGGGGAACCAGTTATGATGATGTGCCTTTCTTCCGCTATGCCGATGTCTTGATGATGAAGGCTGAGTGCCTGTTGCGTCTGGGAGGATATAACGGCGAGACGGAACAGGATGCCGCTAGCCTGGTTACTCAGGTAAGGCAACGTGCGTTCAAAGGGAATCCCGATAAGGCGACACGCACGGTAACCCAGTTGAAAGGCGGCAGCGTATATTCTTACGGACACCGGGAGAACATTGCACAGCAGGATGAGGCGGATAATTGGGTGACCACTACCGAAGGAGGCAGCGACATCGAGCTGGGCGGCCTGCTGGACGACCTGGGATGGGAGTTCCTGGCCGAGCACCATCGCCGTCAGGATTTGATCCGTTTCCGTCTTACCAGCGGACAGAATGTGTATAATGGCAAATCATGGTTCTGCAAGGATGCCAAGACCGATCCGACGGACAAACATTGTGACATTTTCCCGATACCCAAGAGTATCATGGATGGTAATATAAATCTGGTTCAGAATCCGGGATATTAACCCTTTGTTAACTATAAAAAGAAAAACGATGAAAAAGAATATATTATTGGCACTTTGCTGTTGCTCGCTACTTGCTTTTGCAGGTTGTAGCGATGATTATACTGACGCAACATCCAAACATATATACGGAGAAAACGAAAACCCGTATCTGAAGACAAATACCAATGCCCAGGTTATTACTAATGTGGCATTGGAAGTGAACGGCAGGCACGCTTATGTTTTGAACTTGTCGGACTATACGAACAAGTTTGAAGAATTGATGGGAATGAGTGTGGATGCGGCTGTTGCCGGGCTGGATACCAAGGCCACTGTCTTTTATCCCATAAACATGACCCGCAACCAATGGTTAAAGACGGCTTATACCAAAGACGGCGCAGGCTGGTATTTCAATTCGGTCGGCCAGCCGTGCAGCGCGGACGATGCGGACGGCAAGGCTACGGTGACGTTGGATAAAGCGGCGAAAACATTGAATGTGGAACTGACGGAAGGAGGTATTGTAGCGGGGACGGTCTTTACGCTGAATGTGGGTTTTGCGGTAAACGGACCAGACTATGATGACTATGTGCGCTTTACTTTTGAAGTCGGGGTCACAGATCCTACCGTGTCGGTGGTTTCTGTTGCCTTCTCGTCTGATAATGCGACAGTGACCCTGCCGGTTGAAGATTACAAGGAAAATATCGAGACCGTGTTTGATATGTCCATAGAAGAGTTCTTGGCTAAGGCGGCGGATAATACGGACATCAAGTTCTGTCTGGCAGACCCGTCTACGGGAGAGTGGAGCGATATGGGAGAAAACTATACAGCCAATGCGCCGGGCTACTCTGGATGAATACAAGTGGTGAGGCTGTCAGTTGGGGAACGGACGGTTATGCCGCCTACATTGAATATTACAGTAGTGATGAAGCTTGCGGAGTAGGTTACAATGACGGGCTTGCCGTAGGAACAACGGGTAAAATGAATGTCGGCTGGGTGGATATGAATGATACCTCGAAGTATTTCCGTTTCGTGATTAATTATACGGTTGAATAACGCGGGGGATTGATTCTGTGTTGAGCTTGAAAGGATAGTTCCGGGTGAAGGGACTATCCTTTTTTTTAGGGTCTGCCGGGAGAAAACGGAAAGGATGCCGGAGGGATTTCATGTGAAAGGGAGCGTATAATGCCCGTGCCGGACAGAAATGACGGGGAGTCCGGTTCCGGACGGGATGGAAAAATAGTCTAGCGGGATGGAAAAATAGTACAAACGGCTGGATATTCGTGTCGCAGGACGGTAATTATTGGACGATTCTGCCATTACATTATATTATTTCTTCCTTTCCTTATTCTTTTTTTATTTTACTTTGCAAATGCACAAAGTATATAACCGATAGATTATGAAAAACAACAGAACACTTGGTTTGGCAATCTTGTCATTGCTTTTATTTATTGGAAATGCTCCATTGGCGGCTAAAGTTAAGAACTATACTCTCTCTTCTCCGGACGGAGGACTGAAAGTCGAGATTAGTACGGGGGATGGGCTTTCTTACCGGATTATGCATGAAAATGATACAATTCTCTCACATTCTAACATAGGTTTGGTTCTGGCCGACGGAACCTTGGTAGGTAAATCTTCCCGGGTAACAAGGGAAAGAAGGAAAAAGATAGAGGACAAGGTAGAATCGCCGTTCTACCGCTTCAAGGAGTTCGTTGCAGTCTGCAACGAACTGGACTTGAAGCTGCAAGGCGGATTCGGCGTGACTTTCCGGGCTTACAATGACGGGGTCGCCTATCGCTTCTATACCACCGTGACATCAGAAGTGACTGTGAAGGATGAAGTGGCGGAATTTAACTTTCCTCAGGATTATACGGCTTATCTTCCTTATACCACAAACGACAAGCAACCTATGGCGATGGCCTTTCAGAATGTCTATGATATCACTCCTCTGTCAAAAGCACAGCCTAAACTGGCTTTTCTTCCGGTTACTGTGGATTGCGGCAGCGTAAAACTGACTCTGTTGGAATCAGATTTGGAAGCTTATCCGGGCATGTTTGTGCAGTCACAGCAGGGAAAGTATGGATTGAAAGGTGTCTTTGCTCCTTATCCGGCTAAAACAGACTTTTATCCTTGGCGGAAGCAGGAATATGTAACCGAAACCACCGATTTTATATCCCGTAGCCGTGGCTCCCGTTCCTATCCGTGGCGTGTGTTGGCCATTACTGAAAAGGATACGGATATGCCGGTCAACAACCTGGTCTATGCCCTGGCCTCTTCTAACCGTATCGGTGATACCTCATGGATAAAGACAGGGAAAGTGGCATGGGATTGGTGGAATGACTGGAATTTGAAAGGAGTGCCGTTTAAAGCCGGTATCAACATGGATACGTATAAATATTATATCGATTTCGCCAGCCGGAACGGATTGGAATTTATTGTGTTGGATGAAGGATGGTATGATCCGAAAAGTGGGGATATGCTGACCGTTATTCCCGAACTTGATTTGCCGGAACTGATAGCATACGGTAAATCCAAAGGGGTGGAAATAGTGCTTTGGACGGTGTTTAATGTACTCGACAGCCAGTTGGAAGCTGCTTGTAAGAAATATGCGGATATGGGAATCAAAGGTTTTAAGGTGGATTTCCTGGATCGTGATGATCAGACTGCCGTCGAAATGGTGTATCGCATCGCTGAGATGACAGCCCGGTATAAATTAACCCTTGATCTGCACGGCATTTACAAACCGACAGGTATCAACCGTACCTATCCGCATATCATTAATTTTGAAAGCGTGTTCGGTATGGAAGAGGTGAAATGGACGGATATCAAGAACAATATGCCGCTTTATGATGTCACTTTTCCTTATATCCGCATGATGGCGGGACCGGTGGATTACACTCCGGGAGCGATGCGCAACGCTACGAAGGCCGATTGGCGTGCCATGTATTCTACTCCGGCCAGCATGGGAACCCGGTGTCATCAACTGGCTGCCTATATTGTGCACGATTCTCCTTTCACGATGTTGTGTGATGCGCCTACCAATTACCTGAATGAACAGGAGTGTGTGGATTTCATTACTTCCCTGCCTGTGGAGACGGATTCTACTTTTATCGCTTCCGGTGAGCTTGGCAAGTATATCGTGACTGTCCGCAAGAAGGATGTCAACTGGTATGTGGGTGGCATGACCAATTGGGATAGACGGGATGTGGAGCTGGATTTCTCTTTCCTGCCGGAAGGGGTCCGTTATACGGCTACGCTGTTTGTTGACGGCATCAATGCCGACAAACAGGCAGAAGACTACCGTATGGAGAAAAGGATCGTGGACCGCGAAAGCCGGATGAAACTGCACCTTGCCTCGGGGGGAGGATTTGCCATGAAGCTGGAACTTTGTCCGTTGCGCGGCCGGGTAACTGCGGTTCCCGAAGGCAAGGGGATTCCTTCTTTCTACAAGAAATACATTGAGACGGAGGGATTGTATGTCACTTCTTCGGAACGGGTCAGTGACGAGGCTTTGCTGAAGGCGTGTGATATCATCAGCCTGATGCTGGCCAAACGTCCCGATGTAAAGGCCCACATGGTGAAGAGGGGCTGTCATGTGATGGTGATCGGCAAGGATGAGGAGACTTGTGACCTGCCTGAGTTTGCGCATATTTGTAATTGTGAAGATAGTATCAAGTATTGGAACTGGCGGGCGCGCGGTTTTGGCGGGGCGCCTGAGGATGAACTTTCGTCCAGTTGCGGAGAAGAGAACCTGCTGGCATTGCCGCAAGACAAATATGTGGGCGAGAATATCTTGATTCATGAGTTTGCACACCTGATTCACACGGTGGGCATTGTCGGGGTGGAACCCGGTTTCAATGACCGGCTGGAGGCTTTGCGGCAGAATGCCATCCGGAAAGGATTGTGGAAAGACACGTATGCGGTCAGCAACAAGGAAGAGTATTTTGCGGAGTGTGTGCAGTCTTTCTTTAACTGTAACCGTTATGCCGATCCGGCTAACGGGGTGCATAACTGGGTGAACCGCCGTGCGAAGCTGAAATCTTATGACCCGGACATGTACCGGTTGTTACAGGAATATTTTTATGAGATAGAGATACCGGTCAATAATATTGTACATAAATAGAGATGAACAGAATATACTTAGTGGCCGCTTTTTTGTTGCTGGGGGCGGTTTCGGGGTTTGCCCGCAAGAAGCATGACGCGCCGGGGACGGGTAATCCTGTGATTCCCGGATACTTTGCCGATCCTACGATAAAGAAGTTTGGCGACACGTATTACATGTATGCCACTACGGACGGCAGCGGTGCGGGATTCGGACCGGCCCAGGTGTGGACGAGCAAGGATTTTGTAAACTGGACGCTGATGCCCATGAACTGGCCCGACAGCCATTGGATATGGGCCCCTGATGTGATCAGGCATACGGATGGCAGGTATTATTATTTTTATTGCCAGCCGTGTATCATTCATTGCGGGGTGAGCGAGACGCCCAGGGGACCCTGGAAGAATATCCTGGGTGAAAGCGAGGCGGTGCTTGTTCCCGACCGCTTCGTGACCAATGCGATTACACTGGATGGACAGACTTTTGTAGATGATGACGGTTCCGTGTACTTGTATTGGGGAACGTGGGGAATCTATAAAGGTTTCGGTTGCGGAGCTGGAAAAATGACTCCCGACCTGAAGGGGTTTACGGAAACGCGGCTCATACCGAATACGGAGGCGGTTGACTTTTTTGAGGCTCCTTTTGTATTGAAGCGGAATGGAATCTATTATTTCATGTATTCCTCGGGCTCTTGCCATGACCATACTTACAGGGTGCAGTATGCTACTTCGGACCATCCGCTGGGACCGTACGAATATAAGGGCTGCATTCTGGAAACGAATGAGGACGGGACGGTGCACGGCCCGGGACATCACAGTATCTTGAAGGAAGGGGATGACTATTATATAGTGTACCACCGGCATGACAACCCGCACTCCAACCGTGGCTTTCACCGCCAGCTCTGCATGGATAAGATGGAGTTTGCGGCGGATGGAAGCATCAGGAAGGTTATTCCTACCCACAAGGGGGTAGGCGCACTGGCTCCTTCGGTGGTGAAATCGGAGAATCTGGCATTGGGCGCCGGGGTAAGGGCTTCTTCTTGTTATGATGATAATTTTCGCGCCGAATATGCCGTAGATGACAATAACGGGACTTTGTGGCGTCCTCGCGGTATGGGGCAGGAATGGCTTGAGATAGATTTGGGGAGTTCCCGGGAAATACAGACCGTCTGGACCCAGTTTGAATATGGAACCCAGTTTTATCAGTATTTGATAGAGACTTCTGTCGATGGCAAGCATTGGTCTGTTTTTGCTGATAAGCGGAACAACCACTTGGCAGGCAGTCCGATGGTTGACTTCGGCAAGGCGGAGGCCCGCTATGTGCGTCTTACTTTTACGGGCGGCCAGAAAAACGGTTTTGGAGGGGCTGTCTGGAACGTGAAGGTGTTCGGGGGGATTGAAGAGGCGCTTCCCCAGCAATGGCTGGGACTGACCGCTGCCGACTGGGACGGACGCGAGTGGCGGAATAATGAGGGAATGCTGGGCGGTGCGTTTGTCTTGAAGGAAGGTGCGGCGCGTACTTGCCGTATAGAGGGACGCGATGCGTTGATGCTGGAGCCGGGCACTGTATTGGAGTATTGCCATTCTTTACTTTCCCCGTCCAAGGAACATACCCTGAGCGGACTGGTTTACCGTTCCGGGAAATGGCGGAGTTATGAGACGGAGCATTGTCTCTCTCAGGGAATGATTTCGCTCCGCAGCGGCAATGAGCCGTTGGTTATTACTAATTTGCGGTATTATAACTGGAAGCTGGAACCGGCGGAACGGGCTTACGACGCGGCTACGGATGTGGTCCGTCTGCCTGCTGCCGACTGTCGGAAACGTGGCTTGGTGGTGAGCATTACTGCTGATGATTTTGCTGTCGGCGATACCGTTCCTTATTTGACGAACCGGGGTGTGAAAGGATATTTTGAGGCCTTGAAAGCTCCTGTGGTCGTGAAGGAGACGGAAGGGAAAAAGGCGTTTCATTTTGACGGCAGCCAGTTGTTCCGTTCCAGTTTCTCTTTGCCGGCTACTTTGCAGGACAATGCTCCCTATACATTGGAGGCGTGGGTGCTGAATGATTCCATAGCCGAGAATGAGTGTGTAGCCGATTTTACAACCTCGCATGACGAACTGGAGAAGATCATGCTGGTGAACGGTACGGAACCGCGCTGCGGGGTGATCAACCATTACGGATGGTATGAGGATGCGGGATATAAAGGTATGAAGGAGCTGACGGGCAGGTGGCAGCACATTTACATCTGTTTTGACGGACGCATGGAGCAGGTCTATATCAATGGAGAACAGGTGAGTGGAAAAGACATCCAGTTGTTGGTAAAACCGTCTCAGTTTGTGACCTTGGGGCGGAATGCGGAAGGAGAGTGGCCTTTTACGGGGTATCTGCACTCGTTGAAGTTGTGGGATGAATATATACCGTTACAAGGGCGGAAATAGTGATTTTGGTGAATTTATATACCTGGATTGCTTGGAATACGGAGCCTGTTTTATGTTCGGAATGTGTAAATTGCACCTCCGTAAAACAGGCACGGAATATGACGATAACAATTAAATGATATAACCATGAAAAAACTTTTAGTTACTACTTTATTGGCGGCTGCCGTAACCGGCGGTCAGGCACAAGTGAAACACCAGTCACACGGTTATCCTATAGACCCTGTGCCTTTCACTTCGGTGAAAGTGACCGACTCGTTTTGGGGGCAGCGTCTCAAGGCCAGCCGTGAAGTGACCATTCCCCTGGCTTTCAGCAAATGTGAGGAGACGGGAAGATACCGGAATTTTATCAATGCGGCCCATCCCAGCGATACTATCAAAGTGGGCGGGCTGGCTTTTGATGATACGGATGTATATAAGACGATAGAGGGGGCCAGTTACCTGTTGCAGACTTATCCGGATAAAAAGCTGGCCAAATACATTGACAGCGTGCTGGTGATCGTCGCTGCCGCACAGGAGCCGGACGGATACCTTTACACCAGCCGTACCATGAATCCCAAGCATCCGCACGAATGGGCGGGCAGCAAGCGTTGGGAAAAGGTGGAGGAACTGAGCCATGAGTTCTATAATCTGGGACACATGGTAGAGGGGGCCATCGCTCATTACCAGGCGACCGGGAAGCGTAATTTTCTGGATATCGCTATCCGTTATGCCGACTGCGTATGCCGTGAGATAGGCTCCGGTCCCGGACAGCAAGTCCGTGTGCCCGGCCATCAGATTGCCGAGATGGCGCTTGCCAAGCTCTATCTGGTAACGGGGCAGCAGAAATACCTGGATCAGGCAAAATTCTTCCTTGACCAGCGGGGACATACCAGCCGTACGGATGAATACAGCCAGGCGCATAAGCCGGTGACGGAACAGGATGAGGCGGTGGGACATGCCGTGCGTGCCGCTTATATGTATGCCGGTATGGCAGACGTTGCCGCATTGACCGGGGATTCGGCTTATATTCATGCCATCGACCGTATCTGGGATAATATTGTAGGCAAGAAATATTATATTACCGGCGGCATCGGGGCGACCAGCAACGGAGAGGCTTTCGGCAAAAACTATGAGTTGCCCAATATGTCGGCTTATTGCGAGACTTGCGCGGCTATCGGCAATGTGTATGTCAATTATCGTCTTTTCCTGCTTCACGGCGAGTCCAAATATTATGATGTGCTGGAACGTAC
>OLRA01002358.1_pt1 | contig 19243 bp, 20 predicted proteins | sample 1673011 | NCBI WGS metagenome assembly OLRA01 (sample SAMEA3136746, study PRJEB25190) | human gut metagenome | reverse complement strand
GACGCATTTGCCGCCGACGCCGCCGCGAGCCGTTCCACGATCAGCACCGGCGGTGTCAGCGTAGATCCTTACCAGAGCTTTTCCACAACCATCACCCTGCGCGATGCCAATGGAAACGCCCTCACGACCAACCCGACCGGAAAAGTTTACATCTGGGCCACCGATGAAAACGATCGCGTTTCTGACGGGCTCGACGTCATCGAGCTCTCCCTCGGCAGCAACGTCTATATGCACCAGACCAGCCGCCAGGGCGTGCTGATCATGGACGCCGCAGCGCTCATCCAATCACAGCGCTTCAATCTCACCCTTGACGCCAAGGGCACCTACGAGCTCCACGCTCTCTACATGCCGACCGGCACCATCGATCCAAACGCCGTCACCAACTACTGGCCATACGAGCTCAGCGGTAATACCGTCAGCGATCGCACCGTCCCCGTCGACGCCACCCCGGCAAACGACGTCGCCATGATGGTCGTCTCGACCAAGATCCGCGGCATCGGCGTGGATTCCTTCCTTATTTCTGATCCACGCAACCAGACCCTGTCCACCGCCATCTCCGTCGACAGCGGCTCCAGCGCTACCGACGTACAGCTCGCGCTCCTGCGCGACAACGGACTCTCCGTCGGCGAAGGCGTGCCAGTCTATATCAACACCACCTCCAACAACGTCACCGTTTCCAACGTGCTCGCCCTCACCGACGCCAACGGTATCGCACGCTTCAGCGTCAGCGGCCTGCTCTCCACCGGCAGCACCCTGCAGCTGCGCCTCGATCCAAACGACGCGCCCGTTGTGATCCCGCTCGCCGAGTACGAATACAAACCAGAGCACATGCGTTTTGATATCGGCGCCAACGTCATCGACGTCGACGGCCGCACCGTCGAGATCGACACCGCCGCCGTCGTCCAAAGTGGCCGCACCTACGTGCCATATCGCGCCATTGGTGAGCTGCTCGGTGCAGAAGTCGCCTACGACAGCCACGTCCGCACCATCACCACCACCTTCGACGACACCGTGCTCACCATGACCATCGGCTACAACCACTACGCCGTCAACGGCACCGTCTATCAGATGGACGCCGCGCCGTACATCAACAGCGACGGCCGCACCATGGTGCCGATCCGCTTCGTCGCAGAAGTGATGGGCTATGACGTGCAGGCCATCAGCGGCGCAAACGGCCTCACAGAAAGCGTCATCTTCACCAGACGTTAAATCACATAACAAAAACGGCATGGCGCGCCATGCCGTTTTTGTTGTATCCAGATTAACCCCAAACTTCTTCGGCAATTTCCTTGACAAGCGCAAGCTTTGCCCACTGTTCCTCTTCTGTCAGTTTATTGCCAATTTCGCAGGACGCAAACCCACACTGCGGACTCAGATAGAGACGCTCCAGCGGCACAATCTCCGCCGCTTCGCGAATACGCGCGATCACCTTCTCCTTGTCTTCGAGCACCGGCGACTTCGTCGTCACCAAACCGAGCACTACCTTTTTATCCGGACTCAATTCGCGCAAACAATCAAAACTGCCGGAGCGCGCATCATCAAATTCGAGATAGAGCGCGTCGACATTTTCTTTTGCGAACACAAGCTCCGCAATCGCATCGTAAGGACCACTGCAGGCCCAGGTGGAATGGAAATTCCCGCGACAAATGTGCGTATTGATAATCATATCCTCCGGCTTATCTGCGATCGCCAGGTTGTTAATCTCCAGGAACAGCTTCTTGATACGTTCCAGCCCAGCTTCATCCGTCGCAAAAAACTGCGTATTGCGATCATCCACCAACAGCCCCCAGGTGCAGTCATCAAGCTGCAAATTGCGGCAGCCAGCATCGTAGAGTGCACGAATCACTTGCTTATAGCCCGCCACAATATCTGCCACCAGTTCTTCTTCGCTGTCATAGATCTGGTACGTACTCTCCGCATTCATTGGCATGATAAACTGTTCCAGAAATTGCGCTGGCGCCGGAATCGTTTGTTTGGCTACAGTATTTTCATCCTCAAATTGCTTAACAAATTTAAAATGCTCCACAAAAGGATGCTCTTTCAGCGAAATTTTCCCAGTCAGAAACGTGTCGTCAATCTTCGCCGCCTCTCCCTGAAACTGCAGCCCACGCTCCGTCGCCTTATGACCAACGCCCTCGAATCCCCACATGAAATCCAAGTGCCAGGTGGAGCGGCGGAACTCGCCATCAGTGATCACATGATAGCCCGCCGCTTTCTGCTTGGCGATGAGATCCGTAATCGCTGCATCCTCCACAGCTTTCAGCGCTACATCATCAATGCGCCCCGCTTCGTGATCCGCGCGCGCCTGCTTCAGCGCTTCTGGACGCAAAAAACTGCCAACATAATCATAACGAAATGGTGTTGTCAAATTCATTTCTTCTACTCCTTCATTTTATTATCATTTTCTAAAGTAGAATTATATACAATTTCACCATCAAAATGTTGGACAAAAAATGTCAGTAATCATATCTGATTCCTATGACTACCCCCACATTTCATTCATCCTTCTCAAGCTGCGCCAACAACGCTTTCAGTCCCAGTGCAAGATCCTGATACGTCTGCTCAAAATCGCCCGTGTACCACGGATCTGCAATGTCTCGTACTTCGCCGCAAAGATCCAGCAAACGATGCATCTTCTGCGCCGGATCACCGCCACAGATGCGTGCCATATTGCGCATGTTCGCAGCATCCATTCCGATCAGCCAGTCACAGTCGTCATAATCCGCTCGCGTCAACTGTCGCGCCCGATGCTCACCGATCAGCACACCCTTTTCGCGCAGCTTCGCCTGCGCCGGCGGATACATTCGATTACCGATCTCCTCCCGAGACGTCGCCGCCGAATCCACCACAACATCCGAAATCCCGCGTTCCCGCAGCATTTCCCGACACATCGCCTCCGCCATCGCCGACCGGCAGATATTGCCGTGGCAGACAAATAGGATTTTTCTCATTTTGCATACAACCCTTCATAAGCCTTCAAGCCCTTGATACGACAGGCTTTGCGGCGTTTTATCTGACATCTTCCTAAAATACAGATCGTACATAAATCTCCGTAAATCTACGCCAAAATTCCCTAGAATGGTGTAAATCTGGTGTAAACCGCACCACGATTTTCACCCCGAAATCGCTCGTGTCTCTTCGGTTGGAAACGCTAGAATTTCTGCCATTTGCGCCTCAGCCTGGATATAACTCATATGAGTGTAAACATTCATTGTCACGCCAACGTCAGAATGGCCCATCAAATATTGCAGATTTTTGATGCTCATCCCTGCATTTTCCATATTCGTGCAGAATGTATGCCGGAACACATGCGGAGTGATATGTGGTAGTGGTTGCTCAGGATGCAGCTTCTTGTACTTCTTCAACGCCCAACGGAATTCGTTTTCAATATGTAGCGCTACTTTTGGCTGGTCGTTCTTATCCAGCAAGATAAATCCGCTGTACCCATCCACGACCATCTCTGTTTTGAACTGCTTGCGCCGGGCAACGATCTTCTGTAAGCTCCGATAAACTTCTTCCGTCATCGGGATAAAACGACGCCCTGCCTCCGTCTTTGTTTTCTCGACGTAATATTTGCCGTGACGATCGCGGACAAGCTGGTGATCCACCCGGATCCGCCGCTGCTCAAAATCCAGATCGCTCTTGGTGAGTCCGCAGAATTCACTGACCCGCATTCCGGTTCCCAAAAGCACGACAAACTCATCGTAATACTTGGAATATGTCCGATCTTCTCGAATGAAATTCATCCAGATCTCCTGCTGCTCTTCCGTCAGTATGGCACGTTTCTTTGAATCATTCGGTACATAATCCGTCAGCTTGAACGCGAACGGATTCTTCCGGATCACATCCTCGTTGCACGCCATCTGAAAAGCAGGCTTGAGCACGCCACGCACACTGGTGATGGTACTATATCCTCTGCCGTCCTCGTGAAGCTTGATGACCCACAACTGCACATCCGACATCTTAATGTCACGAACGTACCTATAGCCAAAGTCTTCTTGCTTCACCAGGTTCAGCACAAAATTATAACCCACCTTGGTATTATAGCGAACGCCCTGTTTCAAACGAATGTAACGTTCCAACAGCTCAATGACAGTGATCTTTCCGGCAGGATAATCGACCTCTGCATCCAACGTTTTTTGAACGACCTTCTCTTTTTCACGTAGCGTTTTCAGATCGTTGGCATAAATGGTCTGTCGTTTTCCATTAACGTCTTTATAGCGAAATTGATATGTAAGATCTTTGCGTTGGCTCTCTCCTGTCTTGAGGACACGCCCATTATGGTCTTTTCTTCGTCCAGACATTTTCAAACTCCTTTCCGTAATGGAAAGAGCCTTGATATGACACTTTCATTGTATCATACCAAGGCCCCTTTATCACTGATTATCAAATAGAGTACGTCTGCTCTATGAATTCATCCAACAAACGTCGCTTGATGAGGCGCTTGCCACCTACCCACAGCACAAAGGAACAGCGCTCGTCATTGCTGAGTTCACGCAGCTTGTTCACGCCAACACCCGAGTAGGCCGCAGCTTCTTTGAGCGTCAGATTTGATTTTTCCCAGATCGGCACGGTGTCTTCTGAGAGAATAATCATGCTGTCTAGTTGAATAATCTTGTTGTCACCAGAAAACACCCTGTTCTTCATAGTTTTCTTCTTCAGTCTCCTTTGATGAATCTCGAACCAACTATTTAGACTTAGGCTCGCACAGTGTTTTTTTGTAGATGAATCCTTGTTTAATGTCCTCTTCCAAATCTTTGAAGCAGTTTTCCAGTGGCTGTTTTTTCAGAGATGCGGCGTTTTCGTGCAACCACTTCATGAGGCGGTAATTGGCAACAGCTTTTTGACGGTAAAACTGTCTGTAGTAACGCAGAACGCGCTCCCAATATTCTGTCAGGGCTTCTGTCCCCCAGATGGTTTCTACCTTATAAAGCAGGGGCATGAGTCCCGACTGACGACATACTGGTTGTTTTTTCATAATCAGCATTATCTCCTTTCAAAATCACATGAATGCATGATCATTTTTGAGGTGTTTTTCTTATATATGACGCAATAAAACTCGTTACTTCCTTCCGAAATTCCTACTGTTTCTCTGCAAACACCTTCAGGACATCGTGCAATATCCAAAAAATGTACAAAATTGTAAGTAAAAAACCTTCTATCATCCATAGTTCCTTCTCTTCGACTTTATCCAGAAATACGCCACTTACTCTTTGCTCAAGCAATTCAATCATCTCATCGATTCCATTCCTTATCTTTTCAGGCTCTTCCATCTTCTGAGTCAAATAACTATTGTGTGAATCATCCAGAATGATAGAGGCTTTACTATTCTTACCCGGATTTGCTGGCCGATTAAGAAAATAGGTCATATAAGAATACTCGCTATCATCTTGATTCCATGTTTGCTGTACTGTCATAACAAAGCAACATTTGTCAGCGTGTTCCAACGCATATTCGGTAGGTTTCAATTCCCCCTTTCGAGTTAACCTCTACATAACGTGGACGGTTGAAAATAAACATGCTACTTAAATACACAACACGACCGTTCTTCACCAAGCGGTTCAGCTCTTCATTTTCAGCCATTTCCTTTTCTGCAATAGAACGACCTCCAATAAATGTCAGCTACTTTGACAATGTACATAATCTCCCAATCGTAAGTTTCGAGGAAATCGGCATCAAGATCACTCAAGCCCTGAGCCTGCAGGGCTGCGACAAAATCTCTTCAATGATAACCTCCTTGACATCATAATATAAAAAAGCTGCCGCAAAGCGACAGCCTCTGCTATGAAGCCAGAACAATCATTCGATCCAACCTTTTTTCTCCCAAGCACGGGCCTGGGCATAGTCGTGGCCGAAAAACATTTCGGCGTCGTAAGTTTTTTGCATGACTTTCAACGCTGCGATATTCTCCGTAAACTCGCTGTCGGTTTTGTTGATGCTACCACCAGGAGGAAGCTCCTGTTCATAGGATTCGCGCGTGTATACGGTATCGCCAGTGAAAATCACGGTGCGATCTACAAGACGAACGCACAGGCCGAGAAGCCCAGCGGTATGACAGTGCTGGGTGAACAGGGTCACGCCCTCTGCCAGCTCGATGTTTTCGTCTGCGACCGGCTCGTAAGCGACACCCGGCAGATCGAGGAACAGCTCACCGAGATAAGCGCCCTGCTGCTGGTTTTTAGCCTGTGGCACTGCGTGCGCGACCTCGTCCCACTCAGCAGCGGCGACGAGGGTATGCGCGCCGGCTTTGGTGTTCGCGAAATATTTCATACCGCCGGCGTGATCGAAATGCAGGTGAGAGAGCACGAGCACATCAATATCCTCCGGCGCCAGGCCTTCCTTGGCCAATGCTTCTTTGATGGTGATGCATTCGGTGATCGGATACACTTCTTTGATGTGATCCGAGTAGGTGTTCTGCCAGTTGTCGTCGTTGCCGGTGTCATAGAGAATGTATCCGGCGGTCGGATGCTTGATCAAAATGGCAAGCGCCGGTGACTGGATCATTTCCTGCAGATCATCGGTGCGAACAAGTTCCTTCTTATAAAATGTCATATATCCAAGATCGAGGATCTTGACTTGAATCGGTTCCATGGATTATTTTTCCTCCTTCAGCCAGTTGGCCAGATCGATGGCGTGGTACGTAATGATCATCTGAGCGCCGGCGCGTAGGAAACTGGTCATCATTTCCTCCACGATCTTGCGCTCATCCAGCCATTCTGTGCGGCGGCTTTGATCATGGCATATTCACCGCTAACCTGATAAGCAACGATAGGCTGATCGAACTGTTCGCGGGTCATGCGCATGATATCGAGATAGGCCAGCGCAGGTTTGACGATGATATAATCGCAGCCCTCCGCCACATCAAGCGCCGTTTCCTGCACGGCCTGGCCAATGCCGCAGGCTGGGTCCATCTGATAGGTTTTGCGATCGCCAAATTGCGGTGCTGAACCGCCAGCATCGCGAAATGGCCCGTAGAACGCCGACGCGTACTTGGCAGCATAGCTCATGATCGCGACATCTTCAAAGCCCGCTTCGTCGAGCGCACTGCGCAAGGCAGCGATGCGACCATCCATCATGTCGGATGGCGCGATGATGTCTGCGCCGGCGGCCGCCTGGGAAACAGCTGTCTTCTGCAGCAGAGCCAAGGTTGGATCGTTGAGAATCTGCCCGTCGCGCACGAGGCTGCAATGGCCGTGGCTGGTATATTCACAAAGGCAGCAGTCAGCGATCAGCACAACGTCCGAATAATGCGCGCGGATCAGGCGCAGCGCTTTCTGCACGATGCCGTCGTCGGCGTACGCGCCGCTGCCAACTTCATCCTTTTCGGCTGGAATGCCAAATAGGATAAAATTTTGCACACCAGCCTCTGTGGCACGCGCCACTTCGTCGAGCAAACGATCGAGGCTGTAGCGATAGACGCCGGACATGGAGTCGACGGCTTCCACTTTGTTTTCGCCTTCCACCACAAACAGTGGATAGATCAGCTGCGCTGCGTGCAAATGGTATTCCTGCAGCATGCGACGGATGTTTTCTGTACGACGATATCTTCTCATTCTCGTTATTGGATACATCTTCTTACCTCTTTATCGTAAAATTCCTTTTGCGTTGTAGATCAGCGCAATGAAACGCAGCGGTTCCGCGCCGCGATTTTCAATCCAGTGCTCCGCGCCCACTTCGAGCACACAGACATCGCCAGCGGTGACGATGTGTTCGCTGCCGTCAGAGTCATGGTAAATGCCTTCACCGGAAAGGATGTAATACGGCTCTGTTTCGTCAATGTGGCGGTGTTTCCCAATGGATGCGCCGGTCGGGATGACGATCTCCGCAAACATACGGCCGTGGCCGTAAAGCTCCTCTTTTTTCAAAATATGGGAAGGTGACGGTGCCGTCACCGCTCTGCACGTGTTCTTTTTCTTCCACAAATGGTTTTCTGATCATTGATAGAATCCTCCAAGCTTCACATTCGTCAGATGATAAACTTATCCAGGGACTGCATAATGAGATTGACACCGCTGACCAGGAGCACAACCTGAATCAAGAAATAAAACGTGCGCTCTTTAAGGTGGCGCATCAAAATGCGACTCACCAGAATGGCAATGATCAATCCACACAATCCGAGGGCTGTCGGCAGTATAAGATTACAAGAATAGAGACCTTGCTGCCCATTCAATATAACCAGCAAAATACTATTTGTAGAGATAAGCGCAAAATTCATTCCTCGATAACAGGTCTTGTCATTTCCATAATGATGGCTGCAGTAGATCCCATAGAGGGGCCCCCCGCAAACGAAAGAACCTTGGAAGAAACCTGCTCCAAAGAGAATGACGTCATAAAAGAGTCGGCGCATTCTGGAAGGACGCAAACGTTTGATGTCAGACGTATGCCAATAACCAGCAAGATTGTAGAGAGCCATGATCAAAACGAAGGCGCCCAGAAGCAACTTGAGTCTCACTTCCGGAAGGATCTGAAAAATCCACATACCAAGAGTAGTCCCCAAAAGGCTGGTGACCATCGTAGGGAGTAACACATGCCCGATGATGCCTTTTCGGTTCTCATAGACACGATAAATTGCATTGACAAAAGAGATCAAGGAAAAGATCAAGACCAACTGCTCGAGCGGAAAAACCATCGACAAGATCGGCATCATCAGAAGATTGGCACCGAAGCCCACGATCCCTGTCACCGTATAACCCACAGCAGCCATGGCAAAAAACAACATAGCAGCAGATGCGCTCATACAGATCCCCCCTTTTTTCACAATAGCCCGTAAACGTCGACTTGCATTCAATCAACGTGGCAATCGATGACCACCTTCACCTCGTGACCAGCACGATCGCCTGCACGATCAAATCCTTTCTGAATGTCTGTCAACGGCAGCACTGCGGTAATGATCTGGTCGGCGTCGAACGCCTTGTCGTGCAACAACTGCACAGCCTTGGCGAAATCTTCCGGCTCCTGCATACGCGCAGTGGTTAGATCTTTTTCATAATAATACAGCTGTTTCAGATCCACTGTCATCGGATGGCCGTAAATCGCAACCAGGACAACACGCCCGTGTACCTTTGGCAGAAGCACCATCGTATCCACCCCAGGCTGCGAGCCCGACGTCTCGAAAACCACGTCGGCACCGGCACCATCGGTCTGTTCCTGGACATAAGCAACCACATCAGTCTGCATCGGATTAACCACTTCCAGACCGAGGGAAGCCGCTTTATTCACGCGATTTTCATTGACCTCGGATACAACCACATGCGCGCCTTCGGCTTTGGCAACGAGCGCCGTCATCAGGCCGATCGGGCCGCCGCCGATGACAACCGTGTAATCGCCTTTCTTCACCTGGCCACGCTTGACCACATGGCAGCAGATAGAGAGCGGTTCCGCCAGCGCTGCATGTTTGAGATCGAGATCGTCTGGAATTTTAAAGAGCGCATCCGCATCCACTGTCCAGCTATACTGAAAAGCTCCTGGCGTTTCGATGCCACGCACTTTCAGATGCTGGCACACATGCTCCAGGCCACGCTTGCAGGCATCACACTCGCCACAGGCTTCCACCGGCATCACCACGACATGATCGCCGGGCTTGTAGTCTGTCACGCCCTCGCCCACCTCAGCCACCACCGCTGAGCACTCGTGCCCAATTACCGATGGCAGATGCATGCGCGCATCCTCCGACCCACTCAACACATGCAAGTCCGACCCACAGATGCCGCAGTATGCAATCTCCAAACGCACCTGGCCAGGCCCCGGTTTAACAACCGTTCCTTCGTGAAGTTGTAACGTATGATTTCTTTCATAAACAGCAGCTTTCATTGTTGATAGATTCTCCTCTACAGATAGATTTTGTTGTAAAGATTATTAAGAGTCGCTCGTCCGATCTCGTGCTTTGCACAAAAAGCGGACGCCACTTTGGCTATAGAAATCATCATATTATGCCAAGAGGATCGCAAGTGGAACAAAAATTGCCGAGATCACGACAAGTGAAATCACAAAATGCAAGCATAGTGCTTTATAGCTCAAACTATTCCATGTCCATTCATTAGAGTGGGTCATTGCGGCCATGCCGGAAGCGGCTGGCGTGCAGAGTGCAATACTGAAAGCATAGATGAGGATGATAGTGAAATAGGCTGGATTGATGTCCATCATCAAGGCAAACTGAACAAGCACCGGTGTCATCACAGAGCAGAGCACGAGATTGTGCAGAAATTGAGTCATGATGCTCATGAGCACAAAAGACAGGATGATGAAGACAGCTGGCGACAGAGTTTCGAGGGCTGGGCCAACAGCGTCGAAGACGATGTTCATGATGCCAACTTCTTCATCGCCAATGGCTTCAGCAACAGCGAAGCAGGCAGCGGTCATGATGATGACATTCCAGTTCATTTTTCCAGCGTTGGCCACATTGGAAAAATCGAGGATTTCTTTGCCATCGATCATGAAAATAGCAAGTACCACAAAAACGATGAACAGCGGGCCGTTCATTCCCCAGGCATCAAAGAGCTGCGTAATGCCCCAGTCAGCAGGGAGCAGCGTTGGCAGGCACATCATAATGATGAAAGCAACCATGGAACCGAATGCGACTTTTTCCATACGGCTCATTGGCTCGCGACTGGCTTCCGCGAAACGCTGATTGTCGATGTTCTTGAGATTGGCAACGTCCACCTTGAAGACAAAGCGCATAAGTGCCATGAAGATAAAGATGGCGATCATGGTCATCGGAATCATGAATGCACAATATTGTACAAAGCTGATGGTGTATTCACCGTTGGTCGTAGTGTCGAGCAATGTCAGGCCGAGGGCAGCGGTCGGTTTGATCGGTAGCGCGGTATAACCGCAGAAAGCAGCGACGGAAATACCGAGCACGAGCATAGCTGGGAATTTGTCGCCTTTTTTGTAGCCTGCTTCTTCACAAATGGAGTAAGAAATGGCCCATGGAATCAGCGCAGCCGGATAGGAATAGGTGCAAATGCCCATCACATAGGCAGACATGAAAATGAAGAAGATCAACACCCATGGATGGCCAGCAACAATTTTGCGGCCGAGGAACCAGTTACTGATGCGATTGCAGACACCGGCTCTTTCTAGAAAGGTGACGTAAACGAAGATAAAAATGAGGAATGGAATGAGATTATTCCCAAAGCTGATCGCGAACAGATTGTTCATCGAATCATAGCCGCAGGAGCAGAGCGCAAGCATGCCAACGAGACATGGCCAAACGAACGTGCTCAATGCGATCCAGCCGTAGAGCATTCCGAGAAAAATGCCGACTACAGCCATCCCGAGCTGATTCAACCCGAGAACTGGTGGCAGATATTGAAACCCGAAGAAGAAAAATAGTGTTAAAGCAACGTGGAAAACGTATTTTGGAGAAATTTTTATTTTTGTCGCTGACGTAGTTTTGGTTTGTGTCGTCATGATCGTTCACCTCTAAAAACGAGCTATTTTGTTAATTCAAAAACACTGGCATCATGTCCAGGCAATATCACACAATTCATGTTTAAGATTTTTTGAATAGATAATACCGCGGCAGCTGTATCTGTGCGAATACTTGGCGGAAGTTTCAAATCAATATTTTTGCTTGTAAACAATAAGTCTCCCGCTATCAAATAATTTTTTGTCTCACCTTTTACATACACAGCCTGATATCCAGGCGTGTGACCAGGCAATGAAATGCAAATTAAACCAGGAGCTATTTGCTTACTACCCGAAAGGAAAGAAAATTGATGATAGGCTGATACAAAATGAAGCGTATGCTGCATTGTATCCTGATCTTCATATCCGTAATATCTACGTTCTATTTCATAAGGAGCAACTGCATATTGCATTTCCTTTTTTTGAATATAGATAGTAGGCTTTCCACTTAGTTCCATAATACCTTCTGCACAATTCTTGTGCAGATGTGTTAGAAGCACAAATGAATACTCTATGCTCCGTATTTTCTCTAGAGCACGAATATGTTTTTCTGTTTGAATGATCTTTCTTGAATTTGAAGTAACTACATGTTTCCTCAGACCCGGATCGACAAGCACCGTCAACTCAGCCATTTTATTTTCTAGGATATAGCTTATATTAGGTACATAGAGTGTCTCTTCAGGATGATGATGAACACCAGAGCGATTAATAGCTTCTACAGCTGTTACTTCTATCATACCTGTTTCTATAGGAGTAATCTGCCACATTACAGTCGCTCCCTTCGCTGCAGTTCTTTCCAGACCTCATAATCATGGCCTGGAAAGATAATTGCTTGTTCAATTTTTTCTAATTGTAATACTTTATCCAACGATGAATGGAATTCTTCTAAACTGCTATATAAACATGTTGGTGTTTTCCAGCGTAGGTTTTCATAACTATCAAACAAATCCCCTGTCAATAAAACTTTTCCTATTGAACTTTGAATATATACGCCTTGTGATCCAGGTGTATGACCAGGTAACGGAATAAGTCGAATGTCTTTTTCAAATTGGCAATCACCATCTACTACCTCTATTTGAGAAAGGAAACGTAAAAAAGGAGGTGGTTGTGATGGGTCATTTAATTCATACGAGGCATATTCCAACGCTAACGGAGCAACTGCATATGTCAATTCTTTCTTCTGTACAATCACCTTTGCCCAAGGCAACTCTAGTACACCCAACATATGATCCCAATGTAAATGCGTTAAGATAACGGTGTCAATTTCAGAAAGCTCCGTATCCTGTTGTGCTAGAACATACTTCAATTGTTGCTCCGGTTTGCGCTCTATTTTTCCATGCAATATGCTATCTCTTTCAGGATCAACCGAAGGCCCAGCATCAACAAGCATTTTTCTTCCATTCTGTTGATTTGTAAGAAGCCACACAATACATGGAATTCCAGAGATTACTCCTGCGTCTGAAATTGGCGTTCTTTCTACACATCGTTTTCCAACTTTCGTTAAAAATAATGTGCCTACATTTAATGGCTTAATATCCCACATTTTAAACACCTCAAAGCCCAAAACTTTTAGATCATTCCTAATAAGAACCACACAGGTACCGTTACTAAGCAGAAAACAGCGATTCCAACAATCATTTTTACCGCATATGCCTTTAAGAAATTCATTGTATTACACATACCAAATCCTAATATTACCAGATAATAAGGATATTCATACGCAAATAAGATTTGGTCGCAACCATGAACAATGGCCATATGCCAAGCCATTGGATTAATCCCTAAAGATACCGCAATCTGTGTGAATGGCTCTGTAATCGCAGACATAATCGCGTATGGGGTCATAACAAAATTCAACAAAATGGTCAAAATATAAACGATGATAGAGCCTGTATATGCACCTGCATCTATCATTAACGGCATGAAGTATTTATTGATCATATCGCCAAATCCTAAATTAGCAGCTACAGTGCCAATACCATAACATGCCACGATAAAAGAGATCATTGTTAAATCTACTTTTTGGATACTTTCCGTGCTCCCAACTCTAATACCTGGCATATAAAGCAACCATGGAAAAATGATAAAGGCCCAGTTGCAATCAATATGATGGATTGGATTTGTTAAAAGGAAAACTAAAATTAATGCAACAACACAAATCGTTTTCTTTTCTGCCAAGGACAATTTTCCTAAAGCTTTATATTCGCGTTCAAAAAATTCTTGACTGTTAAGCTCTTTCGACGGTTTATAAAATTTTACCACAAAACACATCATAATAATAAGCACAAGCATATGGCTCCAGTTATAGGCCATCTGATGATACCAGTTAATATTATAATCAGGGCCAAGAATATTCTGACTCAATGGTGCTAATAATCCAATAAGAACCGGAGAATAAAAAAACACTCGACTAGATACCCCTGCGAATGTGGCTACTAGAGTAATTGCCACCGCTTCTTTGCTGTTTGGTTTAAGATCTAATGCCTTGCAAATACCAAATGCCAACGCACCAATAACAACAACAGCATTACCAAAGGTTATAAACGTCACCAAACATGAAGCTAAGAAAAATCCCCAAAGCAGACCTTTAAAGCTGCTTCCTGTTTTTAAAATAGCCCAATAGGCCACTCTTTTCAACAAACCTGTTTCATCCATGACATTGGCTAACACATAGGCACCAATGATCATATAAATCAAAGTGATTGTCCATCCCTCAAAGGCTTCTGCCATTGTTGCAAGTCCAGAAAGAACATATGCAAATGGTAGAAACATAGCAGGGATCATTTGATTGAAGAATTCAAATGCCATCAACAAAATACCAAATAATGTAATTGCAAGAAACAGCCGCATATCCGAACTAAAGTCTTCATTTGTCGGAATCAAAAACATTGCTGCAGGAATTAAAAAAGTAAGCAACCACTTAATCCAAAGTGATTTACTAACAGATTTTTGTACAGACATGATGATGTTGCCCCCTTCATCTCTCTTGTTTTGATCTTTTTGTTCACCACTGCTCTGACAGCCCCAATTCTCGACGGAATTGGTTATTCAATGCAAGGACTGCATCTTTATCCGGTGCTTCCTTGTCAGCCAAGGCATAATCCATGGCAAGCTGGATGTATTTTACACTGCCATAATTATGGAATGGCAAGAGCTCATAGTCTGTCAGTCCTGGCACCTGTTTCAAAAATTCCACGATCTTACCGAGCTCTTCTTCGCTGTCGTTGATGCCAGGAATGACTGGTGTACGCACGATGAAATCAACGTCTGGCAATTCTTGTTTGAAGCGAAGGATGTTTTCCTTGATGAGCGCATTGTCGACGCCCGTCCACTGCTGATGCAATTCGTTCGTGAAAAATTTGCAGTCGGCGAACACGAGATCACAATACTGCGCCACTTTTTTCACGTTTTCCCATGGTGCATAGAAGCAGCTCTCGATGGCGGTATTGACACCGTTGGCTTTCAGCTTTTTCAAAAAGGCTGACGCAAAATCCGCCTGAGCGAGCACTTCGCCACCGGAAAGGGTGACGCCGCCGTCGCTGCGCCAGGTCAGCGCCTGATTGCGCACTTTGGCGTAAAGCTCATCGACAGTGTAGTCATTTCCAAAAAGATGCATGGCTTCTGCCCAGCATACGCGCACGCAGGTCCCACAGTTGACACACTTGCTCTTGTCCACATGCACACTGCCATCGTTGTTGCGGCTCAGCGCTCCCTGAGGGCAGTTCGCTATACAGCGGCCACAGCCAATGCATTTGCTGTCTTTGTATGCAATCTGCTTCTCGAAGCGTTGCGACTCTGGATTTGAGCACCAGGCGCAATGTAAGGGACAGCCTTTGAAAAAGACGAGATCGCGAATCTCCGGCCCATCATGCACGGAAAAACGTTGGATATTAAATATTCTACCTTTTAATTGTTCCATTGTTATCACATTCCCACTATTTATAAAAAGGCCGGAAGCTGCCGTAAAGTGACAGCTTCCGGCAATACGGAGCGACTTTACCCTACCATTTCGTGTTCTGTTCTGTTGATGATTTCTTCCTGGAGACCTGGGCTCAGCTCAGTGAAGTATGCACTGTAACCGGCAACGCGAACGATGAGATTTTTGTATTCATCTGGATTTTCACGTGCAGCCAGGAGCGTTTCTTTGTTAACGACAGCAATCTGGATGTGCCAGAGCTTGAGGTCAACCCAGGTACGGAGCAGTCGGACAAGGTTTTCGGTCCCCTTTTCACCGGCAACAGCCTGTGGGCTCAACTTCATATTGAGCAAACGGGAGGCGGTATTGGAATATGCACGGCTCATTGCATTATGGATGGAAGTAAGGGTTGCGATAGGACCTTCGATATCGGAGCCCTGGGTTGGGGAGATGCCTTCGGAAAGTGCAACTCCGGCATGACGACCATTTGCGGTAGCGATGGTCTTGTGGCCCATGCCAACGTGTGCGGTAATTGGTACGTATTTTACTTTCTGGATGCCAATGGTAGTCTGATAATGCTGGGAAACTTCCATGATCAGCGCATCAAAGTCACGGGCGACGCCGTCAGCATACGGATCGTTGTTGCCATATTTTGGTGCGTTCAGGAGAAGTTGCTGCAGCACTTCGTAGCCTTCGAAGTCTTTATTGAGGGCATCCTTCAGCGTCATGAAATCGATCTTCTTGTCGTCGAATACCACTTTCTTGATAGCTGCCAGCGATTCAACAACGGTACCAAAACCATTGAAGGTAGCATTGCCTGTGTCGTGATAAACAGCCCCAGTAACATTACGCTGATGGATATCCATCATGGCTTTGCGGGTAACTGGGTGAAGCATGGACATAAATGGTGCAGCGAGACGCTGTGGATCGGTGAGTTCCATGGCGATCTGGCGTTTGGTGAAATGTTTGAAGTAGAAGTCGACGGCTGCATACATATTTTCCATGAGGTCATCGAAGGACTTGATGTCTTCTGGTGCATGTGGCACGTCGGTTTTCTTTTCATAATACTTACCACCGAAATGCACCCAGCCATCGCTCATTGCCATTTCAAGCGCGGCAGCAAGGTTTACATGGCCACCGAGCGGCATGTAGCAGTCACGTTCAGGAACGCGGATCTCGGTGCAGCCAGCTGGCGAATAGTTGCGCGCTTCCTCGATGGTGCAGCCATTCTGCAGCATGCACGGAACGATTTCTTCGTCGTTGAAGAATTTAGGGAAACCAGCGCCGTCCTTGACGAGTTCTGCGCAGGCTCTGAGCAATTCTGTTGGCGAACCGGAATGGAGACGAACAGCGAGATCCGGATAAGGAATTGGCAATTCGCGTTTGGAGCGAATGACGAGGTAGGTCAATTCATTGGTGGCATCCTGACCGTGTGGGGTCTGGCCGCCAACCATGACGACTTCAAAATGCGCGTAACCTTCCCAGAAGTTCCCGGCGTTGGTAGCATTGAAAATAACATTGCTGGCGATCTTCATCCACAGGCAGTCGAGAAGTTCCAAGGCGCGGTCATCATCGATGATGCCAGCTTCTTTGTCGTGCTTGTAGGTTGGATAGAGATACTGATCGATACGGCCGGAACCGATGCCGCCGGCGTTCTGCTGTTCGAGCTTGTAACCCATCTGGATGAACCACTGACACTGAACAGCTTCCCAGAAAGAACGTGGTGCATGCATTGGTACCCATTCGCAGTTCTCTGCGATCTGTTCCAGTTCGGCTTTGCGCTGTGGATCTGTTTCAGCAGCAGCCATCTCGCGTGCTTTTTCAGCGTAGCGATACGCAAGAGTTTCCATACCGTCGCAAACTTCAACAACAGCTTCCAGGAATGGCAGCTTATCGTAATCTGCGGCGATAGTCTTTTCACGAATTTCAGCGATGCGACGTTTGGCTTCCTCTCTGAGTGGTGCCATGCCGTTTTCCATGACATAGTCATAGTTGCCTGGCCAGTTCAGCGTGGAGCTGACGTTGGAGTTATCCTGAATCATGCCGGTGGAACCATAATCGTCATCGCCATAGATGATATCGCGGGTTTCAGGGTCCATTAGATTCAGATACATTTCCTGGCTGGTGCGGCCCTTCCAATAAGGAACAACTTTTTCCAGCAGTACATCAATGGTCTCGTCGGAGATTTCGTAAGCATCCTTCTTCTGCGTATCCTTCAAACCTTTTTCATACCAGCCAGCACGCAGCTCAGGATAAAGGATCGAGTAACGGCCAGGGCCACCGCAAGTACCAACGATCAGTTCATTATCCTGAATGACCACGCTGATGTTTTCGCAAACGTGCTTAAAAGCTTTCGCCCAGCGCAAGTTCAGTGGCAGTTCTTCATGAGCGGCCATTCCTTCTGTGAAGAGCACCGCACGCTGAGGGTCGATGCGTGGCTTCAGATCGCGAAAGCCTTTCAGCAAAGCATTGGTTCTCTTTCTTGGATTGGCAATTTTGTGGTAGATAATACGTTCTTCTTGTGGACTTAATACTTCACAGCATCCCATTTTGAATTCCTCCTAAAAAATATAGAATAGCTTTCAATTATAGGGAAACAGAAAAAAGGACCAAAACAATCGCATGGAGATCCTCTCTCCGCGATTATTTTGGTCCTAACTTTCTCAAACTGTTAAAGGGAAAAACCACACGGGTCACGCATGATCGTATTTAACAATGAAAAGTTTCCAATCGCAACTTTCGCCACGATTTATATTCCTATAATCTCGTTACACTTATAGTAAACCACAATCATATTTATATGTCAAGCACAAATTTACAAAGATCATTCATTTTTTTCTTCAATCTTATCGCGATAGCGCTGAAACGCCATCTTTAGCGCCTGGATCACAGCACCCGCTGACGGAATCAACACATTCTTGCGAATCTCCTGGTAAAGGGCGTCTGGCGCATCGAGCACGCAGAATCCTTCCAGTAGATCGGCGAAATACGCTTGCGTCAGTTCCGACGGCATGTTGACCTTCGCTTTATAAATACAATGCGTATCTCGTTCCACAAGCAAACTCAAGCTGACAACATTGTACATACTATGTACGCCTGTTTCTTTCGGTGCATTCGCAGAAGCTGCAAGCAAAATATATTTATCTACCAGATCTCCCATAATCATCATCTCCTTTATTATTAAGCATAAAATAGTTATATATAAATTCTATCATAACAAAGATGCGCTAGCAATATAAGTTCAATAATATCATAATTCTTTCTTTAAATTCATCGAACCATCTTTTATGTCGTCAGCAGGTGTCCGGTTGGTCACTTGCTTTTTCCGTGTTCCACCATCTTTTTGGTGTTGCTGCCGCTTCTCCTTCGCTCATTCGTTCCTGCGTCTTTCACTTAGTGGTCATTCGGTCTGAGTTAAGCAAAACAACCAAGAACCTACAAGGGCTGCCCTACGGCGTCTCGTGCCTTGTCCCTTGTCAGAACCTTGGCTTTTTTTGCTGTAACGACCTCAAACCCACAATAAACGAAAGACTCATCAAAAACGAGTACGAGCTGGAAAGGAGGCGGATGCAGTAACACCAGATGGTGGAATTTTTTTATTTCCCCACTAAAGCTCAAGATCTTTCAAAAACGATTTTTTATTCGAAAGAATAATTTATATGAGATATCTCAATGAAAATATTAAAACATTGGAAGAATTGAAGAAAGCTTATCACAGACTTTGCTTGAAATTGCATCCGGACGTTGGCGGCAGCGATGAAGAAATGAAAATTCTCAATGCGGAATACGAAACGCCGCAGGAATTTCAATGGTTGATCGCCGAGCTCTTGAAGCTGGACGGCATAGAGATCGAGATCATAGGTTGCTTTGTATGGATCACCGGCGATACAGAACCACCCAAGGAACGCCTGAAAGCCC
>OLRA01002351.1_pt1 | contig 19315 bp, 17 predicted proteins | sample 1673011 | NCBI WGS metagenome assembly OLRA01 (sample SAMEA3136746, study PRJEB25190) | human gut metagenome | reverse complement strand
TTGCGAAGCCCCCGTTCCCGGTTCCACCATGTGGGGCAGGGGATTTTTTCTTCCTCCAGCCGTCTGCGGATATAGTTCGGACCATGACCGTTTAGGGCATATCCGAAAATCAGCCGCACAATCGGGGCGGTTTCCTCGTCAATGAGCAGATGGTTTTTGTCCTCCGGGTCTTTCCGATACCCAAACGGGGCAAGACACCCGGTAAACTGTCCTTTCTGCGCTTTCAGAAGATAAGAGGAATGGACTTTCTTGGAAATATCCTTGCTGTACATCTCGTTCAGGATATTCTTGAACGGGGCAATGTCGTTGTTATCCCGCAGGGTGTCGATACCGTCATTCATGGCGATATAGCGGACACCGTTTCTTGGGAAAAAGTCCTCAATCAAATGCCCGGTTTGCAGATAGTTACGCCCCAGTCGGCTGAGGTCTTTCGTGATGACAAGGTTGATTTGCCTGCGCTCAATGGCTCTCAACATTCTCTGTAAATCAGGACGCTCCATATTAAGACCTGTGAAGCCATCGTCCTGATAGACTGCCACAACCTCCCATCCCTGCTTTTCGCAGTATTTTTCCAGCATATCCCGCTGAAAAGCGATTTGTCAAGGGTATTTTCACCATAAAACACGCATGACATATAATTTTTTCAAATTAGGCATATACTAATTCTTTCCTACATCCTGTCCTACATCCTGATAGAGCATACTGAAAGAAGTTCGGCATCCTCGCCCACAAGTGCTTCGGATGCCGCTTCATATCTTTGGAACAGCATATGAACTGCGCTGTTCCATAAACTTTATTCATTGATATTTGTCTGTACATCTTGATATAGGCTGTTGGCAGACAATTCTCCTCCAATGGCAAACGCTTTCCCGGCTTCTGTGTCACCTTGCAAATGGTACACAAACCATGCCGTCATATAACCGTCAAACTGCTTGTATGAGTCGCCATGGTCTACATTTTTCTTTCTTGCAATCACTTTATCTACTGTTTCAGGGAGCAGGCTGTAATTCTCCTGCAAAGACCACAGCGGGCAAATCCCCTGTGCTACGCCGTTTTTATCGTCGGTAACTTGCTCCTTGCTTGTAGCATTCCCCGCATCCCAACTGCCAGTCCCTGCTGTTAAGAAGGTTGGAATATTTACTCTTGAAATATCATATTCCCATCCATCGGCCATAACCATTGTGTGGTAAGATGATGTTGCACTTGCCGCATATAAGGCCTTAACCATAGATCCGTGTTCCTGATTGGTGACCATGTTGAACACCGCCGGTCCACCTTGAGAGTGTCCCGCAATCCCAATATTGTCTAAGTCGATTTTGTGATAAAAAATGCTGTCCTTCTTTTCGTTCTCTGCAATCAGGAATTTTATCGTTTCCTCCAGGGAAGCGCCAGTCCTCGTGTTTTCATCATCGTTCCCAACAGAAATAAAGCCCCACGAAGATAGGTGCGTTAGGAACGGTTTATAGGTAGACAAGGTACTTCCTGTCCCATTTGCAAATACGACAACGGGGTATTGGGTATTGCTGCTTTCAAGCTCAGAGGGATACCAAACTGCATATTTCCCAATGACATCATCATTTGCGTCATATTCCTGACAGGATACTTCTTTATCCCCGAATGCCGTATATTTTTGCTCGATTTCTCCAACTGCTTCTGTGTATTTATAGTAATTGGATTCTTTGTGCAGAGCGAATAAAATCAATGCAACGACCCCAACAACGACCACCGCAATTAATATAAGAACAATTTTGAATACTGTCATCATAACTTTTTTCACGGACTTGTTTTCCTCCAAACTCGTATTTTCTTTCAAACCATACGCCCAACCCGGTGCCTTAGGGCATCCAAGAGCGTCTGTAAAAAATCATTATTTACTTCACAGGTATATATCGGGCGAGATAATCTTCGACTGCATCCATGTATGCCGCATACAGCTTGTTGTCGTTTTGCAAAGCGTGCCCGGAATGGGTCAGTTCAAAGTATTCGTGCGGCACATCATTCGCTTCCAGAGCGTTCACCAAATGCTTGACACTGTCAAACGGGCACACCTTATCCTGTGCGCCATACGCACAGACGGTGGGAACCGTGTTTTCATTCACCCACATATCAGCGGAAATGTCCTTGACTTGTTCGTCATAACTGCCGGATGTAATCATTTCTTCCGTGATAGCGTTTCCCGACATCACACTGAACAAATTTGCTGCAGCTTCGGTATTTTGATCCAAGCCGTAGTTTTTCCAATCTTCATGGTGGAAGCTGGCAGGCCCAACCGCTTCAAACACCATCTTCACCGGCACGGGTGATTGCTCTGCATCCCGATAGGCATACAGCAGTGCCAGTGTTCCGCCAGCCGAGCCGCCGGAGATCGCCATTTTATCCACCTTATATCCCAGCTTTTCCGCCTCGGCAATCACATGGGGAATACTGTCCCTAATCTCCACGGACTGGCTGTATACGCTTGCTTCGGGATGCGCTTCATCCCTCAGAGTGTAGTTGATACCTGCCGCTACATAGCCCTTGGAGCAGAGCCATTGCAGCATGGCCTGATCATCCTGCTTGTCCCCGGTGGTAAAACCGCCTGCATGGAGATAGACCGCCAGACCATAGCTGTCCCGGCTGCTATCCGCAGGAACGTAGAGATCAAATTTATTCGCTGCGCCCTCCCCATAGGACAAATCCGCATAGACTGTTCCTACGCTTTCATCCCATTTTACTGTATACTTCCCGTGAAACGGGTCAGCGGTCATTTTCATTACCACCGAGGCGAGAAAAGCGGTAAGGAATACCACAACATAGATGAATCCCCACATAACTCTCCCTTTTTTCTTTGTTTTACTTTTGCTCATAGGAAATTTCCTCCAAACAGCGTGCCACCCACCAATAGATTGAGAAAAGCACGCACAACCAATCGTCCCAAAACGGCAGCAACAATTATGACAACCAGCAGGATGATCAGCCTTTTTTGCAGTAATGTCATGATTTCATTTCTTCCTTTTCTTGACTTTCCGATTTTTATGTGATACCATATTGAATATACATTTGTATCGGCGTTACTATTGTATCATTCAGGCTGTTAATTTGCAAGGAGAAGCAGAAAAATGAGACAAACCAGTAAAAATGTATCACCTATGAGCAACGAGGGAAGAAACCTTTATGTGATTACCCATATTACCGAATCTCTTTTGGAGTTATTAAAAGATAAACCGCTGAATGATATTTCCATCAGCGAGCTGTGCAGCCACGCTCAGGTTGGACGAGCAACCTTTTACCGTAATTTTGAAGTGAAAGAAGATGTTTTGAACGTCTATATCCATAAGCTGTTCTCGGAGTGGATCGACACCTATGAGAGCAACCCGCCTAAAACGATATCGCAAATGGTAAGGGAGCTCTTTCTCCACTTGGAAAAATACCGGGATTTCTACGGCCTGCTGAGCGAGCGTGGGCTCATCTATTTGTTGAAGAATGTGCTCCTTGAAATATATGCTCCAAAGCCGGAACAACCCGCACAGGCCGCCTATGCCTCTGCCTATGTCGCTTACACCCTATATGGGTGGATTGAAGTGTGGTTTCAAAGAGGAATGAAAGAAACCCCGGAAGAAATGGCTGCTATGTTTCCAAATTAAAGATGAAATAGGTAAGTGGGACAGGAACGGCATTACCGTTCCTGTCCCTTATCTTTTTTCTTTTGGGGAATTTGCTGTCCTTCCTGCGCCCGTCGCATCATTCTCCGTACCGCCTGTCGCTCCATATCCTCATGAAGCATACGGGAAACCGCCTTTTTGCTGTCAAACATCAAAAGCGGGCTGTACTTTTCGCCGTAGACCTGCTGTGCCCGGCTCTCCGCTTCCTGCTCCTTGCCGGGGCGGATGGCCTGCCTTGCTTCATACAGTTGCACCGGATCGAAGCCCTGTGCCTGCTCCCGAAGCCCGGCATACTCGTTCAGGGCAGCGTCCAGTTCGGCAGAATATTTCTGTTCCCGTTCTTCCAGCCGTTTCAGGCTCTGCTCCATGGCGGCAATGTCTTTAGGGAATTGTTCGGCAGCATCTTCCTCGGTATATGCCAACGACGCCAGAAGCAGATTCTTTTCCGAACGCAGTTCTTCCAAATCCTCCGTCAGAGCCGCTATCTTAGCCGCCAGTTCCCGGTGCCGGAACACATGGACAGCAGAGAGCGCCTTTTTCTCGGAAAGCACGCTGCGGCGCTCTTTCGTCTTATCTCGAATGTCCTTTGCAACCTGATTGTACTGTGCGAGGGCTGGGCGCAGCGTATTCAGCGAAGTGTTCAGGCGTTCCTTACCCTTGCGGAGATACCCCAGCTGATAGCAGAACAGCAGTAGATTTTTACACAGATTCTCCATGGCATCGGCAAGTGCCGGGATGGTATTTTTGACTGCCTGCGCCAGCTTTTTGACCTGTCCTCTCAGTTCCCGGAGCAGGGCATTGTCCGCCTTGATCTGCCGGTTCAGTTCGCACCGGTCAGAGATGATACCCTTTTTATCCATAGCTCTGGCAACCACACCCTCATGGACCGTAGGCCGCTCCAGCAGGCCACGCTCAGCATGGCTGCGGTGGTCGATGCGTTCTTCGTGCCCAGTGCGCTCCAAATGAAGATTGGTCACATCCGCCCATGCCTGACGCCAGAGGACAAGCTGCTCGTCGCTGTTCCATCGTTCCGTGATGGGATTCTGCCTGCCATATTTGGTGCTTTTGGGATACTTAGATATCCTTTCATAACCCTGTGCCTGCGCTGCGGACGGGGTCATATACACCTTCTTTTTGCCTACTTTATACTGGTACTGCTTCTCCCATCCGTCGGCCTGTGCCTGCTTGAACTCGGCGGCGGTAAAGCCCCGTTCCTCGCCGTCTTTGACACAGAGATATTCTTTCTCGGTCTTGTACTGCCATTTTCCCTTTTCATCCAGCGGGCGCACTGTCAGCAGGATGTGGGCATGGGGATTGTGTCCGGGAGGATATGGGTCATGGATGGCAGCATCGGCGCACATTCCGTCTGCTACAAACTGCTCCTTGATGAAATCTTGCAGGAGCTGAATTTGTTCCTCCCGGCTCAGTTCTATGGGCAGCGCCGCCACAAATTCACGGGCGAGGCGGCTGTCCTTTGCGGTTTCGGTTTCCTCCACGGCGTTCCACAGGGTTTCCCGATCCTGCCATTCTGCGGGGGCGGTGGCTGGCAGAAAAACCTGCCGCCACCCAAGCCCCTGTTTACGGGTATAGTCATGCTGCACCCCGTCATACTCGTTGAGCATCCGGGAACAGCTCAGATAGGCCGCAGCCGCCACGGCGGAGCGCCCAGCTCCACGGCTGACTATTTTGGCCTCCAAATGATAAATCGCCATTGTCTACCGTCCTTTCTGAAGGGCTACTGTGAAACGCAGCAACCCTTCTTCCGTACTCGATTGCAACAGGTACGTCGTGAGATACGACGTACCGCCAGCAGGGGTGGAACAAATCGTTCCACCCCTGTATCTGTGCCAAGCTGCCGGTGGCAGGTTGACGCAGGCAGGCGGCGGGATGGGGTGGCAATATACCACCCCATGAACAGGGGCTTCCAAAGTGGAAACCCCTGCGCCGACTGCATGGGCAAGGCTGGCAGTTTGGTAGAAATGCAGCCTTGTCCAGCGGCTCCCGCAGGAGCCGCAATCCCCCTCGGAGAGCGCACGTGCCCGACCAACGGGAGGGCTACCACCGCCTGCTTTAGCAGGTGGTGAGTAAGTGCGCCCTTCGGGATAAAAAAGAGGAAGGCCCCCGGTTTCCCGGAGACCTCCCAGCCGTTTTCAATCGTATCCTGCCAGCTTTCGCCGCAGGTATTCTTCCAGATTGTCAAGCCCTACCGCCTGTACTTCCGGCAGCACTTTTTCCAGCACTGCGCCCTCCTGAATGAGCCGCCTTGTCCGGGCTTTTCGCTCCTTCACCCGATCCCGTGCCTGGGCTTCCTCCAAGCGGTGCTTTGCCTGCAACAGTTTCTTTTCTTCACTTGTCATAGATTTACCTCCGTTTCTGCCTCGTCATCGCAAGCTGTGCATCCTTCGCTTCCGCACAGGTGCGAAAGCTCACTCGCTCCGCTGCTCCTCCTCTCCCCACAAAGGCATCGCATTTGCGGGGACCCCAATAAATGTCATAGCCCAGCACATCGGCCAGCTCCACAACTTCCTTATAGCGGATAGATTCCCGCTGGAGCTTGGCCGACAGGTTGGAAACACTGTCCGACCAGTCGTATTCCTCATGGAGTAGGTCAACTACCTCTTGCATTGTGTATCCCGCTCGGACGATCTGCGCCTTAATCTCGTTGCGTACCGTCATAATCAAAAATCCTCCTACATTTACTTGATAAAAAAGCGAAGCTGGTACGCCCTCAGGCATAGCCGCTTCGCCGTGTCGTGAAAAATTCTCTTGTTACCAAATTCCTTCAGAATTGCCGGTGCGATGTCCTGTCCATCATCCGCACCTTCCGACTTTCCCGTTCCGTGTGACCTGGCTCGAAACCGTGCGTTTTCCCATGATTCCATGCACCCGGTTCACCGGGGCGAGAAGCACGGTTTCGTAAAATAATTTCTGCCAATCGTCAAATACTTTTCGATTCTCACTTGCCTTGATTTACCCCTCCAATTTTGCCGGTAATTTTGAACCATAACCACCGAATTGCAATAAAGGGAGAACAGCGGTCAATCACTGCGTACGTACGTACAGCGTCCGATTCCCAGTGTTAGTGCCGCCATTCCTCCGGCACATCTTCCGGTACGTACGTACGCATCGAATCACCGGAAAACACTGATATATGATTTCTCACTAATACCTCAATTCCCAGAAATCCACGCACCCGCCGTCCGGCTGCGTTGGTCACATTGTTGCAGTATTCCAGATTGTAGCGGCTCTGGCAGGCGATCAGGGCTTCGCTGAAGCTGCGTGGCTTCAGGGCAGGCAGGTTGTTTTCGGTGCAGTAAATCTGATATGCTTCATACAACTCTTTGGAGCTGGCGGACAGATCGGCTTTCAGGTGAACATACCCGTCAGAATCCAGAAAATCATAGACATTGTTGTTGTCCCGTTTGACTGCCTCCCGGTTTTCTCTGGTGCGGTCACTTTCGGTGAACTTGAAGTTGTTTGCGGCCAGCCGCTGCAATCCCTCAAAAGCCCAGAGCAGGATGCCCTCCACCTCGGCTTTCATCTTCTCGGCAAGGTCGGGATCATCCATACGGCCAGCAGGCTTTTCCTTTGTAGTCAACACCAGCTGGCGGCGGTAAAATCCGTCGCTCCGGTCAAACAGCGCCTGCAAATCTCCGTTGGAGAAGGCCAGCAGCCGGGCGCACATCCATCCCTGATAGCTCTGCTTGCCCTTGCGCTCCAAATCCATCTTGCCCTGGGCGGTCACGATGGACTTTACATAGTTGGTTTGGCGCAGGGCCTCCATCCGCATATCGTCGTCCACGCACAGAAGGATATGTTCCAAGTCGGCACGGGCAAAACGGTTCTCGGATATTTTCCCGATGCTGCCATCCTTCATGTTGGAGCCAAACAAAGTTCCCAGAACAGCGCCGATCTGCGACTTGCCCTCGCCGCCGCTGCCCTTAATGACCATCATCCGTTGTCCCTTGTTGCTGGGAATCAGGCAGTAGCCGATATATTCCTGCAAGGTGGGGATGTCCTCAGGGTAGAGCAGGCCATCCAGAAATTGCAGCCAGAGAACAGGTTTTGGGGCGTCGGGCTTGTAGGGCACGGGGAAACGGTTGCGGACGATTTTCGGCTTTCCCTCCGCAAAGGTCCCATCCAGAAAAAGCGTCCCATTGGAAAGGTGAATCCGGTCCGGCTCCGGGGGAAAATCCTCTGCCAGTGCCGCCAGCTTCATCAGCTCCACAATGTTGCTGATTTTGCGGGGAATGTTGCTGACCGCACAGCATTTCAGCTCCTCAAAAATTTCTCCTCGCAGGGGTAGTTCGTCTGTCACACGGCCTTCGGGCGTGAAAAAAGCCCCGTTTGTGAAGATGATCTTGTGCGTCTGCAAGAACTCCTCACAAAACAGGGCTTCGTTGATGCTTTTTCCATCAAACCAGACGGGCATCCCGTCAAGCTGCGTTTTGTTTTTCATGGGCATCGTCCTCCTTTTTCAGCCTGTCCAGCCGTTCCTCCAAACCGGCAATCAGGCCATCCTTGTTCAGCATTTCAACAATTTTCACCCGCTGTTCCAGCTCAGCGGCAATGAGCAAATCCGCCAGATACTCCACATAGTCCAGCATCTGGCAGGCTTCCACAAACCGATCATCCAGAGTATCTGCCGCTGTCTTGGGTGCGTACTGCACCTTCCAGCGTTCAAGAAGATGCAGATAATCGCACAGCACCCGCAGGCAGCGCACCTCCTCCTGACGGTATGTTCTCAGCAGGGGGCGTTCCGGTTTAGGCAGGGCGATTGCCGCCGGTGGCTTGTCCGGGTCAATCTCGAAGTCATGAGCCAGCTTCTGCGCTGCCTCATAGTTGCTCAGATTAAATAACCTCGCCACAAGATCGATCACGTCGCCGGTAGCTCCACAGCCAAAACAGTAAAAGTATCGCTCGTTCAGTTTCATGCTGGGGTGCCGGTCATCGTGAAAGGGACAGCAAGTCATACCGTTTCGACTAACTTGCAGCCCATAGTGTTCAGCAGCTTGTCTTACGGTAACTGCTGCCTTTACCGTTGCAAAAATATCCATGCCATTGTTCCTCCTTCATCTTTGTACAGGTTTCTCCTGTCACTTCAATGTACGGAGAAAAAGGGCATGGCTCAAAAAATCCATCAGTCTTGCAAGAAAATAAAATACCGCCTCCAAAACTTGCAAAATTGCAAGATAGAAGGCGGCTGGATTCTTAAAATATGGATTGAGATTATTCCTGTTATGGAATATAATAAAAAGTAGAATTGTAAACAATGAGGGCTGGTTATGAAATATCTTTCTACATTTGAAATTGCAGAGAAATGGGGGATTTCTCCCCGACGGGTCGGCATCCTCTGCAACCAAGACCGGATTCCCGGCGCACAAAGAGCAGGAAGCCGCTGGATCATCCCGGAGGATGCAGAAAAACCAACCGATGCCCGCATTAAAAGCGGGAAATACAGAAAAGAAACGAGGTGATCTGCCTATGGAACAGGAATATCTCCCTGGTGATACTCCACAGCAGAGATTACAAGACTTGATGAAGGAGTATAAAATTACTCAGGCAGAGCTTGCTTCTAAAATTGGCGTTGCGGAAAGCTCCATCAGCCGTTTTCTGAATGGGACAAAGAATAAACTGACTATCGAGCAGATCATCCGTATTGCCCGGATTTTTAATGTATCCTCGGATTTTCTCCTTTGTCTGACCAATGTACCGGACAAGAAGAATTATGACATCTCTGAGCTTGGCCTTTCTGCCGAAGCCGCACGCAATCTCTATACGGGACGGGTAAACCCGGAAGTGGTGAGCCGCCTGCTGGAAAATCGCCGTTTTGCCCAGCTGACCAGTATGATTGCCCTATATTTTGATGAAACGATGGCCTCCGGATTTGCGGCACAGAACCAAATCCTGCAATCATTAAGTTCCATGCTGTTGATGACAGGTAAAGAACAGCCGGACATTCGGAAAGCGTCACAGCAAGCGGCACAGGCAGTCTCTCTTAATAAGGTTCCGGTTTTTCAAGCCGATCTGACCAATATTCAGAATCAATTCATGGCAGTTCTTAGAGAAATCAAAAAGGAAATGACTTCTGGGGAGGAAATTTCCCAGAACATGACAAAAGAGCTTACCGAGCAGATGTTCTCAGAGCTGACCAAAGGACAGGATCTTCATCATCCATCGGTTTCCCCAGAGCAGCTTGCCGCTATGGTCGTGCAGCCAATCTCCCAGATGGGGTTGGCAGAGGATGAATCACTGGTGGAATTACAGCAGGCGCTGCTTCACATGATGGAGAGTATGCAGCCAAAACAAAGCGATGAAAACGATGACCAATGAGCGACTTTGCACGCTGGCACAGCAAGGGGATACACAGGCGCAGGAGCAGCTGGTGCAGAACAATCTGGGGTATATCCGAAAAACTGCAAATGAATTGTACATCAGCGTTGGCCTTGTGAACAGTGAGCTGGGTATCGACCACGATGACCTGATTCAAGAGGGGAGTATCGGCTTGCTTCGGGCGATCCCCCTATATGATCCCGGCAAAAAAATAAAGTTTTTGACCTATGCGGGGTCTGCCATCCGCAACGCTATGTTGGATTTAATCTCGGCTACCTTTGCAGCTTTTGAACAGCGAATGCAGTCAGATCAAGACGGCATCCCGCTGGAACGAATCCACCTAGATGATTTGCTTCCCGGCGAAGATTCCATGCAGCGTTCTGACCTGATTGCCGACTCCTATGCATCAGAGCCGGAAAAGATTATGGAGGAAGCGGAAAACCGGAAAGAGCTCTATGAAGGGCTGCGGCGCATATCAGAACGAGAGCGAGTTTATCTGCTGTACCGCTTTGGCTTTGAGGATGACATGGAGCATCCTCTTGTGGGAACAGCTCTGCACTTTCATCTCAGTGAGAGCCGTGCAAGGTCAACCGAAGCATTGGCGCTGGATAATCTCTGGCTGGAACTACCATGGTGGTATTAGCGTTTCGCTGCGGCGAGACGAGGGATGATATACCTCTGCTTCCTTTTCCGGACAGACGGATTTTGGTTTTAGGCAAATCATGATTTCGTCTGTAATCGTACAAAATCCGCCTGTCCTACTGCCGCCGAAAAGTGACTGTCACCCGCTATCTGCCCGCACAGCAGATGGCGAAGCCAGCCCCTTTCCAGCGTCAGCCGGAAGCAAAGGTATAACACACTAGACTTTCCTACGGAAAATCGTGTGCCAACAGGGATGCTGCTCGCCCCTATTGGAAACCCAGAGCCAAGGGGATATTCCCCTTTGGATACCCTATTATTTTTGGCAGCAATGGTATCCACCCTCTCAAAGCTGGGTGGTTTCCACGCTGTCAAAAATGAAAAATCTGAAAAACACTTTCACCATGGGGTGGTGGTTCTCAGATTTTCCCGCATGGGATATTGCCTTGTTTTTGCAAATTCCCATGTGTCCGCTATGGCGAAAGCAGAAGAAAGAACGATTTTCGTATGATTTTATATGGAGTATAAGCAGGAGGCTAACATGGAGAAAACTAATATAACAGAAATTATCACGAAATACTTCAAGGCGGTGTGTGACGCATATAGCCTCGGAAATGTCGAATCATCTTATAATGCCCCAATAATGGCTTTATTTACGGATATTGGCTGTGCAGCCCGTGATTTGTCTGGTGAACGCAAAGGCCAATCTGGAGAAAATATTGATATCAAGCTTTGGCATACCGAAGAAGAAGTTACAGAAACCGAACCTTTTGCCGGCGTTGAAGTTAAAAAGGTTGGTGGCATTGATAAAAGGGCGCTCTCTCAGATCAAGATTGAAGCTGATAGATATGGCAACGCTATTTTGACTGACAATATTGAATGGCGGTTTTGGCGTGCAGGTGATACAGAGATGTACACCGGTCTGCGAATTATGGAATTGGTCGATGGAAAGCTAGTTCTGAGAGAAGACAATATCGAACTGTTTTTTAGCCTTTTAGAAGATTTTTTGCTCCGTGACCCTGCACAAATAAAATCATCTACTAAGCTGGCTGAGTATATGGCAATGCACGCCCGTACAATACGCAGCATTATTTCTGGTATTCTTAAAGATGATGGTACTGGGCAACCGCTCTTGACTGATAATCAAAAGAAGCTGCCTATGTTCATGGAGCTATACGGGTTATATCGCAGGATTAAATCTGACCTTCGTCCCTTAATGAACACTCGTGAGTTTGCAGATATGTATGCCCAGACTATCGTTTATGGGTTATTTATTGCCAGGTATAATGACACAACGCCGGATTCATTTGATAGGTATGAGGCCATCAAATATTTGCAAGAAGAATCTGAACTTCTCAAGCAGTTCTTTTTACATATTGCAGGAAGTGGAAGAAAACATCCCACCCTTGAAGGTGTTATTGATAAGCTATGCTCTTTGTACCGCATTTGTAATATTTCTAATTTGCTGGAAAGAGACGAGAAGAAAGATACGATCATCCACTTTTACGAGGAATTTTTGACTTTTTATGACCCGGCATTAAGAAAATCTCTTGGCGTTTTTTACACACCAGTTCAAGCTGTGCAATACCTGATTTCCTTTGTAGATAAAATTTTGGTCAAAGATTTTGCTATTGAAGGTGGGTTGTCTAATAACGAACAGATCACAACGAAAGTTCCGTGTGCGCCATACAAGATAACGAAAAACAAGTGGTCAGACGAGATGACAATTTCCGTACCCCGTGTAGCCATTCTAGATCCAGCCTGCGGTACTGGCTCTTTTGGTGCGGAAATTATCAAATACATTAAAAACACATATTTTTCTGGTGCTCGGTCAGTATTTTACGAAAACTATATTCAGCAAGAGAACGGCTTGCTTTCCCGCTTAATTGGGTTTGAGATTATGATGACGAGCTATGTTGTTGCACACTTGAAGATTCGTCGTACCATTGATGAAACACTTGGTCATTTGCCGACAACTCAGCTTCCCACAAACATTTTTTTGACCAACACTCTGACACCGCCCATGTCCGATTTGGAACGTGGAGAACAATTGACCTTGTTTGATTTTTCGGCTGCCATAACAGAGGAAGCCTATAATGCTGATACATGGAAAACACGCCGCCCAATTAAGGTAATTATTGGCAATCCCCCATATTTGGCAGCATCTACAAACCCATACGACATTTCAGCATACAAGACTGAAACAGATGGAGTAACCGACTTCGGTGAAAAGAAACACTGGCTGAATGATGACTACGTAAAATTCTTTCGTTTTTCCGAACAGATCATTGATAAGAATAAAGAAGGCGTACTCGCCTTTGTATCTAATAATGGGTATCTAGATAATCCGACCTTTAGAGGTATGCGTGGTAGCCTTCTGCGAACCTTTGATAAAATTTATATTGTGAATCTTCACGGTAGTGCCAACAAAAAGGAAACTGCTCCAGATGGAAGCAAGGATGAAAACATCTTTGACATTATGCAGGGGGTTTCTTTGTTTATTGGTGTCAAGAAAACTAAAAAAACCGATTGGGCAAAGGTGTACTACACGGATATTTGGGGAACTCGAGAAGCAAAGTTTGAAGCCTTGGCCAAGGGCAACCTGGTTTTCTCTCAGTTGAAGCTAGATCAAAAGATGGCGTATTTTATTCCGTTTGGAAGTAATGATAAGGAAGCTTATGATAAAGGTGTTAGCGTAGCCGAACTGTTCCCAGTAAATGTGACAGGGATTGTCTCTGGTAATGACGGAGCATCCATTGCTCCTACAAAAGCTGAATTGATTAGGAGAATGGACATTGTTAAGAATGCCACAGAAGAAAAAGATATTTTCGATTTATGGGGCAGATTTAGCCGTGGACAAACAGCTGAGAAAATCCAAAATGATGTATTGTCCGGAGGCACTATAACTCCGATTTCATTTCGTCCGTTTGATTCTCGTTGGACATATTATTCTGGGAATTCTTGTGGATGGGTTCTTTGGCCCCGAGAAAAGAACACGATGGGACATTTGCTGGCAGAACCAAATTGCCCGATTGGAGCGAATATCGGTTTGGTCTTTTGCAAAACTTCCAGAAGTTTCTTTTCCCCATTTGTATCACAAAATATTATTGCCCATCGGCTGTTCTCAGCTATGTGCGAGATTACCTATATTGCCCCACTTTATCTCCGCTCTGAATCTGGACTGACTGGCGAAAGCTGGACTGCCAATTTGAACGACGAAGCATTCAATAAATTAACGCAATATCTGTCTGAAAAGCCGGAGCCAATAGAGATATTTGATTATGTGTATGGTATCTTACATGACCCTGTATATTGTGAGAAATACGAACAGTATCTTTGCAGGGATTTTCCTCGTGTCCCAATCATCAACAAACCGGAGAAAAAACGAGACGAAGGGGAATTTTATGTTAGCGAAGAACTATATCGAGAGTATGTTTCTGCGGGTGAGCGATTGAGAAAGCTGCATCTAATGCAAATTAAAGCCCCAGCAGAACTCGCTCTTGAACCCAATACCCCCGATGATATGGAAGTCGGAGCCATCAAATATAAAAATGGAGCGCTCCAGTTAAATGCCAATAAACGTATCACCGGCATTTCTCAAGAAGTATGGAAATATCAAATTGGTGGGCATCAAGTGTTGGACAAGTGGTTCAAGGAACATAAGGGTGAAGCACTTACGATTGATTCCTTTACTCACATCGAAAATATTGTGGGTGCTCTCGATGAGACAATAAAATTAAGAGAATATCTACGAGGTTTACATTGTGAAGAAGATTCAACGAATCAAACACATGAACGTTAACTTTCATAAATTATACCTAAAGGTGGAGGTTCGATAATGTCCAAAACTAAAAAGTCAAAGACCTTCATTAAAATTATCTATTTTGATGAAGGATCAGCAACCGACTTGCTTTATATCCTTGGTGGCGGAAAGAGCACCGATAAGGAAGAAAAAATAGTGACAAAAACTACGCAATTAGCAGCTGGCGCAGAGGCACAGGCTGGAGCTAAAATCAATCTCTTGACCAAAATAACCGCTGGTATGGGCATTGATGGGAGTGCTGATGCCTCAAGAGAAGGTCGATCTATTCTCTCCAAGGCAATAGAAAGCACTGTTTTAACAGATTATATTAGATGTACAGAGAATGAAGCTAAATCTCATATAACTGTTTTTACAAAATGCAAGCCTTACGCTTTTCCTGGATCATTTACCTACTTCAAAATGCTTACTCCGTTTTTAACAATGACAGACGGTAAAGTAGAAGTAGCAAAAGGCTTAAATTTTAATCTTGCTCTTATGGATCAGGCGCTAAGTTCTAGCCGTGGCTATTACGAGCTTATTGTTCAACAGCCTTCAGAAAAAGTGGTTCTTCGCTTCAATATCAACGCATTTAGGAATAATTATTCCATTTCTGATATTGTTAAGATGGAATTAGATTACCATGCAATATATGTTGGAACAATATTTGAAGATAGTCTGGAAATGCAATCTGAGTTTAGTGAAAAGAAAAAAGAAATTAGTGGATATGATATTGTCAAATCTGATGCCACAGTAAGTGCAACAACATCCCTTAAAGTATATGATGTCATTCTAGCAGGAGTTTGCGTATGAACATCCATATTTACTACGGTAGCCTTGCAGTCTTTACCGAGAAACTTCCTAATAACTATGACTCAATAGTTGATTTGGCAATTCGTGATGACGAGAAACACCGGAAACTAAAACTTGATGATGGACGTGACGATGCTGATGAGGAGCTGCCTTATTACGAAAATGTCGTTGCTTTTTCAGACGATTATCCCGCATTAACAGAAAGTCTTATTGAAAGCTTTGTTAGTTTTATTTTCCGCTTTGACATCGACAATTTGTATTTGCAAAATCCTCCAGACAGCATTGCAAAACATATTAATGAACTTTCATCTGCGGAACATTCCATAGAGCGACAAGACTACAAAGTTTTGAATATGGATATGCTCAGAGAAATCAAACAAGAGTTCCCAGATGCAATTATAGGACAACCCGTTGCTCAAAGGCAAATTATTGGAACGCTGTATGATGTTGCAAAGGGACGTTTTAATAAACCATGCGTTATGCTTTTCTACGGAAATACAGGCATAGGAAAAACGGAAACTGCCAAATATATTGCTGAAAAGCTCAATGAGAGGTTGTTCCGCAAGCAGTTTTCTATGTTGCATAGTGAGGAATTTACCTCGTACCTATTTGGTGGAAAACACAATCAAAATAGCTTTGCTAAGGAACTTCTTGAGCGTGAATCAAATGTCATTTTGTTGGATGAGTTTGATAAGCCAAACCCGGTTTTCTACAGTGCTTTCTATCAGCTATTTGACGAAGGTGTTTTTGCAGACAAAAATTACACTGTAACAATGAAAAATGCAATTATTATTTGCACATCAAACTTTTTGTCTGAAGAGCAAATTCGTGAACGGCTTGGAGACCCAATCTACTCTAGATTTGATGCGGTTATTCATTTTACAGATTTACAACCTGAAGCGGTACAAAAACTTTTGGATCGTGAGATTGACAGACAGTATAGCAAGCTAGATGAAGAAGAACGAGCCATTATTGATTCAAGAAAAATTGTGTCATTACTCAAAACAAATAGTTACTGTCTTTCAAATGCTCGCCAAATTAAAAAGTTTGTACGAGAAGCTTTTAGCGCTACCATAACAGATGAAGTGCTATAAATAAACACCGTTCACCGGTCATAATGACCAGTGAACGGTGTTGTGTTTTTTGTGACTATAAAGAATAGTTTGTTTTATCTATCAAGACAGTCGCATGTACTGTTTTACGATCAATTTCCCCAATATTGGCAATTCTCAAATCATCCCAAAATACTTCAATGCTTCCGTAATTGCCGCTTCCTTTTCCGGCGGGCATTTCGGCTGTCTGGTATTTTCAGACTTTGGCTTGTTGTAGTTCTCCCGTTCAATAATGCCATGCTTTTGTTTGATCTGAGCGATGTAGAGAGAGGAAACCTTCAAGCCAGTCTGCTGTAAAACACGTTCTTTGATCTGACTATAGGTGGCATCGTTCTGGAAACCGGACATATCCATGTCCTCCAGAGAGAACTCCACACGAACCTTCTTGGAGTCGATTTCCCCCTTGGAAAGTAAGACAACCGTTTCTACATGCGCCGTCCGCGGAAACAAATCCACCGCCTCCGCCCTCTGCAGCACATACCCCTGCTCCTCCATGCGCTTGACGTCCCGGGCCAGTGTCGCCGGGTCGCAGGAGACATAGACCAGACGCTGCGGGGCCATCTGAACGATGGCGTCGATCACCGCCGGGGCCAGTCCCTTTCGCGGCGGGTCCACGCAGATCACATCGGGGCGCAGGCCGCGGTCGGCCAGGGTCTGGGCGGCCTGCGCCGCGTCGGCGCAGAGAAACTCCGCGTTGGTCACCCCGTTGCGGGCCGCGTTGGCCTTGGCGTCCTCCACCGCGGCGGGGATCACCTCCGCCCCAATGGCCCGCCCCGCCTGCCGGGCCATGACCAGGGTAATGGTTCCAATGCCGCAGTAGAGGTCCAACACCGTCTCCCGCCCTGTCAGCCCCGCAAAGGCCAGCGCCCGGCCATACAAAACCTCCGCCTGCTCCCGGTTCACCTGGTAAAAGGAGGGCACGGAGAGCCGGAAGGTCAGGCCGCATAGGGTATCCTCCAGGTAGTCCCGCCCCCAGAGGCACCGGTGGGTCTTTCCCAAAATAACATTGGTCTTCTCCTGGTTGACCGACAGCACCACCCCCGCCAAATCAGGCTCTGCCCGGCGCAGCGCCTGCACCAATTCCTCCTGATGGGGCAGGTCCGTCCCATTGGCGATCACCGCGCACAGGGACTGTCCCCGCTGGTTGACCCGCACATAGAAATGCCGGATCAGCCCCCCGTGGACCCTTTCATCGTAGGCGGGAACCTGATACCGTTCCATCCACAGTTTGAACGCCTCCCGCAGCCGGGTGGCGGCCAGCGGCTGCAAGAGACAGTCCTCCGCGTCAATCACTTCATGGCTCCGGGCCCGGAAAAAGCCCACCCGAGGGCCGTCGGCCACGGGAAACTGGATTTTGTTCCGATACCGGTCCGGCGCTTCCGCCCCGTGGATCTTCTCCACCCGCCCGGTCCATCCGCCGATCCGCTGCAAGGCGTCCTGGACCTTCTGCCGCTTAAAGCGCAGTTCCTCGGCATAGGTCATGTGCCGCAGCTGACATCCTCCACACCGGGGATACCGGGGGCAGTCGGGGCTCTGGCGGCCTGGAACCGGCGTCAGCACCTGGGTCAACCGGCCCCAGGCGGCGGACTTGCCCACCTTCAACAGCTGAACCTGGCAGATCTCTCCCGCCAAGGCCCCCTTGACAAAGACCGCCTGTCCCTCCAGCCGGGCCACCCCCTCTCCCGCGCTGCCGTATCCTTCGATCCGAAGAGGGTGCTGTTCGTTCTTTTTCGCCGCCATGGCCATGTCTCCTTTTTGGTGTCAATGTCTTTTGGCAACAGTATACCACAGGGAATCTTCCTCGAACAACCTTGATTTTTCCCCGGATTTTCTACCACTTGTTCACAGTTTCCTCTTTTTTCTCCCGGGGGAATGTGTTATAATGCTATGACCATGGGGGTTTATGCCCATTATTTTTACAAAACACAGCGGTTTCCGCTTTTGGAAAGGATCTATCCACTATGGGTTTTTTGACCAAACTGTTCGGCACCAACATGGCAAAGGAGATCAAGCGCATTGATCCCATTGTCCGCAAAATCGAGGCCTTGGAAGAGGAGTACAAGGGGCTCACCGACGCCCAGCTCCAGGCCAAGACCGCAGAATTCAAGGAGCGGTATCAGAAGGGGGAGACCCTGGACGATCTTCTCCCCGAGGCCTTTGCCACCTGCCGGGAGGCCGCGGACCGGGTTCTGGGGCTTCGCCCCTACCGGGTGCAGCTCATCGGCGGCGTCATTCTCCACCAGGGCCGCATCGCCGAGATGAAGACCGGCGAGGGCAAGACCCTGGTGGCCACCCTCCCCGCCTACCTCAACGCCCTGTCCGGGGAAGGGGTCCACATCGTCACCGTCAACGACTACCTGGCCAAGCGCGACAGCGACTGGATGGGAAAAGTTTACCGCTTTTTGGGCCTCACCGTGGGCCTGGTGATCCACGGCGTGGACCCGGTGGGCAAGAAAGCCGCCTACAACGCGGACATCACCTACGGCACCAACAACGAGTTTGGTTTCGATTACCTGCGGGACAACATGGCCATCTACAAGGCTGAGCTCATGCAGCGGGGCCACGCTTTCGCCATTGTGGACGAGGTGGACTCCATCCTCATCGACGAGGCCCGTACCCCCCTGATCATCTCCGGTATGGGGGAACAGTCCACCCAGCTGTACACCCTGGCGGACAATTTTGCCGCCAGTCTGAAGGGCCTGGTGAAGGCCACCGTGGACGACAAGGAAGAGGAGGCCGACGACATCGACGCCGACTACGTGGTCAATGAAAAGGCCCGGGCCGTCACCCTCACCGCCCGGGGCATTGCCAAGGCGGAGAAGGCCTTCAACGTGGAAAACCTCTCCGACCCGGAGAACACCACCCTCTCCCACCACATCAACCAGGCCATCCGGGCCCGGGGCCTCATGAAGCGGGACATCGACTACGTGGTGAAGGACGGCGAGGTCATCATCGTGGACGAGTTCACCGGCCGTCTG
>OLRA01002332.1_pt1 | contig 19443 bp, 20 predicted proteins | sample 1673011 | NCBI WGS metagenome assembly OLRA01 (sample SAMEA3136746, study PRJEB25190) | human gut metagenome | reverse complement strand
GGCTGCTCGGTTCAGGTCGAGCAGCCCGTTTCTCTTTCGGCGATAGCTCCATTCGGCTTTTTGCAATGATTTCAACCGTGCTTTTGCAACTTTTTCATTCGGTATTTCGCAATGTTTTCAACCGGTGCTTTGCATAACACAGGTAAGGTCGATCGCCCAGTCTCTGCGACTCGCGCCCCTAGTCCCACGAGTCGATTTTTACCCTACCGCCCCCCGTTCCACGACTGAGACAAATCACCCGACCCCTGTCCCGTTCCCTGTCCCGTTCGTGGACCCCGGTGGACCCCGCCCCACGCGCGTTCGCAGCAAAGCCCCGCGTCCGCGAATGCGACTGGCCCTACGTGAAGTCGCGTCGCAGCACGACCTCGCCGCAATGCGGGCCGCGCGTGGTCCGCTCTACCCAGGCGCGCAAAATGCGGCCCTCCCACACGTCGATCTTCGCCACGCATTGTGGGAATCCCCCGCGGGGGTTGGTGGGCGAACCGGAGCAAAGCAGCAGGTCGGCCGGGCGCGCTTCCTTCCCTACCACGATTTCGGGAATATGGGTATGCCCGTGAATGCACACGTTCGGCAGCGGGTCGCCCGGCGCGAGCGCGCCCGAGCCCGCGAACGTGAAGCGCACATCCCGCGGATAATGTGCGACAAGAAAGCGCACACCGTCGACGACGGGCCGGGCGAAACGGCGCACCGAAGAACCGTACTCGTTGAAATCGTTGTTGCCGAGCACTGCCGTCACGGGTGCGAGCGCCTGCAGATCGCAAATAATCTCGGGGCCGCAGATGTCGCCCGCATGGATGATATGCTCGCAATCGGCGAGCGCATTAAACGCTTCAACAGGTAAAACGCCATGCGTATCGGAAATCACGCCGATTCGGGCCATGTCACACCACGCTTCCTTTCGCCCCTTACTCCCCAAAGCATACTCGTTTGATGAGCGCTCGAGAATACCTGTTCGCGATTGCAATGCGAAACGGGTCTCGCCGCTATCGCGGTACAGGGTGGAATGACGGAGGAAACCCAAGATGAGAAGCGCGCATCAAGACGCGGAAGGGGCGCAAGCGGCATGCTGAGAGCGAGCGAACACCCGCCCCTCCCCCTTCTCTTCGGCATCGCCTTCTAATTATCTAAGCGTAGTCCACTCAAGTTACCTTCTAACAAATGTGTCAGGTTTGTGACGAACTAGCACTCTTCATTGACGAGTGCTAACGAGGAGTCTATAACGATAGTCGAACCAAGAAGGGACGCCGAGAAGGAGCGAAGGCAAGGCGCCGCAGGGCTTTAGCCCACTGCAGGCGGGCGCGGCAAGGTTGCCGCCCACCTCAAAAGCGAGCGAACAACCGCGGCAGCAGGCTTCCGCCGATTCCCAAAACAGAGCGCCCCCCGTTATTAGGAGATGACAATGATGACCATGCTTATGCCGACTCGTAGGAATTTCTTTAATGACCTGATGGCCGATCCGTTCGACGCGTTCTTCAACACCCCGTTCACCCCGGCTCCGAAGTCTTCTTCCACGCTGATGCGCACCGACATCAAGGAGCATGACGACGGTTTCGAAATGACCATCGACCTGCCCGGATTCAAGAAGGAAGATGTTCAGGCTGAGCTTAAGGACGGCTACCTCACCGTAAACGCTGAGACCAAGACCGAGACCTCCGAAGGCGACGAGAAGAAGGGCACCTGGGTACGCAAGGAGCGCTTCGAGGGCAAGTGCAGCCGTACGTTCTACGTGGGCGAGGATGTCAAGGAAGAGGACATTAAGGCCCGCTTTGAGAACGGCACGCTCGTGATCGACGTCCCCAAGCCGCAGCCGCAGCCGAAGCTCGAGGAGAAGAAGACCATCGCCATCGCGTAGCCTTTCCCCTCTCGATTTTCCTTTCCCTCTCTCTTTTCTCCGATCGACGCTGGGCGCGTCCGATAAGCCCAGTGCAAAAGCCCGTAAGGATCCTCCCCTTGCGGGCTTTCTTTTTCTCGTCTTGTGCCTGGTGTATCATGGCGCCGAACAACAGCGAGGCAAAGGATGGGCAGATGGACGCAGCAACAACCCGCGGCATTCCGCAACTGAAGGACATCGAGCAGGTCAGCGAGGGATGGATCAACAAGTATATCCTCACTTACGAGCTGCCCGACGGCACCGACTACGTGTACGAGAGCACATCGCGCAAGAAGTTCGAAGCGTACCGTACGGGCCTTTTGGCGAACGCCCGCGGCGAGGCGCCGCGCGTTGACGCCGTTTGCATCGTGGGAGAGACGCGCGAGGGGACGCTGCTCATGATCCGCGAGTTCCGCTATCCCTTGAACTCCTGGTGCATCGCGTTCCCCGCAGGATTGAAGGAACCTAACGAGAGTATTCGGGAATGCGTCGACCGCGAGCTGCGCGAAGAGACAGGATACCGCCTGCGCACCGACGTCGATGAGCCTGTCCGACTTTTGCCCCAGGCGGGATTCTCGTCGACAGGGCTGACCGACGAGGCGATTCAGATCGTATTCGCCCAGGTGGAAAAGGCGGGCGATGCGCAACCTGAGGAAAGCGAGCTCATAAGGCCCTTCCAACTGTCCCTCGGCGATGTACGCCGTTTCCTCGACGAAAACACGACGCTCATCGGGACACGTGCCCAGCTCATCCTGGAAGTCTTCGCCGCGCGCGCCGAACGCTAGGAGGTTTGCGGGCTATTCTTTCTTGTCACCGAGCGCCTCGAGCGCGGCGGCGTAACCGCCCGACCCGTAGGAGAGGCACTTCGACACGCGGGCGATGGTCGTCGCCGAGGCGCCCGTAGCCTCTTCGATCGCAGAATAGGGCTTGCCCGAAGAGAGCAGACGGGCCACAGCCAAACGCTGCGAGGTTTCGCGAATCTCGCGAATCGTGAACAAGTCCTCGAGCAGGGCAAATACTGTGTCGTTGTCGTTTAGTTTGGCGAAGACAGACAGCAGGTTCTCGACTTCGGGGGTTCTCAGCTCGCTCATTTCACTACCCTTCCGCTCGTATGAGGCCGTACTCGATGGAATCGACAAGCGCGTTCCACGATGCCTCGATGATGTTCTCGCTCACACCGACCGTGCCCCAGCTGCCGCGCTTATCGCTCGTCGTGATGATGACGCGCGTCGTAGCGCTCGTGCCGGCGCCTTCCTCGTCCAAGATGCGCACCTTGTAGTCGGTGAGCTCCATGTTCGCCACCTGGGGCAAGTACTCAGTGATCGCCATGCGAAGCGCCGCGTCGAGCGCGCCGACGGGGCCCGTGCCCTCACCCGTGGCGACGATTCGACGATCACCCACATGGATCTTGACCGTGGCCTCGCTCGCCGCATCCTTCGCGAGGGCGCCCGTGTCTTCCCGATCGTCCACGATAACGCGGAAACTCTCCAGCCTGAAATGGGGCTCATATAGGCCGAGGTGCCGCCTGATCAGCACCGCGAGCGACCCGTCAGCCACCTCGTAGGAGTAGCCGTGCGCTTCGCGCGTCTTCACATCGTCCAAGATTGCCTGGAGCGTCCGCGCATCACCCGAAAGGTCGATTCCCAGGCTCTTTGCCTTCGCAGCAAGCGACGCCTTGCCCGCAAGTTCGCTCACGAGCATTCGCGTTGCGTTGCCAACGTTTCGAGGATTCGTGTGCTCGTAGGCTTCCGGAAAACGCGCGATGGCGCTCGCGTGCAGGCCGCCCTTGTGCGCGAACGCCGAAGCGCCCGTATAGGGATGGTGCGCGGGAACGGACAGGTTACACGTTTCGGCTACGAACTGGGCGGTCCGCGTGAGGTCGCGCAGGTTGTCGGGACCGACGCAGTGGAGCCCCATCTTGAGCTCCATGTCGGCAATGGCGGTAAGCAGGTCGGTGTTGCCCACGCGCTCGCCGATGCCGCCGACGGTGCCCTGCACCTGCAGCGCACCCGCACGGACAGCGGAAAGCGCATTGGCCACCGCACAGCCGGAATCGTCGTGACAGTGAATGCCCAGCTGCTGGTCGGGAAGCGCACGTGCAACGACGCCGACTATCTCTTCCACCTCGAAGGGAAGCGCGCCGCCGTTCGTCTCGCAAAGATCGATGGAGTCGGCGCCGGCCTCGCTTGCCGCGCGAATGCACGCGAGCGCGTAGTCGGGATTGGCCTTGTAGCCATCGAAGAAGTGCTCGGCGTCGAACACGACGGTGAGCCCGTGGGCCTTCAGATACGCGACCGAGTCGGCGATCATGCGAAGGTTTTCCTTAAGCGTGGTCTGCAACGCGCGTGTGACCTGGGCATCCCATGTTTTCCCCACGATAGTTGCCACGGGAGCGCCACACTCGACGAGGTCGGCAAGGCCCTGATCCTGATCGGCCGGCGTGCCCTTCTTGCAGGTGGACCCGAACGCGGCGATGCGCGCATGGTCAAGCGGCATCTCCTTCACGCGGCGGAAGAACTCGATGTCCTTCGGGTTTGACGCGGGGAAGCCGCCTTCGATGAAATCGATACCGAATGCGTCGAGCCGCTCCACGATGCGCAGCTTGTCGTCGAGTGAAAGCGAGATGCCCTCGCACTGCTCGCCGTCGCGCAATGTGCAGTCGTATGTGAAGATGTGCTGAGTCAAACCCCGTCTCTCTCCAATGGAAACGCCGATTGAATAGCCGTTCGTCCACGGGCTATTCTACTCCAACAGACTAGAGCGGGAGAGCGCTTTTCGGGAAAGGTTTCGCCGTCAAGCACGAAGTGCAGCTCCAAGGGATACATCATTAGGGAGCTAGCAGTCATCGAATGCACGGGAACCTGCAGCTTTCGAGTACGCGAACAGTCCGTCCAAGCGAAAGTCAAGCCCCGACGAAATAGAGGCTCGAGCGCAGAGGGCAACCACCCGACGCTTACTTCGACCCACCGCCACCAAGCCCGATGAGCAGATAGAGAATCCAACCTGCGGCAATGATGCCGTACCTAGCCTTTTTGCTCATGTCTTCCTTGTTCAGCATGATAATCGTGAGCGGAACGGGGAAAATGCAGATCCACCCCAGAACCCACAGCCACGTTTTCCGCCTCTTCGGGGGCTCTTGAGGGGCCTGCTGGGGTTGGGGAGAAACTTGAGGCTGGAAAGTTGGCTGGGAGGCTGGTTGATAGCAGGCTTGCTGAGGCGGAAAAGATGCCTGCGCCGCTTCCGCTTGAGCCCCCTGGCGCCCCTTCTCGAATTCGTAGCCGGCCTTCTCTGCTCCGTCGAGCTGGACTTTCTGAATCTCGTCATCTACTGGCAGAGCGGCACCGCAATAGCTGCAGAAAGCCATTTTCCTATCCATGTCGACTTCAAGCCGAGCGCCGCAGCCTGGGCAGGTAAGGTTGACAATCTTCACGAGAATCCCTTTCGCATCACGAGCACTAACGCGTCTAGAAAGACGGGAATCATTTCGGCCGCCGCCTCTTCTAGATTTGCTATGCCCACCATACTCAGCACAAGGTTGATGAATGTCCCGACCATAGTACAAGTGCGATCGAAAGGAGTAAATACGGCGTGGACGAATAGATACGGCGACAAACTATGACCGAGCGCGACGCAGCAAAATAATTGTCATATCGAGAGACATCTCCGCCTCACTCAACCCTAAGCAGCAGATTGCGGGCCGGGTGCCAGCGCACCCAGCCCGCAACAATGTCGAGCAGCATGCATTGTCGGCAAGTTAGCTGCTATGAAACTCTGTTAATTCGACCTACAGCCCTTGGCTGGCCACACCATGCTCCGCCTGCTCAGCAGTAAATCCCTCGAATTCGAGCTGATCCACCAAGCCGTCATGCGAGAACGACTGCAGTTTCAAATAGGATTCAGCTTTCTTTTCGGCTTGCTCCATCCAATCAGCCCCACAGTTGTCGACTGCAAACGTCGCATCTTCGGTCGAGAACTTCTCGAATTCGAGCTGCTCAATGAGGCCGTCGTGCGAGAACGCTTGCGTCTCCAGATAGGACTGAGCCTTCTTCAGTGCTTGCTCCTGCGATTTGGTCATGGCAGGTTCTTGGGCTTCCTGCTCGGTTTTCTGATCGGCAGCTGGTTCCTCCTTAGCGGAAGAAGACGAATCAGCCGCCTTCTGCTCAGTTTGCGTCGTTTGAGCCGTTGACGTCGAGTTTGACTTCTCGCTACCAGAACCCGCACCGATTGCAGCGAATACAAGGATTACCACGACGACGATGGCGACAATTTTCCCTTTTCCCATCTTTTTCCTAGGCTTCTCGTTAGAAGCTTGCGGCATCTCGCTCTTCTGCTCTTCCATCTTTCTTCCCTTCGATTTCGAAAGCCGATACTCTCAGCGCCTATGTAGACGCAAGAAAACTATCCATCGCAAACTTCGAGACTCGGCATCCTCGCCTGCTAGGAGCCTCGCCAAATGCACTGTTATCCTTGCTGTTGCTTACTATATTCAAGCTATAAAGATTCCATGTCCCGACCATAGTACAGGCTCGATACATGTATTACTTTGGAACCTAGTCGCATTCGACAATACGCAGAATCAACCACCTATGTGCGGAGAGCTCCGCCGTCGTTCGGAGTGGTGTTTGCCGCGCCGGTGTCCCCGGCTGCGTTTTGGTTAGGCATCTCTCCGCCCCTTTCCCGCCGTCGTTAGGCGTATGGCTTGCGTGAACCGCCGCCGCGTGGCATGAAAAAAGGCGCCCGATCGGACGCCTTGATTCATCAGTATGTCGGTCGCAGTTTTACGCCGTGCCCGGGGCATGAGAAAACCCGCCGAAGCGGGTTTCGGATAATCGGTTAGTTGCGGCTATTGCCAGCTGGAGAAAAAGTCCCTCCAGTAGGGATTCTCCCTGTCGAAGATCTCTTTCTGCTCGGGCGTGAGCTTCCATGGGTAGTCGGCGAACATGTTGAACCGCCTCTTCTTGTCGAAGCTGAACACCCACTCGCCCTTTGTGTCAGCTCCGTTATCAAGCCACCAGATGATGTCTTCCGTGTTGTTCTTCATCCATTTACTTGGCATTCCCGCGGTATCCCTTCTTTTGTCCATACGTCGCAGTATTGACGAACCCGAGCAGCGCTCTGAACTCATCTGTCGAGAAATCGCTCTCGTCCATGTCGGCCATGAAGCTACCGTCGGAAATGCAGTCCTCACCAATCATCTCCTGGCGAACGCCAATCGTCTCGAAGAAGAAGCTCCTGCCATGGGCAAATCACGGCACTCGCAGCTTGGGCGCTAAAGAATAACGAGCAACAAGAGAAGCAGCGCGGACCCGCCAGAGCAGAAGAGGACAACGAATATCGCGATCAGCCAGTACCGATAATTCTTCTCCACGAATTTCGCCGCCTTAGGAAAGCGCGCCGAGACAGCCTCTTTGGCGAGGGAGAAGACAAACCTGACCGCAATCACGACGAACGCGATGGCGCACACGAGCATCACGAGCTCCAAGACGAAAATCAGGAAATCGAGCACCAGCTTCATTGCGAGCCGTTCTCACTTCTTTCCCTGTCCTCGCGAATGAGGCGCTTCAGGTATGACGACATGCTTTCTTCCCGATTCCTCGCGAATTCGTACAAATCGTAATCGGGCGGGAAGAAATTGCACTGGATTTTCTTCTGCTTCGCCTTCTTGTACTTGTTTTCCGCCGCGCGCTGCGCATCAGTGCGCTTCACGGCGCGCTTCTTCGGTTCCGGCATCGCAAACCCTCCCTAGAAAAACGGCGAAGTCGGGGTTGTCCCGCACGCTCGGGGAGACACCTGCGGAAGGCGTTGGCCCCGGGATCCGCGCGCTGAGATTGCCGCGCGGGGAGCGCTTAAATGACTCGCCATCTCTTCGCCGCGCCCTTTGCTGGGTTCACTATACTCAGCCCGAAGCGGCCGTATGTCCCCACCATGGTACAGGTGCGAAAACCGTCCGTTTGGCATGCATCGCCCCTGAATAAGACTCTCACGGCCGCCCTGTACGACGGCATAAAAGAAGCCCTCAAGTTGCTTCTGTTTGGCGACAAGGACAACTAGAGGGCTTAACCGTCTCGCCGCGTATCTTCGCGGCGGGATGCCGGGTCCAGTATACCGCGGAAAGCATCGGTGACGCGCTGCGAAGCAGAGATCGGCCGACCCCGCGAGCGTCCCAACCTGCCGGAAATTCGGGAAGGGAGGTGTTATGGAATGGTTACCTCGCGACACCGACTGCGCCAGGCCCCGATCCCATGCCTCCTACGCTCGATGAAGGCGTGGTGCTCGCGGTTGCAGAAGTCGAGCTACCGCCCGAGACGGTCCCGGAATCGGTATAGCCATGCGCATCCGTGTTCGTCAGCACTCCGCCTATCACCAGGGTATATTCCCCGCCTTCGGTAAACTTCGGGCTGCTTGCCAATACCATGCCGAATTGCTTGGTGGCTGTTATCGACGCAATCACGCTGCCGTTTGCGTCTGCTATCGCAACCGTATCGCCCGCACTGCCGTTCACGTTCGCGGTGTAGAGAAACGGCTGCGTGCCGCTCGAGAAACTCTGCGCCATGCGCGACGAACCAATCATGAGCACCGTACCACCCGAAACGGTCGCCTCGCTATCGTAGTCAAACGCGCCATCGCCATCACTCGACGGGCCATTGACGAGTACCACGCCGCCCGTGATTTCCACGCTGCCGTTGCTATCGATGGCATCGCCCGCCGAGTCGAGCACGAGCGTTCCGCCGTTGATCTGAATAAGGCAGTCGGAAGAACCTGCACCGGGGGCTCCACCCCGATTTCCACCACCCTTGCTACCACCAGGGAAGCTACCGCCATCCACAGGACTTCCACCCGCTGCGGGCCCACCTTTGCCTGGTGTTTCTCCGTTGACAGTAATACCAGGCTCGCCAGGAGCGCCACTATCATTAGCATCCTCATCATCGTCCGAGCTATCCGAGAGGGCGGCAGCGCTTGAGTTCACCGCGTCATCGGACGCCACGATGGAAGTATCGCCGCCGTTCACGTATACTTTTTCCGCCTCGAGACCTTCGCAGCAGCTGATCACGTCGATGGTGCCGCCGTCGACCGCAAGCTCGGTTTCTGCATGGAAGGCATCGTCGCCCGCGCTCACCGTGAACTCACCGCCCGCAATCGCCATCTGCAAGTCGGAATGGAATGCATCGTCGGCCGAGGTCACGCTGAACGCTCCGTCCGTGATGCCAATATAGGTTTTCGCCTGCACCGCGTCGTCACCCGCATTGATTGAGAAGGTGGCGCCCGTAATGCTCACGAAGCCCTGCGTCGCCTCGGTGTCCTTGTTCGACTTGATGCCGTCACCTCCCGACACCAGGCTGAACGAGCCGTCAGCAATCTTCACGCAATCGCGGCCGCGCAGGCAGTCCTCCACCGCCGTCACATTCAGGGTGCCGCCTGTGACGACCAAGTCGTCCTTCGAGCAGATGCCGTGGCAATAATTCGCCGTCACGTTGAGGGCCCCCGTGCCGTTGATGGTGAGGTCGCAGCGGCAAAAGAGCGTCGCGTACGGCTCGTCAGAGTCATCTTCAAGCGTGTAGTCGGTGCCGTCGGAAAACGAGTTTTGCGTGCCATCGGCCAAGGTCACGAAGCATTTATCGACGTTCTTCGCATAGATTGCGGGACCGTTCTCGTTGTGGATAGTCGCCCCCGCAAGTACCAGCTGAACCTTCGCGTCATCGGACGCGTCGACCACGATCTGCCCCGATGAAAGCTCACCTGAAATAATGTAGGTTCCTTCTGATGAGATGGTCACCGTCGAACCATCGACTGTGGCACCCGAGCCGTCAACACTTGCGGACGACCCCGAAAGCGCGATGTGCGTGGCGGACGCCTCATCGTAGCTTGTATCCAAGTCGCGCTTCGAATAGTCCAGATCAAGAGCCGAAACGTCGAAAGCTGCGGCAACGTCTTCAAAGGCGGAAGACTCCGAGCCAACCGCTGCAGCAGCATCGCTTGACGCCGCAGAAGAAGACTGCTCGCCCGCGCAGCCGCCCAACCCCGAAAGCGAGAAAACGAGCACAGCGGCGATACAAAGTGCGGCAAGACGCCTCATGCGACCCGACCAGGCCCCTTCGGCGGCGCCCACAAAGCGAGTTCCGCAGCGCAGCAAGGACTGTTTGAGCGACTGGGCGTCGGCGAAGAGCCCCTTCTCGCAGCTCGCCTTCTCTACCGTACGCTTTCCCATCTCTACAACACCCCCTGCGGCTTGAGCTCGCACTTCCCAAGCGTCACCTTCAAGTTCCCATTAAGGCAGCGCACCTCGTCGATCAGGCGTTTCTCCATGCCGGGCTCACGAAGGCGCAGCGTGTACTCCAGCGTGTAGAGGCTCCCCATGTTCGATGTGGCCACTTCGGTGAGCTCGTGCTCGGCGGCGAAACGATCGAGCACGTCGTCGAAGATGCCGTCGAATTCCAGATCCTCGGGGACGACGATCTTGAGCGTCTTCTCCGCTTCGTGCGGACGACCGAGGGGCGAGAGCACATACACCACGTTCACGACCGCGATGATTGCGGTGAACAGCACCGCCAGGCCGAGAAAGCCCATGCCCGTAGCAAGGCCTACCGCCATCGCCAGAAATACGCTGCCGATGTCCTTCGCGCTGCCGGGAATGGAGCGGAAACGTACCAGGTTGAACACACCCATAACGGCGATACCCGCGCCAAGATTGCCGTTGACCAGGGTAATCACCATCTGCACGATAAGTGGCAGGAGCGCCAGCGTAACCACGAAGTTCTTCGAGTACCGATGGCGGAACATGTAGACCCCGGCAATCACGAGGCCGAGGACGATAGACACGACGGAGCACAAAAGAAAGCTCGACGCCGAACACCGACGAGAACATAAGATCTGACATGGAGAATCCTTTCTTCAGGAGGAACTATCGAGGCAGAGCAGGGCGAAGATCGGAAAATGGCGACGCCGCCTTCCGCAACCGTCGCCTTCCCCTACGGCGCCTCGCTCCCTACGACGCCTTGCGCATGCTCGCCTGATAGGCCGCACCGTATTTGGAAAACGACGAGGGGTACGCCTCGCAACCGCCGAGCGCGTCGACGAGCCACAGTGGGAAGGGACCGGCGCACTTCACCTCCATAATCGTCTCGTCAGCAGGCAGAAGTGGGCGCGGCATGCCGAACCCGACGGGCGGGCGCCTATGCGAAGCCCGCGCGATGAGCGCTTCCTCGAACAGGTCGCGATATGACACGTTCTCGTCGAAGGTAATGCGCAGCGTCGAGGGGACGCCCGTCGCCTCGCCTTCCCCACCAATCGCGAGAGGCGCATACGCCGTGCGGTCGCAAATCGTCACCATCGACGCGCGCAGCGGGGTATAGCGCTCCTTGAAGGCGTCTATTTCACGCGCAATCTGCAAACTCCGCGGCGAAAGCGATGCCTCGGCGAGAATCGGGTCGGGCAGCGGGAGCTCGCGACACGCCTGCTCATAGGGCATGCCGCCCATATACGCCCGCGCCGCCGCATACGAGCAGCCGACACGACGCTTGTACACGATGCCCTGGTACTTCTTCTTGAGCTCGACGAACACCTGGTCGTCCTCGCCGGGAATGCCGTAGCTGCGCACACGGAGCTTCTCCTTATAGAGGGGCTTGTCCAGCGATCGCTCGATAAGCGCCCGGTCGGGCGTGTCGAAATAGCGGCTGACTATGCTCGTCGTCCCGTAATCGTCGACGGCCATGCGCCTTTCGATCGCCGTAAGCATCGCATGGCGCTGAGCTGCATCGAGGCGGTACTTGACTTCCTTGCGCTCGAAAACCTCTTGATAACTCGTCATAGGAAATGCCTCCTTTTGAAGAGGGGCGGAAAGCCGTCCCTTTGGCGGTCGTGTCGTCGGCGGCGCGGGGCCGATCATCGATACAGAAAAGGGAGGAGGGGGAGGAGGATGGCCCCGCCTGCCGACACCCCGAATGCTACGGAGCACCCCTGAAAGAACCCTGAAAGAAACGCTCAAACCTAAAAATCGGGCAGTTTCTTTCAGGTTGTTTTCAGGGTCGTCCCCGACAATAACCTCACGGCCGCAACCGCTCCATCCACGATCCCCAGCGCGGAGGCGGTGGCGGCCGTTCGCGTCTCGGCGAGGCGCCCGCAAGGACCCGCGTCGAGGCGTTTCCTTAGCAAAACCGTGCTAGTATTCCAATCAAGAAAGCACCGAACGTGAAAGAGGAGCGCTGTGCAGATTCTCATAGTCGAAGATGATGTACGTCTTGCCCAGGCACTTTGCCGCATCCTCGAGGAAAGCGGCTACAAAACCGACGCCGTGCACGACGGGCAGTCGGGGCTCGATTATGCGGAAAGCGGCATCTACGACGTCGTCATCCTCGACGTTATGCTGCCGAAGATGGACGGGTTCACCGTCGTGTCGAACCTACGACGCGCCGGCGTGAGCACGCCCGTGCTGCTCCTGACCGCGCGCGACGCCGTGCCCGACAAGATCTGTGGGCTCGACTCGGGCGCCGACGATTACATGACCAAGCCGTTTTCACCAGCCGAGCTCATGGCGCACCTGCGCGCACTCACGCGCCGCCAAGGCGAGGTGCTCTTCGAGGCGATCATGTCGGGGGACGTTTCGTTGAATCTGGAAAGCCACGACTTGACCTGCGGCGACCAGTCGATTCACCTCAGCTACAAGGAGTTCTCACTCGCCCGCGTCCTTATGGCGAACGCGGGCGCTGCGGTGTCGAAGGCCACGCTGATCGAGAAAGTGTGGGGCCTGGAGGCAGCCGCCGACGAGAATAACGTAGAAGCCTACGTATCGTTCCTGCGCAAAAAGCTGAAGTTTCTCGGCTCGGCATCGCGCATCGAGACACTGCGTGGCGCTGGGTATCGCTTCGCCGCGGAAGGCGCCGCAACCGACAATCGCGCGAGCGCGTAAGACTGCGCCGCATTCCACGAAAAGATTCCTATGCTGAAAAAGCTCCGCATCAAGTTCATCGCGCTCAACATGGCCACCGTGGCCGTGGTGCTTGCCGTGATTTTCTCCGCCATCTGCGTCATCAACTACCAGCAAAGCGTGGCTTCCGTGCACGAAGCGATGAGCAACGCCATCGCGTTCACGGAGTCGAAGAGTCGCGCGCTGACCGACGGCGACACCCAGGGGCAGGAAGGCGCACGGGAACAAGACGCGGGCGACCCCGACGAGCGGGCGGACGGGGACTGGAAAGACGATGGCGCGCGGCATGGCACCCCTCCGCAAATCGGCGGCGGACCTGCGGGAAGCGGCCCGCATGTCCCTGTGGCCGTGTATCGCATCCTGAAGAGCGGCAGCTATGAGCTCGCAGGGTCGGCGGCTTCCGCATCGATTGCAGACGACGTGCTCGAGAAAGCGATATCCCAGCTCGCGGATGCCCCCGATGGTTCGGGAGAGCTTGCCGACCTTGGATTGTTCTACGAGAAACGCACTTCCGACACCGGCATCGCGCGTGTCGCGTTTGCCGATGTCAGCTCCGCAAACGAATGGCAAACCCTCGCGCTCACCCTCGCGGGCGTCGGCGTGGTCGCGCTCGCCATCTTCTTCGTGATCAGCGTGTTCTTCTCCCGCTGGGCCCTGCGCCCGGTGAAGCGGGCGTGGGAGCAGCAGCGGCAGTTCGTGGCCGACGCCTCACATGAGCTGAAGACCCCGCTCACCGTCATCCTCGCGAACACGTCGATTCTCATGTCACACCCCGAGCGCACCATCGCAAGCCAAAGCCAGTGGGTGGAAAGCACACAGGCGGAAGGCGAGCGCATGCAGGGGCTTGTGGCCGACCTTCTTCTCCTGGCGCGCCTCGACGCCGAGGAGACCGACATCGTGAAATCGAAGCCGAAGGAGCGCATCGATCTGTCGAACCTGGTGGAAGGCGAGCTTTTGCAGTTCGAGTCGGTGGCCTTCGAGCGCGCCATCGAGCTGGAAAGCAACGTGGACGAAGGCATCGCCGTGCAGGGATCGATCGAGCGTCTGCGCCGCCTGGTCACGACGCTTCTCGACAACGCGTGCAAATACGCGGGCGACAACGGGAAAGTGCGCGTCGAGCTGCATGCGCAGAATGGCAACGCATGCCTCGTCGTGCACAACACGGGGTCGCTCATCCCAGCGGAGGACCTACGGCACGTGTTCGACCGCTTCTGCCGCGCCGACAAGGCACGCACAAGCGGCGCAGGCGGCTTCGGCCTGGGACTTTCCATCGCGAAAGAAGTCGCAGAAGAGCATGGCGGCACGATAACCGCGAAGAGCAGCGACGAAGAGGGCACCACCTTCACAGCAACCCTGCCGACCGCGTAATCGAATACCTAAAAGCGGCTTTTTGGGCGAAACCCCACATGGAAAGCTGTCGTCTTTTCTTCACATTCCCCCTTCGCCATATATGGCAATCCGCAATATGCGGCAATAATGCTTGCGTTTTTGCCCATTATTTCGAAAAATGACGGCGATAAGAGCGCACGCGGAGAGAGCCTACGTTACAATCAGGGAAAACATGGTCACGTCACGTTAACCACAAACACAGCCAAAACGAAACGAGGACCCCATGACCGACTTACGGGTGAAGATCATCTCCATCGCGTGCGCGCTCGCACTTGTTGCCGGGTGTATGCCCGCTGTGGCCTTCGCGCAGGAAGAAAGCGCGACCGCCTCGCCTTCCCCTAAGCAACAGGCGAATTCCCTTTGCGACGAAGCCGCCAGCTCGACCCTGGCTGCAAGTGAGGACGCCCCGTCCCCCGCGCCCACCCGCATCCCCATCGACAGGCAAGCATTTGCCCAAGAAGAAGAGGGCGTCACCCTGCAAAGCGTCAACCTCAGCGCTACCGTCGCACCGCACGACGCGTTCTCCGACGAATTCCTCTACTTCACGAAATACGAGAGCGGCAACAGACTCACGAGCGGCGAGGGCTACGACATGCTCCTCTCCGCGGGCGACAACTACCACGCCATGGGCTGCTACCAGTTCGACAACCGCTACGGCCTGCAGGATTTCCTCGTCGCCTGTTACAACTACAGCCCGACACGCTACTCTATGTTCGCGTGGCTGAAGGACGCAAGCGTGGACATCTCGAACGTGAAGCTCTACGACTCGAGCACGAAGGCCTTAACCGGCACGGGGAAGAGGCTAAACAATTCGTGGTCCGCCGCGTACCAGGCGAATCCCAAGGAATTCTCGCGCCTGCAGGACGGCTGGTTCTACCAGGAATACGTCGAATACGCGCTGCGCCTGTGCAACAACAGCGCGCACAACTTCAATATGGACAGCCGAAGCGATTGTGTGAAAGGCCTGGTCAGCGGCATTTGCAACCTGTTCGGCTCAGGCGGCATGCAGTTCTTCGTCGGCGGCACGCTCTACGGGACGCACTACGACGGCGCAGGTCTCTCTGGCACGATGAGCGACCGCGAGTTCGTCACCACGCTGTGCAACTACATCGTCGACCACGTGGCGGAACTACCTCATGTGAGCAGCCAGTACGTGCCCAGCTATCAGAATCGCTACCGAAACGAGCTCGCCGATTGCCTCGCCTACCTCGACAGCAAGCCCGACCCCAGCAACCCGACACCGACGCCCGGCGGCTCCACCACCCCGACGCCCGAGCCCAACAAGGCGTTCAACGATCTGGAAGACGGCGCCTGGTATCTGCAGGCAGTCGAGTACGTGTCGAGCCGCGGCATCATGAAAGGCTACGACAACGGCACGTTCGGACCCAACGACACGCTTTCGCGCGGGCAGCTCATCACTATGCTGTGGCGCCTTCAGGGTTCCCCGCAGGCGGACATGTCCACGACCGCGTTCGCCGACGTCGACTACGACAGCTATTACGGGGACGCCATCCGATGGGCGCGCGCGACCGAGATTGTGAAGGGCTATGGAGACAGCAATGACTTCTGCCCCGACGCGTCCATCACGCGCGAGGAAATCGCCGTCATGCTGGCAAACTTCGCCAAGCGGATGGACGGGAAGAATCCAACGAGCGACGGCGTGAAGCTTGGGCAGTTCCCCGACGCCAATGCGGTCGACTCGTGGGCGAAAACGGCTCTGAGCTGGACTGTCGACAAGGGAATCATCTCCGGCAAGATCGACGCGAGCAACAAGGCATGGCTCAACCCGATCGACAACGCGACGCGCGCGGAGGCGGCGACCATCCTCATGCGCTACCTGCAAAACCGCTAGAAGGCGATAGCGGGCTCACCTGCTACGGGCTGGACTTGAGACGACGCAAGCGCCGCAAGGCCGAGCCTCCGCATCGGCGGCAGGGAGCGAATCAGGCCCGAAACCAAAAGCGAGCGACCATCCCGATCGCCCGCTTCGCTTCCAGCTATAAGGTTGTTCCACTAGGAAGGAAAGCCCTCCCCTAGCACGCCATCTGGATTTCCGGCTCTCCATCCCCGAAGAGTAGCTCGCGCTCGGGGCCGGAAAGCGCCGCGCGCGCCTGATCGCGCAGGTTGTTCATGCCCGAAAGGAACTGGCGGTACATGACAAGCGTCAGGTAGCGGCCCTTCGTCGTCAGCGTGAGCTCGTCGTCATTGTCAATCGCGAACGACCTGTTCGCGCGCATGAACGCAAGCTCAATCGGCAGCGCCAGCTCAAGCGGCTCGCCGAACTCGCGCTCGAACGCATGCTTGTCGAGGTGCAGCTGGTAGAGATGCAGAAGGAAGTAGTAGCGCTCCAGGTCGCGCTTCGCCATGACCGACTTGCCCATGATGGACATATGGCCCGCCTGGATGGCATCGTTGTATTCCTGCAGGCTGAACGAGTTCACATACAGGCAGCCGTTCAAGTGCGTGATCGAGCCCGAACCGATTGCCGGGTACTCGTTGTAGGACACCTGCAGCTCCTCGAACGGCAGCTCGACGTCCTTTTCCCCCTGGTCATTTAGGCGCGTAAATGTCCAGATGGTGTCGCGCTCGAAGAACGGGTGGTCGCCGCCGGCAAGCACGCCATCGAGAATCTGGTAGTAGCGGTACTCGCGGTTGTAATCCATGCGCCCGAGCGTCTCGACCATCTTGCGCGTGGTTGCAGACGAGATGTAGAGCGGCGAGAACGTGGTCTGGCGCGCGCCGCATTCGACAATCTTCTCAAGGTCGCTGAAGAGGATGTCCTCGGTTTGCGAGGGGAAGTTGAAGATCATGTCCACGTTGAGCGAGTCAAAATACGGAACCGCCTCGCCAATGCGCTCGAAGATTTCCTCGCCCGAACCGTATTTGTGGTAGCGGTCCATCTGCTTGAGCAGGTCGTTGTTGAAGCTCTGCACGCCGACGGACAGACGCTGGACGCGCCCCTTCAGCTCGTTGAGCCACGGCTGCACGAGGTGGTTGGGGTTGGTCTCCGACGACACTTCCTTGATGTTGAAGTTGTCGCGCGCAAGGTCGATCGTCTTGCACAGCTCGTCGAGCATGATGGTCGGCGTGCCGCCGCCGATGTAGAGGCTTTCAAAATCGTATCCCAAATCCTTGAGCATCATCATTTCCTTGCGCATGTTCTCGAAATACGGACGCGCAACGGACTCGCGGAACGGATAGCGATTGAAGCTGCAGTAGGGGCAAAGCACCTGGCAAAACGGCACGTGCATGTACAGCATGTACTTCTCGCCGGGCTTTGGACCAGGGAAGAACTTCTCGTCGGTCGGATGCAAGTCGAGGTGCTGTTTAGCAATGCCTTTGACCAAGTTGGTGAGCACTCGTTCGGATAGCATAGGATCCCTTCGTGTCTTTCTCGAAATCAACGCCACATGGTAGCGCTTTTGCATCCCAAACGCGCAGGAACTATTCGCTTTCTACGGGAACTGCAAGAAGGGGACCACGCTAAAGGCGGCAAGGCAATCGGGAAAGCGGCGCCTCTTACGCGAGGGCGGCCGCCAACTCGTCGCGCGAGGAGAACGGCATCTCCCTGTTGCCCGCCGCATGGTCGATCGCGACAACGGTCCCCTTCCAGGTCGGCTCGCCGCCTTCCCCGCCAGTCGCCTTGTACTCGTCGGTTTGCACGACGTAGCAGCAGTTGAACTCCTCCGGCTTCGGCATCTCCTTCAGATCGAAGCCGTATTCCATATCATTCAGGATGCACTCCATGTCGCTCGGCGCCGCCGCCGCAGATCCGAGCGACACAAGGCCGCGCTCCTTGTTGAAGAGCGCCGTCGACGACACGTAGATAGTGCGCAGCCGTTTCTCGCGCTGGCGCTCAAGGTGATTGACTCCCACGCTAACCGCGACAATAACCACCAGCCAGATAATGAAAATTACCAGGTCAAGCGGACTGTCAACCTGATTAAAGCCCAGGAAGAACCACAGCCACAGAAGGAATACGTCGACCAGCACGGCAATGGCGAGGCCAATCCAGTTGCTCTTCTTCATTATTTGCCACTTCCTTCCTTGGCGCCCGACAAGACCCCATCCATCTCCTTGTCGAGATCGGCGGTCATGCGGCGTCGGCGCAGCAAGACGACCGCGCCGTAAACCAGCGTTGCAATGGTGCCGAGAAGCATGAGCCAATGCACCCAGCAGCTCGTCGGCTGCTCAGCGGCCGGTGCGTTCTCGGAGTTCTGCTTTCCTTCCGACTGAGCGGCGCCGTTTTCAGAAGTCGCCTTGTCGGCGCTCTTCGGCATAGTGGTCTCCTTCGAATCGGATGCCGTCGGGACGGAATCCATATCGTCCGACGTCGTCGAACCCGACGGCGTCACGTCGGAAGAATTCGTCGGGCCATTCGGCGTCGATGGATTCTTACCAGGGCCGGGCGTCGGCTCGTCCGTGCCAGGGCCAGGTGCCGGCGGCGTGTACGCGATAACCGTGAGCGTGCCGTTCACCTGGGTGATCTCGTAGTTGTCGAGGCTTGTGTTCGCACCGGCCTTAACAGTGAAAGTGTTGTCGGAGGTGCCGACCGCCGTCTGCTCGCCCGTGAAGTCGTAGCCGAAGCTCTCGCCCTCGACGAGCGACCCTGCCGTCACTGCTGCCTCGTGCTTAGTGAGCGCGGTGCCGTCATACACCTTGGAATCCGTCGCGGAGGCGACCGTCACCGGGCGCTTGGTCACCACGAGCGGGGCCTTCCCGCACGCCACGTTGGCGAACTGGGCGGTGACATCCTCACCGGCGGCGTTCCTTATCACGATGGTGGAAGCGTCGACCTCGGCCAAAAGCTCGCCAGCGTCCGTAATGGAGCCCTTGGTCGCAGCGTCGAGCGTGAAGCCCGCGGGAAGACCGTCGACGTCGATGCCGGCGCTGGTCAACGACTTGCCGTCGTAGACCTTGCTGCCACCGCGCGGCGTGACGGTGATCGCCACCTGGCTCGGGGTGACCTCGAGGGTACCGATGGCGCCTTCCACCACGCTGTAGTTCGACTCCTTAGCAGTGCCGTCCCATGTGATGGCGTAGGAGTTGGCGCTCGTGCCCACAAGCGTCTGGCTGCCGGTGGCGGCGAAGCTGGCGGTCTCGCCGTTCACGAAGCCCGAGATCTCCCCCGAAGCCGTGAGCGCCGTGCCGTCGTAAGGCTTCGACGCGCCATGCGTGGTTACGGTGAGAGTTGCGGGCTGGATCGTGAGCTGCCCGTCCTCGATCGCGAAGGCCACGTTCGAGAAGTTGGCGCTCCTGTTCT
>OLRA01002318.1_pt1 | contig 19555 bp, 19 predicted proteins | sample 1673011 | NCBI WGS metagenome assembly OLRA01 (sample SAMEA3136746, study PRJEB25190) | human gut metagenome | reverse complement strand
CAACTCTACGACACCCTATATAAAAAAGAGACCAACCCTTTTGGGTCAGCCTCTTGTTCATGAATCCTATCAAAGACCTCTACTATTGCTGATCTCCTTATTTAGTTCCAGAAAATCAAAATGGTTTCGTCTAAGGAACTCATTAATATCATCTCTTGAGTATAGATATATACTTCCTCTCTGTGTAAATGTCAGTTCCCCGCAATCTCGCCATTTCTTGAGAGTCTTTGTTCCTACAGCGAACATATCCATCAAATCCTGATTCGTATACGCCAGCTTGCTCTCGTGAATTATTCCCTGACGAAGTTGTTTCATTTCTTTTTTTAGTCCTGAAAGACTCTTGAGAATGTCCTCAATTGAGTATTCAAAATACTCATTGTCATTTTTCTTTGCCATAATCCTACCTGATTTATTTAGTTATTTGTTCATTTTGTATTCCGACACAAGACGCATCGCCGTCTCTACGTCAAATATGGCCTTGCGGCCCACATTGGAGACGACGGCTCCGTCAAGGACTCCCATCCGCTTGAGTTCGGAAACCTTTGACCGTCCGCATCCCAGCCTGTCGGCCAGTTCCCCAAGCCCTCTCGCCGTGGTTCCCGTATCCTGAACCGCCTTCCCCTCATTGAGGATGGCGGCCATCAGTGCGGCGAACTCGCCTACCGTCACCGTCAGCAGCGGCTTGTCATGCGGCAGCTCATATTTAGTGTTCTTCTTCATCTGTCATCTCTTTCCTGCCAGGCTCTTGGCCTTGTTGATGTCATTAGGGCTGACCGTCATCACGAGGTTGCGCTGCCCGCCGTTCTCGTAGAAGTACACCCTCTGCACCTGATCCTTGGAGAGCGTCATCTTGTCGAACGAATATACCAGCCTTCCCTTCGCCCCGGGTCCTGCGGATATGTTTCCGTACCTGCTCTTAGGGAAGATCGTCTGGTCGTATGCGACCGTCCTCTTGGACTGCCTGCGGCTTTCCACGACGAACGTCGCGTCAGTCACCTGGTAGCTGATCCCCGACCTGTTGTCGACGGAAAACACCATGTACGTGATGTCCGAGTACGAGTATATGTTCTCGCACAGGAGGGTGATCCCGTATCCTGACGTGCCGATGTGATACAGCTCCCTTTCCATGCTGCCGACCTCATCGAGCATGGGGGCGTCGCCGCTCTTCCACGTGCTCGCAGTGGCCTGCCTTTCACCGGTGTCCCTCTTCCTTCTTCTTCCCCCGTCCTGTCCTAGTGCGGACGGCTGCACGGGTTCCTCCTTTCCGTGGTTCCTGGTGTCCACGATGAGGTTCCGCGGATTGTCCTCGTACTCCACGATGAACGTCCACATCCTTCCGTTGGACTCGAGAGCCGAGACGGAACAGGGCTCTCCGAAGGCGCCGCGCGCCTTCAGGGCAATCATGTTCTTGTTCTGCTCGACGACCTTGGCCGCAATGCTGCGGCTGTCGGACATGTCCGCATACGTTATGTCCGTGGAGAAGATGACGTGGGTGGTGAACCTTGCCGACACCTTCAGCGTGTCCTGCTGCGCATGGGCAAGTGCCGCCCATAGCATTGAAATGATGAACAGTGCTGTCTTTTTCATGTCATTGTATTTTATCTTTATCTTTGTTTCCTTACTATGAAGAACCGGTAGCCTGACGGGACGGACACGGTGACCTCGCCGCTCTTCGACTGGGCCACCGAGACCCCCGTCTGGACCGCCTCCGAAGCGAGCCGCGCCATGCGGCCGCCGATGACCTGCCCGATGGCGGAGAACCCCCTGCTCTTGACGCTCCGGTGCGTATCCCCGCCGAGGTCCTGGCAGTAGATGCCCTTGCCACCGTCAGTGTCGTAAGCCTCATATCCCAGCTGGTAGATCTTCGAGTTCATCTCCACGCTGGAGACGGTCAGGTTCAGTCTTTCGCTGATGGCGCACATGGCCATCATGTGTGTGTTCTTCGGGATGAGGGTGCCTCCCACCACCATGTCCTCAAGAAGGCGTACGGATACCCTCGACCCGTTGCGGACCACGTCGCTGCGGGCCAGCGCGAACTCGACATAGCACGCCGTAGGCGTCGCCCTCCTCGGTCGAGCGGGAGACGATACCGCCGCGGCTGTACTCCTCGTACTGGGCGGCGAGTCCTGCCCACCAGCCGGAATAGACCTACCACGGCCACCAGCGGAACCCCGTCGAGTAGGTCTGGCGGCGGTCCTGCATCTGTCTGGAAGGGTCGTCGCCGTTGAAGGTCCACGGGTTCACGCGGGCTTCGGCGTTTACCGAGAAATGTTTGTCGACATACACGCTGCCGCTCGCGTTGACCGTGCCGAGCCAGAGCCAGTCGATAGCATTGATTCCCAGGGACCATTTCTGCGCACGGCACATGCACGGACTCAGCATCAGCATGGTGATAAAGGTAAGGATTCGAGTATTCATATTGTTCATAGGGTGTGTATCTGTGACGCGGCCTCTCCGTTGACCATATATGTCGGTATGATTGTGGCCGCCTGGTTGGCCGAATGCCACCAGGTGGTGCCCTTGTAGAGATAGCGTATCGGGAACGCGTCGGGACCGGAAGGGCTTACCGCCACCGAGGTCTTTCCTGCGGTCGCTCCGCCGGACACTATCGTAAACTTCAGTACAACGCCCGTGATATCCGTATGCAGGGTGCGCTTGTTGCCGTTGCCGATGGCGTTGGAAGCGTCCGTTCGCGTGTTCGAGTACACCTTGTCCATGAGGGCGCGGAGCGTTCCGTTGTCGACGGAGGAAGCCGTCATGCCGGGTGTCAGCCTGGCCGTGGCCTGTGCCGATTCCGTGAACCTCTCCGTCTGCGGGCTTGCCGAGCCGATGAACTGCTTGTGGCGGTATGCTATGCTGCCTCTGACGGTGATGTCGACGGTGATGTCAAACGCCGTATGCAACGGGTTGTGTGCAGACAGCATGGTGATCATGCCTGTGACGTCGTCGTATGCGAGGACGAGCTGGGTAGGCTTCCTCTCCGGCTCCCTGAATGTCACTACCGACGACTCCGAGCCTAGGGCAGACTTGACATCTACCTTCAGGTAGTGCTCGCCGGTCACCATGTAGGGCAGCTCGAAGGTGTAGGACTCGCTCCTGGCGAAGTCCAGCTCCATGGTGCCTCCGAACTCGCTGCCCAGATACTTCATGCCCGACAGCTTCTCGCCGTCAAGGTAGAACGTCACCTCGTAGCTGGTCTGAGACGCGCCCATGCGGTTGCCCAGTATCACCCTCGAGAAGTCGAGGTCGAATGACGTGTCCATGCGGACAGTCACCGCGTTCTCCGTCCTGAAGACGACGGCCTTCTTCCTGGACACGCCCTCGCGGACGAACTCCATGACGAGCGTCCCCGTTCCGCCTGCGGTCTTCGGAAGGAGCAGCACCTGCGGATTCTTGAGGCTAAGGTCTATCTTGTCGCCCGACTCCAAGGAGCCGCCACGAAGTGAACTTATCTCCAGTGTGTGGCCGTTGTCAATGACGTAGTTCAAGGTGTATTCGCCCTCCGTGCCGCTCTCCAGCGTGAGGGACAGCGTATTGCTGAGGTAGTCGGAACTGAAGGCCGTCTCCGCCATGACCTCAAACCCGAGGTCGAAGACGCTCTCGGCCCTGTTGAATTTGCCGCATGCGGTCATAAGGAGCGACGCCATGGCCGCTCCCGCAAGAGTCTTTATCGTGTTCATCGCTTGAGAAGATTAATGCGGACTCCTATTGAGCCAGTGAGATTCCACTTGTCAGACTTGAGAGAAGAGCCTAGAGTCACGGGAAGCCCTAATATAAGGGCCACGCAGCGGCCCACGAAGAATTCGGCCTCCAGTTCCGGAAGCACTCCGTATATGAACTGGCTCTTCGGCAGTCCTGTCTTCAGCTCGGACGGGAGCCTGCGGAAGGCCTCGTATTGGTTGATGCCGAGGGACACGTCGCCTCCTCCGTAGACGCTGAAGACCCTGCTGTATGTCCCGAACAGGCGGTATCTCCAGCCTCCGTAGAGCGACCATGCGATATGGTCGAACAGGTCGTCGTGTCCGACGCCTGTGTCTGATGATATCCTGTGATTCCAATCAATGGCCCTCACCCCGGCCTTCCAAAGTGACGAGCGCAGATGTCCAGTCCGCTGGAAGGGACCGCATAGACGGACACCGTCGGGGACGTGCCTATGAAGGTGCTTCCATCGGCCGTCCGCTGCGCTGCGGCATCGCTGTGCCAGAACAGCTGCAGAGCCAATGCCAGCCCTGCGCTGATCATACTCTTTCTCAATGTCATCTTTGTCGACTTGCTTTTGATTTTTGGCGAAGATAATAATTACAATACATAAACAAGATTAGAAGAATACTTTTTATAGATTAAAGATTGTTTTATCGATACGTGATGTGTATAGAAATGATGCAAAATTAGTTTCATTATGACAATCTAACAGTCACCATATGAATGAGTGGATGAACTGAATTTGCGTACACAAATAACGGCTAACGAGGTAACGTTCACCATCAAATTTAGATGAGACTTGATAGATAATTCGTATATTTGTACGTAGAGGAAATTAATCGATGTGTCAGTCCTATAATATCCGTCCATTGGCAGTTTTAACATCGATTTTACGACATGTTGCATTTATTGAAATATTATAAATAATTGGCCATGATTATTAATAAACGAGAGCTAATCAATAAGATACATACAATTGAAGGCTTGCGCACTGATGAAAAGTCAGCACTAGTGGAACTCTTAACATCCGCAAGAAATATGGATAGTTTCAAGAGCAAGCGTTTAGATTTTTATGCTAATGCTCAGTATCCTCTCATTATGAAGCAACAGAGTATAAATGACTCTGTGATTAAGTATGTTTTCGGAGTTACAGGTAAGGATTTCAATAGGATTGCCTCTCTCCAGAAAGGTGAACTCGTCATAAAGGAGGACACTATGCCTTTGCTCGGTATTTCTGGCAAGAACTACAAGAAGATAAAGGTTACGCATCTGATATAATAAGATGCGTGCTAAAGAAATCTGATAACCTGTAGAGAGTATATTATTTGTTAACTATTGCTAATCAATATGTTCGACTTCAAACTAGACGATAAAGGGTATATCAAGAGAAGGGAAAGCTTTGATCTGGAATTCAAACAGAATTTTCAGGGTGGAGATAATCTTTTGAAGTATTTGAAGACTCTTATTGGAATGGCTAATAACAAAGGAGGTCAAATTGTATTTGGCATTCAAAATAGCCCACATATTCCGACCGGAATGACCAATAACAGATTCTTTGAGACTGATCCAAAAGACATTGACAAAAGGATACGAGAATATTTTTCCCAAGAAATTGCATGGAAGACGGACGTACATAAGATTGGCGAAAAGTCCTTCGGTGTTCTTTCTGTTGAGAAGTCAGAAGATAAACCAATTATATGCAAGAAGAGTAAAGACGACATTCTTCGCGAGGGAGCAATATACTATAGGTATAGAGGAGAAACGAAAGAGATAGAGTATTCGGAACTAAAGAAAATTCTTGAAGCGGAGAAAGAGAAGGAAAGGCTTCTATGGATTAGCCATATTAATAAGATAGCAATGGTTGGTCCAAAGAACATTCAGCTATTGGATACATATAAGGGCGAAATTTGCCTAGGTGAAAATAAAGTGCTCATTGACAAATCTATTATTGACAAAATAAATTTTATTAAGGAAGGCAACTTTACGGAAAAAGACGGTGAGGGATTGCCTACTCTCAAACTGATAGGAACTGTTGAAGGTATTGATGAAAGTGCTCTTGCTGTAAGACCTGATTCTCTTTATCCGCTTACGACCACAGATGTTCAAAAACGATTGGGATTAAATCAATATCAGTTTCAGGCTGTTGCTTTTTTCTCAAATCTGAAAGAAAAAGATCAGTACCATGCTGAAATTAAAAATGGAAAGAAGGTTACGATTCATAAATATGCTGAAAAAGTCGTTTCTATTTTAGAACGATACTTGTCACAGGAGGGGAAGTTAGAAATGTGTATAGCTGAGTATAAAAAGCATATGGCTATGAATAGAAAATAATTGCACCAATATCAACAGATGATATGACAGATGTAAATTATCCTTGAAAACATGAGGACTAATTCTATGCTATTTATCCTGAATTTTTGAAATAGTAAATTATGGATTATATTATACATGACAGTTGGAAAGCACTTGCGCTAAATGAGAGTGCCATAAGATTTGATTCTATGAACTTTGATAATTACATAAAGGAATTACCAGCTTCGTTGGTTCATATTCCAGCAGAAGTCCTTTGGCAATGGCTATGTCCATTTAATGATGATAATAATTCAATAAATAATTATGCATGGATATACTACTTCAATGCACGATTCCGCCTAAGCTCTCTTCCTGTTGAGTTTTTTATTGATGAAGTCTCGCCAAACTCTAAGGGGAAAGAATTGGTGAGTTTACATTCTACTCTTATATCATATGATTCATTCAATTGCATGGAAAAAGATAAGCAGTATTGGAAAGAGAAAGGTACTTGGCTAATAACTCCGGTAATCCTTGATGTTGCTTCTTTCAAGAATTATACTCTAGTCCCTGAATATGTGGATTATCCGGCTACTATGTACTAGTAGAGGACCATAATAGATTAGGCTATCTTCGAGCCGCCGCACGTATTGGAGATATATACTTTCAGCATATCCGCAGTGCTTATATTTTAAAGGCAAGTTAAGCCTACGATATTTGGAATGGCAAAAGATTCTTTTTATGCAGAATGATGCATTGTATAATTAGATGAAATACAATCTTGTAGTCAAGTGTAGATGACATTAAAACTTTTTAGTAATGATAGGGAAAATACTTAGCAATTCCCCTTGTAATGAGGATTTGTTTGAAGGAAAAGTTCATGAAAAACTGGCGAAAATAATTGCTGATGAGATTTCTAATGATCCTAATTGTTCTATCATAGGTATTGATGGCGGTTGGGGATCAGGAAAATCAAATCTTGTTGGAATAACAAAACGATAAAACTAAGCAAAAGTATCATTTCTTTACATATGATGCATGGGGACATCAGAATGATCTTCCGCGTCGCACCATCCTTGAAGAACTCACTTCGGATTTGACTAGTGGAGGAAAAGCCATTTTCCCCACTAAAGAGTGGAAAGAGAGGCTTAAAAACCTATTAGCGAAGCAAAAGGAAACGACTACGAAGACGGTCCCTCGTCTTAATTTTGCAGTGATTACTATTGCAATACTGGTTGCCTTGACACCAGTAATATCTGCAATATCAGATTTGATTCCTTGGACGTGGTGCAAGTTACTATTTACGATTTTTATATTTGTGGGATCTCTTGCTTATGTATGCATAAGGCAATATAAATTAATGAAAAAAAGCGAGGACGATAGAAGGGAGAATCCCAAAGGCAAAAAGAATGATCATGAACAAAAAATTACTGTAGCGTCATTCTTAGCAGAGTTATTTCTAGTATATCAAGACAAAATTACAGAGAACGAAACTTATGAGACTGTTTCCGAAAGAGAACCATCCACGAAGCAGTTTAATGATTGGATGAATGACATCAATTCTAGTCTTAGCAGAATTAATCATTATCTTGTCATAGTTATTGATAATATGGATCGCCTCCCAAGAATTAAAGTTCAGGAGTTATGGTCAGCCATTCATTCTTTTTTTGCAGATACTAAATATTCAAATATTCGTGTAATAGTCCCTTTTGATAGGGAGCATATACGAAATGCTTTTCAGTCCGAAGACATTTGTTATAATAACAATAATAAAGATACAGTTGTTGTATATGGAGATGATTTCATAAACAAGACGTTCTATATTGTATATCACGTGGCTCCGCCTATCTTGTCTGGGTGGAAAGATTACTTTGAACATCAATGGAAATTAGCCTTTGGTGAAGACTCTGTAATTGATAATGCGGTTTTGCAGGTGTACGATATGCTTACAGAAGAGCACTCGCCAAGAAAGATCGTTGCGTTCATAAATGAATTCGTTACCATAAAGCAACTGGCGGATCCAAGAATTCCAGATAAATATATTGCATTGTTCATTTTTGGACGGAAAAACATATCTAAAAAACCAATAGAAATTATACTTAATCCTAATTACTTAGGACCATTGGAGTTCTTATATACGTCAGATGATAATTTGCCTGCATATATGTCGTCGCTTTATTATCAACTGCCAATTGATAAAGCCATGGACATTGTTTACACAAGACAATTTACTCGGGAATTAGATGAAAATAAGGTGGACAGCCTTAAGCAGATGAAAGAATCTGGTGTAAAGAAATTCTATTCCATTCTTGACAGGGCCATTGCGGAAGTCAAAAATACCAGCAACGCAGTGTTGGCAATGGCTGCGTTATTTGAAAACGAGAAAAACAGGTCCATAGAAAATTTCTGGGAGTGTCTATATCAGATAGATAAACAGCAAAGGAGTGAAATTAATCATTACCTTCCATACCATAAAATTTTACTGGAGAATATTTCTGATAAAAGGATGGAGTACTGGAAGGCATTGATCGGAGGTTATAATAATAGTATTAATCAAGAAACCAACATTAGCGATTACATTGATGGAATCAATGAACTTTTTCAAGTGGACGGCACTGAAGGATTAACTATATTATCTAGTTACCACAAAGAAATTTCACCAGAACAATTTGTGATTCTAATAGAAGAAACAGGTGAAGACTATAAAAAATACGGTTTGACTTGTTCTGATTCTGAACTGTCAGACTATCTCGAAATACTGGATATAAAGAGATTGGCTAGCCTTAGAATAATCCCATATTTGGATAGGGCGGAATATCCACTAAAGTCATTCGAGAGCGCGATTGAAGATCAGCTGAAGAATGTAGGTAATAGTTTCAACAATGCTCGCATATTGATATGCAGACTAAAAGAGCTGAAAACAGATGTGATAGATTATAAGGGCTATTTCAATGATAGCACATTGGAACAACTCTATAATGCCTGTCCCTCTGATGATGATTTTAAATATGACTTGATGGCAATGCGTTTGTCTAAAATGAATAGCTTTAGAGAATCATATGGCTATTTTGATTCAGACTATAATCATCCGTCCGAAGAGATGATAGCAAAAGTATCCAATGTATGTTTTCATTATTTAAATTATGGCTCTATTTTAGAGGGCCTGTCTCCATCTTCCACTGATTTACATAGGGGCGTATGTAGATTCCTCACAGTAAATAATGTTGGAACAACATTACGATTGTCAATCGCTTCAGTAATACAGCACTACAAGACCATTGTTGACAATTCGAATATTACGAGCGATGAACTATTTGTTAAACTTAATCGTTGGAGTAAATACAAAGAGGCTATTACACAAGAAATGATGCCAAGTATTGATTTGAGTTTTTTTGAAGCGGCGAAGAATAATGAGTGTGAATTTTCAGAGTATATTCTTGATTTGGCAGAAAACTATCTAGAATCTATTAACCAAGATGGTTGGACTTCTGCATTAAAACGTGGCTCTGGTTTTGAACTTAGCCTGCTGTGGAAATATCATCCTAAACATCTCCCAGAATTTAGTAATGCTTTAAAGCATGTTATGAAGGGATATGCAACAGGCGAAGAAAAAATCCCAATTAATAGTGCAGTTGTGGATCGATCAATATCTGTACTTAAAGACAATGATTATGATCCTGGGAAAATATTTAGAGAAATTAGAGACAATTATTTTTCTGCTGCGATAACGACTGAACAGATGAGGTACTATGTGGGGTGGCTGTTTGAATACGGGAATTTAGATAGGAAGAAAGATTGTCTAAATCATATCCTTCCTTCTGAAAAGCTCAATAACTCAGAGATTATTAGCATGATGGCGGCTAATAAGGATATTGTCAAGGACATGGTTCAGAATTCTTCCGATTCTACAGAGTTTATCGAGACTTTGACTACCCTGAGAAAAGGATCTCTGTCTGATAACGAGGATTTAAAAGAATTGTGTGACTATCTGGATTTATCGGATAAAGAAGAGATAAATAATGTAGATACGAAATAAAAGTCATCAAGAAAGTATATACCTAAATAGAAAGTTCTTACGTGTGCGGAAGATGCCCTCCTCGAAGGCCATAATAACTTATGAGGACTTCTGCATTCATTAAGAGATTCTGGAGAAAAATATATGCTGACAACCTGTATCATATTGTCGCTTGTCGCTGCGATTCTTGTCCCGGTCATTGTAGTAATCGGAAACAAGACGCGTGACGCGAGGCGAGATGAATTGGTACAGGAGATTGAACCGGAAATTGCTCCTGCGCTTGAGAAGGTGTCCGCTTACTACAACTACTCGCATTATATCACGGAGTCGGAAAGGACTGCTTTGAGCAATAGATATGAAGTCCTGGGAAAGAATCTCAAGAAAGTCTGTGGGACACGACAGTTAAGGCGGTCTCCGGAATGGGCGGCTGCGGATAGGCTGTACAAGGCATTGTCCAACACAGAAGAGTTCAAAATGGAGAACAATCGTCAGTTCATCCGTCGAGAACTGGAGCGCAACAGGGAGTTCTTTGATACGGTGCTCAAGTATCCTCTGGATGCGCAGCAGCGTGAAGCGATTGTCTCACTGGAGGATAATGTCCTCGTCATAAGTAGCGCTGGTAGCGGAAAGACCATGACCACAGTCGGCAAGGTCCGTTATCTTGTGGACAAACAGGGTGTGGATCCGTCCAGAATCCTTATGATTACCTTCACCCGCAAGGCAGCCGAATCTCTTTCAGAGAGACTCGGGGAAAAGTCGCTCAGATGCGTCACATTTCACAGATTGGCGCTTGATATAATCGCTGAGGCCACTGGACGTAAGCCTACTATAGCGGATAAAGGATTGCCGGCTTTGGTGTATCACGATCTTATGGACAACAACGCGGCATTCAAGTCGGCGATTTCCGACTATATCCTTAACAGTCGTTACCGTATGCCTGACCAGTTCGAGTATTCTTCAAGAGAGGAATATATCGCTGCCCGCCAGAAATACGGGGTGAACTCATATTACAAGGATATGGATGGAAGACCAGTGTTCTGTAAGAGCGACGAAGAAAGCCGTCTGTGTGATTACTTTGGGAAGTGCGGAATTCATTTCCGCTATGAGGAAAGGTACGAATATGACACGGCGGACAAGGACTACCGTCAGTATTGCCCGGATTTTTCCATTTACTTTATGGGCGAGGACGGAAGACGACATCGAGTATATCTTGAACATTTCGCCGTGAATGAACAAGGGCATTGTCCACGTTGGTTTTCAGCAGAAGAGGAACAGAAATACATTGAGGGCATAGACTGGAAAAGAAATGTCCACAAGGTGCACCGTACTATCCTGTTGGAAACCAGAAGCACAGATTTCCATAACGGGAATGTATTTCTGAAGCTTGAGCGGCAGTTGCATTCACTAGGAATTCGGACGGACAACGGAAGAAGCAATGACCTTTCAAGGGAAATCGCCAGGCAGGAGCAGTCAATACTCGATATGTTAACTTCGTTCAACTTTCTTCTACGGTCAAAGGGTGAATCAATTGAGCAGTTGCGCAGCGAAGTGAGCCGCCGCGACCATGAGACCATAGCCGGCATTGTCATCCCTTTTGTTGAGCGCTATAAGGAGATGTGCCGGGAGAAGGATTCCATAGATTTCACTGATGCTATCATTGAGGCTACCGCTCTCTGCAACAACTGTCATCGCCCGGATTATGATTACATTCTTGTGGATGAGTTCCAGGACATATCCCTTGACAGATACCGATTCCTGCAATCGCTCCGTCGGGCAAGTCCTTTGACGAAACTCTTCTGCGTGGGCGACGACTGGCAGTCGATTTACCGGTTCGCAGGAAGCGACATTTCGCTTTTCAAGCAGTTCTCCAAGTATTTCGGCTACACCAAGGAATGCCGTATGGAAACGACCTACCGCTTCGGGAATCCGTGCGTCGAGCGTTCATCGCGATTCATTCTCACCAATCGCGAGCAGAAGGAGAAGACCGTTCGTCCTTTCAGCCCTGACGTCAGGACGGATCTTCAGTTCTTTGCGACATCGGGGTCCGGAGGAATGGCCATGAAGGTTAAGGAAATCCTTTCGGCATTGCCGCAGGACAGCAGCGTGTATCTTCTCGGACGCTATGGAAGTGATGTCAATTCCCTTGATGGGAACTTCGCTGTCAATTATGGTAAAGACGGAAAAGTGACGGTGTCGTGCGGAGACAGGAAAATGGCGTTCATGACCGTGCATCAATCCAAGGGACTTGAAAGCGACTATGTGATACTTCTGAACTGCAACGGCGGAACCAGAGGCTTTCCATCGGAGATTGCCGACAGTCCGGTCTTGAACTATGTGCTCAGTGAGCCTGATTCGTTTGAGTTCAGCGAGGAACGGAGGGTATTCTATGTGGCGATAACTCGTGCGAAGAGATGCACCTATGTCCTCTATGACGCAGAGAACCCGTCGCCGTTCATATCGGAATTTGTTTCCGGGATCGGAAAGAAACTCAAGGCAAAACAGGATATTAAAGAGAACGAAAGATGTCCTCTCTGCCATTGTGGAAAACGGATTCTGGTGAAGAGAGGCAAGGCGGTCAACGGGAATCCCTATTATATCTATGCCTGCTCCAACGAAGCGTACGGCTGCGATTACAGGGAGACTAAGTTCGTGAACCTGAACAGACGAAGTATTAAATAGAAATATGGCACTTCATTCAAGAATAGCAAACGTACTTCGCAAACCGGGCAAATGCCCTGTCTGGGATATTGTCTATGGGACTGGCGATATGACTGAGGTGGAGTTCCTCTATCAATATCGTAAAAACTCAAGCATGGGAGGTAACAGGATTCCGCGCAGGCCGCCCATGTGGGAATGCTCCTGCGGATGCCTGCGGTTCCGGAAGGTCAATGCTGACGGGATAGATGCAAAGGTGAAGATCAAGATGCTGAAGGATATGCGTCCTGCTCAGCTGACAAAGATCAGTTGGCAGACGCTTCAGTGCTGCGAGGCTCTCAACTACGGCAGGACGTATATGGTTCATCGGTATATGGTTAACGTGGTTACTGATTGCGATGAGAAGACCGCCATGAGGGTATATGGCGTAAGTGAAAGTGATGCCATGGCAACGGCAATGAGCCTTATAAACGGTGGCGGGCTCGGACTCAAAGGACGCTTTCAATGTGACTGAGGTCGATGAATGAGTTTCCTTGTTACGTATTAAGTCCTGCACCATCTACTGTGGCTTCAGCATATAGGCAGAATCGTCATTGAAGACATTGGATGGCGCCATCCGAGTCGGAATAAGATTTGATGACACGTTATTAATGTTAAATGATATATCATGACAGAAAACAGCAGAATTACGCCTCAGTACATTACTTCTCTTAGAGTGGGTGAGATCTTTGTGTTCGGCAGTAATAAAGAAGGCATGCACGGTGGTGGAGCAGCACACATCGCCTATGAAGAGTTCGGCGCAGAATGGGGCGTCGGTGTCGGTATGACCGGTCAATGCTATGCAATTCCGACAATGGACAGAAGCATTGGTATTATCCGCAAGCACGTTGACGATTTTACTGCCTATGCAAAAGCGCACCCGGAATTGACATTCCTGGTAACGCGCATCGGCTGCGGCATTGCCGGGTGGCGCGATAATGAAATAGCTCCGCTTTTTAAAGAAGCGTCAGCACTTGACAATGTCACACTTCCGGAAGAGTTCTGGAATGCACTTGGATTATGATGGAGGATTTTCAAATCAAGATGATTTCAGCCTCATGGAGGATTTGCCGATGGTTCTTTTGGCAAATCTTTCTGTTCTATGGCATGCCTTATCTTTGGCTGAATCATTATGACACTGCAACTGTAGTGCTGATGTTGCTATATACAACATCCTTTTCAGTGTATTGGGAATTTGCATCCGAATCCAACAGATTCAGGTCGCTTTGGATCCCGTATCTGGCTTATTGTGCCATTGCGGTCACATTATGCTGCTCAATAGGGACATGGAATGCCTCGATATTGTTTTCGCTTTTGATTCCATTGTATGGTGCAGCATGCGTACTTCTGACGAGAGCCTGCGAAAGATTGTTTCAAAGATTCCGAAAAGGAAACAAATTCGGCTGGATTGTCACAGTTGCAGTGCTAGTCATATTTCTTGTCTCACTGAAAATCATTGGAGTCTCTTGGGAATCTTCATGGCAAGGGACACCGGAAATGGAAAAGAATGAAATGTTGGCAAGAAGAAATTATCTGCTTGGCAAGCTGCTCGTGACGCCAGAAGAAGTCCTGAACGAAATGCCGTCAGCCATAGGCGTTCAATTCCAGGGAGAATGGGCATTGTACTCATGCTCAATGTTGTCAGCGGCACTGGTAGACATGTCTAAGTTATATCCAGAGACCAGGCAAGAGAATCTCCAATATATCGATAGCCTCATTAGCATCGTGATGTCTCCAGGACTCAGCTATTATGACTACTTGAGATGGGGTGAAGATCCTCTGGAGAGTTTGGACGGCGACGAAAGCCACATATCATACCTCAGCCATTTGGCTTGGATGATGTGCGGTTATAAGCAACTTGGCGGCGATTCAAAATATGACAAGTTGCTGTCGGACTTATGCCGGACAATGAACAGAAGGATACTCAATAGTGACAGCATGAATTTGCCTACCTATCCTGGAGAGTCCATCTATATTCCGGACATGCTTGTAGCCATTGTCGCTCTGAACAAATATGCGGAACTGAATAACGGGAAATACCGCAGTACCGTTAGAAAGTGGATAAGTCGGGCGGCAAAGGAATGGCTTGACGAAAAGACCGGATTGTTGGCTTCGTTCCTGCAGGAGGACGGCACTCAATATGGAGATGTACCAGTAAAAGGCTCATATTCGGCCTTGAACTGTTACTACTTGACTTTCATTGACCATCAATTCGCCAAAGAGCAATATGATACGCTTAAATCATTGTTCTGGAAAGACGGCATAATCGCCGGCCTGAAAGAATACCATGACCGGAGATGCTATCTGGGTGTGGATATAGATGCCGGGCCTATTCTATTTGAATTAAGTCCGTCCGGGACTGCCTTTATGACAGGTTCTGCAACCTATTTTAATGACAGTTCAATCAGGAAAGACATATTGAGGACAGCAGAAATTGCTGGACATTCAGTCAGACATAACGGCAAGCAGCATTATCTTTTGGCAAACGTGGCTTTAGTCGGCGAATCCATTATGCTGGCCATGAGGACACATTTCAAGTAATTGGACGACGTTGTTATACCCGACAACCATATTGTCACTGGTCTGGATGGCTGTCGAAAAACACTGTGTTTTTACAATAAAATTCGAGAGATCTTATACGAATTTGTCGCTGAAGAGGAACTGGAACAGTCCGGTGAACAGGATTCCATTATTGTCCCTGTAGGGCATAATGTCGTCCTTGACGATAACAATCTTCTGGAAGGAATCATCAATGCGTTTGAGCGAATTCAGTTCCTGCTCACGTTTTTCTTCGCTTTCTATCTCGTAGGCCGACTGAATATAGTACTTCTCGTTCCCATCAGTAGCAACGAAATCCACCTCATATTGTTTGTATTCAGACTTGCCATCGACCATTTTACGGTGCTCAACGACTCCCACATCCACCACATAACCACGGTACAGCAATTCATTGAAGATGATGTTCTCCATCAGATGTGTCTGCTCCAATTGGCGGTAATTCAGCCTCGCGTTTCTAAGACCGACATCTATCGAGTAGTATTTCTTGATGTTCTCGTAATACTTGTTGCCCTTGATATTATAACGTCGGGCTTCGTTGAACAAGAATGCCTCTTCCAGATAGCCGATATACTTTGCAACTGTGTCATCCGTTATCTTTATTTTGCGGACACTTCCCAGCGTATTGGTGATACGTGTCGTATTGGTAAGGGAACCGATAGATGAGCATAAAGCATCGGCTATGGCTTCAAGCGCTTCCCGATTTTCAACGTTGTGGCGCTCGACCACATCGTCCAGATAGGTCTTCTTCCACAGTTTCTGGAGATAGGTGGTCTTCTGTTCAGTCGTCGGCATTTTCCTAAGTGCGGGAAGTCCTCCATAAGTGTAATACTCTTTCCATAGGTCATTGACACTTTCCTGTCGGTCCTGACAAAATTCGCGGAAAGTGAACGGAAGGACGCTGACCTCGTCGCTGCGCCCGCGGAAGATGGTATTGATTTCGCTAGAAAGGAACTTTGAATTGCTGCCGGTGACATACACATCTACATTCTGACGCTTATTAAGTCCATTGACAATCCTTTCGAATCCATCGACCTCCTGAATTTCGTCCAGGAAGACGTAGTAATTCTCAGTCTGCGAGGCAATTCTGGAATAAAGGTATTCTTTCAGCTTCTCGCGGTCCAGTAGTTCCTGGGGAGTGTCCTCATCCTCAATATCAAAGGAAATGATGATAATGTTATCTTCGGGAACACCTTTGGAAAGGAGATAATCCTTGTATATGGGATCCAAGAGGAAGGATTTACCGGAACGCCTCGGTCCGGTAACCGCTTTAATCTGCCCATTATCCCTCCTGACACTCAGTCGGTTAAGATACAAATCCCGTTTTACGTAAGCATTCATAATATTCTACTTTCGAAATCCACTGCAAATTTACAGTAAATTTCGAAAACAGCAAAGGTCAATTCTCAATTATTGGCAGTTTGCCTATACATCTCCTCCGTATTGTAGCACTTTTACGGAACAGACCAGCAAGAAATCACCGGAAATGTAGCTTAACTCACTAGGAAAACTTGAATAAACTATCTATTAAACACAGGGTGAGGATATAATCGGATGAACATGAATGCGGGCAAAAAAATATTCCTTCAACGAAGTTTATTCAGCTCTTTTATACATTGTTTTACATTTTACGCAGTGAATTGCGAATATTTACGCAATGCAAATATAAATATTTTATCGGTCTATGGCAATCGCTTATTAAAGAAGTACAAGTCTTATTTGTCCAGCCACCTTTGTAGTTCCGTTGATTTTTCCTTGCTCAGTGTCAATGGCTGGTCACATCCCCTAAGGCGAATCAGGAGACGGGAGTTGAAGAACATGCTTATCCTTGTTATTGAACAGATGTTCACAATGTATTGCCTGTTTAGCCGGAAAAACATCTTCGGATCGAGTTCGCTCTCTAACTCGTGCATCGTGAATTGGACGGAATGGATGTCACCGTCCTTCGACTTGGCATACACGTGCCGCTGGTCGAAATAAAAATACAGGATGTCATTCACATTGACAGGAATCAGCTCTTCGCCTTTCCAGATCAATATGCGCTCCCTGTAGGACCGGAGTTCGCCGTTGGCAGCATCAATATTGCTCTTGCTTGAAACATTCTTTCCGGCAATGCTCTCCGCTTTCTTAATCGCAGCTGAAAGGCTTTCATTATCAATAGGCTTGAGAAGGTAATCAACACCATTGCTCTTGAACGCCTTGAGCGCATATTCGTCATAGGCTGTAGTGAATATGACCATGCATTCAGGCATCACTGTTTGAAAGGCGCTGAACACCTCTTGGCCTCGCAGTCTTATGTCTGAGAATATCAGGTCATATCCTGAATGTTCCGAAAGTCTCGATATGACTTCCGAAGTGGTCGTCAAAGGCCCGTCTATCTCCATTTCGGGCCGGAGTTTATGAATCATACGTCTTAACCTTCGGAAGCTTATTTCCTCGTCTTCAATTATCAGTGCTTTCATAATGATTTGATTATAGGAAGGCCCACCTCGAAAAAACGCTTGTCGCCCTCTCCGGTTATGCTTATCTCTGGATTCTTGCCGCATTCCATTGAATATCTCTGTCTCAGGTTCTTAAGCCCTATACCATCGCGTGACGTGCTGGGCACTGGGCCTTGACTGTTATTGAACAGGCTATTGCTTACCACAAGTCTGTCTCCACGCTTGAAGACCAAAATTCGCAGCGGGTGCTCCGGTGACGGGCTGTTATGCTTGACAGCATTCTCTATCAGCAGCTGCATGCTCATCGTCAGAATCTTCTCATCGCTGCGGCATTCAAGACCGCTGTCACAGAAGTCTATGCTTGACGGGTAGCGGGTCTGCATGATTGACACGTATTCTTTAGCGAAGGTCATCGCCTCCGAAATCGGGACGATGTCTTTATCAAGGCTATTGATGATATATCTGTATATCCTTGACAGAGAAATGATGAACCGTTCCGCCCTTTCAGAATCTTCTTCTATCAACCCTGAAAGGATATTAAGGCAGTTAAAGACAAAGTGAGGATCCATTTGTGATTTGAGAAGTCTTTTGGTCAAAAGAAGATTCTCCTCTTTTTGCTTGATGACGATATCTGTGTATTCTCGTAACACATGGAATTCGGCTACAAAACTGGCAACGATGCAAAAAATATATAAACTTCCCCAAAAGTCATCTGTTTCAGGTTTATATATAAATTCAGCGATAAACGTCTCATATAAAACAGCAATTAGAAGATTTAGGCAGATTGTTAAAAAACCGTTGATAATTAGTCTATTTGGCGTTATTCGTTGTGGCTCTTTCTTGTTTTGCAAAAAATATTCAAGAAGTAGACTGGTAAGAGTGAACGTGGCGCAATACCCGAAATCTACGAAAAATCCGTTTATATTTATAGACCAAACGTTGTGACCGACATAAATGGCGCTCCATAGCAACGCATAAATGACGTATGCCGCCACGGAGAGGTACAACCATTTTTTTAAGAATGTTAATCTCATTTAGAAGATGTTTTGAAATGAATCAATTAAAGATGTATTCAACCAACATCACTGATAATCAGTGGCAAGTTATAGAAAAAAACATAAACGTGCAAGAAAGGAAGAAGATTCTTGCCGACGGCCAATACCGCCGAGACGATGGTGCAACTCGAAACAGAATTTTATTGTCACATTCTGGATAAATCATGTATTCAGTCATCAAATCTTCCTGTTCGATACACGAATCTTCCTGCTCATACATTTCTGCAACAATAATATCTTGTAGCAGAATAAATTTGCTATATGATAACTTTTAAAATCGTTTGCATGAAAACAAAAATCTTATTTCTAACGGCTTTGTGCTCAATGATTGTAGCATGCGTGATATCTGTTGACTAAGTAACTATCGTTGCGATGAAAAAGATTATTTTATTCATATCATTCCTTGTCACTTTTGTGGTAGGGTTATCGGCTCAAAGTTCATATCCAAAAGACGATATCTCAAACTTCAGGAGTCGAGGCTATAAGGGTAATGCCTTGTACACGAATCATTATATAGTGTGGCAAGGTGTGGAGACATCCCATGGATACATGTTTAACATCCATCATTATTTAGGTGCTGGTGTAGGGGCGTTTTTTCTGCCGCTTGACAAGGTCCCTGCTTTCGGAAGAGTCTTTGTCGAATACAATGCTTATTTCCGGGAAAAGGCCAGCACGCCGACCGCTGGAGTGAAAGCAGGTTTTTGCCATGCCATGAATTATAACAATGACTGCAAGTTCCGTAACGCTGCGGAATTAGAGCCGTCTGTAGGCTGGAGCTGGACGTTGCAATCCGGTAAAGGCCT
>OLRA01002306.1_pt1 | contig 19620 bp, 20 predicted proteins | sample 1673011 | NCBI WGS metagenome assembly OLRA01 (sample SAMEA3136746, study PRJEB25190) | human gut metagenome | reverse complement strand
GCAAAGTCTTTTCAGAAATCCTACTGATCTGCGTCAATTTTTTAGTCACAGCTCATGGATTTACAAATGCCCGGGCAGGCAAAATGTTATTGCGTGTAATCGGACATAAGAAATATTATGGGCGCAGTCAATACTTGTTGTACGAAGTTTACGTCTCGTTAGTTTATCCTAACCGTGTATTATCGTATCATGAATTTACGGCGACATCCATACCAAAAAAGACATTTCTGCTCCATTTAGACAAAAAAATAACACCGGAACCGTTTCACTCCTGACGGATGCCGGTTGTTGTCTTAGACACATGCATCCTTTAACGGTTTCGATGTTATTTACTATTTGTCTTATTGCAAGTATTGATCACACGGCAGAGATTACAGCTTGCTGCCATATACCGGGAATCCACTGCTTGCACCGTAGCTCTCAATTTTGGGGAATACCGTCTTCGGCGTCAATAGTTTTTCCCATTTTTTACGATAGTCGAATTGTCGCATATTTAATCTCCATATTTTCATACTATAGTCACATATAATCCATTTTTATTATATCTTCTAATTTTATCATAGTCAATTCAATTTATTCATTTTCCTAAAAATGAATAAATTGAATCACAAATGATGTAATTAAACTATCAGGAAATGCAAATAATAACGCCGACGGTAAGTCGTTTGTCAATATCCTTTCTCATTGCATCACACTATCTTCATCATCCGGATCAGCAGGATCCACGCAAGACCATAATATGTCACAACAGCCACCAGATCATTGACGGTTGTAATAAGCGGACCGGAAGCGACCGCCGGATCCACGTTTATTTTGTGGAAAATGATCGGCACTAAGGTTCCGACCAGACTGGAAATAATGATCGCGGCCAGAAGGGATATTCCGACACAGCCGGAGATCAAAAATGCAGTTCCGATTGCATATCCTTTAAAGAGTGCAATATAAACACCCAGGCAGACCAGTGCCATCACTCCAAGCAAAGCACCGTTACAGCATCCAACCTTCATTTCCTTAAACAACAGCTTCAGCTTGTCTTTACCATTCAGATTCTCATCCATCAGCACACGGATCGTTACCGCAAGAGACTGTGTACCAACATTTCCCGCCATGTCAAGGATCAATGACTGAAAACAGATCACGACCGGCAGTACCGCTACAACGCCCTCGAATGCTCCGACCACAGTGGATACTCCCATTCCGAGGAACAACAGAATGATCAGCCACGGAAGACGCTTCTTCATGCTTTCTCCGGTAGTTTCATTCAGATCCTCTTCTGCAGACAGACCGGCGAGCTTTGCATAGTCCTCTCCCAGCTCATCATCCACAGCCTCAACCACATCCTGTGCTGTAATAATACCGATAATTTTCTTGTCCTTATTCAAAACAGGCAGGGAATCTTCCGCGTAATCCTTGATCTTTTCGATGCTGTCCGAAATCTTCTCATGATCCAGCAAATACGGATAGGCATAGCTGATCAGTGTATCTAACTCCACATTTTCTCTTGCAACAATAAGATCCTTCAAATCGATCGCACCGCAAAAACGTTTCCTATTATCCACCACATAAATTGTTGTAATATTATCATTTTCGCCCGCCTGCTGCACCAGCTCATGCATTGCCTGACGGATCGTCAGGTGCTGTTTGATGCAAATATAATTGGTGGTGATCAAACTTCCGATCTCATCCTCATCATAGGAATTGATCAGCTGGATATCTGTCCGGATCTCATCGTCGATCATCGTACGAAGCTTCACCTTCACGCTCTCGTCAATATCTTCCCACAGATCTACCGCATCATCTGCGTCCATCTCGTTGATGATCTCTGCCAGCTTGTCGATTCCGATCTCTTCAACATATTGTCCCGGATCGTCAATATAAGAAATGATTTCCGCCATCCATTTTGCATCAATCGCACTGTACAGAAGATTTCTTTCGGCTCTGTTTAGATATTTCAGACTCTGTGCGATGTCATTCTCATGGTAATCCTTGAGCTTCTCCTTCATCTCATCAATCGAATGAGAAAATCTTGTAATTTCAACAATTTCCTTTGCAAAAATTGGTTCCTTTAATACTTCTCTTGTCATCATAAGCCTCCCTTTACCCGAAAAAGGGCATAAAAAATCCATCATAATGTCATGCTGCACAATTATAAGTTGTGAATTGATTCATAACGATGGATAACGGCTTATCTTTTATGAAAAACGGCACGCCTACAGACACCTGTAATAAAATCCAAGCCTGTATCCATCATTATGTGTACTTCGACTTCGACTATCACAACTGTCCATATGCTTCGCCTCCTTTTTATCTCTGCGCCTTTCAAGGCTCATTATTTTACCGCGATGATTATAACACCATCACCTTTCCGATTCAATACCTTTTTAAATTTTTAATCATTATTTACGATTCGGTTCTCCCGAAAATCTCATATATGATGACATCCCGCATACGCTCCATAGTCTCCTCATATGCTGCGTCATGCAGCAATTCCCTGCCTTCTGCCCCCAGCACATATATCTTGATCAGATTCGTCACAACTCCAATGTTGATATCCGGGCGTATGCCCTCCATCTGCTGAAAAAACATGGTTGAAATCTCCGTCTCTCTTTGCAGATCCGGTTTTGCCTTCTCCGGAATCATCTCTAAAAGACGCTGTTCATCCTCGGGGGAAAGGCTTGGAAATACACTATAATTCTCGTCTATCATAAACTTCAAATAAGTTCTCGCCTCTTCCGGCCCCGCTTTTTCTTTCCCGTTCAATGCCATTTTGATCAGTTCCGGGATCATCTTCCTCCGGTACTGCAGAACCTCATATACATAAGCCTCCTTCGACGGGAAAAAATTATAAAAGGTACTAACGCCAATGCCGGCTGCCTCAGTAATTTTGGCAACCGACATATGTGTCATTCCATATTGTTTCAGCAGATCAAAGCCTGCCGCAAGCATTTTTTCTCTGTATTCTGTTCTCTCTGCCTCTGTAAATACCCGCTTTGCCATCTGTATCCTCCCAAAAACAGCTGTTGAAAATAATATTACTCATTTCTATTATTTTCCTTCAAAGCTTCCACCATGTCAATCTTTGAAATTTTTCTTTTTTGAAAAAGAAGTGACAGATCATAGGTGATCCAGGTAAGTACAAAGCCAATCACAAGGGCTTTTACCGTAAGCACCGGTGATAACATCATTCCATAATTTTCTATTGTATCCGAATATCCAACCTTTACAAAGGCATAGGCGATCGGAATTCCCAGCAAAAATCCGATACATACCAGAATATGATTGATATTCAGTACCCGGTTGGAAATCTCCTGTCTGCCAAAGCCAAGCACCTTCATCACAGATATGTTGACGGATGTTTCCGATACGATCATATTGATGATCAGATACAGCACAAATACACCAAGAACGATTCCAACAATTTCAAATGTGATAATGATTGCTTTCATCGGCCCCATGAGGTTTTCCATGGTGTCTGCCGTGACGGTCATCTTCGTCTCACTTGCCACCAGCTTCTTGTCTAATGTTAGTTTATCCTTACTGATAATACAGTTATATGCCTGATCACTGACGTCTGCAAGGTTTGCAGCATTCTTTCTTGAAGTATACAGATAACAATGGGTATTATCCTCTACAACACCACTGATGGTTACCTTATGCTTTTTCAGATCGGCAATATTATAAAATGTAAATTTCTCGCCGGTTTTCACACCATAAGTCTGCGCCGCTGCACTTGTCAGATAGTATTTGTCCAGATCCAGCTTATTCCCGTTTTCTGTCTGATCCGGGAAATATCTGGAATTTTCATCAATTCCCTGTGCAGAAAGCTGTACGGTACTCCCCTCTACTTCATAATAATTCTGAAATAATGCTTCACCCTTCTCGGGGGTGTCCTCATGCAAAGAGTTCAGACGGTATAAATATTCATATTTTACAGAGCTGGTCAGTCCGTCCTTTAGCAGGGCATTCAGACTGTCACTCATAATAAGACCGGCAAGAATACAAAATGCGGCGATCGCAACACCAATGGTTGTCACGATACTTCTGCCCGGATGTCCGATCACATTTCTAACCTTCATTTTTGTCTGTGTCTTCGCAGAGCTGTTTTTCATTACACCTACTGTTCTGCTGTCTTTTCCTGTATTGCGAAGCAGATCAACCGGTGACTTTTGCAGCAGTTTTGCGGATTGTATTGCAATCGCCGCGGAGTAAAGAAGTGCCGGTGCCACAAACGCAAGGATGATCGAAGGGACATTATATGTCACCGTATAGACAAGCTTTTCAAAATCATATTCGATATAAAAACGACAAAGCAATCGGGTCACGGGGATTGCACATCCAATTCCAAGAATGCTTCCGATGATACCTGGAATCAGACCATACCGCACATAATGACCAATGATCTGCTTTCTGGAAAATCCCAGTGCAAGAAAGGCTCCCAGAAGATACTGCTCATTTTTAATATTTCTTCCAAGGATCATAACGATCAATGTAATGATAATGATAAACATAACCGGAGCGTACAGGGTTGCCATGTTTGTAACGGCATCGCCCTCATTGACCGGCATCGAAATTCTTGTATTGGAGGTTGCTGCCAGATAGCTTGCGACCACATATTCTTTATTGAGCTTTTCCCGCACCTTTTTGGAATTGTCTTTTTGGTACTTAATCGAATAATATCCGGTCTCTTCGGCATCAATCTGATCATATTCCTGATCATTTACTACCATAACCGCAAATTTTTCATTGTCAATGTAACCGGATAGCTTTTCCAGCATATAGATGTAATCGGACTTTGTGGTATATGCAGACACCTGATATGAATACTTTCCGCAAGAAATCGTATCCCCGACCCTGATGCCATGGATATCTGCAAAATCCTGCGTCAGAAGTGTCTCTCCCGTCCCCGGTTTATGCCCTTCTCTGATCTCGCACAGATTCAGTTTTTCCGGCATATCAAAGACACGAAGCGTTGTCCCCTTTAAATCTCCGCCTTTACATTTGATATCCTTATAACGACTGTATTCTACCAGGACATCGTATTCCTTTTCCAGCTTTTTGATGTCCTCGTCAGAAATCGGCTTATAAGTTACAAACTCTGCATCCTCTGCCTTGTATTTCTCCACAAAATCATTGACCACATTTTTCAGTGTATGACCGGTTGATATGGCACCAACGATGACCAGGGATGTCAGTGTCGTAAGAATGATACTTATAATATAAAATGATATATTTTTCTTTATGCTGCGCACAGCCCTCTTGTTGATCGTCATATTACAGCTCCATCTCCTCTACTTTTTGCTTGTCTTCATTTTTCCGGTTTGATGTTACCTTGCCGTCAGTGATCCGGATAATGCGGTCGGCCATTTTTGCAATGTTCAGATTATGGGTAATGATCACAACGGTTGTGTGATAAGTTTCATTCATCTGTTGCACTCTCATCAGAACATCTCTGGATGATTTTGTATCAAGAGCTCCCGTCAGCTCATCACAAAGAAGAATATCCGGTTTCTTTACCATGGCTCTCGCAATGGCAACACGCTGCTGCTGTCCGCCGGAAAGCTCTTTCGGAAAATGCTTCTGATATTTTACAAGCCCCAGATTCTCAAGCAATGTATCTACACTGACCGGATCATTTACAAGCTCTGCTGTCATCTCAATATTTTCCCGAACCGTCAGATCCGGTGTCAGATTATAGAATTGAAATACAAAACCAAGCTGATTTCTCCGATACAGCTCCAGCTCTTTGGCAGACATCTGCTCCAGATCCTTTCCTTCCACCAGCATGCTTCCTTCCGTCACCTTGTCAAGACCTCCAAGTATATTCAACAATGTACTTTTTCCGCTTCCGCTGGGTCCGAGGATAACGACGATCTCTCCCTTTTCCATACTGAAATCCGTATGGTCCAGCGCAAATACCGTTGCTTCGCCCTTTCCATATTTTTTTACGAGATTTTTTCCTTCGATAAACATTCTGAATCCTCCCTGTTTTATGCGAATATTTTATCTGTTTCATTCGCATTTATGTTAGTCCTAACTAACATAAATGTCAAGTGGGTTTGCGAATATTTTTTATTTTTTATTCGTATGTATCAAAAAAACAGTGAATCTATTTTAGTACATAGATTCACTGCCTTTGTTATTTTTAAGCTTTTATCTTAAAACTGCTTAAAAATACAACATCCATTTCCTGTAAATCAACACAAGTCCTTTATCAATATCCCCATGTCATCAGCTTCCACCTGCCACCTTCTGACCGTGCCAGCCACCACTGCCAGTCTGTATACTCTTCATCCACATTTAGTCCCCCTGCATCCGCATCACTTTTTGGTGAATGAAAATCGCATTCAAACATAATACATTCTGTAAATGTTTCTTTGTTGTCGTTTGCATTTTCTAATTCCTGCATCCAGCTTAAATTGTCGCCCTCGCTGCATGTCTGATCTGATCCGTATCGGATGCTGTGCATTTCGCAGCCCTTCCAGTTGTTAAACTCATTCATGATCGTCTGAATCGCCTCATCCATATCTTCTTTAGAATATAACTTGGAGCTGCCGTAATCACAGGTAAAATGATACTCCACATTATCATCTTTTTTCTTTGTCGTTGCAAAGCAAACGCTGACCACGGCAAATGCTGCAATCGCGAGCAGAACGATCCAAACTGCAGGATTTTTATAATTCATGATATTCTTCACTCTCCCCTTTACATGATCCTCACCAAAGGCAACCGGACAGGCTGCAATCCTCTTCCGTCCTACGCTGCAATTTAACAATGCCTGACAATAATCCGCTTTCCACTGTTTGTCCTCGCCCATGGTCGCTCGCTCATCACAGGCATATTCAATGTCCCTGCAAAAAAGAATATATGCGATCCAGCAGAGAGGCTGAAACCAGTAAAATGACAATATCACGAAACCAAGCGGTTTCCAAAGATGATCTTTTCGTTTTATATGTGTTTTTTCGTGCTTCAATACATATTCCCTTTCTTCCCCGATCATCCCCGATGGACAATATATTTTCGGCCGTACGATCCCAAGAATAAACGAACCGGGAATATCGTCACATTCATATATGTTTTGCTCTGTGCGTATGGACGCCCGAACCCTTCGTTTCAGCAAAATGTAAGTGGCCGCTGTATAAGCAAGCATTCCAAACACTCCGATGATCCAGACTATGGTACCGGCGTGCAGAAATACCTGAATTACATTCACACCGGTGACCCTTGCGGAAGTAAATTGTTCATGAATCACAGGATTTACGACAGCGTCCACAGGTTTCAATCCTGTTTCAAGCATTGGTTCCTGTTGCGATGCAATACCCACTGATACAGGCGTACGGTTTGGAATCAGGCTGAAAGTACTCTCCAAAGGAACCGGCACGATCAGCTTAACTGCAACGATCACCCAGAGAAAGCATATTAACCTTTTCGGTGCTTTCTGAAACAAAAGTCGTAATACGATGATTACAAAAATCAATACACTGACGGTAAGTGCATTATTTAATATCATTATAAAGCATCGTTCCATAGGCTACTCCTCTCTGTAGGCATCAATCATTTTCTGGATCTCTGCCACATCCGCAGACGATAGTTTCTTACGGGAGGCAAAGGCTGCAATAAACGCCGGCAGCGACCCATCAAAGGATTCCTCAATGATCTTTTCACTTTGTGCCGCTCCGAATTCCTCTCTGGTCATTACAGAAGAAACAATTCCTTTCTCATTTTGAAATAAACCCCGCTCACATAATCGTTTTAACATCGTATACGTGGTGGACTTTTTCCACTCCAGCCGCTGTTCGCAGAGCTTGACGAGCTGGCCGGAGGGAATCGGCTCATGCTCCCAGATAACATCGGCAAATTTACTCTCGACCGCTCCTAATTTTAACGCTTCCATTTGTTCATCCCCTTTGGGTCTAATTGATGTAGACCATTTCTTTAGTGTTAGTCTACTACGGTTAGACCAAATTGTCAACTGTATTTTTTTATTCTCTCAATAAAATTTTAGAACAAATAAAAAAGTAAAAACCAGCGTTTTTTCCTTGATCTCTGCTATGTTACGAGCTTTTCCTATACACAAAAAAGACAAAGGCCGGAATTGTCCCAAAGTCTTTGTCTTTTGATATCAAATAATTACTTATACGGCTTCCTTCAGTTCTTTATGAAACACCGACACAAATGTCACCCTCTTATCGATCAGGCTTCCTGCAATCGCAACTCCCTTTCCCATGGTAAATGCCGCCACAACGGTTCCGACGCCAAGTCCCAATATTTTCCCAAGAGCAAAATATGTCAGACAGGCTGTTACAAACAGGCAGGTCACATCAAACGCAATCTTCACTCTTGCATATGGCTTGTTTATGATCTCTGACAGATCCCTCGGAAACAGATCTGTAGGAATGATCGGCAGCTTACAGCGGTTGGATAATGCGATGCCAAAGCAAATGATGATGTAACTCAACACAAAGTAAAATATTCTAAGGGGAATAGATAATGGAAGCTTCGTGATCCATAATTCGTTCACATCCATCATTTCACCAAACAAAAAGCCGGCCACAAAACTGAAAAGATACGATGGAACAAACCTCTTTTTCAGAACCATAAGGGTAATCACAAGAAGTCCCTGAAATATATATGTCCATGTTCCAAGGGATAATTTCGGAAATGCCTCACTAAATGCATATGGCACGCTTGAGATTGCCGATATTCCGGAACCGGACTGAAGCATCAGCAATACCCCCATGCTGTTTATGATAATTGCCAAAATAAGTGCTGCCTCTCCTCTAAGTACAAGTCTTTTATCATTCATGCGTTACTCCATTTCTGTGCTTCTCAGGCACAGATCCTCCGAATAAAATCTTTTCTTTTGTATGAGGGATCCTTTATGATATCTATTAAAAATTTCCGCATGAAATTATAGTACTTTTCCAGAGAAATGACAAGTCTAGGTGATCAGTTATTTATTCATAAAATTTAAAAGCCCGTGGAATTTACTCTTGCACTGGAATTTACTTTTTCAAATCAGCATTTTAATCATTATTTACGATTCGGTTCTCCCGAAAATCTCATATATGATGACATCCCGCATACGCTCCATAGTCTCCTCATATGCTGCGTCATGCAGCAATTCCCTGCCTTCTGCACCAAGCACATAGATCTTGATCAGGTTCGTCACAAGTGCAATGTTTACATCCGACCGGATCCCCTCCATCTGCTGAAAAAACATCATGCTTGTCCGGGTCTCCTTCTGCAGATCCGGTCGCACCTGTTCCGGCAGCATTTCCAGAAGACGTTTTTCATCCTCCGGAGAAAGGCTCGGAAATATACTGTAATCTTCATCGATCATAATTTTCAGATAGTTTCTCGTCTCCGCAGGACCCGCCTTTTCTTTCCCGTTCAATGCCTTTTTGATAAATACCGGAATCATCCTTTTCCGGTATTCCATGACATCATACACATATGCTTCCTTCGATGGGAAAAAGTTGTAAAACGTACTCACACCAATGCCGGCTGCCTCTGTAATTTTGGCAACCGACATATGTGTCATTCCATATTGCTTCAGCAGATCAAAGCCTGCCGCTAACATCTTCTCTCTGTACTCTGCTCTCTCTGCCTCCGTAAATACCCGTTTTGCCATCTGTGTCCTCCCTAAAACAGCGATTGAAACAAGGGGCAAACGCATTTGCCCCAAGTGATGTCATGGATTGCTCCATGCAATAATCTTATTCATTTCTATTATTTTCCTTCAAAGCTTCCACCATGTCAATCCCTGATATTTTTCTCTTCTGTATCAGAAGTGTGATCTCATAGGTAACCCAGGTAAGTACAAAGCCAATCACTAACGTTTTCGCGGTAAGAACCGGCGAGAGCAGCATTCCGTAATTCTCAATGGTATCGGAATATCCCACCTTTACAAACCCATAGGCGATCGGGATTCCGATCAGAAATCCGATACATACCAGCAGATGATTGACATTGATCACCCTGTTGGAAATCTCTTTACGGCTAAAACCAAGCACCTTCATAACGGATATGTTTGTTGCAGATTCTGACACGATCATATTGATGATCAGATACAGCACAAATATACCAAACACAACTCCGCTGATCTTTACTTTATGTTCCTTCAGATCTGCAATATTGTAGTCAGATTATAGGACTGAAATACAAAGCCCAGCTTTTCTCTCCGGTAAAGCTCCAGCTCCTTAGCTGACATCTTCTCCAGATCCGTTCCGTCTACCACCATATTTCCCTCCGTCGCCTTATCAAGACCACCGAGAATATTTAAAAGAGTACTCTTGCCACTTCCGCTTGGTCCCAGGATCACAACGATCTCTCCCTTTTCCATGCCGAAATCCGTATGATTCAGCGCATAGACCGTTGCCTCTCCCTTTCCATATTTTTTTGCCAGATTTTTTCCTTCAATATACATTCTGCTTCCTCCTGTCACATGCGAACGTTTTATTTGTTTCATTCGCATCTTGGCAAAATGTCTCGTCACTTCCGCTGAAAACAAAAAAAAAAGCAGCGGTCTGTTTTCACAGATCAACTGCTCCTCTTTCTCCTGTCGGACTTTATTTCTTCTCTAACACGATAATTTTGTTGGAGAAGTTTTGCGCCACCGGAATCGCTCCGATCACATGATAGATCGGCATAAGCTTTTTCATTCCCTCGATCAGGCTGACCTCTTGTTTGTAAGTAAATGCCGGCACAAGCTGCTGCAGCAGCTTTCCGTTCTTAATGCCCCATGTAAATTTGGCATTGCTTCCCTCAATGGATTTCTCCTTCACATGCTTTACGACAAACGGAGACATTGTCTCGACCATCACCGTTACCTTCGGGAATGCCTTCTCAATGATCGAGAATATCTGAAGCACATCTGCCTCCTTCAGATACATCGTAAGCCCCTCGATCACCACAAGTACATTCTCACCGGCATACTCAATCTCGTCCACATAGGACGCATCCATTGCCGATTTAGCAATCTGGTAAACCGGTCCGTTTTCGGTCAGAAACTTCTCTCGGATCTGCATCGTTTCCGGCAGATCGATGTTGTACCACCGCAAATATTTCCCATTCATGCGATAACATCTCGTATCCAGACCACTGGCGATATTGATAACCACTGTGTCCGGATGACTGCTCAAATACTTTTCCACCAGCTCATCCAACACAATCGTTCTGGCAACAACGCCATAGCTCATTGCCTTATCCTTATCCGCATTGGAGAAATCATAGTCCAATTTCGCCACGATCTCTACTGCCATCGTATCCTGAATCTTGGAGTTTCGCTTCTCCGATTCCTTTGCCCTCGCATATAAGGTCTGGATCATTGTCTCCGGCACACCTGTCACATTTACTTTCTCTTTCATGACATCTTCCTTTCTTTCGTTACGTTTGCTTTGAAATGTTATGTTAGTCTTTTCTAACCATTTTGTCAAGAAATATGTCATACTTCATTTAAAAACCCGATACCTTGACTTTCCCCATAAAAAATCTTACTATGTAATATAGTTCAATAAGAAACTATATTTTTTAAACGGAACACAAAGGAGACCTTCAATCATGCAGGACAATAAAAACTTTTTAGCGACAGAACCCATCGGAAAGCTTCTTCTCAAGCTGTCAATCCCGACCGTGATCGCCCAGCTTATTAATATGCTCTACAATATCGTTGACCGGATCTATATTGGTCATATTCCCGGAGAAGGGAGTCTTGCTCTTACCGGAGTGGGTGTCTGTATGCCGATCATTATGATTGTTTCCGCTTTTGCGGCACTTGTCAGCTCCGGCGGTGCTCCAAGAGCATCAATCTGCATGGGAAAGCAGGAGGACGAAGCCGCCGAACAGATCTTAGGTAACTGTTTTACGCTTCAGATTGTTGTTTCCATTGTTCTCACTGCAATTTTACAAATCCGGGGCAAAGACCTGTTGCTGGCTTTTGGTGCCAGCGAAAATACGATCCGCTATGCAACGGATTATATGCACATCTATGCTTTTGGTACGCTGTTTGTTCAGTTGACTCTCGGTATGAACTCATTTATTACAGCACAGGGCTTTACAACTATCTCCATGGTTTCCGTTGTGATCGGAGCCCTCTGCAATATTATTTTAGATCCGATCTTTATTTTCGCATTTCATATGGGCGTAAAGGGAGCCGCACTGGCAACAATCCTTTCACAGGCCGTTTCCACGATCTGGGTTATCCGCTTCCTCTGCGGAAATAAAACACAGATTCACCTGCGCCGGAAATATATGCGTCTGCAGCCAAAAGTCTTTCTGCCCTGCGTTGCACTTGGACTTGCTTCCTTCATTATGCAGGCAAGTGAGAGTATCGTAGCCGTCTGTTTCAATTCGTCTCTGCTCCGTTATGGTGGAGATATTGCCGTCGGAACGATGACGATCTTAACCAGCGTAATGCAGTTTGCCATGCTACCTCTTCAGGGTATCGCACAGGGTTCACAGCCTATTTCCAGCTATAATTACGGTGCCCAAAATGCAGACAGAGTCAAAAAGACCTTCCGTCTGCTTGTGATAACATGCCTGACATACTCTGTGATCTTCTGGATTATCGTCCAGCTTATCCCAAAGGTGTTCGTCAGTCTTTTCACTTCGGATGGAGCACTTGTTGCATTTGCTGCACCGATGTTACGAATCTATATGGGAGGTATGCTCCTGTTCGGCATACAGATTGCATGCCAGATGACCTTTACCTCCCTTGGCAGGGCAGTCAACTCCATCGTAGTTGCTGTTGTCCGTAAATTCGTACTGCTGATCCCGCTCATCTATATTATCCCACATGCTGTGTCAAATCCAACCGTCGGTGTATATATGGCTGAGCCGATCGCTGATATCATCGCTGTGCTATTTACATCAATTCTGTTTGCATTTGCGTTTAGAAAAGCACTTGCGGAGATTTAGACCTTCGATTATTGTACAATCCGGTTTTCGTTGAAAATTACAGCCCATTAAGGCTTTTTTGTTCAGCCGCTAAATCAATTTCTCGCGGGGTACGAACCGAGCTTCCACGGTCATTAACAGTTCTTGCGTAAACAACGCCAACATCAACCGAAAACTGTTTGATAATCAACTCATTGTATATAATATTCTCCATGATATGCGTCATTTTCTGCTGTCGGAAACCTATTCTTGCATTTCTTAAACCCATATCTTCACTGTAGTATTTATTGGGTGAATCAAAGTAAGATTTTCCTTTTACATCATACCGTTTGCTCTCTGAAAAAAGTGATTTCAAATAATTCATCTTCGCCGCATCATCCGGTCTTGATAAAATAAGCGGCATGCCTCCATAAAATGCATATTCGTCAAATGCTTCATTCTTATCCCCGCCAACAGCCGAATAATACTCCGCAAAACTAAGAGGATGTACTCTTAGTTCATCACTGCGTCCTCTAAACTCCGTAAGGATGTCACTGGAAAGCATTTTTGAATTACTTTCGGTTACATAAACATCTAAATTGGATAGATTTCTTAAATCATTGAGGCATCATAAAAAGTAATCCTCTTGCCATCCGGATTATATGGATTGGCCACCTCATCAGACATCTGTATTTCATCAACAAAAAGATAATGCTCTTCTTTACTTTGTTCCACCTTGTCTCTCACATACGACGACAGAACGAGCGGATTACGATATTTAATATCCTTTGCAAGATCAAGCTCAATTGTAATAATCTGCTCCTCTTTTACACCGTTTTGCATTAAATAATCCCGATATATATTTTTTTAAAGATAGGATTTGCCGCACCTTCTGATACCGGTAATAACTTTCACTAATCCATCAAAACGATATGAAATCAACTGTTCCAGATAACTGTCACGCCTAATTTCCATAAAAGCACTCCATTCCATTGAAAATTTCTATTTTCCATCAATATATTTTCTTCCATTGTCACGGCAAAATAACCTGCATAAGCTTTACCAGATTTTCATTATATGCTGCATAATAAGACTGACAGCCGTAATCCCGCACCAGCATGATGCTCCCACAACAATCGGCTTTCCACCTGTTTTAATCAGCCGGATCACATTACTGTTTAATCCAATTGCAGCCATCGCCATAATGATCATAAACTTCGACAATTCCTTAACCGGATGAAACACCTCCGTGTTGATTCCAAAATGTATACAGACGGTTGTAATGATCGCTGCAATCACAAAGTAAAGTATAAACATCGGAAATGCTCTCTTTAAGCAAAAGCCTTCACTACGCTTTCCCTTTTTGGCACTCTTTTTTGCCTGTATCAGAGATAATCCAAGTGTAATCGGTATAATCGCCAGTGTTCTTGTAAGCTTTACCGTCACTGCCTTATTTAATGTTTCACTGCCAAGCTTCCACATACTGTCCCACGTTGATGAGGCAGCCGTTACAGATGAAGTATCATTGATTGCTGTCCCTGCAAAAATGCCAAACGCATCCCCGTGCACAGTGTCAAATCCAATTGCCTTTCCCAGTATCGGAAAGAAAATAGCTGCAAGTACATTAAAAAAGAAAATCACCGCTATGGACTGCGCAATCTCATCATCGTCAGCATCAATAACCGGGGCGGTTGCAGCAATTGCAGAACCTCCGCAAATTGATGAACCCACTCCTACAAGTATTGATGTATTTGCAGGTACTTTGAGAACCTTTCTCATGATCCATGCAATGATAAGCGATGTCGTGATCGTACAGATAATAATGGGAAGGGACTGTTTACCCGTTTGAAAAATCACGCCAAGATCCATTCCAAACCCAAGTAAAACAACTGCTGTCTGTAGAATAATCTTTGATGTCCATTTAATTCCCGGTTCCGCTTTTCCTTTATTATCCCAAACCATTGTAACAATCATTCCCGACACAATCGCTATGACCGCTCCTCCTACGACAGGAAATATTTTACCAAGCAGCCACGAAGGAATAGCGATTGCCAGACAAGTCAGGATACCTCTTCCATTTTTCTTCGTAAAAGTCATTGAATATGAACCTCTCTTTCTTTTATGTACGAAATTGTATCACTGGACAATGATAAGGTAAAATTATATAATAATATCGAATAATAAATATTTTTTATTGATATGGAGGACATATGCTTGATTTTCGAATAGAGACGTTTCTCACCGTTTGCCAGACCTTGAATTTTACCGCTGCCGCAAGACAATTAAATATTACCCAGCCAGCTGTATCACAGCATATTCATTTTCTGGAGGAACAATACAATACCTCTCTTTTTGTTTACCGGAATAAACAGCTTTTTCTTACCCGGTACGGTGAGATACTGCGTAAACATCTGCTGACAATGAAAAATGATGAAAAGGCTATCAGGGAAGAATTAAAAAGTAATTATTACGGGATAGAATCTCTCTCCATCGGCGTCACCATGACGATCGGCGAATATGCGATAGTAGATAAACTCGCTCTTTTCCTAAAAAATCATCCTGAAATAAATATCCATCTTCATTATGGCAATACTGCCCAACTTCTCACTCTGCTCAACGGCGGTCAGATCAGCCTGGCAATTGTTGAAGGAAATTATCCAAAGGAAAATTATGCACATAAAAAATACAGCACAGAAGACTATATTGCCGTCTGTGCCGCATCACATAATTTTATTATAGATCATCCGCACACAATAAGCGATCTGGCCTGCGAGCGTCTTCTTGTACGCGAAGAAGGTTCCGGCACAAGAAATATACTGGAGCAAAGTCTGATTGCCCGTGGTCTGCACATCTCTGATTTTATTCATTTTACTGAGGTTGAAAACATGCATACAATCATCGGTCTGCTAAAAGAAGACTGCGGAATATCTTTTCTGTATAAAATAGCTGTAGAAAATGAACTACAGTCCGGAATATTAAAAGAAATTCCTCTGGATGACTTCAAAATGCAACATGATTTTGACATTATCTGGGAAAAGCACAGTATATATACCGATAAATATCTTTCTATCTGCAAAGAATTGTTTTTAGCAGCTCCAAGCAGTTGACAGTAAGCACCAATAATACTACATACCACACCCGGTAATTCTTTAAAACCTTCCATCACAGTTTCTTTATCCGGAGTATTATATCCTACACCAAGTTCAAGGAACACTGTTTTCTGCTTTTTATGATCCTTTATAAATTTCTCGTACCGTTCTGCTGCCCGATGCCATCCGTCATCTTCAACAAATGTCTGATCCGATCTGAGGTTCATACTCATCGGCTTGCCACAGTGTGGGCAATACGGAATCAGACCCGTCGGAACCGTAAGCTTTATTGCTTTCGTTACTCATTATATTTAATGATAAACTTCTGTGTGCTGCTGTCGGATTTCGGTGCAAATTTAAGATGGGAATTCTTTACCGCACCATCGATCAGATCAAGATATAATCCATCGATATTTTTAATGCACACTGTTCCATCATCGTTGTATTCAAAGGTCAGCTTTTGGCTGTCATATCCGGCAAAATCCTGATATACATCTTTCGTTGAACTACAAACCGTATAGTTTTTCCGGCAGCCCCGTAAACGCCAGAAACCATTATTGCAGCTCAGATAAAAGCTCTGATCCGTCTGGCCGCTACGATCAGACAAAAATACGGATTCTCCCTGTGTATCCCAAAGATCCAGACAGAGATTTTGATCATCCGCTGTACAGATTGAAAATTCCAAGCCTGTGGTCAGATAATCCTTATCCCGTGTCACCTGATATGCCCGATACAACTGTGAAATCGCCACATCTCTCGTAATCCCATCCCCGTCAGCGTCAACCTTTGCTGCATTATATGCCACATTTCCTGCCTGTGTTTTACGAATCATTTTCTGCAACAGTGTGTTGTATTGACTTGCACTCAATTCCTTATTTTTAACTTTCTTGCCAGCCTTAAACTGCACCTTGCCGGCTGCCTTGCACCATTTCGCCGCCAGCTTGTAGAATTCCTTTCTGGTCAGTTTCTTATTGTAATTTTTAAGAATGCCCTTGTATGTCAGATTTGCATTTTGGGCAAGCATAATGTTCGTCTGGCACTCCCTTCTTGCTCCTGCCAGATAAGCCTCATCAAAGGAAATATTACCCTTACGGATATAGCAGATACGACCGTTCCACTTAATCTGCGTCCACTCGGAATTGTAATCCTTCTTTGTGATCTCCAATGTCTCCCCCACCGGAACAACACCATAGCAATTCACCGGCTGGGAATCGTCTGCCTGAGAATAAACATAAAACCAGTTATTCTGATCCGATATGTTTCCTGCCACAGCTTTCATCTTTACCTTATTTTTTCTGCCCGGATACTTCGGCTGATTGACCGACACCAGATTACTCACATTGATATACTTCTTATTCAGATACATCAGTCTTCCCTTATAAATGACTGCGAAATAAGTGTATCCATTACAGGTATAGGTCCAGTCACGAATATAAATGGTCTCTCCCGTCTTCACACCTTCATTGCGGAAGCCATAACTGCTCGCAAGAAAGGAGCCATCCTTCTCCATGGTGTAAATACACTGAATCGGCTTTTCCGAACCTCTGATATCTACAAAGTCCAGATTGTCAACCCATGCTGTGCTGCTATATCCGGTCACCGCCTTTACGGGCTCCACACATGTGATGGCTGTCATAACAAGAACGAGTATCACACAGATCCATCTTCCGGCTGCATTGCTTATCTTTTTCATAATGCCACCTCTCCTTCTGAATTTTATAGCTTATTATACCAATGATATGCATATTTCGCAACTCCGGCAAACCTTCATCTACGGAACTATTCTCATTAACGAACAAAGACAGCACCAAAACCGGCACTGCCTTTGTTATTGCCGGACAATTTTCACAATCCAGCTTCGATAAGACACATCAGATTCACTGTTACTTTTCTTCTCCAAATGCAATCTGTCTGTCACACAGCTTAAGTGCAGCCGGACGGTGAGTTACAATGATCACTGTCTTATCTGTCATGCTGCGAAGATTTTCAAGCACTGCTTCTTCCGTTCCGGCATCCAGTGCACTTGTAGCTTCATCGAGAAGCAGTACCGGTCGATCGGAATAAATTGCTCTGGCAATGGCAAGCCTCTGCATCTGTCCTTCGGATAGTCCCAGACCACGCTCTCCAAGCAACGTATCAATCCCATGCTCAAGCTCTGCGATAAAACCATCCGCACATGCAATCTGCAAAGCTCTGTGAATGCCTGCTTCATCTCCTGTCCTGTTCTTATCTGAAAATGTAATGATATCCCGGATACTTCCGCTCATAAGCTGATTGCCCTGCGGAACATAGGCAAACATTAAACGGTCACAGCCATACACTTCTCCGGCATCTACGGTATACAATCCCATCATAAGCTTTAACACTGTACTTTTGCCACAGCCACTCGGACCGGTAAATGCCACAAATTCGCCCTTTCGTATCATAAGGCTGTAATCCTTTAATACGATTGGCATAATCGTATCTCCTTCGGTAATAACCGGCGGAAGGTATGTAAAATCCACATGCGACAGGCCGAAAGTGCTGTTATCCGGAATATATCTTGATTGCTCGTCACTCATCCTGACCTTGGTACATACCTCTTCCCAGGCACGCACCTTATCCTTTTCATACGCCTCAATCTCCATCAGCCTCTCCGCACTCGCAAGCATCGCGAAATACTTCGGCAGATAGCCTGTGATATTGGCAAACGGATTCTGTATCTGACTGATAAGCTGAAGCATCGCCATAAATGTTCCGTAGGTCATAGTGCCATTATAGATACCGAATGCCCCATAGACAGCTCCGAACACATAAGCTCCGTTCATAACAGCTCCAAATCCGATATTGCAGACATTGGAGAAATGATTCTTACGCATGCGGGCTTTCTTATGCTCACTCATGTGGCTTTCCGCCTCAGTAAGACTGTCCGCTTCCTTGCCAAATGCTTTGACGATCATCAGACTGCCAAGATGCTCCTGCAAGAAGATACGGACAAATCCATCCTTTTCCTGCATCTGCTTGTGCAGCTTCTTTAGTTGCTTTCTGAAAATATAAGTAAGCAGCACCAGAAGTATTCCACCAGGCACAAGGATACAGGCAAACCTCGGTTCCATAATAAGGATTACCACAAGTGCTCCTGCCATCTTCGTTATCATTCCGGCTACGCCCGGCACAATCGTGGCAAGTCCCTCTGACACCACAACAGTATCCGAAGTCAGGCGGTTCATCCACTCACCGGAATGGGTTGCGGTGACAGCTCCGTAATTGTGTGTAAGAAGCCCTGCAAACAGCCTGCTTTTGAATGCATTCTCATAGGTTGCCTTAGCGTATTCTTCTAAGAACCGAAGAACTGCCCGGAGTGCAATCTGCCCTGCCACAAGTGACGCAAAGAGGACACAGAAGGTCAGCATTTTTTTGCTGTCATGTGCCACTGCACCATCAATCAGTCCACGCAGTAATAAGGCGTAAAAAACACTGCTGATGCCAAGTACCATCTGCAAAAACAGCAGGAACAGTATATATAATCTGCTTTTGCCTGCGACCTCGTTGATAAAGTGCAGGGCGGATTTATTCGTCTTTCTCATAAATAATCACACCAACTTCGATTCATTTTTCCCTCTGTTTTCTCAAAACAGATTGTAATCTCATTCTGATCTTCTTTAAAAATATCCGCAGC
>OLRA01002285.1_pt1 | contig 19729 bp, 19 predicted proteins | sample 1673011 | NCBI WGS metagenome assembly OLRA01 (sample SAMEA3136746, study PRJEB25190) | human gut metagenome | reverse complement strand
GTATCTACCGTCACAAACCGGCTACTTTCGTTGAAGCAAACGAAATGATTGACCGTTACATCTATTTTTACAACCACGAGCGCATTCAGAGCAAAACAGGAATGGCGCCGCTGACGCTGCGCCATTCCTGCTAAGACTCAATATTCCTGCACCAAGGGCTTTTTTGTGCTGTCCGCACAATCTGGCGCGGTTCACTTTCTTGAAACAACTGCAGGAGGGATTTTTACGTGAACGCTTATCTCTTTAAAGGCTGTTTCCCGTCTTTAGTTTCTATAAGCTGTTCCTGCCCGTCTTTAAAGGTTTTTGTAATCAACGAACCGTATCGTATTATTTTTTTCTCATATAGCTTTTCAATTTCTTCCGGCGTGTAACCAAGTTCCTCCAGTATGTCCTCATTATCCATCCCAAGAATAGGAGTACCGCGCCATATCTGGGTCGGGTTGTTCTTAAAAACAGGCGTGGGTCTTGTGCCCTTCATGGTTTCGCCTAAGCAAGGGTCATACCATTCCGTTATGGAGTTGCGGGCCTGGTAGTGAGAATTGCTTAGCATATCGTCAAACTCCATGATTTTTGAGCACGTGGCTCCGTTGCGGCTCGCCGTATAAGCAACTTCCTGCGCTGTATGTTCATCGCAGTAGGCTTTCATTCTGCGCTCCAGTTCCTCACCATATTCCGGATTGTGAGAGAATGGAGGATCTTCCTTGGGACCCGGGTCATAATCCTGCATACCTACTGTTTTCAACGTCCCCATAAAAGGCTTGCCAGCATTTCCGGACATCCAGAAAACGAACTTGCCATCTTTACATTTATAAACGCCTTCGCCCCAAGCTCTGGGCGTCCTGTTGCCGGGCCGTGTGATTGGGATGTTTCTATTGAGACCATATGCCAAGCCGTCTGCTGACAGCCGGAGAAGCGTCTCATACATAGCAACGTCAATACTCTCTCCAACGCCGGTCTGCTGAGCTCTGTGCAAAGCCGCCAGAGCGCCGATTGCTCCAAAAAGGGAGCTTACATAGTCTGCGGTATAAGGTCTTGCACAAATCGGGGTAGAGGGTAAGCCGTTATTATTTATGTATCCGGAAAAAGCTTGAGCTATACCATCAAGAGCGGCTCGCCTGGTATAAGCAGGATCTCCTGACTGACCGAAACCAGAAACGTGTACAATAACTATTTTGGGATTATGAGACCATATCCATTCATCAGTAACACCCATGCTTGCCATTGTGCCGGCTTTATTGTTTTCCACAAAAATGTCGTTTGCCTTTAACAGTTTTGCCAGTATCTTTTTTCCTTCAGGAGTCTGAATGTTTGCCGCTATGCTTAGCTGGTTTCTGTGCTCCACCGAAAACCATTCAGTCACAGCCATCCTCAGTACATCTGGCATATCCACTCTTTCCAGGCTTGTGACAATTGCTCCCATTTCCGCAAAAATTCCACACATCGCCGGACCTGCAATCGCACTTCCGCTCAGCAAAACGTTAACTCCTTGTAATGGTCCAAACTTAGGTACATCTCTACTCTTCATAGGCTTCCCCTTTCTTTTTATCTGTTTTCCGTGCTTGCTGTGGATATATTAATTATATATCTATTGCCTAAAAAAAGCAATATATTCTCTTCAGCTTCTCATTCAGCTTTTTGTATATCCTCTCCACGAACCAGGGCTCGGTGGAGACCTCCAGGGCCTCCTCAAGGGAGAACCAGGCCACGCCGCTGTTCTCCTCCCGGCAAATGTGGAGGGTTTCGCTCTCTTCTGCCTCCAAGAGGTAGGTCACATTCATATGCAGATGGCTGGGCACATATTCCCCGTGCTTTTCGTGGCCGTCTACAGTGAGCACTTCCAGAGAATAGATATCCTCGGTGACTGGCCGTGGATTTTTAACCCCCGTCTCCTCCCGGACTTCCCGCAGGGCAACCGCCAGCAAATCTTCCTCCCCGTCGGCATGGCCGCCGGTCCAGGACCAGGAGTCAAAAATACGGTGGTATACCAGCAGAGTCCGGGTGCGCTGACGGTTTACGATCCAGGCCGAGGCGGTCATGTGGGCGATTAGATTACTGCGGAGAAAGGCGTCGGGGTTGATGTCTATAAAGTCGAGTATGACTTTTTTATCCCGCTTCTCCTGCTCATTGAAGGGGCGGTATTTTTCTATATCTTCCCTTATTCCCATCTGTCACTCCGCCACTGCATAGACATCCCGGCGCAGACGCTTGAAGGTGGGCAGTATCTCCCGCATCTCATCGACCCGGCCTAGGTCTATGTCGCTGTACAGGATTTGTTCTTTCTCGTCGCACTGGGCGATAAGCTCACCAAAGGGGTCAGCCACGGCGGAATGACCCCAGCTGAGATAGCTGAAGCCCTCGTAGCGTGCGGCGGAGGCTCCCACAACGAAAAGCTCATTGTCAATGGCCCTCATGCGCAAAGTCAGATCCCAGTGTGCCGGACCGGTTTTAGTGTTGAACTGAGCTGGGAGGAATATTATCTTTGCACCGCGTACCGCCATTGCTCTAAACAGTTCCGGGAAGCGGGCATCAAAACACACGGCACAGCCCATCTTACCGTATTCGGTGTCAAAAACGGTTATCTTTTCGCCGGGGGTAAAGGTGGAAGACTCACGGAACCTCATGTCCGGCAGATCCACATCAAAGAGATGCACCTTCCTGTGACGGGCTATCTGCCTGCCCTGACTGTCAAAAACAAAGCATGTATTGTAAATATTGCCCTCGTCCGTCTCCGGAACGGAGCCGCCTACCAGAAGAATGCCCAGTTCCTTTGCCCAGGCGGACATAGCTTCCACTGCCTTCTCATGGCCAAGGGCAGCATACTTTTTAAAATATTCGCGGGAGTACGGGCAATTCCACATCTCCGGCAGGACCACAATACTGGCCCCGTTTCCGGCAGCTTCACTGACCATTCTGTAGGCTTTGTCCATGGTCTCCTGCTGGTCCAGTTCAGTTCTTATCTGACATACGGCTAGCTTCAGCATTTCAATCCCTCCAGATATTTCTCTATATCAAAATCAACAGTTTTTTCATCTTTGCGAAGGTAAAGAGGATGGTGAGGATGCCCCTTGGCGGAGCACTGTCCGGCCCGGAGCCAGTGGGCACCATAGCGCTGCCCGATTCTGACCATATCCCGGACGCAGCCGGGAAGGTAGGGCCGCTTCTCTATTATGGTACCCCAGGCTGCCCAGACGGCCGGTGATACTCCCGGTGCCACGCTTTGGAGTATGTACTGAAAGGCAGCCATGTTTTCTTCGTGGAGATGGGGGTTCAGCTCCCTGTCCATGTCGTCGGGCCGGGTAGCCCGCTGAGCGTAGACATTGAACATTATCCAGCTGTCAAAGTCATTGCCTGCCGCAATGCGGGAGACAGATTTGAGGGTGTTGTCCAGATCGTCGGGCCGGGCGGTAGATGGGTTTATACCGATGCAGATCAGGGGGTTTGAGCCCTTGGTGCCCAGAATGTAACGGTACTCGGTGTAAAAGTCCGGTACATAGATCCACTTTTCACTGTCATACTCATCTCCTTGGCCGGAGAGGGCCAAGGCATCTTCAAAGCTGAGTATCTCTATTGTCTGGCTTGCGCCCTGAGGAATATGCATGGCGGCAGCTCCTTTACATTATCATATACACTACCAGAGGGATGGTGAGCATGGAAAACACTGTGGAGAGGAGTATCCCCTCGGAGGTGAATACAGCGTCCCGATCGTACTGGATAGCCAGTACCGAGACGACGACCCCGCTTGGGCTGGCGGCGATAATGGTGGATGTCACTCTCAAAACAATGTCCTGGGTGACGAGACCGGTTAGCAGCCACACCAGCAGCGGGCAGATCAACAGCCTTATAAGGCACATTATGTACAGCTTCCAGTTCCTGAAGGCGTCCAGCAGACCCACAGAGCCCAGAGAAGAGCCGATGACTATCATGGAAAGGGGCATGGTGGCTGCTGCTGTAGAACTTGTAAGCTCACGCAGGACTTCCGGAACAGGGGGATGCAATATAAATATTCCCAGGGCCACAAAGGTGGCCAGCAGCGGGATGGTAAAGATGTCCTTCAACCTGATTGTAACCTTGCTGCCGCTGCCGCGGAGCCGGTACACTCCATAGGTGTAGAGAATAATGTTGAAGGGAATGCAGGACAGTGAACAGAAAAAAACAGCTTCACTGCCAAACAGCTCCTCCACCACCGGCAGAGCGATAAACATATTGTTCACCACGGCTATAAGCAGCTCAAAGAGGGGAGCACGCTCGCCCAGACCCATAACCCGGCAGCTTATGGCGGCCAGTATCCAGCCCACTACTATTGCAATACACAAGGCCAGCATTATTATGGCCAGCTCCATGCCGGCCAGCCTGGTGTCAGTGACCAGAACCGAGTTTATTATGGTAGCGGTCATAAATACGTTTATGACCATCTTGCTGGCATCACGGGTAAACTCACGCCCGGCAAAGTTGGTTTTGGTGCAGAGATAACCTATTACCATCAAGACCACGAATATGGTCATCTTGGGTATAAGGGCTGAAACTTCCATCAACAGGGCTCCTTAAATATTCAGGATAAGCTTTGCAATGTAAATATATATAAGCAGGGAAACGGCATCAGTGACGGTGGATATGAGCGGGTTTGCCATGACTGCCGGGTCAACACCTATTTTCTCGGCTATGAGAGGCAGCATGGCACCCACAACTTTGGCAAACATAACGATGAAAACTATGGATAGGCTGACCGTAGCCGCAACGAGTACAGTGACATTGGCGTTGTGCAGCAGCATACTGTCCACCAGCAGCATCTTCCCGAAATTTACCACTGCCAGGGACAGGCCGCACAGCAGGGCCACCCGCCACTCCTTCCATATGACCCGCAGGGCGTCCTTAGGTTCGCTGTCACCTATGGAGAGGCTGCGTATCACGGCGGTGGAGGCCTGGGCACCGGAATTGCCGCCGGTACCCATCAGCATGGGGATAAAAGCTACAAGACCTGCCTGGACGGCCAGCATCTGCTCAAAGCTGGTGAGTATCATGCTGGTGAAGGTGGCCGAGAGCATGAGGAACATCAGCCAGGGTATGCGGTTTTTCCACATCTCCATTGGCCCGGTGCGGGAGTAGGGTTTATCCGAGGGCAGGATACCGGCCATGATCTCGAAGTCCTCCGTGGCCTCCTGCTCCATAACGTCTATGATATCGTCAACGGTGACTATGCCGACAAGCCTGCCCTCGGTGTCCACCACCGGAAGCGCCATCAGGTCGTAGTCGGAGAACTTTTCCGATACGCTTTCCTGATCCTCCGTGGTGGAGGCGAAGATGACGTTCCTGTCCATCAGATCTTCAATGATGGTGTCGTCGTCGTTTAACAGCAGATCCTTGACGGTGACTATGCCCTCCAGTTTCCTGTCGGCGGAGATGACAAAGCAGACGTATATGGTCTCCTTATCCTCGCCTATGCGCCGGATGCGGGCGATGGACTCCCGCACGTTCATGTATTTTTTCAGATCCACGAACTCCGAGGTCATTATGCTGCCTGCGGAGTTTTCCGGATAGCGGAGGTATTGGTTGATAAGGCTGCGGGTGCCGGGGGTGGCGGCCCGCATTATACGCTTTACCACATTTGCGGGCATTTCCTCCATCATGTCCACCGCATCGTCCACATACAGCTCTTCAATTATTCCTGCCAACTCCGAGTCTGTGATGGAGTTTATAATACGCTCCTGCTCCGGAGCCTCAAAGTTTGCAAAAACGTCTGCCGCCGTCTCCTTGGACAGCAGCCTGAATACCATGGGCATGCGGTTATCTTCGATCTGAGTGAGGAATTCCGCCACGTCGAACTCGTTCATTTCCTCCATGCGTCGCTGGAGCTGCTTCATATCCCGCTTATCCAGCAGCTCAGTGAGTTCATCGCTGCGCTTTTCCTGCATGGCCTCAAAGTCCATGGGTTCGCTGGTTTCCTTTTCGTCCAAAACTATCACCCCTCGGTGTATCTTAAAGGGGATTTATACCCCAAGGTAATCCTGCTGTTCCCGGCTGAGCGTATCAATCTCAACGCCCATGGCCTTCAGCTTACGCCGGGCCACGGCCTCGTCCAGCTCTCTTGGAACGGGAATGACTCCGGGCTGGAGCTGCCCCTTATGCTCCGCCAGGTATTCGGCGCTGAGAGCCTGAACTGCAAAGCTCATGTCCATTATCTCTGCCGGGTGCCCGTCTCCGGCAGCCAGGTTCACAAGCCTGCCCTCGGCAATGACAAAAAGGGTCTTGCCGCCGGGCAGCACATAGCCCTGAATATTATGCCGGGCCTCGTACTTGGAAACGGCCAGCTTCTCCAGCCCTGCCATGTCCACCTCCACATCGAAGTGGCCTGCGTTGGTGAGTATGGCTCCGTCCTTCATGACTTCAAAATGCTCTTTGGTGATGACGCCGCTGCATCCGGTGACTGTGATGAACATGTCACCCAGCTTTGCAGCCTTTGCCATAGGCATGACCTCATAGCCGTCCATCACTGCCTCCAAAGCCCGCACCGGGTCGGTCTCGGTTACGATGACCTTGGCTCCAAGGCCTTTGGCCCGGAGGGAGACGCCCTTCCCGCACCAGCCGTAGCCGGAGACAACCACATATTTTCCGGCGACGATAAGGTTGGTGGTGCGGTTTATGCCGTCCCACACGGATTGGCCGGTGCCGTAGCGGTTGTCAAACATGTGCTTGCAGTCGGCCTCATTGACCATAACCATGGGGAAGCGGAGGCTTCCCTCCTTTGCCATGGCTTTCAGCCGGTGAATGCCGGTGGTGGTCTCCTCGCAGCCCCCCAGCACATTGGGGATGAGATCGGTGTATTTTGTGTGCATCAGGTGAACCAGGTCGCCGCCGTCGTCAATGATGATATTGGGGTCGGCCTCCAATACCTTGCACAGGCAGTCCTCATACTCCTCCATGGAGCAGCCGTAGCGGGCAAAGACTTCCATGCCTCCACTGACCAAGGCCGCCGCCACGTCGTCCTGAGTGGACAGGGGATTGGAGCCGGTGACATACATCTTGGCCCCGCCCATCTCCAGCACCCGGCAGAGGTAGGCGGTCTTGGCCTCCAGGTGTACCGACAGGGCAATCTTCAGTCCCTGAAAGGGCTTGCTTTGGGCAAAGTCGGCGCCTATGCCTTTGAGTACCGGCATGTTCCGCTCCACCCATTTTATCTTCATTTCCCCGGAAGGGGCGAGGTTTATGTCCTTAATACAGCTCACGGCTATTCCTCCTATTTTTCTTATCAAAATATTTTACCACGCAAAGTTTTTTATTACAAGGCAAACATACGCAGCGTGGAATACTCTCTGTGTGTTTTCCGCTTATTTTTCCTGAATATAAATCTCTATTCAACAGCGCCGTCTGACCGACTTCTTGGTATTACATAACTATAATAAATTTATCTTATGTAAACTCGGGAGGCAAGACAATGGAGTTTGGGGGACAGGAAAAGCTGCGGATGCTGAAAGGCGGAACGGCTATCGGACAGTTAGACGGCCGCTTTCTGCTGGCGGGACGTTGCGGGATTTATATGGGCTTGGGCTGCGCCATGGCCTGCGCCAGGGTGCTGGAAAACGGCGCCCCTTTTGGAATGGCCATGGCTGCCTGTTCCGGAGCGGGGGTCAGCGGGGTGTTTGCCCTGGCCGGGGCTGCGCTGGGCTATCTCATAAGCGGGGGAATAGAGTGGGGCATACGCTATATAGCTGCGGCGGTGCTGGTATACACCATCGCCTTTGTGTTTCACGAGCTGAACATATATAAGAATCCCTATTTTATGCCTTCAGCGGCGGCACTGGTCATGGGATTTACCGGATTTTTGGGCAGCTTTTCCACGGCGGCAGGCAGAGTACCTCTGGCGGCAGAGCTTTTTTTGGAGATAGCCCTGGCATTTGGCGGCACATATTTCTTCCGGGAAGCCCTGAGTTCCAGACTCTGTACCACGGAGACGGCGGAGCTGCGCCACAGCGTATCCGTGATGATAATGGTGGCCTGCCTGCTTATGGCAGCCTCCCGGCTGGTGTTGTTCAATACTGTGTCCATTGGCCGGGTGCTGGCACTGCTGGTGGTAATGACCTCGGCCATGAAAGGGGGCATGCTCACCGGGGCAGCCGTGGGCACGGTGCTGGGCCTGGCCATGGATGTGACCCATCAAGGCGCACCCTTTTACACCATGGCCTATTCCTTTTCGGGCCTTCTTTCTGGAGTGTTCGGGAAGCATGGCCGTGTGCTATTTGTTCTCAGCTTCATTCTCTCCGGAGCTCTGGCGGTGATTTGTGCCTGGAACACGGAGGTATATGTCGGAGCACTCTTTGAGACTTTCTGCGCCTCGGTAATATTTATGCTTCTGCCCTCCAATCTGCTCATGCATATAGGGCTCATGCTTCAGAGCATGGAACGGGGCAGCGGTGAGGCCGGGCTGCGCCGTTTTGTGGCGGGGCGTGTAAAGAATCTGAGCGAAGCCTATGCCCAGCTTTTTGATACTGTGCGCCGGAGCATAACCGAGCCATATAACGACGAGAACATAGCCCGCATATACGATCGGGCGGCGGACGAGGTGTGCATTCAGTGCAAGTACAAAAACCGCTGCTGGAATGCGGAATATGTGGATACCCTTTCGGCAATGAACGATGCCACCCAGGCCATGATAGACCATGGCAGCCTGGAGGTAAAGGACCTGCCTGAGTTTTTCCGGGAAAAGTGCGAGAACCTGCCCGCCTTTGTGGCGGCGGTAAATGGAGAGCTGCGGGGTATGTCCTACCGGCGGCAGCTGCGTTCCTATCTGTCGGAAAACCGGAATGTAGCCTGGGGTCAGTATCTGGACATATCGGAGATATTGGGTACCGTGGCCAATGAGCTGGGAAATATGGGCGCCGCGGAGCCCCTCACTGAGAGACGTTTGCTCCGATATCTCAGGAGCCTGGACATGGATGCCGACGCTTCGGTGTACCGGGACGGCAGCGGCAGAATGCGCATTACCATAGAGTGCGGCACTCTTGCGCCGCTGATAAAGGAAGAGGATTATCTGGAAAAACTTTCCCAGGTAGTAGGGGTTAGACTCTGCCAGCCCTACGAGCTGGGGGAGGACAGCTCCAGCCTCACTCTGCTGGAGGCGGAGCCTCTGGCGGTGTCTGTAGGCATAGCGGCCTTGAAAAAGCGTGGGGAAAGGGTCAGCGGGGACAAGGGCACTTATTTCAAGACTGATGCCGGAGTACTCTGCGTCATCCTGGCCGACGGCATGGGCTGCGGGGATGAGGCGGCCAAAGACAGCGGACAGGTAGTGACCATCCTGGAGAAATTTCTGCGTTCCGGGGTTGACCCGGCCATAGCCATGAAAATACTCAATTCCGTTCTGCTTCTCCGGGGCGGAGACAGCTGGGGCTACGCCACGGTGGATCTGATGTGCGTGGATCTTTTTTCCGGCGAGACCTGTTTTTATAAGTACGGGGCCGCGCCTTCCTATGTAAAAAACGGCAGGAACATAAAGCGCATAAAATGCGAGACCCTGGCGGCGGGGCTTACCGGGGGTGACGGTATAGCCCCCGACATCATGCGCATGCGGCTGCGCCCCGGCTCCACCGCTGTAATAGCCACCGACGGAGTCATAGCCGACAGTGAGGACGAGTGGCTGAAAAATCTTTTGCTTCGGGGCTACGACGATATGAAGGAACTGGCCAGAGCTGCTCTCAAGGAATCGGAGAAGCGCTACGGGGCCAACGACGACATGACCGTGGTCACTGTGAGAGTGGAGGAACGTCTATGAGATACAGGTTAAGGGACAGGCTGCTGGATGTACAGTCCGCCCTGTACCTTTGGGGAAGCCGCCTCAGCCGGCGGGGACGGCGGCACCGGGAGCGTCTGCCTGTAGTGCGGGGCAATATGCGCCGCGTAATAGTAGTGCAGCCCCCGGACCCGATTTTTACCCAGGCCATGTTCATCCTCAGGGATGACTATTTCCAGACTCCCGGCGTAAGCAGCCAGGAGCTGCTGAAACAGGCACGGGACGCCGCCAGAGATTATGTAGAGGAAGCCACACCTGCCGCCCCGGTGCGTCCGGTATTCCCCACCGCCATGTCAGTTTTTGCTCTGGGTGCGGCAGCGGCAATATTTGCACTTTGGCTGGGAGGGGTGATATAAGGAAAAGTAAAAAGAAAGGGCATGGGTTGATTCCCATGCCCTTTATAATTTTATAAACTTATTTCAGCAGCTTATATTGGCTGTCGTCCACAGGCTCCAGCCACTGGGTGCTGAGATCTTCCCCGGGCACCTCGATGGCCAGGTGGCTGAACCAGCTGTCCGGTGCGGCCCCGTGCCAGTGCTTTACCCCTGCCGGGATGTTTATGCAGTCGCCGCCTCTCATCTCCACGGCCTCTTTGCCCCATTCCTGGTAATAGCCCCGTCCGCCAACGCAGATGAGTATCTGGCCGCCTCCGCGGCTGGCCTGATGGATATGCCAGTTGTTCCGGCAGCCCGGTTCAAAGCTCACGTTGAAAATGCCTATCTGCCCGGTGGAGACCGGGGAGAGATAGCTCTGACCGATAAAATACTTGGCATAGGCGTCATTTGGCTGGCCTATGGGGAAGAGCATGGAAGCCTCGTGGCGGGCCTTTGCATCTTCTGCCGTCTCCTCCATTGGCCAAACCTCCTTGGCCATGTTGAAAACGGCCCAGCCCTTGGGCCAGCCTGCGTAGAAGGCCACGTGGGTTATAAGGGCGGCTATCTCCGCCCTTGTGACGCCGGCTTTCCGGGCGTTTTCAAGATGGTATTTGAGAGACGAGTCCGTCACTCCGGAGGCCATGAGGGCGGTGACAGTGAGCATGCAGCGGGTCTTGTGGTCAAGATCCCGGTTGTTCCAGTTCTCGCCAAAGAGTATGTCGTCGTTGTAGTGGGCGAAATCCGGGGCAAAGTTTCCCAGGGCAGCCCGACCCGCAGTCTGTGCTATTTTTTCCATTTTAGCTTCCGCCTCCTTTAGAGCACCTTTTCCAGCCAGGTCTTCAGCCGGGCGGCTGTGGGCCTGCCGTTGAGCATGGTGCCTTCCTCTATCCGGGTATCCGGAGATACGGAGACTCTGAGCCCTGCTGCAGCCTTGCCGAAACCGCTGCCGCCGGAGGTGGCAAACAGGATTACCCTCTTGCCGGAAAAGTCATAGCTCTCAAGAAAGCTGTTGATGATGGTGGGAGCCACATACCACCAGATGGGAAAGCCCAAGAAAATGATGTCGTGTCCGGCTATATCCGCGTTCCTGTCTGCCAGGGCGGGGCGGCTGTTTAGGTTTCCCATTTCCCGGCTGCTGCGGGAGTTTTTGTCTGTCCAGTCCAAGTCCGGCCGGGTGTAGGGCACCTCCGGACGTATCTCATACAGATCTGCTCCTGCCGCCTGGGCCAGAGCCTTAGCTGCAGCGGCGGTGGTTCCGCCGGGGCTGAAATATGCTACAAGAATCTTGCTCATTAATAATGCATCTCCCTGTTTTGAATTTTCCATAGAATTGCAATCACGGGACTACCCGGAGAAAGGGCTGCTCCGATCCTTGCAAAAATATTTTAACCCCACAAATATAAAATGTCCAATACCTATATTATATTTAATATAATGCTTGTAAAGCATTTCTGAAAAACTGTATAAACCGGGAAGAGGCTCTTGGGAGTATCTGGTTTTTCTTCCATGCCAGCACCGCACCCGTCTCCACCGGCGGGGACAGGGGGACGAAAATCAGCTGTTCATAGACGTTTCCCAAATCGAAGCACAGTGCGGCTCCCATTCCCTCCCGGACCATGGCAGCTGCGTTGAGAATGAGATTATAGTCGGCGGACACTTGCAGGCGCTCAAAGCCTTCCCCAAACCAACCGGCCAGCTGGTCTTTCACCGTATCCCTGCGGGGGAGCAGCAGGGGAAGATCCAGCAGGTCTTCCGGAGCAAGAGCGTTTTTTTGAGCCGGAACGGAATCCCTGGGCAAAAGGGCTCCCCATTTCTCCTTCCAGGGCATGCGGATAAATTCGTATTTTCCTATGTCCACCGGCTCCATCAGCAGCCCCATGTCCAGACTGCCGCTCTCCATTCGCTCCTTGATGTCGTCGGCATTGGCGCTGTAAATGCTGAAATGGACAAGGGGATTTTCCCTTCTGAAATCCGCCATCTGCTTTGCCAGCAGCGTCATGTTCCTGGTCTCTCCGCAGCCGATGCATATCTCCCCCGACAGGGTGTCGTCCCGGTGGCTGAGTTCACGCATCGTCTTGTCGCTGAGAGACAGAAGCTCCTGGGCCCGGCGCTTGAGCAGCAGCCCCTCCTCAGTCAGGGTGATGCTGTATCTGCCCCGGTGGAATAGTTTGACTCCCAGCTCATCCTCCAGCTGCATTATCTGACGGGACAGGGTGGGCTGGGTCAGGTGCAGCAGCCGGGCTGCACGTGTGATATTTTCCTCTCTGGCTACCGTCAAAAAATATCTCAGTACACGAAGTTCCATTTTGTTTCCTCTCTCCTTTGCTCCACCGGGCCCCGGTTTATTTGAGAATATTTTACCAGATAAGGCCCTGCCTATCAAGGCAAAGGGGGGAGGGAACAGACCGGAGGCGCGGACTTAACCGCTGGTTAAGAAAATCTGCGTGGCTCTTGAAAATGCCTCTCTTGCGCCGAACCGGGCCAGGCGTTACAATTATATCAGACCGGCGCTGGGAAGAATATGGACCGGAGGTAGAAACATGGATTTTACTCAGAATAAGATAGGCGGCAGCATCGCCGCTTTGCGCAAGGCAAAAGGACTGACCCAGGAGCAGCTGGCAGATATGCTGGGTGTGTCTGCCCCGGCAGTTAGCAAGTGGGAGACCGGCAGCTCTTATCCGGACATAACTATGCTCTGTCCACTGGCCAGAGCTTTGAATACAAATGTGGATACTCTTCTGAGTTTTCATGAGAGCCTGTCCGACGAAGAGGTAAAAGAGCAGATAAAAAGCGTCTTTGACCTGCTCATCGGGGAGGGGGCGGCAGAGGCGCGTGTTGCAGCCGCAGAGGCTCAGCTTACTGAGCTGCTGCGCCGCTACCCAAACTGTGACGTCCTGAAACTCAATGCTGCTCTGAGCTATGACAGCTTTGCAGTGTTTTTCCCGGGGGCCGGAGATGAAAAACGCCAGGCTTGGCGAGCGCGTAAAGCCGCTTTGATGGAGGAACTCCGCCGTTCAGGAAGCAGCCCTTACTGGCAGGAGAGCACCATGCAGCTGGCGAGCATTGCCATTCTGAATGGGGAACTGGACAGAGCAGAAGAATTGTTGAAGGAGCTGCCGGAGCACACCGGGGACCCGGTGAGCATATGGGTACAGCTCTACCTGAAGCAGGGGAAAACCGGGGAGGCTCTGAAAATCACCCAGCGCAGTCTGTATAGCTCTCTTGTTCACGTGCTGAGCTATTTGACAACTTTGGTGCTGCCGGAGCTGGAGGGGAGTCTGGAGCGCTGTGAGAAGGCCGCCGCAGCCTACGGCCTTCTGGCCAGGACCTTCGGATTTATGGATGTGAGCCAGGTACTGATGATAGAGCCCTGGCTGCGCCGGGGAGAGAAGGCCAAGGCGGCGGAATGCTTCGAGGCATATGTGGAGAAGATCACCGGCCCGGCAGTCCGGCCCGATGCGGATTTCTTTGCCCCTGGACTGGAAATTAAAACGAATGAAGGAATGAAAGCCACCTCCAGGGAGGCTCTGGGCTTTATAAAGGAAAAGTTTATGGAGGATGAGCAGGTGAGGGAACTCTTGGATCAGCCTGCCTTTATAAGGGCAATGGAGAAACTGAACGCAGAAACTTGAAAATCCTGAGGGGATTACCGGACAAAAAAATAAAACATCCGAAAAACCATGACAGGAAGGGCCCCCGTGATGCTTGTCCACGGGAGCCCTTATCTTTTTATACTGACTGTAAGGAATCAGCCTTTTATTAAACGGCAGAAGAGAATTATAATACGGGATACCCAGCGGGAAAATTGTAGGGAGAGCCTGCGCAACTATATGTTTTTAAATATACTTAAAAGTGTTTGAAAATTACGAATCTGCAGGAATCCAGTCGGTCAGCCAACGGCCATAAGTATACGACCACAGGCGCTTTTCATAAATTCCTAACTCGCTGTTGTACCGGAAAATCCAATCGGTTTGCTCTGCACGTGTCTCTATGGAGCCTCCATCTTGTTCGCTTGCATATGCATCTGTTCCCGTATAACTATCAGCGTATGCAACAGGAAGCACCGAGCAAAATAGTAAAACCGCAAGAAGTATGCTTAAAAATTTTTTCATAGATACCCTCCACTTTCATTTTTTTATTTTCTATTCTTCTAAAATTGTAAGGCTGCTATATAGGCTACTACTTATAATGTCTTCTTTTGTAAGTTTTCCGATTCTTTGCCCCTCGCAAAAAAGGGAATATTCGTTTTCTTCCTTTAGAATAAACGAGCTATCCTTATCAATGACGCACACCCCATCTATACTTGACATCGGAGGCGCATAATAAGGCTGGGCAATGACAAAAAACGATAATGCAAAAACGGATATCAGAGCTATGTAAAGAATGATTTTTGTATATCTGACTTTTGAATTCCCGGTTTCCAGTATCAGTTCAAATCTCTGCTTCATATTTTTGGCGCTGTTGGTGAGTGAACAGGAACACAGACAGCCTTTCCTGCTGCCCGTCACTCTTCTCATGACGGAAAGCAGAGCCTCCGCATATTGAAGCTTGGACTTTTCGCTCTTGCCGGCTGTCATCTTGTAATCGCATTGGATTTCCAACAGCTGGTTAAGCTCCTGCCTGAAAATATGAGAAATGGGGTTCCACCAGAACAGTGCCTCCAGCAGTAAAAACACCAGCTTTTTAAGCGCATCAAAAGAACGGATGTGCTGATATTCATGGTTCAGGATGGCCTTTAGCTCCTGCTCGCCCAGATCCCAGTCCGGGAGGTAAATTGCCGGCCTGATTATTCCTGCTGAATACGGCTCGATTATGCTTGGCGATACCTTTACCGGATACCTCAGGCCCAGTTCTTCCGCGGCACGCTGAACCTGCTCATTGCTGACATATATGAATCCACGCTCAGCTTTCTTTGAAGCGTAGGCAAGGTACAGGTCATATACGAGATAACCCAGTGTTCCGAGAGCCCATAGTATAGCCAGTAATGTTCCTACAGTAATCGATCCTTCAGAGATCGGCTGCGAAATAAAGCCCTGAACTGCGGGAATAATTCTGGTTGACTCAATTACAAATGCACTTGTAAAATCTGCCGGGATAAACAGCCTGAGGATTGCCAACAGGGTGAGCAGGCTAAGAGAGGCGGCGGTGTAATTGATAACGAACTTTGTTCTTCGCATCAGGCAATAGACAGCAATGAGAGCAATGTTGTAGAAAACTATTGCACTAAAAACTGAATATACGCTCACCATGTTTTTTGTTTACTCCAGCTCTTTTTTTCTCTTTTGAAGCATGGCATCCAGTTCGTCCACGATTTCTGGTGTCAGGTCGCTGCTGCTTATGAGAGCGGAAAACAGGACAGGCAGCACGGCTTTGCCGCTGCGGGCGAACACGCTTGTGGCGTAGTATTCCTCGCAGGGAATATTGGCGGCATACAGTCTGCCGTAGGTTTTACCGCACTTTACAAATCCGGCTTCTTTTATTGCTCCCTTTTTCAGAAGACCATTCAGCAAGATATGGATGGAACTGTCTTTCCAGGTCTTGTCCACAGATTTGGTAATAATATCGTTTCTGGACAGAGGCTTTCCCTCACCCCAGAGAACGTTCATGATTTCCAATTCGCTTTTAGTTAATTCCATGATGTTTCCTTCATTAAATCATATTTTAATTAAAGTTTAACTACATATTACAATGTCGGCAAAAAAATTGCAATAGGAAATTAGACCTTTTATAAATAAATCATATTTTTTCTACGTTTTCTTTACACTTGCCGCAGCTTGGGAAAAGCTGTCCGGCCCGGTAGCGGACCCAGTGTGTCTCGGCCCCGGCGGTATCTCTCCGGAAGCTAAGCCTGCCGGGGCGTTGATAGACAAAGACGGCGGGGCATACCTTCGGCTGTGGCAGAATGCCGCAGAAGAGCTACGAGCTGCAAGGTGTCTCCCGACGGCATATCAAGCAGCAGAATGAGCGCACCCTGTTTTTACCATAGGCATAAAAAATCGGAGCAAGCTGTATACAGCTTGCTCCGACGCTGGTGCAGTTGAGCAATCCAAATCCGAACCCGTATTCTTGTTAGACAATGCGGTTTTGAGGTCATCAAAAGTGACAGTGTCCGTCCCGTCCTTGTAGTTGAAGGTTATCACCATCTTGTCATCGTACAGGAAAATAGCGTTGATAAAAGTGTCAATCAGCATCTTACGGTGGGACTTTTGCCGCACATCCAGCTTGCGGAAGCGGTGGAGCCAGAAGGTCATAAACTCGGCGCTCACCTTGGGCTTCGCCAGTTTCTCACAGGCAATCTTGGTTTCCAGTTCCTCTTTCGTGGCTTCCAGTTCTTCCAGGCGGCCTTTCGTGGACTTAGTCAAAATCTCCTGCTGGATGGCGTTCAAGAGGTTTTGAATGGCCGTGTCCGTTTCCCGTAACTGCTGTTCATAGAGCGGCAGATTGACATTCTCTCTGTCCTGCAAGTTCATCAGCATAGACACGATGGCCTCTATCGCTCTATCATCCATCACCATTCTCATGGTTTCGCTGACCACCAAATCCTCGATCCACTCTTTGCGGACAGATTTTTTATGGCACTCGGTGCGCTTTTTTTTCACGGATACGCACTTGTAGTAGCGGTGGGTATTTCCTGTCCGGCTAGTGCCGCTCTCTCCGCAGAGGTAGGCTCCACAGTAGCCGCAGAACAGTTTGGTAGTAAGCAGATAGTCCTCCTCGGCCTTATGACGGGCCGGGGCCTTTTTGTTCTTTGCCAGCTTTTCCTGCACCCGGTTAAAGAGGTCTTGGGGGACAATGGCGGGAATACCGTCCGGCACCACAATGTCCCGGTAGGTATATTCTCCGATATAGCGGCGGTTATTGAGCAAGTGCTGAATACTGTTGTAGCTCATCTCCCGGCCCCGTGTGTTCTTCACACCCTGCTCATTGAGCCAGTCCCGGAGCTGCTTCATGGTGGCCCCCTCGGCGTAGCGCTGGAAAGCCTCCCGGACAAAAGGAGCAGTAAGCGGATCAATTTGGAAATGCTGCTCGCTGTCTACCGTATATCCAACTGGCACTGTTCCCCCGTTATACTTGGATTTCAAGGCGTTCTCCGTCATGCCCCGGACAACTTTTTCAGCTAAGTCTGCTGAGTAGTATTCGGCATAGCCCTCCAGCACACTCTCAAGGATAATACCCTCGGCTCCGTCTGAAATGACCTCGGTAGCCGACACTACCTTTACTCCATTCTTTCTAAGGGCTGCTTTGTAGCGGGCGCTGTCGTAGCGGTTCCGGGCAAACCTGTCCAGCTTCCATACGATGATCATATCAAAGAGGCGCTTGCCGCTGTCCTTAATCATGTTCTGAAATTCCGGGCGGTTGTCGGTCTTAGCGGAAAAGGCACGATCTATGTAGTGACGCAGAATGGTGATACTGTTCTTCTCGGCAAAGGCGGTACACTCTCTAATCTGGCCATCAATGCTTTCCTCCCGCTGATTGTCTGAGGAATAGCGGGCGTAGATCACAGCCTTCATGTTCCCTCCTCCACCATACGGAACAGAGCCTCTTTCAGCTTCCCGTTCATGGGAGACTTAGGGTCAAAGCACATCTCGATGAACTGCCGCAGTTCCTCACGCTCAGGAGCCGCCTGCGGTTTGAACTCATATAATTTACCCTGGGGTTTGTCTGTGCGGCAAAAGATATAATCCAAAGACACGTCAAAGAAATCTGCGTAGCGGCGGAAGATTTCCACCGAGGGCGTGGACTGGCCGTTCTCATACCGGTTGATGCTGGACTGTGTTGAGCCGATGGCCTCAGCCATCTTGACCTGAGTGATACCTATGCCCTCCCGGAGAGCCTTTAAGCGTTTACTCACTTCTTTCACGTTATTCCCTCCTATCTGAGTTTAATTTATTATAACTCGGCTTAAATCTTTTTTCAACCCAAAACGTAGTTCATATATGAATATTTTTCTAAGCAAAATTTTCTCCAAAATTTTTTGAAATCCAGGAACAAAAAGTATATACTTAGGTCGTTATTTATTAGATGGTAATTTCAAAAGAAAGGAGGTTAATAATATGGACACTTCATGTATCCAAGTGCGGTTTCCCCGTGACAGCAACATACGTTATCTCCCTCTTGTCTATCTCATTCCAGCAGACCAAATCAAAAGCTATCCCACTCTGAGCGCAATTCCCCGCTGTCTCTCTGAGATTGCTGCATCCGAGCCCATGATGGACCTTATAGGCAGCGATGCCTTTCTTAAAGAGATCTTGGACGCTGTTGCTGCCTTGGTTTTTCCCCACTTTGGCTTTGGCGGTTGGAAGGAACACTATACCGGCTACTGCCCGGTGTGGCAGCTGTCATATGCCATTCGCCTCTGGGTAAAACTCGTGGAACAGGAATGTGGCTGGGGTTTACAGCTTTTATTCCGCATGAAGCCCGGTACACAGATTGGTTTTCCCAATGAGCAGCAAGTGCAGGAGCTGTTTGCCCGGGTAGTAAAGCGGGGTATAAAAGAGCAGGGTTGGCAGCCACTTCTGGATACAATAAGGGAGCTGCCCTGTGATGAGGATTTCGAAAAATGGGACACCAATGTCAGAAAGGATTTTCTAAGGAAATGGTATCACACCCGTTCAAAGAAAGTGCAGACTATTTCTCTTGAAAGCTTGATGGAGAGCGGCGATGAGGACAGTCCACTATTTCAGCTCCCGGATCCCAGGCAGAACGTGGAGGAATATGTGATAGCTAACGACTTGGCAGAGCGATTCCTGGCTTTACTGTCGGAAAAGGACCGGCAGATAGTTCAGCTCAGGCAGAAAGGCTTTACTTACGGGGAAATTGCACTGCATCTTGGGTACAAAAATCACAGCGGAGTCTTTAAGCGATTAGAGGCCATCAGAAAGAAATACAGGCAGTATACAGGCAAATAAACGCCATGCAGGACAGATGTTCTTGCATGGCGTTTATTTTGCCTAAGTCTACAAAGGAGGATTTTTATAGTTAAGGGATTAAAGCCAATGGAGCGCAAAGCAGACGGCACGCTTTACAGGATGAGCAGCAGGCAGAAGCAAAGCGCCGTGAAGCTGATAAGAAAATTATGCAGCTATTATGACAATGGCAATTGCATGTACCTGGATAAAGGAGAAGAGGTCCCCTGCCCGCAAAGCATTTCCTATTCCGTCTGCTGCAAATTCTTCCGTAACGTAATTCTGGAGGACAAAGAGGGGGAAAAACTTAAAGCGGAAGTTTTCAAAGACAGGGCTCTGAAGCACTGTTGCAGGTGTGGCAGGGCCTTTTATTCTAACTCCAACCGGGCTAAGTATTGTACTGACTGCAAGGCGTTCGTCCACAGGCAGCAGAAGACTGCCTACGCAAGGGCAAAGCGGGCAGGGAGTAGAAAGATAGGCCCAGAAAAGCCCTGAAATTTCAAGGCTTTCCGGTCCCAAATCCGGCAAGGCGGTATTAAGTATCACCGCATCACAAAACAGGGTTTCATTTGTCTACACGAAAAGGAGGTGGCTATATACAGGCAGCTATAAATCGGTAAAGGGAGGAATTATTTGAGCAGGAGAAAGAAACTTATAAATAACACCGATAT
>OLRA01002275.1_pt1 | contig 19789 bp, 10 predicted proteins | sample 1673011 | NCBI WGS metagenome assembly OLRA01 (sample SAMEA3136746, study PRJEB25190) | human gut metagenome | reverse complement strand
GAACCCGCGACCCTCGCCTTGGCAAGGCGATACTCCACCACTGAGCCACTCGTGCGTTCTTCTATTTAGAAGAATTACTCACTGTGCTTTTCGCAAGCACAATGAGTATTCTACATGATGTTGCATTAATTGTCAACACATTTTTTTTAATTTTTTTAATTTTATTTGAAGTACTTCACACCAGACTCGAAAATATGCTGGTTCTGGTTACCATAAATGTTGATCGCAACACCTTCACCAATACGCTCAGAATGTGCCATCTTACCGAGTACACGTCCATCCGGGCTGGTGATTCCTTCGATTGCTGCATAAGAACCATTTGGATTGAAGTCTTCATCCATTGTTGGCTTGCCAGACAGATCAACATATCTGGTAGCAACCTGACCATTTGCAAACAATTCATCGATAACATGCTGCGGTGCCACGAAACGACCCTCGCCATGAGATGCCGGGATCGCATATACTCCACCTAACTCTGCCTCCATAAGCCATGGAGACTGGTTTGTAACAACTTTCGTATATACTGACTTAGAAATATGACGTCCAATGCTGTTCGTCGTCAAAGTTGGTGCATCTGCTGTCTGCGGCTTGATCTCACCATATGGTACAAGACCAAGTTTGATCAGTGCCTGGAATCCATTACAGATACCAAGCGCAAGTCCATCTCGCTTCTGCAGCAGTTCATGTACTGCATCCATGATCTTTGGATTACGGAAGATCGATGCGATAAACTTCGCAGAACCATCCGGCTCATCACCGGCACTAAATCCACCGGAGAACATTAAGATCTGGGATTCCTTAATGGCCTGCTCGAACGCATTTACCGACTCTACGATCTGGCTTTCTGTCATATTCTTAAAGACTACAGTCTTTACCTGTGCTCCAGCCTGCTCGAATGCCTTTGTTGTATCATACTCGCAGTTAGTTCCCGGGAATACCGGAATAAACACCTTCGGCTTAGCGATCTTATTCGCAGCCGTGTATACTTTACCGGCATCAAATACTTTATCTTCCAGTTCTTTTTGTTCCACATCAGAACGTGTTGCAAAAACACTCTCCAAAGTACCTGTCCAAGCCTCTAACGCTTCCTTCATCGCAATCTTCTCGCTGCCGATCACAAAGTTTGGCTGCTCCGTTACAAGCGCGATCTTCGTATATTCTGTCGTAATGTCTCCTAAACGGTCTGCAGGTACTTCTGCAATGATAGAACCATACTCTTTTGCAAAGAGATCATCAATCGTCAAACCGTCATCCATAACAGCACCCAGACCATTACCGAATGCCATCTTGCTGACAGCCTCACATATTCCACCAAATCCGATCGCATAAGCAGATTGGATCAGACCACTGTGGATCATCTCAGTGATCTTGTCATACATTGCCATTACCTGACCGTAATCCGGAAGATCGTATTCATCTTTCTTCATCGTGAACTTCACAAGTACGTTGCCCGCCTGTTTCAGTTCCGGTGAAACAACATTTGGAAGATGATCTACATCAACCGCGAAAGAACATAGCGTAGGTGGTACATCAATATCATTAAAGGTACCGGACATACTGTCCTTACCACCAATGGATGGAAGTCCAAGCTTCATCTGAACATCATAAGCACCTAACAGCGCTGCCATTGGTTCACCCCAACGTTTCGGATCTGTTCCCAGACGACGGAAATACTCCTGGAACGTAAGACGGATCTTGTGGAAATCACCACCCGCAGCCACGATCTTAGCAACAGAAGATACTACTGCATAAACCGAACCGTGATATGGGCTCCACGAAGATAAATATGGATCCATGCCATAACTCATCATCGTCACTGTATCGCACTTACCAGACAATACCGGAAGCTTTGCTACCATTGTCTGTGTCGGTGTCAGCTGATTCTTACCGCCATATGGCATATATACACTTGCTGCTCCAATTGAGCTGTCGAACATCTCAACCAGACCCTTTTGAGAACATACATTTAAATCTTTTAAGGTTTCCAGCCAAGAACGGCGAATGTCTTTCTTTGGCTCTGCCTTTGTAAAATAATTCTCCTCTTTCTTTGGCATCGTAACAACCGCATCTGCTTCCTGATGTGCTCCATTCGTATCTAAGAAAGCACGGGAAATATCTACGATAACTTTGCCTCTCCATGACAATACTAATCTAGGCTCCTTTGTTACCTCAGCAACAACTACAGCCTCTAGGTTTTCCTCTTCTGCAAAGCCAAGCATTTTATCAACGTCTTCCGGTGCTACGACAACTGCCATACGCTCCTGTGACTCTGAAATAGCAAGCTCTGTTCCATCTAAGCCGGCATATTTTTTCGGTACTTTATCCAGATCAACCTGCAGACCATCTGCAAGTTCACCGATTGCAACGGATACACCACCTGCACCAAAGTCATTACATTTCTTAATGATCTTGCTGACTTCCTCACGGCGGAATAATCTCTGAATCTTTCGTTCTGTTGGTGCATTACCTTTCTGCACCTCTGCTCCGCACACATCAATAGATTTCGTTGTATGTGCTTTGGAAGAACCTGTTGCGCCACCGATACCATCACGGCCGGTACGTCCACCAAGTAAAATAATGCGGTCACCCGGATCACTGTTCTCACGGATTACATTACGACGTGGAGCCGCACCCATAACAGCACCGATCTCCATTCGCTTAGCAACATAATTTGGATGATAGATCTCATTTACAAGACCCGTTGCAAGACCGATCTGGTTACCATAAGAGCTATATCCTTTGGCAGCTCCGGTCACGATCTTACGCTGTGGTAATTTACCGGGAAGCGTATCTTTCATAGATACGGTAGGGTCTGCTGCACCCGTCACGCGCATTGCCTGATAAACATAACCACGTCCGGACAGTGGATCGCGGATTGCTCCACCAAGACAAGTTGCAGCACCACCAAACGGCTCGATCTCTGTCGGATGGTTGTGTGTCTCATTCTTAAAGAATACAAGCCACTCTTCCTCTTTTCCGTCGATCTCAACCGGTACAACGATAGAGCAGGCATTGATCTCATCAGACTCTTCCATATCATCTAACTTACCGTCTGCTTTCAGCTTACGCATAGCCATCAAAGCAATGTCCATCAAAGAGACATACTTATCCGGACGATCTGCAAAGATCTCCTTGCGCACTTCCTGATATTCCTCATAACTTTTCTCAATCGGCTCACGATAATAACCATCTTCAAAAGTAACATTTTTCAACTCTGTTAAAAATGTCGTATGACGGCAATGATCCGACCAATAAGTGTCTAGTACACGAATTTCTGTTACCGAAGGATCACGCTTTTCCTCTCCGGCAAAATAATTCTGAATATGTTTGAAATCCTGGAATGTCATTGCCAGATTTAAGGATTCATACAATGTACGAAGATCCTCCTCAGACATACTTTGGAAACCGTCAAAGATTGCAACATCTGCCGGATCTTCAAACTGCTGTACCAAAGTCTCCGGCTTCTCTTCGTTCGTCTCGCGGGAATCCACCGGATTGATACAATATTCTTTTAATTTGGCAACTTCTTCGTCTGTAAATTTTCCCTCAAATACATATGTTGTAGCAGAACGGATCACCGGATCTTCTTTCTCGTTCAAAAGTTTCACACACTGCTCTGCCGAATCTGCTCTCTGATCAAACTGTCCCGGTAAATATTCTACAGAAAACACAAGTGCATCAGTATCAACCGCAAATGTCTCTTCGAAATATTCGTCAACCGGCGGCTCTGAAAATACAGTACCTAATGCCTGACGGTAAGTAGCATCACTCAGATTCTCCACATCATAACGGATCAATACACGTACATCCTGCAATGCCGTAATACCAAGATAGCGGACCACCTCTTCTTTTAACTCTTTGGCACGTACCGCATAAGCTGATTTTTTCTCAACATATACTCTCTTCACATTTCCCATTGTATGCCTCCATTTCTTTTGTAACAGGATGGGTTCCTGCTAATCATATGCCTCACTCTTATTTGGATTCGCTAGAGGAAGAATCCGCCTCTGCCATCTTGCTCAAATCATCTGCAGTTACAATACTTGTCGTAACCGTTCCAATCTTCACATCATTCCAAACACTATCATACTTCTTGATCTGGTGTTTCTTCTCAAGTTTAGCAAGCCATGCATTATAAGCAGTCTGCTTTGCTGATGTGATCGCTTCATCACATGCAGAATCATAGCTTTTGTTTGAATTGTTATTTACCATCTTGATCAACATGGTATATCCGGTAGAACTATCTGTGATCACACCGGAAATCTCACCATTTTTCATCTTTTTGATCTTCTTTAAGTTGGCATCGGACAGATAAGTGCTCCAGCCCTCTTTCTCTGTGAAATTACCACTATTATAAGTAACTCCACTCTCTTTCTCGCTGCCAAGAAGCTTAGTAAAATCTTTTGCGGTCTTTGCCTTTGCAGCAAGTTCATTCAATTTCTTAGTATACTCTTTGATCTGCTTATCTGTTAATTTTGTTTCTGTTCCTGTACTGGAATCCGTAGACTTCTTAGCAAAGGAATAATACTGTACATCATACTGACGCAGATCCTTCTTAGATACATTCTTGATCGCATCTTTCTCGTTTACGGTAGCATCTGTCGTTTTCTTCTGATCTGCCTTATAGCGATCTGCCAAAATACGTTTTTCAAAACGTTTTGACAACTTCTTCTCAGAAATATTAAGCTGTAATTTCTGTACGAAAGAAAGGCCCTTGACTGCTTTCTTAGCCTGTGATCTTGCATCTTTTTCTTCATCCTTTGTCAGCTTATATTTTGCCTTAACAGCCTCATTATACAATACAGCATATTCTGTTTCTGCATTGATGATCTCCTGCTTAAGTCCCTCTGCATTTGTAACATTGCTGTCAACTGTGCTGTCAGTTCCCATATATCCGGCATCCCAGATAGAAGTTCCTAAATAGCTTTCATAAATCTCGTTGGATGGCAGATATTTGCTCTCTCTCTCATAGATTGGGTACATCATATCATCCATCGTGATCTTCTCACCATCGATCTTTAACACTGTGCTTGGCTTAAACTGTTGAATTCCAACGCCAATACATAATATAAGGATAAGAGCGACACAAAATCCCCCTAAAACATAAGTTTTCATGCCGGGACCATCGCTGGCGCCGCCAAGCTTAACCTTTGAATTCGTCTTCGGTGCAGAAGACGTCGATATAGTTTCCTCCTTCTTCCCCTGATTCATAATTTTCTTTGATGCATTCATGGTAAATCCTCCAAATTGTAATTTCTCTTTTTCTGCCTTTTGTCCAAAACGCAGAAACGCTATCTTCTATTTTATCAAAAAACAACTATAAGTCAATTATTATATTGCAGTTCACAACCATTTCACACCTTGTTTTCTTTATGAATACTCATCTTCAAAAAATAAATGAACGAAAGTAAAAAAACAAATTGACAAATAGCGTATAACATGTTAGTATATTAGTCGTGCTTGCGGAAGTGCTGGAATTGGCAGACAGGCTAGATTCAGGTTCTAGTGTTGCTTAGCGACGTGAGGGTTCAAGTCCCTTCTTCCGCATACTAAAAGGTAAGTCATTATTGACTTACCTTTTTTCTTTAATTAATACAAAACTGCTGTTGCGTAGCGCGACTTCACCATGTCAAAAGGGGCATCATGCTGTTTGCATGATGCCCCTTCTATGACACATTCATAAAAAGTTCTTAGTACTTGCGCTTACGAGCTGCCTCAGACTTCTTCTTACGACGAACGCTTGGCTTCTCATAATGCTCTCTTTTACGAATTTCCTGCTGGATTCCTGCTTTCGCACAATTTCTTTTGAAACGACGTAAAGCGTTATCCAATGTCTCATTCTCTTTTACGATTACATTTGACATAGTCTCACACCTAACCTCCCCTCAGTTGTAGATTATGCTTCAATACACAACTGTATAGGGTAATATATTTTACCATGGAAATCGCATTTCCATACGCACGAAATATATTATAGCATAATTTGCCAAATAGTCAACAACTTTTTTCATTGTTTACCATCGTTTATAAGCTTTAGTATCTAGGAATTCTGTAGCTATATACACCTGAAGTCTTTAATGCTACCGTCTTCTTCCCGGATTTAACGTTTGGCACAATACGAATCCAATAGATCTTACCCTTTTTGAGTTTCTTCTTGCCATACTTCTTAATAACTACCTTTCTTTTAGAAGCCTTCACGGTCTTTACTTTCTTAAATCCCTTAGACTGCTTGGTTGAAATAGACACGGTATAGGATTTTGCACCGGTAACCTTAGACCACTTTACAGTAAGTTTCTTTGACTTTCTGTTATAGGATCCTGTAACCTTTGTTGCATATCCAATTGACTTAAATCCGGACCACTCACCGTAAATCTTCTTGGCACCACAGTCAATGTATGGACGTACACGGTACTGAATTGCCTTACCATTAATAAAATTAGCGATACGTAAAGAACTAGATGACTCCGTAACCGTCTTCTTTAATTTGCCATTTACAAAGAACTGCCACTGAAAACCATCAACGTTATAGTTATTGGAAACCGCCATATAGTATACATTAATATTGCTAAGTGCAGATGTAATTCCAAATGTACTTGTACTTACCTTCGGACGCATCGTCTTCATATAGTCATAGCTGTAGGAGCCTCTTGCAATATATCCAGAGCTGGAACGTCTGCATGGATATGCATATGTCCAATAACTTGTACCAGGTGTCAACTTTCTGGAAGTCTTAACTGTCGTTGATGTACTTGCTCCAAGCAGTACATCATTATAATAGATCTGATAATAGTTTGCACCAAACGATCCACTGAACGTACCGGTAAAGGATGTCTGGGTAGCACCTGTCTGTACGAACTTGCTTGCACCTGTCTCCGGAGCTGTAACTACATCAATAGATGCCGATACATTTGCCTTACCAACTGCCACAAGTCCTGCAGAGTAATTATAATCTGTACATGTACCTACGCGGGCATAGTATGTCGTTCCTGAAGTAAGAGAGCTTGCAGATAATGAAGATGGATTCGAAGATACATCCATAACAACCCAATTCCTGTTATCTGTACTAAGCTCTAAATAATAGTAGCCTGCGCGAAGAATTGCATTACACTGCAGCTTGACGCTGTTCTTGCTGTCATCAATCTGCTTTACACCGGTCACTGCAGCCTGCGTCTGCACTTTTGCTGTCGCGCCAATGATCAAACCCAAGGCAGCAACAACTAATAATCTTTTGATTTTTTTCATAATCATCCTCCTTCTTAATGATTAAATAAAATATAAAATAGCGAAGTGGAAATTTTCCACTCCGCTATTAGTATAATAGGAATTTGTGTCTTTATCAAGGCAAATATTCATTTTTGTACTGATTTATACAAAATCCACTGTATAATTTTGGCAATTATCCATAAATACGCTTCCACTACGCAAGCTGACTTTCGACAACAGAAACGACTTTGGCCAATGCATCCGGGATTCCAGCAGGGTTCTTACCGCCCGCCTGAGCCATGTTTGGTCGACCGCCACCGCCGCCACCAACTAAGGATGCAATCTCCTTGATCAGATTACCGGCATGTGCTCCTTTTTGGATAGCTGCATCTGTTGCCATCGCAAGCAGAGTTACTTTACCGCCATTAGCAGATGCAAGCACAACCACGCCGTCTCCAATCTTTTCTTTCATCTGGTCACCCAAATTGCGAAGACCATTCATATCTACGTCCGGAACATCCATCGCAAGTACCTTCATACCTTTAACTTCTTGGATCTTGCTGTCAACATCTCCCACTGCATCATTGGCTAACTTCGCCTTCAGTTTCTCGTTTTCACTCTGCAGAGCTTTCAGTTCTTCTTGCAACGATGTCACTTTCTGCAACAGCTTTGCCGGCTCTGCCTTAGCTGCCTTAGCAACTTCTTTCAGAAGCTCTTCTTGCATTGCGTAATGCTTCATCAAGCCATCACCGGTGAGTGCTTCAATACGGCGCACACCTGCCGCAACACCGCTTTCCGATATGATTTTAAAATATGAGATCACACCGGTATTTGCTACATGCGTACCACCACAAAGCTCCACACTGAAAGCTTCCTCTCCGTCTGACTTCATCTGTACTACACGAACTTTGTCTCCATATTTTTCACCAAACAACGCCATAGCACCTGTCTTCTTAGCATCCTCGACAGACATCTCTTCTGTGACAACCTGCAGATTTTTGGCAATCTGTTCATTAACGATTGCCTCTACTTTTGCAATCTCTTCGTCTGTCATCGCAGAGAAATGTGTAAAGTCAAAGCGAAGACGCTCTGCATCCACATAAGAACCTGCCTGCTCAACATGGCTTCCAAGCACTATACGAAGTGCTTTTTGCAGCAAATGTGTTGCACTGTGATTCTTACCGGTATTCTGTCGATTTGCAGCATCTACAGTCAATGTAACAGTATCGCCAACCTTAAACATACCCTTGGTAACAACGCCAACATGTCCAATACGTCCACCCTGCAGATGGATCGTATCTTTCACTGCAAACTCATTATCGCCTTCTGTAATCGTTCCCTTATCAGCAGTCTGACCACCCATTGTTGCATAAAATGGCGTCTCATCTACAATGATCGTTCCTGTCTGACCATCCGTAAGAGCAGATACTACCTCCTCTTCTGTTGTCAGAACAGAAATCTTGGAATCGTGTGTTAAACGGTCATATCCGACAAATTTACTGGTGATCGTTGGGTCGATATGCTGATAAACTGTCTCTTCTGCGCCCATATAATTGGTTGTCTTGCGAGCTCCTCTTGCCTTTTCTTTCTGTTCCTGCATGGCAGCCGCAAATCCTTTTTCATCGACCGTATATCCCTTTTCCTGCATGATCTCCAAAGTAAGATCCAACGGGAATCCATACGTATCATACAATTTAAATGCATCGGCACCTTTCAGTTCTTTGGCTCCGGACGCTTCTAACTCTTCCTGCATCTGTGTCAGAATGGTAAGTCCCTGATCGATCGTTTTATCAAACTTTCCTTCCTCCTGAGACAATACCTGCAAAATAAACTCTTTTTTATCCTCTAACTCCGGATAACCATCCTTAGACTCTGCAATAACTGTTTGGGCAAGTTCTGCCATAAACTGCTTGTCAATTCCAAGTTTACGTCCATGACGTACTGCACGGCGGATCAAACGACGAAGAACGTAGCCGCGTCCTTCATTACTAGGCATGATACCATCAGAGATCATAAATGTAGAGGAGCGAATATGATCTGTGATCAAACGAATGGAAACGTCTTTTGCTTCATCACTCTGATACGTTGTACCGGCCAACTCACAGATCTTATCACGGATTGCTTTCATCGTATCAATGTCATATACGGAATCGACATCCTGTACAACAACAGCCAAACGCTCAAGTCCCATACCGGTATCAATATTTTTATTCTCTAATTCGGTATAGCCACCTTTACCATCCCCATCAAACTGGGTAAATACATTATTCCAGATCTCCATAAAGCGGTCACACTCGCAGCCGACTTTACAATCCGGCTTTCCACAGCCGTATTTTTCACCGCGATCATAATAGATCTCAGAACATGGACCACAAGGACCTGCACCATGCTCCCAGAAGTTATCACACTCACCGTTCTCATCACGATAAAAACGTGTGATCTTTTCACCCGGAACGCCAATCTCTTTTGTCCAGATATCGTAAGCTTCCTCATCCTCTCCATAGATTGATGGATATAATCTATCCGGATCCATTTTCAACACTTCCGTCAAAAACTCCCAAGACCAGGCAAGCGCTTCGTGCTTGAAATAATCTCCAAAGGAGAAGTTACCGAGCATCTCAAAGAACGTGAGATGTCTCGCTGTCTTTCCGACATTTTCAATATCGCCGGTACGTACACATTTCTGACATGTAGTCACGCGTCTTCTCGGCGGAATCTCCTGTCCGGTGAAATATGGCTTCAGAGGAGCCATACCGGCATTGATCAACAGCAAGCTGTTGTCATTATGTGGCACCAAAGAGAAACTCTTCATTGCCAAATGACCTTTGCTTTCAAAAAAATTCAAATACTTTTTACGAAGTTCGTTTACACCATATTTTTCCATGGTTTTCGCCCCTTTTCTATATTGATTTCATACTTCTTCTAAAACGGCCCGCTTAGCACGAACGTCTTATTTCGCACCTTCTGAAATTGTAGCAATATCGACGATAGATAACTTATCTTCCTCGTTTTCCAAACTGGTAAGCAGTGCATTTGCCGTATCCAAAGATGTTAAACAATTTACACCGGTCTCAATTGCTGTACGGCGGATCAGGAAGCCATCCTTTAACTTATCGCCGTGCGTTGGTGTATCGATAACCAGATCGATCTGATGCTCTAACAGCAGATCCATCAGTGTCGGTGACTCTTCATTGATACGGTTTACAGCCACAACCTGTACGCCATGCTCATTTAATACTCTGGCAGTATTTCTCGTTGCAAAGATCTCATATCCAAGAGCCTTGAAACGACGTGCAATATCGACAGCCTCTAACTTATCCGCATCCTTCACGCTGAGTATCATCTTTTTATGCTTTGGAAGATCAACGCCTGCGCCTAAGAATGCTTTATACAACGCCTCATTAAACGTCTTGGCAATACCCAGACACTCACCGGTAGATTTCATTTCCGGTCCCAAGCTGATCTCTGCGCCGCGAAGCTTTTCGAAGGAGAATACCGGCATCTTAATTGCCAAATATGCTGCCTTTGGTGCAAGCCCCGGCTCATAACCAAGATCTCTGATCTTCGCACCAAGGATCACACGGGAGGCCAGATCAACGATCGGGATACCCGTCACTTTACTGATATATGGAACGGTTCGGCTGGAACGAGGATTTACTTCGATCACATACACCTCATCCTGATATACGATAAACTGAATGTTGATCAATCCAATAACATGCAGTGAACGCGCTAATTTTCTTGTATAGTCAACAAGCACATTCTGAATCTTTTCAGAAATTGTCTGTGCCGGATAAACAGAGATACTATCTCCGGAATGAATACCTGCACGCTCAATGTGCTCCATAATTCCAGGGATCAAAATATCCTCGCCATCACATACCGCATCCACTTCGATCTCCTTGCCCATCAGATATTTATCAATGAGGATCGGATGCTCCTGATGATAACGGTTGATCACTGCCATAAATTCCACAATATCCTTATCATTCACGGCAATCTGCATACCCTGGCCCCCCAATACATAGGAAGGACGGATAAGCACCGGATATCCAAGTTCATTAGCTACCTTAAGCGCTTCTTCTGTTGTAAAGACAGTGTCACCCTTTGCACGAGGAATGCAGCACTCCTCCAAAATATCATCAAAAAGTTCTCTATCCTCCGCAGCATCAACGTTCTTTGCGCTGGTTCCTAATATTTTAACGCCCATTTTCATCAAGGATTCTGTCAGGTTGATCGCTGTCTGTCCACCGAACTGCACAACTGCTCCATCCGGTTTTTCCAAACGAACGATATTCTCAACATCCTCTGGTGTCAACGGCTCAAAATACAATTTATCAGCGATATCAAAGTCTGTACTTACCGTCTCAGGGTTGTTATTTACAATGATCGTCTCATAACCTTCCTGCGACAACGCCCACACACTGTGTACAGAGCAATAGTCAAACTCAATTCCCTGTCCGATTCGGATCGGGCCGGAACCGAGTACCATGATCTTTTTGCGTTCGTGGTTATCTTCCACTTCGTTTTCGCCATCAAAACAGCTATAATAATACGGCGTTTCGGAAGCAAATTCTGCTGCGCAGGTATCTACCATCTTAAACGCTGCGGTGATACCATACTCATAGCGAAGGTTCTTTATCTCCTCTTCTGTTTTTCCTGTCCAACGTGCGATCACGTTATCCGGGAATTCCATACGCTTTGCCTCTTTGAGAAGTTCTTTATCTAACTTGCCTCCACAAGCTTTGATCTTCTTTTCCATTTCCACTAAGATCGCGATCTTATCAATGAACCATTCATCGATCATTGTGACCTCGTGGATACGATCATAACTTGCAATACCACGGCGAAGAATCTCTGCGATCAAGTAAATGCGGCGGTCATCAATTACATGAAGCTGTTCTAATACTTCCTCATCAGACATATTATCATAATCACCGGTTTCTAAGCAGTCCACATGCTGTGCCAGAGAACGAAGTGCTTTCATCAAGCCACCCTCAAAGCTGGTACAGATACTCATAACCTCACCGGTTGCTTTCATCTGTGTTGTCAATGTACGTTTTGCCGTAATAAATTTATCAAAAGGAAGTCTTGGAATCTTGACAACCACATAATCAAGTGCCGGCTCAAAACTAGCATACGTCTTACCTGTTACCGCATTCGGGATCTCATCTAATGTGTATCCCAGCGCGATCTTCGCAGATACTTTGGCGATCGGATATCCGGTTGCCTTTGATGCTAATGCAGAAGAACGGCTTACACGAGGGTTTACCTCGATAACAATATATTCAAAAGAGGTCGGATGTAAGGCGAACTGTACGTTACATCCACCGGTAATACCAAGTTCATCAATAATACGGAGTGCAGAAGTACGAAGCATCTGATACTCTTTATCCGACAACGTCTGTGATGGTGCAACAACGATACTATCACCGGTATGTACACCAACCGGATCTAAGTTCTCCATATTACATACCGTAATACAGGTTCCGTTGCTGTCACGCATAACTTCATACTCTATCTCTTTCCAACCGGCGATGCAGCGCTCAACAAGCACCTGTCCTACACGAGAAAGACGAAGTCCATTTGATAAGATCTCCTCCAATTCTTCACGGTTATGTGCAATACCACCGCCGGAACCACCCAAGGTGTACGCCGGACGAAGAACCACCGGATAACCGATCTTTTCAGCAAACGCAACACCGTCTTCAATATTTTCCACCAATTCAGATGGTGCACAAGGCTCACCGATACGCTCCATCATATCCTTAAATTCCTGGCGTCCCTCTGCATTACGGATCGTCTCCGCTGTTGTTCCGAGAAGTTTCACGCCATGAGACTCTAAAAATCCGGACTCTGCTAATTCCATTCCTAAGTTCAGTCCGGCCTGCCCACCCATATTCGGCAAAAGACTGTCCGGCTTCTCAACCTCAATAATGTGTTCGAGCACTTCAACCGTAAGAGGCTCGATATATACTTTATCTGCAATATCTTTATCCGTCATGATCGTCGCCGGATTGGAGTTTACTAAAATAACCTCCATGCCCTCTTCTTTCAAAGAGCGGCACGCCTGCGTTCCTGCATAATCAAACTCAGCAGCCTGTCCGATAATGATCGGACCGGAACCTATTACTAATACTCGCTTAATTCCTTCTAACTTTGGCATACGAAAACCTCATTTCTTTTTGTATTTTATTGACTGTGTCTATTATTTACTCATCATTTTCATAAACTCATCAAAGAGCAGTTCGGAATCCTTTGGGCCCGCATTCGCCTCCGGATGAAACTGTACCGTTTTGATCGGTTCATTTAAGTATAAAAGACCCTCTACGGTTTTATCATTGACATTGATAAACCACGGCTCTGCCACCGATTTGTCAATGGAGTCTGCATCAACCACATATCCATGGTTCTGTGATGAAATATATACCTTTCCTGTTTCCAGATTCTTTACCGGATGATTCGCACCGCGGTGTCCATATTTCATTTTATAGGTTTTAGCATCATGTGCAAGTGCCATCAACTGATGTCCCAAACAAATCGCAAAGATCGGAATACCGGATCCTGCCAAAACACGGATCTGCTCGATCACTGCCGTACACTCGGAAGGATCTCCCGGTCCATTAGTGATCATAATGCCGTCCGGCTGCTCTGCGATAACATCCTGTGCCGCAAAATTCTGTGGATAAACAGTAACTTCGCATCCACGATTTAACAGACAGCGTATAATATTCTTCTTCGTTCCAACATCGATCACAACCACTTTTCGCTCTACCGGCACTTCCTCAGAGCCGATATCTCCCGGTTTGTATGTTTCTTTCTCTTTGCAGGATACTTTTTCTACTACACCAACCACTTTATAATCTTTGAGCTTTGGTAAAATTTCCTCAAGATCATAATTCTCATTTGTGGTGATCATTCCATTCATCGTTCCCTTTTCACGCAAGATCTTCGTTAAAGCACGGGTATCAATTCCGTAAATTCCCGGAATATCATTTTCTTCCAAGAAATGCTGTATCGAATCTTCCGAACGGAAATTGCTTGGCATGCGGGATAACTCTCTTACGATAAAACCATCCGGCCAGCCTTTTTTCGACTCCATATCTGCATAACATACGCCATAATTACCAATCAAAGGATAAGTCATCGTTACTGCCTGCCCTGCATAACTAGGATCAGTCAGTACCTCCAAATAACCAGTCATCGATGTATTAAATACAATTTCACTGATCACTTCTTTCTGTGCTCCCATACTTTTACCTTCAAAGACAGTTCCGTCTTCTAAGATCAAAAACGCTTTTGTCATCATAGATCCCATTCCTTTCCGTTCAGTTCTAGTATCATTTCAGCAGTCTCAACCATGTTGGTACCACTGTCCATACTTATTTTTTGTATATAGTGATGTGCTTCCTCTTCTGTTATGTGGTTTCGATCCATTAACAGCTCTTTTGCCGTAACGATCTTTTTCTGATCCTGCTCAGAGCGTGCCTTTGGCTTTTTCTTTTGCTTCTTACGCCATCGATAATACTGTGATAGCATTATTTCCAAGGTGCTCATCAGATCCTGTACCTTAAAGGGCATCGGTAGTGCCATCAGACCGCGCACATCGCAGTCTGCCAGTTTTACCGGTGATGCCAGCAATAGCATCTGAAACCCCTTAGGGAGATATTCGTAAATCTCTGAATAGTGCATATCCGAGAAGCGATAACCACAAATAACAATTCCGCCATCAAGCGAATTTGCAGCACTTACAATCTGTGCACCACTGTCACACACAAGGGTGACATCATGACCATTTTTATTCAAAATCCGCCGAAGATTTTTAGCATCTTCAATCTTTGGAAAAGCGATAATAATATCTGCCATGCTGTCAGCAAACCTCCTATCGCGCTTTAAGAATGTTTATATCGTTCCCAGATATTTCTCTCTTTCCCAAAGTGTTACCTGCTTGCAGTACTCATTCCACTCTGCCTCTTTGGTGTGGATCATGTGATTCTTAATGTGGCTTTCTAACACACTACTTAACAGCTCATCCTGTTCAAACTGTTTAACAGCTTCATGCAGGGTTCGCGGAAGATTGCCCTGTGGATTGTTCTCTCCTTCACTTTCTTCCATTGACCGCGGTGGAACCAAGCCCTCTCGGATCCCTTGCAATCCTGCTGCCAGGCAGGCTGCAATCACGAGATATGGATTAGAAGCCCCATCCGGACTGCGCAACACGATACGCGCCCCGTCTCCACCAATCGACGTTAAACGAATCAGTGGACTATCATTGGTAAACGACCAGCCAACCGCAACCGGTGCTAAATATCCCGGTATCAAGCGCTTATAGGAGTTCACGATTGGATTTGTGATCAAACTCATCCCCTTCATATGACGAAGCATTCCCGCCATAAACTGATACCCATCCGCGCTAATGCCATGTTCATCACTGTCGCTGCAAAAGATGTTCTTGCCATTTTTGCTCAATGAAAACGTAAAATGTGCACCAGAACCTTTGACATGCTTACGAGGCTTCGGCATGAACGTTGCATGTACACCGTGTCGTTTTGCGACAGTTCGTACTACCAGACGAGTCGTCATGATATTATCCGCTACTGTCAGTGCATTATCGTGTGCCATCTCCAAAGCATGTTGCGCCGCCTCATCCGAATGATAGGAGCTTTCCACTTCAATGCCCATGTCTGCCAAATACAATACCATGTCACGTCTTGTATTCTCACCGCCATCAGAAGGCCCAATATCAAAATAGCCGCCCCGTTCGGATGACTGATTGGTCGGCTCTCCATTTTCATCCAGATCGAACAGGAAGAATTCATGCTTGATACCTACATCAAGCGTATATCCCATCTGCTCTGCCTCTGCGATGACCTTTTTTAGAATATAACGGCTGCTTCCCTTAAACGGAGTACCATCCGGCTTAACAATGTCACAAATAAAACGTGCCACTTTGCCGTTCTGTGGTCTCCACGGAAAAGTTACAAACGTATCCAAATCCGGAACCAAAAACAGTTCTTCATAGCCAACACCACGGAATCCGTCTACCGCTGCACAGTTAAATCGACACCGACCGCCTAGGATCTTGTCGATCTGATCAACTGTTGTTGCCATATTTTTCAGATTACCGGCAATATCGGTAAACTGAAGTCGTATAAACTTAACATCTTCTTCTTCAATCAAATCCAGTATATCCTGTCTGGTATACTTTGCCATCATGTCCTCCATTCTGCGCCTGTGTAAGGGGCTCATCATGCTAACTATGTCTTTTCCATACGGTTTTTCTCTGTTATAGAACTGATATAAAACCGTATATTTTTTGACCCTATTATACCAATTTACACATTCATCCTATTATACCTATAAATGAGAAGAGCGTCAACACTTTTTGAAAGTGCGACGCCCTTCTTGTTGGATTTTGTTATAAAAGATCAAGGGACTAAAGTCCACATAATCTTATTAAAGCAAGGAAATGCTTTGCAGACTTCTTTCGAACTATTCCAGATTGGTATAGCCCATGAGCGCCTTATCTACCTCTTTGGCGACATGACGTCCCTCGTTAATACCCCATACGACTAATGACTGTCCACGGTGCATATCACCGGCCGTATATACTTTATCTACATTTGTCTTGTAGCTGCCCGGTTCCGTCTCTACATTAGTGCGGGCATTTAGTTTTACGCCAAACGCTTTTGCGATATAATCCTGTGTTCCCAAGAAACCGGCTGCGATCAACACGTAGTCTGCCGGGATCTCAAACTCACTGCCGGCGATCTCTGTCATATTCATTCGTCCGGTCTTAGGATCCTTTTTCGGCTCCAGTTTGACAAGCTTAACTTTCTTAAGCTTGCCGTTTTTATCGGCTATAAATTCCTTGACAGTTGCCTGATAAATACGTGGATCCTGTCCATATACAGCGATTGCCTCTTCCTGACCATAATCTGTCTTGCAGACTCTTGGCCACTCCGGCCATGGGTTATTCTGTGCTCTCTGATCCGGAAGTTTTGGCATCATCTCAATCTGTACGACACTCTTTGCACCCTGACGTACCGCCGTACCAACACAATCATTACCGGTATCTCCACCACCGATCACTACGACATTTTTTCCTTTGGTGTTGACCCAGTTTTTCTTTTCACCGGTTAATACGTTTTTGGTAGAACGCGTCAAAAAGTCAACTGCAAAATAAATGCCATCTGCCTCACGCCCCGGAGCCTTAATATCTCTCGGATTGGATGCACCGCAGCATAAGATCACACTGTCATACTGCTGCAACAGATCGGACGCTTTAATATCTTTGCCGACATTCGCATTGACAACAAATCTGATACCTTCCTTCTCCATGACTTTCTGCTTACGGTCGATCACCCATTTTTCCAATTTCATATTTGGAATGCCGTACATCAGTAAGCCTCCGATATGATCGTTTCTCTCATAAACCGTAACACTGTGACCACGTTTGTTTAACTGATCTGCTGCCGCAAGTCCGGAAGGACCTGATCCAACGATCGCAATCTTCTTTCCGGTACGTACCTTTGGTGGATTTGCTTCCATCAAGCCATGTCGATATCCATACTCCACAATATAATTTTCGTTCGCCTTGCAAGTGACCGGTGTATCATGCAAACCGCAGGTACAAGCTGCTTCACATAAAGCAGGACACACTCTTGATGTAAATTCCGGAAAGTTATTCGTCTGACGCAGCATTTGCAGAGCTTTCTCATAGTTGCCACGGTAGATCAGATCATTCCACTCCGGAACCAGATTATTCAGAGGGCATCCGGAGGCCATTCCACCGATCATCATGCCCGACTGGCAAAACGGCACTCCACAGTTCATACAACGTGCTGCCTGCTCTTTACGGTCTTTTTCACGCATTGGTGCATGAAATTCATTAAAGTTTTTGATGCGCTCTAGCGGTTCTATTGCCGCATTGTCTTTTCGTTCATATTCCATAAATCCCGTAGGTTTTCCCATCGCTTTTTCCTCCATCTTTTAACTTATGCCTGTTTACCGGTTCTTGTGTGCGTAGAATGCTTCGATCTGTGCCTGCTCATAGCTTAAACCTCTCTCTTCCATCTGAGCGATCAATTGCAACATTCTACTATAGTCATAAGAGATAATCTTCTTAAATTTCGGAAGATACTCGCTAAAGTGATCTAACACCATCTGTCCCTTTTCGGAACCTGTTGCAGCAACATGTTCTTCGATCATTGCTTTCAGATCTAAGACATCATATTTATCCGTTACCGGTTCGCTGGATACCAGTTCCTTGTTTAACTTCAGATAAAGGTCACTGTTTTCATCCAAAACATAAGCAACACCGCCGCTCATTCCGGCTGCAAAGTTCTTGCCCGTCGGTCCCAGTACGACGACACGTCCACCGGTCATGTACTCACATCCGTGATCACCGACACCCTCTACAACAGCCGTTGCACCAGAATTTCTGACACAAAAACGTTCTCCGGCGATACCATTAATAAATGCTTTACCGCTGGTTGCTCCATACAGTGCAACGTTACCGATAATAATGTTAACCTCTGCCTTAAAATTAGATCCTTTCTCAGGATAGACAACGATTGTTCCACCGGATAATCCTTTTCCCATATAATCGTTGGAATCACCAATCAACTCCAATTTAAGTCCTTTTGGAATAAATGCTCCAAAACTCTGTCCACCGCTGCCATGGCATTCTACAGTGATCGTATCTGCTTCCAATCCTTCATGGAACCTCTTGGTGATCTCAGAGCCGAGAATCGTTCCCAGGGAACGGTTTAAGTTCGTAACATTCACGGAAATCTTAGCTTTTTCACCAGTCTCCAATGCTGTTTTCAACTTAGGAAGGAACACTTTTTCGTCCATTGTCTTCTCAAGTTCGAAATCAAATTTATTTTTTGGATTAAATTTATTTTCTTTGCGCTCACCAGCAAAACTTGCATCCAGTATTGCGCTAAGATCAATGTGTTTTGCCTTCTCTTCTTCACCATCCTTGATCTTCAGCAGATCAGTACGTCCGATCAGATCATTGACCTTGCGAATTCCAAGTGCTGCCATATATTCGCGAAGTTCCTGCGCAATAAAACGCATAAAGTTCTCAACGTATTCCGGTTTGCCCATAAAACGCTTACGAAGTTCCGGATTCTGTGTTGCAACACCTACAGGACAAGTATCAAGATTGCAGACACGCATCATGACACAACCCATAGTAACTAACGGAGCTGTTGCAAAACCATATTCCTCTGCACCGAGCAATGCTGCCACGAGAACATCACGACCGGTCATTAATTTACCATCTGTCTCGATCATAACACGGGATCGAAGGCCATTCATGATCAATGTCTGGTGAGTCTCTGCAAGTCCCAGTTCCCAAGGAAGTCCGGCATTGTAGATCGAACTTCTCGGTGCTGCTCCGGTACCTCCATCATATCCGGAGATCAAGATAACTGCAGCTCCGGCTTTGGCAACACCGGCTGCGACAGTTCCGACACCTGCTTCAGAAACCAGTTTAACAGAAATTCTGGCATCTTTATTACTATTTTTCAGATCGTAGATCAACTGTGCCAGATCTTCGATCGAATAAATATCATGA
>OLRA01002262.1_pt1 | contig 19855 bp, 14 predicted proteins | sample 1673011 | NCBI WGS metagenome assembly OLRA01 (sample SAMEA3136746, study PRJEB25190) | human gut metagenome | reverse complement strand
CAGCATTGACGATTGCGTCAACGCTCATTTTTGTAATATCGTTTCTGATAATCTGTAAGGGCATTGCTTATTTCTCCCCCCTTCTGCCACCTCGTTAGATATGCTTCTTTTTCAGTTCACGAATCAACATCTCAACCTGTACTCATGTAAGGAATGGTGTTTTGATTGTCGATGCCCAATAAAAATTCCGCTTCAAAATTGTTTTAATCTCATTCGGAGAAAGAGCAGGCAATGCTTTAACATCTCCATTGAAATTTTCCGGCACAATCATTCTGACACTATGATATTTTTCATCACCCACTTCCGTTGGTGCGTCTGTAACTATCTGTCCAACTGCAATAATTCCTCTTCCTTTGGAATAAAAAAGAGCATAGTCATCTTTGCGAAAGCTGTTGATATACCGTTTGGCATCTCCATATGCCGCTATTTTGTTTCCGAGAATCATCTCGGATTCATTTGTATCTGAATACGAGATATTCGTATCAAACATGATTCCTTTACACGCAGAAAACTTCAAACGATTATTTTCTATTTCTGTCAGAAACTTCACCCAGTATAAAACATTCTCCGGAATGATATGAGACTTATCCGGATTGATCGCAAATTCATAGATAACCGTTGGATCTGCTACTTTCACATTTGAATATTTCTGTGCATTCTGAACGTTTCCTTCTGTTGTAAGCAAATACACTTCACCATTCAGGCTGGAATAGTCATCTGTATTGAGATCAACATCACCCTTCTTTACCTGAATGTAAATATGCTTTCGGTTCAGGTCATTTGGATCAACCAAAACGCACTCATACTTTGGCGTAGCAATTTTATTTGTCGATGGAATGCAAACGTAGCCTTTCGTATCATACAGCCACAGCGCAAGTAAATCCTCAACATCTTCCGGCAGAAGCAGGCTGTAAAAATGCTTCTCACATAACGAGAGGGCTGGATCGGGATAATTGAATAGATCCAGCGCTGAATCGTGGACACGGTTATACAACATTTGACTGTATTCTTCCACTCCATTTTTCTTAATTCTCTGGATGGTTGAACCCATAATAAATGATGTTGCCACAGCACCAGGAACGGATTCTTCATCTGCCTTATCTGTAGCTGGATACCAGTCTATATTGGTCAACTGATTCGCTGCATCCATCTGTACTGCATCTTCGCAAAACACCCAGGTACTGTTCGCCTTAACTCTCGCAATATAGTATTTTCCTTCATTTCTTGAGCGCATCCATAGGAGGTCTCCTTCTTTCACATCCTCTACCATGCGGCATACACTGTCGAATGATTTATACTGAGTTCTTGCCAGATTACAGTAATCCAAAAATGTATGTACCCCAGAACGTTCTGCCTGGGTTAATTCACGAAGACTCCATCCCATTGCTGCGACATGATTTTTCAAGCAATAGTCGGCAACATTTGTGCCTCCTGTATTCACCTGTAATCTCCATACTGCCATCTTGTCTTCCTCTTTCTTTTTGTATTTAGAACATTCTCATCATTCGCTTCGATATTATTATATATCTTCCAAACATAGAATGACAGATGCAATGTACATTATTTTGCACACAGGGTGCCTGTATTTTGATACGCGCAAAAAAAGAAGCAGCGCAGAAAGATTCTTCTGTCCTGCACTGCATTCCATCATCTACTATTCTCTCTATTTTCTTCTCCCTGCCCATGCAGCTGCTCTTTTTTCTTCTCGTCCTCTTTCAGGATTTCCTGCACGATTTTCTGTGCCACAAGCCAATCCTGCATTTCCGATTTGGTCTTGCGGTACTCTGCATAGGAGCTTTTCTTTCGTTCCAGAAGCATTGCATACTCTGCGTTCAGCTCGCTGATGCGCGGGAGCTTTTTGTCAGAACCGTTCTCTTTCTTATAGGCATCAAACGCCTTTTTCGCTGCGCTGCGTAAGGCCAGCGAATCCCGATGAGCTTCATAGAACTCCCGATTGTAGCCGGATGCCTTATATGCAGCAAAGACATCTTTTGTCTTGGCATAATTGATTAGATGCTTCCGCAGCACCGACACTTCTGACATCCGTGCCTCATCCGCCTTTACAGATTCCAGCAGCGCATCGCATTTTTCAGAAATTCCATCTGCCTTTTCTTTCAGCTCTGCATAGCTCTTGATTCCATGCTCTTCCATGAACATCATAGCTTTTGCCATCTGCTTCAGATTAAAGACTTTCGCCCAGCGCGCATATCCCGCGCCTTTGCCCGCCTGCATTTTGGCACGGACATCAATAAGGAACGACAGCTCTGCCTTCTGATGCACCTGAGCAGACCGTGCGCTTGTGCGGGTTTTCTCTGCAAATTTGCTTTTGTGAACCGCATTCCCGGCAATCACTCCGCAGAGTTCTTCAACCGAATATCCTTTACCAAGAGAGCGGAAACGAGCAAATCTGGCGTGGCCTTTTCCCCGCAGGGCAGGCTGTTTTCCATCTTTATACTCGTACCCTGCTTCCTGCAAAATTTCAATCAGTTCCCGGAAGTCTTTTGGTTTTCTTGCCAATGCTGCATCAATGGCCTCGCAGATTTCATCCCGCTGCGATTTTTTCTCCGGGTATTCCGTTCTCTTCTGCCGCTCCCCGTAGGGCTTCCGGATTATGACCGACAACCGGTGTTCCAGGCAGACGATATCACTGAGCCTTGCCAGTGCAAGACCGGATAAGCGAAAATCTCGGAATTTTCTGGTGAAGTCTAATGTAGTCGAATTAAAAATAATGTGGTTATGAATGTGTGCACGATCAATATGGGTAGCCACGATAAAGGCGTGTTTTCCCTTGGTAAATCGCATGGCCGTCTCATACCCAACCTTGTTCGCCTCCTCCGGCGTGATTTCTCCGGGCTTAAAGGATTGCCGAATCTGATATGCAATCACATCATGCGCCTGGGTTCTACCGGTGATATGCTCATACTGCCGTTTGGAAAGCAGAAATTCTTCATCACAGGTCTTTGCATCACAGGCATACGCGCTGATATATTTTCCATCTTCCGTCTTTGCTGCATTCTCAGAATAATCAGTACGGTCAGCCAGACACTGCGCTACCGTCTTTCCTTTATTGATATGCAGCGCAATTAGTCTTGTAGCCGCCATTTTTTCATATTCCTCCATCTAAAAAGAGCTACCCGAAGGCAGCTCTTACCAATCCACTATTCTCATTTTAGCATCCGTTCTCGGTCATAAGCTCCCTGCAAATAAACTGCCTGCTTGATGATTTCTTCCATATCGAAATAGACGCACATAATGCTTTCGTACAGCTTCCACACATTAGATTCGCTGCCTCCCACCATTTCCATCAGCTGGTCTTCCATCTTCGATTGCTCAGACTGTTTTTCCTGATAAGCAGTCTCATCCACAAAATGATTCTCTCCATCTGTTTCCTCGTACCGTAAATCATAATAATCTTTCATAAACTGAATATCCATCGAATCCCTCCTGAACTCAAATTGTCAAAACATCCTCTACACACTCGCACAGCCGTTCCATCAGTTCCATGATGCCGCCCGCACCAACCGCAGCTGCGAACAGTCCCATCTCAATCAGGGTCAGCAGGAACACATCCGTCCAGCTCGCCCGAACCACCGAATAGATGCCGCAGCCAAGAACGAACAACATAACCGGCGAAAGCACCCACAGGGATAGCTGCATCAGCAGATTCCCGATAAAGCACAGAAATCGCAGCAGAAACGCAACCGGCAGCAACAGGATTTTCAGCACCAGCTTCAACAAAAAACATACGATCTTCATGGATTTCACCCCTTCGTTTTTCTTTTCATCTTCATTTTATCGTACCCGCTTGTCAAACACCACGATGTCAATAGGGAGACCCCCAAAAATATGTAACGGCACAGACAGTTTCATCTGTGCCGTGTGCTGTAGAAATCCCGCACATTTGCGCCCGTCAGCGAATACCAGAAAGCCTCTTCAGGATCAGCTTCTGCATCTCCCAGAGTTCATCCAGTCGCTTCTGCAAATCCCGGATATCCTCCGCATAGATGCTTCCGGATTCATTGGCTCGTTTTGCGTACTGGTTCAGGTTGTTGCTGCATCGGCGAAGAAGGATGGATACCTGCGCCACATCCGACAAATCAAGATTTACGCAGTACCCGTCCATCGCCATCTTTCTCATATAGGCACCGGTATTGCGGATGCCTAATTCTTTCTGCTTTTCACGAATCCTCGCCAGCTCTTCCGGATTTACCCGGACGTTGATCCAGTGTTCCCGAACACTCATAGTGCCACCTCCTCATCATCTCGATGTGCCATCGGCGGAATGCGACCGGCACGGTCACGCAGCTCTGCCAGGACAGACGGTTTTTCCGTTGTTTTCTCACGGTCAGGATCATCATTTCCACGGTCATCCATATTCAGCAGTGCGTCCAGTTCTGCCAGTCTTGCACTCTTTTCTGCCAGTTCTGCCTCCTGGGGAAATGGCTTTCCAAGCTCGGCCTGCGCCGCTTCCTGCTGGCTCCTAAGATTGTCCAGCTGCTGTTCCGCCTTCTCCAGCCTTGCAGGAATCCCGGCAAGAGCATTGTCCAGACGCTGGATATTGCCCGCAGCACTGGTGCCGATGGGCACCCGGTGGGTCATCTCGCCTTTCAGCAGCACCTGATACTCTTTCTGGAAGCTGTCAAACGTCAGCTCCATCTTGAAACCACGGTAGCTGCCAAGCGGCACCGGCTCCAGACTCTGATTGGCTTTACAGACCGCAAGAATTGCTTCACCGGCCTCGGCTTTTTCAGTAAATTGTGTGCCATTCACCTCCATACCGCAGAACCCCTCTTCCGGCAGCGGATGTGCCGCCACCGTCCGAATATCCGACTGAAAGCCCTTGATGAACCCTTGCGTTTTCTCAATCTCCGCAGGGAAATATTTCATCAATTTATCTTCCAATCGGTACTGCTGGCTCTGATGATCCGCCTTCAATACTTTCAGCCTTGCAACATCTACATCCAAGTCCATTTTCTCCTTGATTTGCGGGTCTCCGGCACAAAGTGCCTTGATCTCTGCATAGGAAAGAGCCTGCTCATCTACATCATCACAGGAACGTACCGGAGATTTGCTGGTCATGATCTGGCTGATAAATTTCTGCTTATTCTCCAGTGTCTGATAGAGGTAGGCATCAAAAGTTCCTTCCGTCACATACTGATAAACCTGCACTTCTTTGTTTCGGTTTCCCTGACGGATGATACGACCATTTCGCTGGGTCATGTCCGCAGGCCGCCAGCCCACATCCAGATGATGCACGGCCACCAGCCTGTCCTGCACGTTCGTGCCTGCACCCATCTTCTGTGTCGAACCTAACAATACCCGTACCTGTCCGGTACGCACTTTGGCAAACAAATCTTTCTTTTTTGCCTCAGTATCGGCATCATGAATAAATGCGATTTCTTCTTCCGGCACACCGGACTGAATTAGTTTGGCGCGGATATCCTCATAGACATTGAAGGTTCCATCGTTCTTCGGCGTGCTGAGGTCGCAGAACAGCAACTGGGTCAGCTTATCCGACTGTCCTTCCTCATAAATCCGAAGCACATTCCGCACACAGGCGTTGAGCTTGCTATTTGGGTCATCCGGCAGGAGCGGATTCATCAATCGCTGATCCAGTCCCAGCTTTCTGCCATCCGATGTGATTTTCAGCATGTTATCGACCGACGGGTCTACCACACCGGAATGCACAGCCGCCGCCCGTTCCGAAAGCTCCGCCACCATCGCCTGCTGATGCTCCGAAGGCTGCACCACCACGGTTTCAAATTTTGCCTCCGGCACCGGCAGATGCAGCTGATCGGAAGTCTTGATATCTGCCACTTCCTTGAACATATTCATCAGCTCCGGCAGGTTGAAGAATTTTGCAAATCTTGTTCTTGCCCGGTATCCGGTTCCTTCCGGTGCCAGCTCAATGGCTGTGGTGGTCTCACCAAAGGTAGAAGCCCAGCTGTCGAAATGGGTCAGCCCTTTCTGCTGCAACGTACCGTACTGGAGATACCGCATCATGGTGTAAAGCTCCGTCATGCTGTTGCTAACCGGGGTGCCGGTCGCAAAAATGATGCCGCGCCCGCCTGTCAACTCGTCCATATATTGGCACTTCATAAACATATCCGAAGATTTCTGCGCTTCCGATGTGGACAAGCCTGCAACATTGCGCATTTTTGTGTAGAGGAACAGATTCTTAAAGGCATGTGCTTCGTCTACAAACAGTCGGTCTACGCCCAGCTGCTCAAAGGTAATCACATCGTCTTTTCGGTCGGTTGCCCGGAGTTTCTCCAATCTCGCCTCCAATCCTTTCCGGGTCTTTTCCATCTGTTTGATGGAGAAACGTTCACCATTCTGGGATTTCATCTCAGCAATGGCGTTTTCGATTTCATCAATCTGGGCAGTCAAAATCCGCTCCTGCCGTTCTGCGGACACCGGAATTTTCTCAAACTGGGAATGCCCGATGATGACTGCATCGTAATCACCAGTAGCAATTCGTGCGCAGAACTTCTTTCTGCGGGCCGTTTCAAAGTCCTTTTTGCTTGCCACCAGCAGTTTTGCACTCGGATACAGGCGCAGAAACTCGTTTGCCCACTGAAGGGTCAAATGATTCGGAACGACAAACATGGATTTCTGGCACAGTCCCAGCCGTTTTGCCTCCATAGCAGAAGCGGCCATCTCGAAAGTCTTACCGGCACCCACTTCGTGGGCCAGCAGTGTATTGCCACCGTACAGCACATGAGCAATGGCATTCTGCTGGTGTTCCCGCAGCCGGATTTCCGGATTCATGCCGCCAAAGCGGATGTGGGAGCCATCGTACTCACGAGGACGGGTACTGTTGAACAGCTCGTTATACTTTTCCACCAGGTCCGCACGGCGATAAGGGTCTTTCCACACCCAGTTCTGGAACGCATCCTTAATGGCCTGCTGTTTCTGCTGGGCGAGGGTGGTCTCCTTTTTATTCAGAACCCGCTTCTGCTTGCCGTCTGCATCCTCCACGGTATCGTAAATACGAATATCCCGCAGATTCAGCGTATCCTCCAGAATTCGATAGGCATTGGCACGGCTGGTGCCGTAGGTCATATAGGCATGAACATCATTCCGGCTCGGTGTACTCTTACCGGTGATCTGCCATTCTGCCGTCATGGGAGAGAATTTCACTTCAATATTTCTGCGCAGATAGAACGGCGGTTCAAAGGTTTCTTCCATAAACTGCTGGATATAATCCCGATTGACCCATGTGGCACCAAGGCGCACATCAATCTCCGACGCATCCAGGTCTTTCGGCTGTGCTTTCTTCAAATATTCCGTGTTTACCGCAAAGGCAGGGTCAGAAGCCGCAGCCAGTTCTGCCACGCGGAGTTTTTCCCGGACATTGCCGGACAGATATTCATCAGCCGTCACCCAGCCGGTTTCCTCGCCGCCCTGCGTCATCGGGTCTTTGAAAATGACACCATGCAGTTCCTGCTGGATTTTTTCAAATTCTCCCGGTGTACCTAAAAGCTCCGACATATAGGGCAAATCCACTTTGCCGCGCTCTCCGATGGAGATTGCCAGAGCCTCTGCCGGAGTATCTACGCTGGTAACAGCCCGTTCCGGTCGAATCGTCCGTTTGGTGAACATATCCGCCTTGGATTCCAGCCTGCCGTTTTCATCTACATTTTCCAGAGAGCAGAGCAGATAATAAGACGAATCTTCTGAAAAAGCCTGCGCATTTGCACGGGAGTTGATAAGCCCATACTGATCGGCGAATCGGTCATAGGCTACATTCAGTTCCCGCTGTTTCTGGGCAATCGCTTCCTCCGGGTAATCGTTCAACTGATAGTCGATCAGTTCCTGCACAATGGTGCGAAGCTCCACCATGCCTTTGATCCTGCCGGTGGCTGTCGCAGAAAGGTCAGCCTTCCGCATGATGCTGTTCTCACGGAAGTAGACATCCCCATCCACCACCGCATAGGAGAAGTTCTTTACATTGGGGTCTGCCGGAATGGTTTCGCCCTGCAAGGACAGTTCTTCCTCCGGTGCCAGCTCCTGCGCTTCATAGTGACCGCCGATATGCTGCACAGCCTCATGCAGCTGGTCTCCCAGATCCTCATCCGGAATCGGAATGACCGTACATTCTTCCTTGCCGTACTGGGTACTTTCCGTTGTAATCTCACCCAGCACCATTTCCGGGTGGTCAACAAAATAGCTGTTGAGGGTAATACCCTCCGATGTCAGCCCCAGATGCACCCAATCCGGTTCGATATCAATGGGATGGTCTCTCTTTTGCAGAAAAATGATATCCGACACTACATCTGTACCGGCATTGGCACGGAATGCGTTGTTAGGAAGTCGAATGGCTCCCAGCAGTTCTGCCCGTTGCGCCAGATACTTTCGCGCGTCCGGATTCTTGGAATCCATCGTGTAGCGGCTGGTAACAAAGGCCACGATGCCACCGGGACGAACCTGATCCAATGCCTTGGCAAAGAAATAGTTGTGGATAGAAAATCCGAGTTTATCATAGGGCTTATCGCTGACACGGTAGTTGCCAAAGGGCACATTGCCCACGGCCAGATCATAGAAGTCGCGCCGGTCGGTGGTTTCAAAGCCTGCCACCTTGATTTCTGCCTGCGGATACAATTTCTGCGCAATGCGCCCGGTGATGGAATCCAGTTCCACACCATACAGTCTGCTTCCCAGCATGGAATCCGGCAGCATACCGAAGAAGTTGCCGACACCCATCGACGGTTCCAGAATATTGCCTTTCTCAAATCCCATACCGTCCAATGCCTCATAGATTGCACGGATCACGGTAGGGCTGGTGTAATGCGCATTCAAAGTCGAAGCCCTGGCTGCGGCATATTCTTCTTCCGTAAGAGCTGCTTTCAGCTCCTTATATTCGCCTGTCCAGGCAGTTTTCTCTGCGTCAAAGGCATCTGCCAGCCCGCCCCAGCCGACATAATTGGCCAGCGTTTCCTGTTCCTCCGGTGTCGCATCCCTGTGCTGATTTTCCAAGGTTTTCAGCGTATAGATGGCATCCATGTTGGCACGGAATTTCTGCTTTGAACTGCCTTCGCCGAGGTGAAAGCTGTTGATGCGGTAGTTCTCCGCATGTTTTGCTTCATGCCCTGCCCGGAACGCTTCTTTTTTTCCAGAATTCAGATCAACCACCAGATTGTGCAGGTGAACATTTTCCTCATGCCCCAAAATTCTTGCCAGATTTTCCTTGCTTTCCGAGCGGAAGATCGGATACACGGAATCCGGGTCCCGAAGTTCCACATCGAAAAGCCCGACTTTTTCAATCGTAAATGCCTTTCCGTCCAGATACAGCGTATCGCCAACGCGATAATCCGGCTGCACCGGAGCTGCGGGTTCTGGCTGCACAGTTGCAGGCTCTTTTTCAGCCTCCATGTTCCTGCCGCGAATCTCCTGCAACGCCTCTGATGCACTCACATAATCGGCAAATGTCTGCACTTTTCCGTCCGAATATCCGTAATACTCTTCTTTGACATAATCCCAGATGGCAAACGCATCTTTAGAATCCGGAAAGTTCTCGCCGGTCATTGTGACCACAAACCGTTCATCCGGTGCATAGCCAGACTCTCTGGAAAGTTCGCTGGCGTGTTCCTGCATTTCCAGTACCAGAGGATCTGTCTCTGCGTGAGCCGATTCCTGTACTTCTTCGGATTCCACATCTGGGAATGGAATGTCCTGCTGCAAATTCTGCTTGCTCTGTTCAACATAGAGCCAGTCTTTTGCTTCCCGTTCCTGAACTTTTTCAATCAACTGCTGGCGGTAGGTCTCTGCCTCCCATTCGCTGGTAAACTCTTCGCTGACACCATCCGGCTCCACATGAATGCCGTCCTGAATATCATCCCAGACCGCATAACCATCGTCTGTCTCCATCACGGTAAACCGCTGTGGTGCCGCCAGTTCACTCCGGGCATATACATTCGCAGCCGTATTCAGCATGTTGTCCACATGCTCATTTCCGGTATCGTAGCGTTCCGGTGGCGTTGGCGGAAACACATGGGCGGCAGTCGGCATAGGAAGCGGCGCGCCGTATTCCTGCTCCAGCTTCCGATACTCTTCCATTTCCAGCGCGGTCAGGTACTGATCATTTTCCACAAGCCGGTCTAACCGCTTATCCACCGCCGACCATGTGAGTCGCACTTCCCGGTCATGGTCATAATTGCGAAGCAGAATACCTCTTCCGTTATAATCGGCAAAACCGCGACTGCCATCCATAAAGGTATAGCTGTGGCCACCGAGACCGTATTCCGCTTTCAAGAATGCAGCTCGTTCTTTTGCGTCCCCTTGCTGCTGATACAGCGCATAAATACGGATCTTTCCGCCTTCAAAATTGGAGCCTGTCCGCAGCATCCGGTCGATTTCATCCTCAGAAATGACAAAAGCGGAGGGCTTTTCGCTCTCCGCTTCTTTGGCTGCATTTTCTGCCGCCGCATCAATTTTCTGAATCTGCTCTGCTTCGGACTGAAACAGACTCATGAAGTTTAACTGTTGATAAGTTCCGTCAGAATGACTTCCTCTGCCTGCGCTTTCAGCATGTTCATGTGCTGCACCCAGGCCATCTGGTTTGATTTCTTGTCCGGTGCCGGATTCGCTTTCAGAAGATCCGCCATCATCTGCTCCATCCGTGCGGTCGCGGTCTCCTGAATCTCCCACAGGTGCGGGTACAGCTTCTCGGTCAGGATCAGGTGATTGTACAGCAGCGTGTTGTTCTCCTGCAGAAACGCTCTGCGCATCCTCCCGTACTTGCCCAGGGGCTTCTGTTCCTGCACCGACAACTGGATGTCCGGAATCAGGTAATCGCCGTTCTTCGTGTAATTCAGCTCCATCATAGTTTTGGCTCCTTTCTGCCTGCTTATCTCTTTCATAGGTTCGGATCGTGCGTTCAATTTCCCGGAAGATCTGGCTGGACATTTCGCTGACCGCAGTTCCCAGCACATTGGCGGCAGCCTGCGTATTAAAATCAAAGATGTCCAGAAAATCCTCGTGCTCAAAATAGTCATCTGCATTGCCCACCGTCCGGGTAAAGACGGAATATGCGATGCTGACAGCGGCAGCTCTCTTAAAGGAAGCTCCGATGTTGAGTTCATCATATCCTTCCAGATAGGAATCTGCAACGATGTCACTGATCTGCCTGCGGTTTTCCTCCCAGTAATCCCTTGCAAGGCGTTCTGCCGCTTCCATGATATGATTTTCCAGAGACCCAGCACCGGCAGAAACATCAAATGCTGTATCCAGTGCGCGAATGATTGGCTGCTCATGCTCCGCATTCATTTTCCAGAGCTGTACCGGTCGGGAATTCTTCCGTTCTCCGGTATCTGCCACATCAAATACATACCGCAGTTTCGGCTGCTCGCCGCGCATGTCCAAAAGAGCAATGCCCTTGGAGCCACGCTTCACATAGCGGTTCATCCGATCATTCCAGAGATCGTACTCTGCACAGGCCGTCGCTTCTGGTCTCTGCTTATAGATCATCAGCTGCTCCGCAAAAGGATACTTATAAAGCCGTGCGGATGTGGTCAGAAACGCTGTCCACTGCTCTTTGCTGCCAGTGATCTGTGCCGCAGCTTCCTGCGCCATCTGCATATAATAAGCCGTTTTCGTCATCATCTATTTTTTCCTCCTCTCCTTTATTCGTCTGGATACAAATCCAGTGCCTCATATTCTGCATCCGTCATCTCTGCCAGTTTTGCAAGCAGCGAGGCCGTCCACCTGCGCAGGTTTCTATCTCTGCCGGTCAGACTTTTCTGCATCATCTGAAGCTCTGCAATCAGCCCTGTCCGTGTGCCAGGGCTGTAAAGCATCATGAGCATCCATTCGTCATCCGTAAAACGCATTTATAACTCCTTTTCTTCGCAGCACCTACGAGGCGGCGCAGGCGGCACCGCCTCCTGCTTTTCCTTCAGCTGATCCAGAACCGATGCTTTCTCCGCCGGTTCTTCCTTCTTTCCGTTATTGATTACGCCGTCAATCATACCGTAATCGTCTTCCATTGCCATTTCTGCGGCTTTCAGATAATTCTCCGGTTTCAAAAATCCGGGCAGCTCCTGGAAGCCGATGGAATCCACATAGTGACAGCTTACAACACCATTCTGCCGTAAAGCCACGATGTCAGACACAGAAAGACTATGCCCAGTAAAATCATCAGGGCGGGAAACATTGAATTTCGCATACAGTTCCTCCAACATCGTATTCTGATCCTTGTAGGGAAGAAGCGGAGCCGTATAAACCACCTCATAATGGTCAATATCCGGTTCCAGCCCCATCCGTTCCAGTTCGCGCATAGACGAAAAGCGTTCATATACCGTATCCTCGATGCGGCGAAGCTGCAAAATCGCATACTGGTCGGTAGCGCTGTCGAGAAATGCCATCATTCTTTCGTCCGGTGCCTGATTTCCATGCACTTCATCCCATTTTTCAATTCTTGCCATCGTTCATTTCTCCCTTCTCCATAAACGGCAGGCCGTTTTCCTTTGCTTCCTGTCGCTGCTGTTCCCGCCGCTTTTCACTGTACGGCGGTCGGATACCAACACAGCGTTTCGGAATCGTATAAGTGACCGACCCATGCTCCCGGTGCTCCAAAATAAACTGCTCCGGATACTGTTTTCGCAGTTCCCGGAGCTTCTTAATCAGGCGGCTGTCATGGGTGTAAATACTGGCAGTATCCAGTTCATTGTCAAAATTGATGACGGTTTCCTGCTCTGCCTTCGTAAGCTTATATTTCATCGCTCCGCCTCCTTCGCCTTAGCAGCTTTCACCGGCGTATCCGTTCTGGAAGACAAATCCGAGAGTTTACCCAGCACAGATTCCCGTCTGCTGATTTCTGCATCCTCTGCACGATCACAAAGTTCGTCATAATCAATCCGCGTCATGGTGCGGCCACCGAATCCATAATCCGAAAGAATCTGGTCTCTGGCTGCATTCATGCTGATTTCCGGGTTGTCGATCTGTCCGCCGTCAATTTCCGTGAAGTCCTTATGATATAAGGTATAGTCGTAACCGTCCTCACAGGTCTGAATGGCAAGAAAGCCCTTGCTTCCCAAATCCCATGCGCTGCGTTCTTCCGTAATCAGCGGCTCCGGTCGGCATGTACCGCCACCGCGTTCCAGCATTTCTGCCAGCTGGCAAATGTGCAGAACATCATACCCCAGGCGCAGATGATATTCGTCCATATATTCGCAGCGGGCTGAGAATTTCCGATTCGGATACTCAATCTCTACCGCACTGCCATCCGGAATTTTGAACCGATCCTCGTAGCTGCTGGTGATAAACCGGATATTTTTAGCATTCTCCAGTTCAGGATCAGCCTTTTTCATCTGCCAAAGAACCTTTCTGCCGCCGCGCATCTGCTCCAGCATCTCCGGGGCTACCGGCGCAACGGTAAGACCGTCCAGCTGGGGAATCTCCTTGAGTGCTGCCACCCTCGCGCTTTCTTCCAGCGTAGAAAACGGCTGTTTATCCAACACATCCCAGCCAATGTGTCCCTCGGCAATCTGCACCTTGCTGTCCATATCAAAACAATGGAATTCCACGCCGTCCTGCTTTTCCTGCAAGGAAAGCAGAGCGACATTATCCACCAGATAAGCTGCATTCATCATTTTCATGCTCATTTTTTACCTCCAAACTCCAGCTTAAATGCTGCTGCACCGTCCTCGCCGGTCTCTACATGAACGGTTGTGTCATAGTAACGATTGGACTTCCTGGAATAGCAATGGGTAAGCCGTGCTTTTCCCCGATTTACCAGTTGCTTTGCCAGTTCCTCTGTCATCTGCTTTCCCAGTGTCTGAAAGAACCTGTTTTCCTTCCAGAGCGCAAATTTACAGCTCTTATCCCTGCAAAACCATCCTTTTGCCGTTTCGCAGACATCACTGCCGCAGGCGGGACAGGAACCAATGACCTTGCGTTCCGGCTGCATCAGCACATCGGCTCCTTTTACAGCCTCGTAGGTTTTAACAAGTCCGCTGACCATGCTGCTGATTTCGCCCATAAAGGCATCGCTGTCATACTCGCCGTGTTCTATTTTCAGCAGTTTTTCCTCCCAGTCTGCCGTCATGGATGGAGACTGAATCTGTTCCGGCACCACCGTCACCAGCGCATTTCCCTTGTCCGTAGAGCAAAGGTATTTCGTTTTCTTATCGCCCCTGCGCTCGATAAAGCCTTTCTGTACCAGTTTTTCGATGATGGCAGCGCGTGTAGCTGGTGTGCCGATGCCTTTTCGCTCTACACCAGCCGGAAATTCATCCGAGCTGGCACTTTCCATCGCTGAAAGCAGAAGATCTTCGGTAAACCTCTTGGGTGGGCTGGTCTTGCCTTCTTTCAGATCGACACCGGCAAGTTCCAGTGTCATGCCTTCCGAAAGCTCCGGAAGATCACCTGCCTCCGCATTCTTCTCAGCATCTTCAACCGGCTTTCCTGCATATTGCCTCCAGCCCATATCCGTGACTGTTTTGCCTTTCGTGCGGAACTTCTGACCGGCGCACTCCGCTTCCACTATGGTTTCTGCATAGCGGCAAGGAGTTCCTACCGCACAAATCAGACGCACCGCCAGCATGGTAAGAATCGCCTGTTCTCCACTGGGAAGAGAGGAAATGTCATAACCCGCCGCTGTTTTTGTAGGGATAATAGCATGGTGATCGGTAACTTTCTTAGAATTGATGACCTGCGCTGCATTCACCGGTGCCGATACATCCGCCTGAATCTGAAAGCTCTGCTGGATCACAGAAACAAGTTCCGGCACCAGCGGTGCCATATCATCCGTCAGATACCGGCTGTCGGTACGGGGATAGGTCACGAGTTTCTTCTCGTACAGAGCCTGTGTGTAATCCAGGGTCTGCTGGGCAGTGAATCCCAGCTGCCGGTTTGCTTCTCTCTGAAGCGATGTCAGATCAAACAAGGCCGGGGGCTTCTCTGATTTTTCTTTCTGCTCCACCTTGGTAATGATGGCACTACCTGCCTGACAGCACTCTGCCACCAGTTTTTCTGCTTCTGCTTTTTCTTTCATCCTCTCACCGCCTGCTTGAAAATCCCGGAATTTCAATTCTGCCGAGTAGAACGACTCCGGCTTGAAAGCCCGGATTGCTGCATCCCGCATAACCACCATCGCAAGTGTTGGTGTCATCACGCGCCCCACATTCAGGGTCTGCCCATACAGGCATGAAAAAAGCCGGGTTGCGTTGATTCCGACAATCCAGTCGGCACGCTCCCGGCATAAAGCCGCCTCATATAAGGCATCATATTCTGTTCCCGGTCTGAGCTTCTGAAAGCCTTCCCGGATAGCACTGTCCTCCATTGATGAAATCCAAAGCCGTTCCACCGGCTTTTTGCAGCCGCACTGATGGTAAACCAGTCGGAAAATCAGTTCGCCCTCACGCCCTGCATCGGTTGCACAGATCAGACTCTCCACATCTTTCCGCTGCATGAGCTTTTTCAGGATTCCGAACTGCTTTTTCGTGCTGGCGGACACCTGATACTGCCAATGTTCCGGCAAAATCGGAAGATCATCATACTTCCACTTTGCATACTTTTCATCATAGGCTTCCGGCTGGGAAAGTTCCACCAGATGCCCCACACACCAGCTGACAAGGTAGCCATTGCCCTCCATATAACCGTCTCCGCGCTGATTTGCCCCGATCACCTTCGAGAGACTCATGGCAACCGAGGGCTTTTCCGCTAATACAAGCTTCATTCGATACTGCTCCTTTCGCAAAAAAATTAGCAGCCAGGCACCGAAGCGCATGACTGCTATGTAAGGAACGGTATTCTGTTTTAGGTCTACAAACTGGGGCTTTTATGATCTTGCCACAGCTTATCAGTCTATGCACGTCAACTGTTGAAACCGCCGTGTACCGAACGGTACGCACGGTGGTGTGAGAGGACGGCGGCTAGTCACCGCCTCCTACTCGCTTGTGCCCATGTTTCGGCCCTCCACATCATCACTCCGCGCATGCGTTGTGCCTCGCCGCAACGCATTCTGCCCCTCGCTGACTCATCGCCAGGCATCGCTGATGGTGTTCGTCTGCCCATCCTCACTTCTGCAGTATCTGCTTTTCGTTCTCCTGCACACGCCGCTCGAGCGCTGTATACTGCCGGAGCTCGTCCTCGGTAAATCCCCGGAACTTCGCCTGCTCGTAGTCACGCTCCGCGGCCGCGATATCCTGCAGCACCGCATCCGACGCCGGCAGCAGCTCGAGACGAATCTTCCGCGGCTCGCGTTTTTTCTTCGTCATTCCGTTCGCGTCTGCATCCTGTGCCTCGCCACGCTTTCCGAAAAGACCGGTCGCCTCGGCTATTTCCGCCGCTTCACGTCGTTTCCTCGGCACGTCGACCACTTCGAGCATCCCGCGTGAGACCAGCTTCTGCAGCGCGGCGCGCAGATCCCCGCGGCTCATATGCATCAGCTCCGCGAGATCCTTCCGGCTCAGCGCCTTTCCGGCATCCTTTCGATCAGTCGCCTCCACGGCATCTTCCCGCGCAGGCATCTGCGCTTCAGCCCCTCGAGTGAGCGCCTTTCCCGCGTCCTTCCGATACAGCAGCAGCGACAGCTCCGCCAGCGTCATATCATACTTCAGCGCCACCGACTCGAGATAGCGCTCGAGCAGCTTCCGGTCGCGGTACTTCTCCACGATGATCCCATCCTCCGAAATCACCTCCTGCAGCGCCTGGCTCCGCTCCTCACCGAGCTTCTGCGTCCCCGGAATCGTCGCCGGGAACACGAAACCATCCTTCGCCGCATCCACTAGAAAATGATAGACCTGCAGCCGCTTCCGCTCATACGCATCCTCATCCAGCACATGCTTGAAGAAGTCGTTGTAGCACTCGAACATCGCGAGTTTCATCTCCACCGTCCGCGCGAAGCTGATCTTCTGATTCACCAGCGAACCCTTCGTCTTCACATAATAGTAGACCGGCGTCCGCAGCGCATAGAACGTCGTCGCATAGCGCACATACTCGAGATTAAACAGAAAATCCTCGCACCAGCTGAGCTTCGCATCCATCCGGATCCCGTGCGCCTCCACAAGCGAGCGCCGGTACAGCTTATTCCACAGCACCCCATAGTAGTAGTCCGCCGGGTTCTCCATCATGAAGCCAACGAACGCTTCACGCCCGATCACCTGGTCCGCGTCGATATCCCCCTTCTGCGACACCATCTCTCCGACGACACGATAGAAATCCGCGATCACCATGTCGCAGCCCGTCTCCTCGGCCGCCCGCACCATCAGCTTCGTCGCATCCGCCGTCAGCCAGTCATCACTGTCCACGAACTGCAGAAACGTACCCCGCGCCCGCGCGATCGCCTGGTTTCGCGTATCCGACACCCCCGTATTCTCCTTATGCACGACCACCACGCGCGCATCCGCCCGCGCATATCCGTCGCAGATCTCCCCGGACCGATCCTTACTTCCATCATCCATGAGGATCAGCTCGAAATCCCGAAACTCCTGATTCAGAATACTGTCCACACAGCGCGCGAGACTCTTCTCCGCGTTATACACCGGCACGATGATACTGACCTTCGGCTCCATAGGCACCTCCATCAAAAAACTACTTCTAGTTGTACCATAAAACCCTCCCGTTGACACTCGTATATTTCTGCTCACTTTTCCCGGGCCAATGTCTCGGCCCTCCGCCTGCTCACTCCGCGCCCACGCGTCCGCACCCTCCACCTTCTCACGTCGCGTCCACCCATTCGCACTCGTTGCCTTTATCGCGCCCATGCCTCCGCCCACTACCTCCTCACGTCGCATCGAAGCACCAATTCCCTCATGAAAATGTCATATTACAGCATAAATTCGCTCATGAAAGTGTAATGAAGCACGGATTATTCCCTCATGAAAGTGGCAAAATACTGAAAAGAACGCTCATAAAAGTGGCAGAGCACGGAAATCTGAATGGTAAAATTCCGAGTTGTTGAGCTGTTCTTACTTTCTATTTTATCAGATATCGCCTACAGAGTCCATAGCTTCATAGCTCAAAACAGTTCACCCACCAACCATTTGGCTATGTAAAGGGGACGGCTTTTCAGCCGCCCCACCGGTCAACGCTGCGTTAATCAGACAGGTTCATCGTCCGATTCCGCTTCATAATCCTCGTTGACATCCACTTCTTCGTCCTCGTCACCATCATCCTCCGGCAGCTGGAGCGTATCTTCATCCTCATCGTGATAATCCGCATCCGGGTCCGGCTGATTTTTCTTGGACGCAGGCTTTACGCCCTTCATCTTGATATAGAGATAACCGCCGACACCGGCTGCACCGATCACAAACAGAAGCAGCATAATCATCGGAAGCGGAGACGATTTCTTCTGCTCGCTCTCTGTTTTCTGCTCTTCCGGTGCCGGTTCCGTCTCCTGCGGCTTTTCGGTTTCCGCAGGTTCCGTGACTTCCGGCTCCTTCTCCCGATACTTGGCAGCTTCCTCTTCATCCATCAGCGCAAGCAGATCGGCCTCGTCCACCATGTTCAGGAAATGCACATTCTGGTTGCCGTCTTTATCGCGGTCGATGATCAGATAAAAGGTGTTGCCCGCCTTTGTCACCAGCGTAATGAACTGCTGGCTGGATTTATCTTCTTCCTCACCGATATCGTCCACCAGCGTCATATTTCCTTCCGGAGTCAAAGCTGCACTGGATTTCGTCTCATCCTCGGATGACATTCCACTCTGCATCAGATCCAGAAACAGCTTCAGCGCATCTTCACTGAACATGCTGCTGTCTTTTGCAGAATCCGTGACATTCAGGTACTTTCCATGTGCATACCCGGTTTTGCCGTTGAAGTTTACCTTATACCAGTCACCGCATTTTTCGACAATCTCCACCGTATCGCCGGAATGCAGATATCCGATAATCTCCTGATCCATGCCGGGACCGGAACGAAAATGCAGACTGGTGATCCCCGGCACCACCGTACCAGTCTGCTTTTGGGACTTTTCGCTGCCGATATTGTATTCTTTGCCGCCCACCGTAACGATCAGGTTCCCATCCGCATCCGTAGAGACCTCATAGCCATCCGGCAGAACCTGCATGTCCGGGTCGATTTCGATGCTGTCGGTATTGTCCGTTTTCCCCGCATTTGTGCTTTCTGCTGCATCCGTCTCCTGTGCAGCGGTACTGACAGGCGTGTTCTTCTGCACATCATCGCCCGTATAGGCAAATGCAGTGGTCGTAAAGGTTCCTGCCGCCATCACGCTGGCAAGCAGCATTGCCATCATCTTTTTCATTCCATATCCTCCGTTTCTTTCTCATCCAGTTTCAGGTTCTCCGGGTTGGGAACCGCAGCCTGCGCCAGCTGAATGATGACTGCCAGCTGTTCCGGGGTCAGGCTCTGGGCATGTACCATTTCACAGATTTCGCTGTTTTCCTGCTCGTGGTACTTTCTGTCCCATTCCTTTCTGCGCTCCTCCCATTCATCGCGTTTCCTGCGGGCTTTCTCGCGCTCCGCAGCAATCTTTTCCAGTTTCAAGCTCATATCGTATCCTTTCCGGGCGAATAAACGCCCTATTTTTATCGAATTCTTCCCATGCAGTAGTAGTGCTGCCGCCAGTAGCTCGTCTCAATGGAAGCATAGGAAATTGGTGAGCCACAGTGGATCATCATCCCGTTGCCGACATAAATGCCCACATGGGATGCGCCACTGGTGTTGTAGGTTTTCTGGAAGAAGATCAGGTCTCCGGGCTTTGCCTCACTCTTCGGGATAATGTCGCATTTTCCCATCAGACCGTTGGCCGTCTGCCTGCCTACATTCCAGCCATTGCCGCAGTGGTTGATGACCCAGCTTACAAAACCGGAGCAGTCAAAACTGGTACTCGGCGAGCTGCCGCCCCAAACATAGGGATAACCGAGATATTTCTCTGCTTCGGTAATCATCT
>OLRA01002254.1_pt1 | contig 19892 bp, 18 predicted proteins | sample 1673011 | NCBI WGS metagenome assembly OLRA01 (sample SAMEA3136746, study PRJEB25190) | human gut metagenome | reverse complement strand
CCACGAGCGCGATGCCGGGTATCGGCTATGTGCGCGTGTGGCTGGCAAGCGGCGAACTCGCCGTGGGTGACGACATCATGCTCGTGCTCATCGGCGGGGACATTCGCCCGCACGTGGTCGATGCGCTGCAGGCGCTCGTTGGCACCATCAAGAACGAATGCGTAAGTGAGGTCGAGCGCGAGGCGTAGAGGCTTGCGTCGATAGAAGGCTCGTTTATAAAAATGCCCGCCGGTACGTGTGATACCGGCGGGCATTTTGCGTTTTGGGCGCGGTGGACGCTACACGCGCGTCGCATCCTTGGGGCTCATGGTCATGCTCTGGAAGCGATTCTCCATAAAGTCATTATCGAAGTACTTGCCGTAGAACTGCGCAACGGGAATATCCGGTTCCGTGTCGTTGACGCGCTGATACCAATAATCGAGCGACTGCAGCGTCATAACGCCATCGACCAGCATAATGATGGTGAAGATGACAGTAGCCGAGTAGCGACTCTTCCACGGAATCATGTTGATGAGCTTGAGCAGCCTCGGCAGCAGCAGCTTGATCCAGATGAGTCCGCCCAGGCCCCACAGGCAGGCAAAGCCCGTGCAGGTGCGTCCGCCCGTAAGGACGGCGAGCGGGTCGGGCATGCCGAACAGCTTCATGTGCGAGTAGCTCCACGAGACCACGCCAAACGAGGTCTGCATAAACCAGCCCACGAACACCTCAAAGCTCGCGCCGAGCAGCGCGCTCACCAAAAAGATAATGATGGGGTTCTTTTTGTAGAAGCGGTTGAGCACCATGGTCATGAGCACGGCGCCAAATCCGTAGATGGGGCTGAAGGGGCCAAACAGCATGCCGGCGCGGTTCTGGTAGACGCCGGGGTTGTCGACCGTCATGTGCCAGATGTCCTCGGCGATCAGGCCGAGTATGCAGCAGACAAAGAACACCCAGAACAGGTTGAAGTAGTTGAGCTTGATGTAGCCTTCGCCGGTTTCATCGCGCCCGAGCATACCCTCGGCGGCGGCGTCGCGATCGAGCATCTCTTGCAGGCGGCGCTGCAGCTCGCGCTCCTGGCGCAGCGTGGGGTCGACGGTGGCCGAAAGCGCGACAAGGATGCCGAGCTGGATGGCAGGGCGCAGCAAGAAAGGCCCGATGCCCTGGAGCATCACGTCAACCAAAAGTTCGACGACGGTAAACGCGATAAGGATATAGGACAGACGGGCGGCATTGCGGCGCTGGTTCTTGATGAGGTCCAGGCCAAAGATGATCAAGATGACGGCGCTGGCAGCCGAGAGCATGATGCCGGCGACAATCAGTCCGACCGCGACGAGCGTGTTGTCGCCGAGCTTGGCGGCGGCGTTGCCGTTGATGAGCGCGGTGATGACCTGCCACATAAAGGCGCCGACCGAAGGGAGCGTGCCCACGCCGGACAGGATGCATAGGACGGCGTACACCTTAATGATGAGGGGGATCTTCTTGACCTCCGTGGCGCTGGGGACGCTGGGGTCGAGTTCGTTTCGATCCATACATAACCTTTCTCGTTTTGCTGTAGGTACAAGGATACGCCGCCGACCTGCCAAAAGACAGGACGAACGTCCCAATTGCAACAATGCAAGCCCCAACGGCGGGCGAGACGCGTCGCAACGGAAGTATGCGGGATCGTCGGCCCCGAGGCGGTTGCCCAATAAAATGTTTGGCTGCAAAACGGATTATAAGCTCGGTGGGCTTTTAAAAAGCGCTGTTCATGCGCGGGAGTGCTTGTCTTGCCGTGCGTATAATAGGGCAGGTAACGCCAAATAACGAGGCTCTGAGGGGATGCCATGTCTCAAGAAACCATCCGCGCGGCCGAGCGTGCCGCGGGACAGGTGAAGACCATGTCGACGTATGATCCGGACTCCGACCAGCTGCATGAGGAATGCGGCATTTTTGGTGTGTGGGCACCCGATCGCGATGTGGCTCGACTGACGTACTTTGGTCTGCGCGCGCTGCAGCATCGCGGCCAGGAATCGGCGGGAATCGCCGTGGGTGATGGCGGCACGGTTATGGTTCGCAAAGACCTGGGGCTGCTCGATCGCGTGTTCTCCAACGCCGACCTGTCGACACTCTCCGGCCAGCTGGCCGTGGGCCACGTGCGCTATGGCACTGCCGGTGCCAAGAGCTGGGAAGCCTCGCAGCCGCATCTTTCTACCATCAACAGCGTCATTATCGCGCTCGCGCACAACGGTACCCTCGTCAACACCGACGAGCTGCGCCGCCAGCTGATCGAGCTGGGCGTGCCGTTCCTTTCCAATTCGGATTCCGAGGTCGCGACTAAGCTTATCGGCTACTTTACTCAGCGTACAGGCCATCTGCGCGAGGGCATTCGCAAGACCATGGAGCTCGTGCGCGGCGGCTACGCCATGACGCTCATCAACGAGCAGGCACTCTACGCATTCCGCGATCCGCACGGCATTCGCCCGCTCGTGTTGGGCAAGCTGGTGGACGAGGGCCTGGACCAGGCCGATGCCGCATCCGTTTCGCAGCTGCCGTCGCAGGACGGCGCCGCGACGGTCGACTCCGCCGTCCGTGTCACGCGCGCCGGCGGCTGGGTCGTTGCTTCCGAGACCTGCGCACTCGACATCGTGGGTGCCGAGTACGTCCGTGACGTTCGTCCCGGCGAGATTTTGCGCATCAGCGCCGAGGGTCTGGTATCCGAGCAGGGCGTGCCTGCAGCCGAAGAGCCCGCAAACTGCATCTTTGAGCAGGTCTACTTTGCCCGCCCCGACTCCATCATGAACGGCAAGAGCGTCTATGCCTGCCGTTACGACATGGGTCGTCAGCTGGCACACGAGGAGCCCGTCGAGGCCGATCTGGTCATCGGCGTGCCCGACTCCGGCCTGCCGCCCGCGGAGGGGTATTCGCACGAGAGCGGTATTCCCTTTGGCGAGGGCCTTATCAAGAACCGCTACGTGGGCCGTACGTTTATCGAGCCCACGCAGGAGCTGCGCGCCATGGGCGTGCGTATGAAACTCAACCCGCTGCGTGACAACATCGAGGGCAAGCGCCTGGTCGTCATCGACGACTCCATCGTGCGCGGCACCACCATGGTGCAGCTCGTCAAGATGCTACGCAACGCTGGCGCCAAGGAGATTCATATCCGCATCAACTCGCCCGAGGTCATCTGGCCGTGCTTCTACGGCATCGATACCGACGTGCAGTCGCAGCTTATCAGCGCCAACAAGACGGTCGACGAGATTTGCGAGTATATCGGCGCCGATTCGCTGGCCTTCCTTTCGGTCGAGGGCCTGCTTAAGGTCATGCCCAAGGGCGGTTACTGCGATGCGTGCTTTACCGGCCGCTACCCCGTGGCGATTCCCGAGAGCTTTGGCCGCGACAAGTTCATGGAGGGCTTTAAGCCCCGCAACCTGGACAAGCCGCTGCACTTTGATGACGACGCCGTGGTCGAGAAATACGACGATCGCAGCTGGGAAGAGGAACACGGCGAGGCCTAAAACCTGCCATGTAGGGACAGGTTTATTTTGGTAGGTTTTACCTGCTGTTTTGTTGATATGACGGCGCGCGTTGTTATGGCGCGCGCCGAAATGAACGCAACTATGAGCACCGTTTGGCGCCCGCGCGGCGCCACGGTAGTGGGAGAGGAAGGCTCAGATGAGCGACAGCAAGCATGTGACGTATGAGGATGCCGGCGTCGATACCGCCGAGGGCGGCCGCGCCGTTGACGCTATTAAGCAGATGGTTAAGGACACCAACCGTCCCGAGGTCATCGGCGGCATCGGTGGCTTTGGTGGCCTGTTCTCGGCTGCCGCGCTTAAGGATATGGAAGACCCGATTCTGATTAGCGGTACCGACGGCGTGGGCACCAAGCTCGTGCTCGCCCAGATCATGGACCGTCACGAGACGGTGGGCCAGGACCTGGTTGCTATGTGCGTCAACGACATTCTGGCTTCGGGTGCCGAGCCGCTGTTCTTCCTGGACTACGTTGCCATCGGCCACATCGAGGCCGAGCACATGGCAAAGATCATCAAGGGTGTGGCCGACGGCTGCAAGCTCGCGGGCTGCGCGCTCGTGGGCGGCGAGATGGCCGAGCACCCCGGCGTCATGGCTCCTGCCGACTATGACCTTGCCGGATTTACCGTGGGCGTCGTCGACCGTCCCAAGATGCTCGACCCCGCAAACGTCCGCCCGGGCGACGTGATTCTGGGCCTGCCCTCCACCGGCGTGCACTCCAACGGCTACTCGCTCGTGCGCAAGGTCATCGGCGTCGACGGCATCAAGCCGGGCACGCCCGAGGCCGCCGCTAAGGCCGAGGAGCTGAGCCGTCCGCTCGAGGAGCTCGGCGGCGCATCGCTGGCAGACGCCCTGCTGGCCCCCACGCGCATCTACGTCAAGCCGATTCTGGAGCTGCTGCGCGGCGACGCCAACGTGCACGCCATCGCCCACATCACTGGCGGCGGTATTACCGAGAATCTCAACCGTGCGCTCGCCGACGACGTCGACGCCGTGGTCACCCGTAGCGGTGCCGAGATGGGCTGGGACGTTCCGCCCGTCATCACCTACGTGTCGCGCCAGGCCGAGCTTGCGCCCAACGAGGCGTGCAAGACCTTCAACATGGGCGTTGGCCTATGCCTGATCGTCGCTCCCGAGGACGAGGCCGCGGTGACCGAGGCCCTGGTCGCGCTGGGCGAGAAGCCGTTCCGCGTGGGCGAGTGCGTCGAGGGCTCCGGTAAGGTCGTGTACTCCGATGAGCGCTAACGAGCAGATGGCTGCCGCCGAGGGCCTGGGCTTTGTGCCCTACACCCGTCCGACCGGCACCGATACGGCCGAGCCGCTCAAGATCGGTGTGCTCATCAGCGGTTCGGGTACCAACCTGCAGGCGCTGATCGATCTGATCGCCGTCGGCAAGCTCAACGCTTCGATTGAGCTTGTGGTGTCGAGCCGTCCTTCGGCTAAGGGTCTGCAGCGCGCTGAGCACGCGGGCATCCAGACGCTCACGCTGTCCAAGGATGTCTATGCCGACCCTATTGCCGCCGACGAGATCATCGCGCACGAGCTGCTCGAGCGCGGCTGCGAGTATGTGGTCATGGCCGGTTACATGCGCATGGTGCACACGCCGCTGCTGGCGGCGTTTCCCAACCGCGTGGTCAACTTGCATCCGGCACTGCTGCCGAGCTTTACCGGCGCGCATGCGATCGACGATGCCTTTGCGCGCGGCGTCAAGGTAACCGGTGTGACCGTGCACTTTGCCAACGAGATCTACGACAACGGCCCCATCATCGCCCAGCGCGCGCTGGCTGTTGAGGAGGGTTGGGACGTCGACACGCTCGAGGAGCACATCCACGCGATTGAGCACGTGCTGTATCCCGAGGTCGTGCAGATGCTCGCCGACGGCCGCGTCCACGTGCTGGAGAGCGGCAAGGTCGCAATTGACGCGCCTCGCGGCTAGCGGCGCACAGTACAATTTAGCCGAGTAGTCAGGGTGGTCATTGGCGCCAAGGCGCGCGTGGCCACCTTTTGTTTTGGGTAGTCATCGGGAACGGGCTTTAACGACTGGTCATTCAAGAACGTCGCAGGTGACTAGATGAGAGAGGTGAGCGCATGGCGGATAACGAAGCGCTGTTTACGCCTGAGCTGGTGTTTTTTGATTGGGAGTGTGCGACGCCGGATGAGGTGTTCGCGCGGCTCGAGGACGAGCTTGCACCACGTGGCTACATTGCATCCGGTTGGCTCGACGCCGTTCGCACGCGCGAGGATGCCTATCCCACGGGTCTTGCCATGCCGGCGGCAAACATTGCCATTCCGCATACCGATCCGGGGTTTGTGGCCAAGCCCTATATCGCGGTGGTGAAGCCCGCCGCGCCCGTGACATTTAACGCTATGGCTGGCATGGGCGCTCCGGTGCCGGCGCAGATCGTCATCAATCTGGGCATCGCAGAGCCGGGCGGTCAGGTCGAGGCCCTGCAGGCGCTCATGAACATCTTTATGGACGCCGATGCCGCAGCCGACGTGCTCGGCCAAACCACGCCGCAGGGCATGGTCGACGCCATCCGCCGCCACTTCTAAGGTGGGGCTGAGTCGGCACCTCGGTACGTTCCTTTTCTGCCGGCAGTTAGGGACAGTCCCGAAGTGCCGGCACATAAAGAACGTCCCCAAGTGCCAAGTGCCGCATCTGTCCCCTTTGCACCAAAATGGTGCAGATTAACCTGTCCCCAATGCACCAAGCGTGCCGCGGGGGCTGCGTTGTGACACAATGGCGTTTGTTCGATTCGTTATGCGAAAGGCCAACTATGGCAAATAAGAAAAAGAACTCCGAGGCCGCGCCGACGCCCGAGCAGCAGGCCCGCGCTGCCTCCAGCTCTCGCAAGAAGCAGCGCAAGACGTACGTGTCTAAGACCGTCAAGATCGTTCTGGTGGTCATCGGCGTGCTGGCGATGCTGCTTTCCGTCTCGGCGATGGCGTGCTCCGGCCTTATGTCGCAGGCTGAGGACACCTCGGGCTACAAGCTGACCGGCGGTGTTGCTGCCACTATCAACGGCACCAACCTTACCGAGGACACCGTGACCAAGCAGATCATGAGCATGCGCACGTCCTACGGCTACACCAAGGATGAGGATTGGGCGCAGTATCTGGTCGACAACGACCTCACGCCCAAGAAGTACCGCAAGCAGCTTATCGACTCCTACACGCAGCAAATTCTGCTTCAACAGGCACAGAAGGAGAACGGCGTGACGGTGTCGGACGAGGAGGTCGAGAAGGCATGGAAGGACGCGTGCAAGAGCGCGGGTGGTGCCAAGACCTTTAAGAAGACCCTCAAGACCTACGGCTATACCGAGGACACCTACAAGGATTCGCTCAAGGAGAGCCTGGCGCAGCAGAAACTCAAGGATGCCGTGGCGCCCACCAGCAAGCCCAAGGACAGCGAGATCGTCGATTACATCAACGAGAATCTGTCTAACTACAACGATGCTCGCCGCTCGTCGAACATCCTGATCAAGGTTGATTCCGACGCCTCCGACGAGGACAAGGCTGCCGCCAAGGCCAAGGCGCAGGAGTGCCTGGACAAGATCAACTCCGGTGAGCTGAGCTTTGAGGACGCCGTTGAGCAGTACTCCGAGGACACCGGTTCCAAGGAGAAGAAGGGCGATGTGGGCTGGGATAAGCTCACCACCTTCGTCGACAGCTACCAGACGGCGCTCGAGGGGCTCAACAAGGGCGACGTGAGCGGAGTCGTCGAGTCGACCTATGGTTACCACATCATCAAGTGCACCGACTACTTCCATGTCGATAATCAGGTCGATGACATCAACCAGGTGCCCAAGGCCATCAAGAAGTACGTCTCCAATGTGGTGAAGACGCAAGCGGCCAGCACTGCGTACAGCGAGTGGCTGGAGCAGTACAAGAAGGATGCCGACATCACCGTCAACCCCATGCCCAAGGACGTGCCGTACAACGTCAGCCTGAAGGGCGTCACCAAGAGTTCGACCGACGATTCGTCGACGACTGAGTAATCATGGGGCGGCGCTCGTGCGAGTGCCGTCCGCACTATTGAGGAGGATTTGCAGATGACCAACGAAGAACTGCAGAAGGAAATGATTGCGGCCATGAAGGCCAAGGACAAGGTTCGCCTGTCCATCATTCGCCAGGTTAAGGCCGAGGTGAAGAACATCGAGGTCAACGAGCGCCGCGATGTGACCGAGGAAGACGTCAACAGCATGATCAAGCGTCTGATCAAGCAGACGAGCGAGACACTGGAGATGTCCATCAAGGCCGGCACTGACCAGGAGCGTACCGACAACCTGACCGAGCAGGTCAAGATTCTGGAAAGCCTGCTGCCCGCGCAGGTTTCGGGCGAGGAGCTCGAGGCCCTGATCGAGCAGGTTATCGCCGAGCTGGGTGCCACGTCCAAGAAGCAGATGGGCCAGGTCATGGGTGCACTCGGCAAGGCCACCGGCGGCAACTTCGACAAGCCGGCCGCGGCAAAGATCGTCGGAGCAAAATTGGCGTAAGTGCCGGCCGACACATAGCCGATGCTGAGGGGCGCGACCATCGCGGTCGCGCCCCTTTTTGCTGGGCTGGGCACTCATTGGGGACAGACTTAAATGAGTGCCCAATGAGCAGGTACTCATTTAAGTCTGTCCCCAATGAGTGCCAACGAGCAGGTGGAAGGTTGCGGGTTCTTTACGGGAATGTAGTGTGGGCTGCGGAAACGCGGTTCTTTCCGTACAATAGTTCAACTCGTGTAAACGCAGGGAAGGGACATTCATGGCAGACATGATCGAGATCAAGCATCTCAACAAGTACTTTGGCGACCTGCATGTGCTCAAAGATATCAATCTCACCGTCAAGCGCGGCGAGAAGCTCGTAATGATCGGGCCTTCCGGTTCGGGTAAGTCGACGCTCATCCGCTGCGTCGATTATCTGGAGGAGCCCACGTCGGGCGAGGTCGTCATCGACGGTACGCCGCTCACCAAAAAGAATCACCTGGAGATGGCTCGCAAGTATAGCTCCATGGTGTTTCAGCAGTTCAACCTGTATCCCAACATGACGGTGCTCGGCAACCTGACGCTCGCGCCCATCAAGCTACAAAAGAAGAGCAAGGAGGAGGCGACCGAGATCGCCATCGCCGCACTCAAGCGCGTTGGCATGGCGCATAAGGCCGGCGAGTATCCGCAGAATCTCTCGGGCGGTCAGCAACAGCGCATCGCCATCGCCCGTGCCCTGTGCACCAAGCAGCCCATCATCCTGTTTGACGAGCCGACCTCGGCGCTCGACCCCGAGATGGTCCAGGAGGTTCTGGACGTTATGATTGAGCTCGCGCAGGAGGACATCACCATGATCTGCGTGACGCACGAGATGGGTTTTGCGCGTCAGGTGGCCGACCGTGTCATCTTTATGGAGGACGGCCGCATTCTGGAGGAGGGCACGCCCGAGCACTTCTTCGATAACCCCGAGAACCCGCGCTGCCGCGAGTTCCTGTCCAAGATTCTGCACTAGGCGCGGTGATGGACATGACGGATATGACGAGGGCGGCCGTGTCGCGCCGTCACTTTTTGCAGCTGGCTGGCGCCGGCATGCTTGCGCTGACGGGGACCGCGCTTGCCGGTTGCGGCAACTCCACCAGCGGCGAGGGCTCCGACAAGGGGTCTAAGCTTGCGGCCATCAAGTCGCGTGGCCATCTGAATGCCGGCGTTAAGAAGGACGTTCCCGGTTACGGCTATTACGACACCGCCAAGGGCCGCTTTGAGGGCATGGAAGTCGATTTGTGCTACCAGATCGCCGCTGCCGTCTTTGGTGTGAGCTACAAGGATGCTCGCGCCCAGGAGCTAGTCGAGTTTACCGACGTAACGCCCAAGACGCGCGGCCCGCTGATCGACAACGGCCAACTCGACGTGGTCGCGGCGACCTACACCATAACCGACGAGCGCAAGAAGAGCTGGGATTTCTCGACGCCATACCGCACCGACTACGTGGGACTCATGGTCAAGAAGCGTTCGGGCTTTACTTCGATTGAGGATTTGGATGGCAAGGTCATTGGCGTGAGCCAGGGTGCCACCACGCAGGGCCTGATCGAGCAGATGATCAAGGACAACGGCTTTAGCTGCAAGCCCGAGTTTAGGGCCTTTAGCGGCTACCCCATCATCAAGAGTTCGCTCGACGCCGGCAATATCGACGTCTTTGCCATGGACCGCTCCACGCTGGCCGGTTACATGAACGAGACCGTTGAGCTGCTGCAGCCCGAGGTCAAGTTTGGCGAGCAGGGCTACGGCGTGGCGACCAAGAAGGGCTGCGACCTTTCTGCCGTGGTCGATCAGGTGATTTGCGATCGCCTGGCCGATGGCTGGCTCGACCAAGAGGTCAAGACCTGGGGTCTTGTATAGGCGCATCGTCCAAGGAAGGAATCAAATGCTCGAAGGATTATTTGACGCCGACCGTTGGTCGACGACATTTCAAAATATGGGGCCCTTCTGGGAGGGCTTTGGCGTGACGCTGCAGGTGGTCGTTGCCGGTCTGCTGCTGTCGCTGGTGCTGGGCACGCTGCTGGGCGTGTTCTCCACCACTCGTTCGCGCGTGCTGCGCGCCATAAGCCGCGTGTACGTGGAGTTTTACCAGAACACCCCGTTGCCCGTGCAGGTGCTCTTTATGTACATGGCCGGTCCACAGTTTTTGCAGGCCATAACCGGTGCCGACCAGCCGGTGCGCATCGCGCCGTTCGTGCTGGGCTTCTTGGGCGTGGGCCTGTATCACGCGGCTTACATTTCGGAGGTCATCCGCACCGGTATCGAGGCGGTTCCGCGCGGTCAGATGGAGGCGGCCCAGAGCCAGGGCTTCACCCGTGCGCAGGCCTACTGGTACATCGTGCTGCCCCAGACGTTCAAGATCATTCTGCCGCCGCTGTGTAACCAGGCGCTCAACCTGGTCAAGAACACGTCGGTGCTGGCGCTTGTGGCCGGCGGCGACCTTATGTACCGTTCCGACAACTTTGTGAGTCTGTACGGTTACCTGCAGGGATACATCGTCTGCTGCCTTATGTACTTCATCATCTGCTTTCCGCTCGCCATGCTGGTGCAGTGGCTCGAGCGCCGCTCCAAGGAGCGTCCGCGCGGCGTGAGCCTGGCCGAGCTGGGGCTCGACAACGTAGAGGAGGCCTAGCGCATGGAAATCTTCAACGCGACCAACCTGCTCTACATTTGGGGCGGCTTTGTTAAGACAATCGAGATCTCGGCGCTGTCGATCTTTTTCTCGCTTATCTTTGGCACGGTGCTGGCGCTCGTTAAAAGCTATGCGCCCCGCCCGTTCCGTATTTTGGTGAGCGCCTACATCGAGCTGTTCCGTTGCACGCCGAACCTGCTGTGGATTCTGTTTATCTACTTTACGGTGCAGGGTTTGGACATTGTGATTTCGACCATCGCCTTTACGCTGTTTACCAGCGCTGTTATGGCCGAGATTGTGCGCGGCGGCCTCAACTCGATTCCGCGCGGCCAGTTTGAGGCAGCGCAGAGCCAGGGCTTTGGCTTCTTTGCCACCATGCGCTACATCATTCTGCCGCAGACGTTTAAGACGATCATTCCGGCGCTGTTTAGCCAGTGCACGACCGTCATCAAGGACAGCTCGTATCTTTCGGGCATTAACGTGGCCGAGCTCATGTACACGGCCAACGTCGTGATGGCCCACGCGATCGATCTGTCGCAGGTGCTTATGCTCTACGGCCTGGTTTTCGCGATGTACTTTGTGCTCAACTTTGGTATCTCGCTGCTGGTCCGAGCGTATCAACGTCGTATTGTGGCAGCGTAGAATGTGACAAAGGGACTGTCCCTTTGTCACATAGAGAAAGGAATCGCGATGAGCGATCTGGAGAATAAGAAGAATCCTGTGGTCATTACCATCGCGCGCGACTTTGGCGCCGAGGGCCACGAGATTGGTCGCATGCTTGCCGACGAGTTGGGGATTCCGCTGTACGATAACGAGCTGCTGGTGCGTGCGTCGCTGCGCGCGGGCGAGTCGCTCGATAAGATGGCCGCCTACGACGAGCGCCTGGCCGTGGAGAACATGGCGTTTCTGCCCGACCGTTACGATGCACGCTCGTACTCGGACAAGTTGTTCCAAAAGATGAGCCAGGTGATTTTGGATCTGGGTGAGACCGAGAGCTGCATTATCGAAGGTCGCCTGTCCGATTACCTGTTGCGTAACAACCCCAACCACATTGCCGTGCTGGTGACCGCACCCTTTGAGGACCGCGTCGAGATTGTGCGCAAGAAGCGTGGCCTTAACAAAAAGAAGGGCGCCAAGCTGGTCAAGCAGCAGCAGAAGGCGCGCGAGGCGTTCTATAAGCGCTACAGTGCCGGCAAGTGGAAGATGACGAGCGGTAAGGACATCGTCGTCAACCGCGCCAAGCTGGGCCGCGAGGGCTGCAAAGACGTCATCGCCGCTGCCTACCGCTACAAAGCGGCGCAGCTCGAAGGCTAGCCGATTAAAAACCACCACAAGGGGACAGGCACCTTGTGGTGGTTTTTGTTTTAGGTAGAAAAAGTCAACTGGTTCTGCCGGGGCCGATCGCTCAAAGAACTCAAGGTTGCTCAAAAAACTCAAAGATACTCAAATAAATTATAGATAGTAAGGGCATAATTAAGTTATATGAGTTAAAGGGAGGCTTTATGGCGGCACCGACGGCGTACAGGCAGGCAAATCCATTCACGCCGATGTTCGGACGTGTACCGGCGTATATGGCCGGTCGTGAGCAAATCATCGATGATATGGTGCTGGCGTTTGAAAATGACGACTCCGATCCCAATCTTTGCTCGGTTTTCTATGGTGCGCGTGGTACAGGTAAAACGGCGCTTTTGGCATATCTGTCGTACCGCGCCCAGCAAGAGGGCTGGATTACAGCGAATGTGACGGCCTCGGAGGGGATGCTCGAAGACATTTTGCAGCGCCTCAGCGAATCAGCCGCCCATCTGATCGAAAAGCCCGCTTCTAGGCGTGTGAACAGTGTTGGCATTGCCCCCGTAGGAAGCATGAGCTGGGAAAACATCGATGTTGAATTTGAGGGCGCTAACTGGCGTACTAAGATGAACGCTTTGTTTGCTCAGCTTGAAGCGACTGACACCGGGGTGCTTATCGCCGTTGACGAAGTGGATGCATCGTTTGCGCAAATGACGGAGCTTGTTACTACCTACCAGCACTTTGTAAGCGAGAATAAAAAGGTAGCTTTGCTTATGGCGGGGCTGCCGTTTCGCGTGCTGGCGCTGCTGACGGGGAAATCGACATCGTTTCTTCGCCGCGCGGCTCAACATTCGCTGGGATCAATTTCACCGACTGAGGTAAAAGAAGCGTTTCGACTAACGATTGAGGACGGCGGCAAGACGATTTCTGATGAGGCGATCGACCTCGCTGCCAAGGCGATCGATGGTTTTCCATTTATGTTCCAGTTGGTGGGGTATCGGGCATGGAATGCTTCGCGCCAAGCCTCCGAGGTTTCTATTGAGGATGTCGAACGAGGCGCGAAACTTGCGCAAGAGGAGCTGGAATCGCGAGTTTTCGCTTCAACAGCGGCGGAACTTTCACGAGGGGACCTTGAATTTCTTCGTGCAATGAATCCGGTTGGGACGACGACCAGGCAAGAGCTGGCAGCGAGGCTTAAGAAGAGTTCCGGTTCGATTTCAACGTATAAAAAGCGTCTGGTAGAGGCTGGGGTAATTGAAGAGCCTCTACAAGGACGTTTTGAGTTTGCATTGCCAGGCTTTGGCCGATATGTCGCATCGCTTTACTAGAGGGTCGTTGCTGCGAAGGATCGCTTCGTGTCCCTTTACTGTCTCGATCTGTAACAATAAGCCTGCTTTTAGGGGCCTATCTGTTACAGACTGAGACAAACTGGCAGAGTGGCCTTCTGCTCCGCTCAAACCACCGCAAAGGGGGCCTTTGTGGTGGTTTTTGTTTTAGGCGGAGGGGAAGGCTTTGGTGAGACCGGCGCGCGTTTGCGTGTCGGTCTTTTGGTAGATAGAGCTCAGGTGGCGCTGTACCATGCGCATCGAGATGCCGAGTTCCTCGGCAACCTGCTTGAGCGGGCGTTCATCCTGGGTCACGGCTATGAGCACGTCGACTTCGCGCGGGGTGAGAGCGTGGTTGACGATGAAGGCCTGGCGTTGCTCCTCGATGGTGGGGGCGGCGAGTGCTTTTTCTGCCAGCTGCTCGCGCTCGCGTTCCTGCTCGGTTTGGGGTAGGCGGAACAGGCCGGCTGCCACGAATGCCGCGCAGGCGGCGACGAGCAAAACGAGCGCGCCGATCATAATGAGGGCAACGTTATCCGAGGTCACGAGAGCAAGCGAGATGCCCGAGGTGGTGAAAGCGCATACATTGTTGGCGGCGCGGCCCATGCCAGCCCAAAGGGCGGGCGCATGCATGCGCGGTGCTAACTGTGTAAAGGTGGCGGTAAAGAACGTGACGAAAAAGCCCGAGCTCAGGTAAAAGACGACAAGGCCCAGGTTGGGATCGGCACCGGCCTCGACGGCCAGGATGGAAATGGTCGAGAGCACGGCGATGCCGAACATGACAAGTCCCATGTAACGGCGCTCGGTAAGATCAAAGATAAGACCGGCGGCAAGACCGCTTGCCGCCAAAAAGAGGCGCGGCCAGGTCTGCACGGCAATGGTGCCGTGGGCGTTGGAGAGTGTGACCACGTTGTCGAGGGTCGAGAACAAGCAGGCGAGAATTATGACGAGCGCGATGCTCCAGCATGCCTGTTTGGCGAGGGCATGAGAGGGCTCAACAAAGGGATTGATGGTGGGGCTGGAGCTCCCGGCAGCCTTTTGGGGAACGACGCCGAGGGCGGATATGGCGATCGTCGCTGTGCCAAGGATGATGAGCTCTGCGATACCGCCGCAATCGAGCAGGTTGATGGCGAACTGCATCAGGATGCCCGCAGCATAGGCCGCTCCCGCGCCGGTGGCGAGTTTGGGGTCATCCTGGAATGCCAACGAAAAGGCGTGGTGAGTGGCGGCGCCCAGCAGGCCGAGTCCGAGGAATGCGAGGCATCCCAGAATCTCGAGCGCAAGCGGGCTCGTGGGGGACTGAATCTGAAGCAGCCCCAAGATGGCGATGGGGACGGCGGCACTGACAACTGCCTGAGGCTGGCCTTTGCGCTGCGCGTGATCAAGCAGCGGCGCGTATCCGATAAAGCCGAGCACGCTCGCACCCAGAATAAAGCCCTGCGCGATTACAACGCGTTCGGCACCGGCGAGCAGCCCGACGTTGATGTCGAAGCGAAACTCGGCGGCAAGGAAGGCAAAGGTGAAGAGCGCGAGTGACAGAAGCGCGTTGATTTTAGGCTTACTCAGGTTCAAGAACGGTCCTTTGGGTGGACGAATAATCGTGTCCTCGATTGTAGCGTCCCTGGGACGAGTGTGGCGATGGTGAAATCATATTGAATTAAACCGCAGGTAGAGGCCTAGGTTCGTATCTACGAACCTAGGCGTACGGAGCCATTTGGCACATCTTGGTGGTACAGAACCACCACAAAGGGGACAGGCACCTTTGTGGTGGTGTAATCCTTCGACCAAGGAGGTCGTTATGAACGGAAGTCACTTTGATAAGCAAACTCAGCATGAGCGCACCTGCTCGCTCATCCATGGAACTTGGCGCTGCGCGGGCGTAAGGATTGCCAGCGTTGGTGCGTGCGCGCTTATGGTCGGCCAGCTGCTGCTGCCGAGCGTGGCACTGGCGACGGAATGTGCCGATCCCGCCGCTGCAATGGGTGAGGTCGCCGCGGCTCCGGTGACGCCGGCGGTTACGGAGGATACGGCTGCAACGACCGCACCAGCTGCTTCGACCGCGCCTGTAACCGACGCTGCTCCGGCGGCGCAAGCCACCGTTGAGCCTCAGCAGACAATCCCAGCCGATGCCGCCAATGAGTCTAGCGGTGCGGCGCTCGCTGGGCAAAACGCTTCTGGCGACGACAACGCCGCCATGCCGGCGAGCAACGCCATCATGCCCTGCGGTGTGACCGATGTTGTTGGCGGCAGCGACGTTAGGGTCAATACGACCGTGGTTTCCCACTACACGAACTGCGGGCTTCCGGGCAACTCACGCTCGAAAAGGGTCAGTCGTACACCTATGATTTTCCCGATGTTGAGGGCGGCATGCCGGATGAGCCGCTCTGCGAACTTGTCGAAACCAAGTACTACCGGGCCGATGCTGCTTCGGGCACCCTGGCTGAAGTCCAGGACGCATCTATGTCCGATGTGACGGCCCGCTTTGAGCCTGTTGGCGATCACATGAGGCTGACGCTGACCTTTACGGGTGGCGCGGCAGGCGGCTCGTATCGACTCACGCGCAATGAGGCTTTCTATATTGGCACGGCACTGGAGTATACCGGAACTGATTATGAAGGCAGCTCGACTATCCTCAACGAAACCAGGTACGATTATTACCTCCGCTACGTCATCAATAGCGAAATTACGCTCGATGCGTCAGAAAACGAAGCCCTCGAGAATTTGAACGTCAATGAAGTGAAAACCGACTATGCGCCCGGCGAGGCGCCGCGTGCGACCGCGACGATTCCTGCCGCCGATGCCGACAAGTACGAGATCGCCTATGAGTGCTGGGAAGAGATGGAGCTCGATATGGAATCCGGGGAGTCGGTACCCGTTGCCTTCTGGTATTCCGATCCCGCAAAGTACACGCCGGGCATGAAGAAGATTGACCACTTCGAAGAGGGAAAGTTCTACATGTACTCCGTTGAGCTGAGGCTCAAGGGCGACAATACCGTGGCCGATGACTGCAATATGAACGTCAACGGTCATTGGGCGCACCACATCAAGACCGACAACGGCGTCTTTGCGCCCAATGCTGACAATATGCTGTGCGAGCAGCCAATCGACGAATGGCGTGCCATCGACGTTATAGAGATCAACGGCGCCACGACCACCTTCAAGGCAGGCGATAAGCCGGTCTTTACGGCGAATGTTCCGACGGGCTCCAACTCCCTTCCTCAGTGTGAGTACTGGACGGGTAGCGACGGCAGCGAAGTGAACTCTCAGAAGTTCTGGGATCAGAACATCACGAATCACATCGACGTCTTTAAGCCCGGCGTGACCTATCGCTACGGTATCTACCTCAAGTCCGCGCGCGGCTTCTACTTCACGCCCGACACCAAGCTGGTGATCAACGGCGTGGAATGCGGTTACCAGGTCGCGGATAGCGCATCCGATGACGACACCGGTTGGATCTATACCCTGTGGCTCAACACCGATCTGACCTTTACGCCTGAAGCCACGCCGACTCCCGATCCGCAGCCTACGCCGGATCCCAAGCCGACGCCGCAGCCTGACGTCAAGCCCGATACCAAGCCCGAGGTGAAGCCCGAGACCAAATCCGCGGCTAAACCGGCCACGACAACCGCCACGACCAAGACGGTTGAGAAAGCCGCGCCGGCCAAGAAGAGCGATGCTGCCCTGGTGGCCACGGGAGATACCACCGTAATGACGGTCACCGCCCTGGGAATCGCCGGCGCAACCGTTGCCGCGACCGGCATCGCCGCGACCAAGCACCGCAAGCGTTAGGTTTTGGCGGCAGCGCCCATCCTCGGCTTCAGCAAAATCTCGATCTGTAACATTTGGCCGCCCAAAACGGCCCTAGATGTTACAGATTTAGATGAACCGAATGGCCGCCAACCTAACGTCTCGATCTGTAACACCTAGCGAGGAATTTGGGCTCTAACTGTTACAGATTGAGATAAAGAGGAGGCGGCTGGCGCAATATCTCGATCTGTAACAACTACAAGACTCGACGGGCTCCAGGCGTTACAGATTGAGACAAAACGACCGGGCAAGTCCCCAAACCGCCACAAAGGTGCCTGTCCCCTTTGTGGTGGTTGGGCGGTTGGCATAGAAAAAGTCCCCGCCGGGCGCGTGCTCGACGGGGACTTTGCCGTTTGGTGGCTAGCGCTGCGGGTGATTACTCGCCCAGCAGGCTCTTGGTGATGGAAGCGGCGGCCTTCTTGCCGGCGCCCATCGCCAGAATGACCGTAGCGGCACCGGTGACGATGTCGCCGCCGGCCCAGATGCGGGGATCGGTGGTCTGGCCGGTCTCCTCGTCGGCAACGATGTAGCCCCACTTGTTGAGCTCCATCTTGCCGCCGATCTTCTTTGCGAAGGGGTTGGCGTTGGTGCCGATAGCCGAGATCGCGACGTCGCAGGGGATCTCCTCGATGGCGCCCTCGATGGGCACCGGGCGACGACGGCCGGACTCGTCAGGCTCGCCGAGCTCCATCTTCTGGACCTTGACGGCGCACACGGAGCCGTCCTCGCCAGCGACAAACTCGAGCGGGGAGACGAGCGGCAGAACCTCGACGCCCTCGGCCTTAGCATGGTGCAGCTCGGCGCGACGGCAGGGCATCTCGTCCTCGGTACGACGGTAGGCGATGATGGCGTGCTCGGCGCCCAGGCGCTTGGCGGTACGGACGGCGTCCATAGCCACGTTGCCGCCACCAAAGACGACGACGTTCTTGCCGTGCTTGGTGGGGGTGTCGTACTCGGGGAACTTGTTGGCCTTCATCAAGTTTACGCGGGTGAGGTACTCGTTCGCGAAGAAGACGTTGGGCAGGTTCTCGCCGGGGACATTGAGGAACTTGGGCAGGCCAGCGCCGGTCGCCACGTAGATGGCGTCGAAGCCCTGCTCGAACAGCTCCTCGGCCGTAGCCATGTTGCCCACGACGGAGTTGTACTCAAACTTGACGCCCATGTCCTCCAGGCCGTCGATCTCGCGCTTGACGACTGCCTTGGGCAGACGGAACTCGGGGATGCCGTAGACCAGCACGCCGCCGCCGGTGAAGAATGCCTCAAAGACGGTGACGTCAAAACCGTTACGGGCGAGCTCGCCGGCGCAGGTGATGCCGGACGGGCCGGAGCCGACGACGGCGACCTTCTTGCCGTTCTTGGGGGCCATCTTGGGCGTGGAGGCGAGCTCGGGGCGGTCACCCAGGAAGCGCTCGAGCTGGCCGATGGCCACGGGCTCGGACTTCTTGCCGCGGATGCACTTGCCCTCGCACTGGTTCTCCTGCGGGCAGACGCGGCCGCAGATAGCGGGAAGCATGGAGTCCTCGCGGATGGTATCGAGAGCGCCGCCGAAGTCCTTCTCGCGGATCTGCTCGATAAAGCGGGGGATGTTGATGTTGACGGGGCAGCCCTCAACACAGAACGGCTTCTTGCAGTTGAGGCAGCGCTCGGCCTCGGCCAGCGCCATTTCCTCGGTGAAGCCCTTGTCGACGGGGCGGAAGTCGCAGGCACGCTCGGCAGCCGGCTCCTCGTTATCGGGGGTGCGGGGCGACTTCATATCGGCAACGAAACGACCGTTAACTAGTGGCATGCGCAGCTCTTTTCCTCATAGGCCTTGAGGGACTCGCCCTCTTCGGAACGGTAAGCGGCCTGGCGGGCACGAAGGTCATCCCAGTCGACCAGGGTGGCATCGAAGTCGGGGCCGTCGACGCAAGCGAACTTGGTCACGCCGCCCACCTCGACGCGGCAGCAGCCGCACATGCCGGTGCCGTCAACCATGATGGGGTTGAGCGACGCGGTGATGGGGGTGTCGTACTTCTGGGCGGTGAGGGTCGAGAACTTCATCATCGGAACGGGGCCGACGCAGAAGACCTGGCTCACGGCCTTGTCCTGCAGCAGGCGCTCCAGCGGAGCGGTGACAACGCCCTGCTCGCCGTAGGAGCCGTCGTCAGTGGTGATGTGGATGTGATCTTCGTCGAGGAGCTCGCGGAACTGGTCCTCCATGAGCAGGAGGTCCTTGGTGCGGGCGCCCATGATGGCGTGCACCTCGTGACCGGTCTCGACCAGGTGCTTGGCGACCGGGAAGGCAATTGCCAGGCCGACGCCGCCGCCAATGACGGCGCAGGGGCCCTCGGCCATCTCGGTGGGAACGCCCAGCGGGCCCACGACGTCGCGCAGCGACTCGCCGGCCTCGTAGGTGGACAGCATCTCGGTGGTCTTGCCGATCACCATGAAGATGAACTCGACCCAGCCCTCGTCACCGTTCCAGCCGGCCAGGGTAAACGGGACACGCTCGCCCGTCTCGTTGGCGCGAACCATGAGGAACTGTCCAGCGTGCGCATGCTTGGCGATTGCAGGTGCCTCGATGCGGAACTTGAACACCTTCTCAGAGAACTGCGTCTTCTCCAGGATCTTATACATAGAACCCCTCTCTTGTTAGGGCCGCCGAACCGTGCCTCCACGGAAATGGACGGTAGCCCGAATAAAACCGTACGCGCACAGGCGTTGTGCAGACATACGGTGCAAATTATACCCTCATGGACATGTCACTTACGTGTGTCTTCGGCGGTTGGGAGCAGGGTTTATCCACTCCTTGATTATCGACTTTATCCGAACACCTCCCACATTCATCCGCACATGTGCGGA
>OLRA01002252.1_pt1 | contig 19894 bp, 22 predicted proteins | sample 1673011 | NCBI WGS metagenome assembly OLRA01 (sample SAMEA3136746, study PRJEB25190) | human gut metagenome | reverse complement strand
TAAGAAATCGTGTTGCTGCCTACGAGGATTCTATTCGCCATCATCATGAAATGGTAGAAATGGCTGCTTATAAAGATAGTATAGCCAATAAGCTTTTGCAAGAATCAAAAAGCATAAAACGTGCTATCAAAAGCTTAAAATAAAGTTTCTGGAAACTAACTATACTAAATGAGAGGGAAATAAACTTAATATATTCCCCTCTCATTTATTTAGTGTAAACTTGCATTTAGGATAGTTTGAACACCCATAAAAAGAGCCATATCTTCCTTTGCGTAAAACTAACTGACCACCACATTGTGGGCAAACGCCTTGCCTTATTAAACTCTTTGCTCTATATTGCCTGTCGTGAACATTATGCTTGTGCTGTCTTATTTCTTCCTTGTCAGCTATTGTGTAATATCGTTGAATAGTATTGACAATCCAATCTACTTGTGTAGCATTTAGAATAATGTCATGATATTGAGATATTGCCCAATTTAAATTACATCTGTTTACAACTATATGGTTACTGACATGAACTTTCAACTCTGCTGAATTATTGAAAACAACAATCGGAATTAACGGAATGTCAACAGAACATTTAAGCAAATGGCGAAGAAATCTTACATGTCCCTCATTCTGCTTTATAGGATTGTAAAATTGGTGTTTACTTTTGTAGATGACCTGCGTCCAATATTCAGAATTCTCGCCACCTAATATCCAGCCTTTATAACCCTTTGTCTCTATAACGAATACCCCATAAGGTGACACGACGATATGGTCAATTTGAGTTGAGTGTCCATTACTCTCAAACAAAAAATCATTGAAAATTGTGTACTCATCTGGTAGTTGTAACATTTTCTTATGCACCAACTTCTCGGAATATTTACCTTTCCACATTGGCATCTTCAATTTAATGAAGATAGCCAATGCAAAGAATACTATCAAACAAATTATTGCCATATTCTGCCAAAGCTAATATATTCGTTTAATCCATCTTTTGCTTGCTTCAAATCCCCATTGGACATGCCATTTTCTACCTGTAACCTTGTCTAAAAGGATAAATTGATACATATTCTTTGTTGGATACAATTCAAATGTTCCACACCCTGTGTCAAGAGACAAATCTTCATCGTTAAGGGTAACAGAGCCTTCTTTGCCATCATCTAACGACCATTGCACAACATCTATTTTACCCGTACTTGTGTCTAATTGCAGAAAGTTGTAGATGTTCTCTGTTGGATAGAGTTTGTATCTGTCAAGACCGTGTATGCGGAAATCCACGTCTTCCAATAGGTCATGTATCTTTATCAATGTCGAATCTTTCGCAATCTTAGTAGTTTGCGAACCTAACTTACTTTGTGCAGTCGCTCCTAATGTTATAAGCAGGGAGCAAAATATTAACATAAATCTCTTCATATCTACATTATAATTTGATTACTTGAATTTTTCCCAATCAAGATTGAAAGAATCGTTGTTTTGTGAAAGCCAGATAAGGTATTGTCGGTCTGTTTTGCAAACCTCCTCAATGGACTTTCCTTTATATTTCCCGAAGCTCATTATATCATTAGGACCAAGTGTTGGTCTATTCTCCATATGATATTCCAATACCTTATCGACATCGGTATATAAGTGTTGGGAATCTATAATCGCCCATTTGACATACTGCCAATCCTTAATGATGACCTCTTTCAAAGTCATATCCTTATATTTACCAAAGCCAATCTTGTCATCAAGACCAAGAACTTTAACAGATTCTGTAGTCTTCTCACCTATGATGTCCAATAACATCCATGAGCCACACCCACAACATGGTATTGGTTGCGGTTCAGTATCATTCTTGGTGCACCAACTGTGTTCTGGGTCATTCTCATAGGCATCCGCTCTTTCGCCATTACGGTAATAAAAGCCAAATACATTTCCAAACTTGCCGCCTCTTCCATGTGGTTCTACTCGTACAACCTCCACATACTGATTACGATACCAGTCGGAAACTCTTCCGTCTGGGAATCTTTGAGCAGTAAAAGGCAATGCTCTACCTATATTGTAATAAATCTCCGTTAAGTTCTGATGTGGATACTTGCAATTTACCGCATCAACCAACGTTTTCTTTTCTTCTTCCGTCATAGCTTTACTTCTTTAGTTTCTGATATTCCGTCTTGGTCATAATTCCTTCTCTGGCTTTATCCATATTTTCGGCATCTTTGTAGAAAATCCAATGTATTATAGGCTTTCCGCCATAAGCAGAAGAATAGGCTTGTTGGAAGTTCCACCCCTTATCAACCATGTAATTTGCGGCATCGACCATGCTGTTGAATTTGATTTCTTCACCATTTTCATCCACAAATTTCAATTTGCTGCTGAGGTCTCCCCAAATGTTATATGATGCCTTTGTGCCGAAATCGAATATGATTTTTAGACCAGAAGAAAGGTCTTTCTCAATACCCTTTACCTCGCAATAATAACGATGTTGTGCAAACACATTGCCAACATTACATATAAGGCATAAAGCCAACAAATATTTTGTAATAGTTTTGCTCATATTTTTCTTGTTTTATAGTCCTTGTGATATTTTGCTATACACTTGTTGGAAAACCCTTTCATTGATGGCATTCTGGAAGTTCTTGTTGTCAAGATATTGACGGCAGAACTCGGTACTTTCACTCATCATCTTGATGACGATGCCCATCATGGAAGTGAATCCTTGCTTTTGTGCGGTTTCCTTGTTGCTGTTCTTCGCTGCATTGACAAAGTTCTGGTCAGCTTGCAAGCGGTTTGGAAGACTGTCTATCTGAACTTTCACAGCTTCAATATTTTGCCAGTGAATGTCGTTGAACTGTTCAAGAATGTCACTGAGCTTAGCCATTTCTGGCTCTTTCTTTCCTCCTTTGCCTGTTCCCATTGGCATAGGGTCAACCTCCGTGTCCTTGTTTTCCAATTCTATCTTCCGTTCGCTCATCTTTGTCACTTGCAGTTGGTCGAGGTCAATACATTCCTCCAGACCATCAGTGAAGTCCTCGCCTTTCAGTTTCGGCAGCTTATGTACCAGCAACATATAATAGGTGTTGAGCATTTCCCATTCTTTGCTGCAATATGGTGTTACGGCTGCAATGAACGGATAATAGCGCAAGAATCCCTTGATGCTGCTCTTGCACTTGATTTGCGAGTTCTCGTCCAACAGCTTGAAACGCTCAACCGACTTGTTGATTATCGGGTCAAGCTGCTCACGCTCTACGCCGTTCCAATATTTGGTGTTCAAGTCACGCACCTCTTCCTCTGTATAGATGTTATATTTCTCTATCTCGTCTGTTTGGTCGTTGAGCTTGTTTGGGTCGGCTTCATCCGACAGAATTGTTGTCTTGTAAAACCGCTGGAATGACTTTTGTATCTTGTCAGTATCGTTGTAGAAGTCGAGCACGAATGTATCTCTTTTCAGCGGATGGCAACGGTTCAAGCGTGACAGGGTTTGCACTGCTGCCACGTCCGAGAGTTCCTTGTCAACGTACATGGAATGCAACAAAGGTTGGTCGTAGCCAGTCTGGAACTTGTCGGCAACTACCAATATTCTATATGGGTCTTCACCCATGTTCTCCTCTATGTCCTTTGAGGGGAAGCCATTGATGTCGGCTTCCGTCACCTGTTTGCCGTTCCATTCCTTGCTTCCCGAAAATGCCACGATAGCACGGTATGGACTTTTGCGTTCCTTCAGCAAAGTCTCAATCTCATAGTAAAAACTAATGGCTCTCAATATGCTACTGGTCACTACCATCGCCCTTGCCTGTCCGCCAATTTTCCCTTTGTCCAATACAGCCGTATGGAAATGGTTGACAATGATTGCTGCTTTCTGCCTAATCGTCTCGGGACGGCTTTCCACATACGCACGGATTTTCTTCTGAGCCTCCTTTTGGTCAAACTCGGGGTCGCCATTTACGGTCTTAATCACTTTGTAGAAGCTGGCGTATGTCGTGTAGTTCTTCAACACATCCATAATGAAACCTTCTTCTATGGCTTGCTTCATTGTATATTCATGAAACGGCAAATATTGCACCTTGCCGTCTGGCTGTGGACATGGTGTACCGAACATTTGCAAAGTCTTTGGCTTTGGTGTTGCCGTGAATGCGTAGTAGTTGGCATTCTTCACCATCTTGCGACCCTCGATTATTGCGTTGAGCTTGTCTTCAAGGTCGTCCTCGTTCTTTGCTACGTTTCCCGACAGGGCAATATTCATCTTGGCAGATAGCGAACCGTTCTGACTGCTGTGTGCCTCATCAATGATAATGCCGAAGTGCTTGTTTTTCAACTCCGAGCCTATAGCTTCGAGTATATATGGGAACTTATGCACGATGGTAATGATAATCTTCTTGCCGTCCTGCAAGGCATCCTTCAATGTCTGCGAAGAGTCTGCCCAGTCCACAAGATTAGACAATCGCTTGAAGGAGTTGATGTTGTCTCGAATCTGGGTATCAAGATTTACGCGGTCGGTCACAACTATCACCGTGTCTAATATAGGGGTAGTGCCGTCAAGCAATCCCACAAGCTGGTAGGCAAGCCACGTGATGGAATTACTCTTGCCACTGCCTGCCGAGTGTTGGATGAGGAATTTCTGTCCGACACCACCTTCACGAGTGGCTTTGAGAAGCTGACGAACACAGTCGAGCTGATGGTAGCGAGGCCAAATGATGCTCTCTATTGTCTTCTTTTCTCTTTTGCCAGTCTTCTTGTTCTTTACTTCTTTCTCCTTAAAAGTGATTTGGGCGTAGTTCTCCAAGATGTCAGAGAGAGAACGTTTACCAAGAACATCCTCCCACAGGTAAGCTGTGCGCACTCCATTTGGGCTAACAGGATTACCTGCACCGCCATTCACGCCTTTGTTGAATGGCAAGAACCATGAGGCGTTGCCTTTCAGCTCCGTACACATCATGATGTCGTCATCGTCCACGGCAAAATGTACGGCGCAACGGCGTTTCTGCAAAATTAGTGCCATCGGGTCTGCTTTCGGGTCTCTATCTTCCTTGTATTGCTTGATGGCGTTTTCCACGGTCTGCCCTGTATAATGGTTTTTCAGCTCCATCGTCATGATTGGCAGACCGTTCAATGATATGTACACGTCAATGCTGTCCGTTTTCTCCTTGCTGTAATAGAGCTGACGGGTTACGCAGAATATGTTCTTGTCGTAGTATTGCTGTGCAGTTGGGTTGAGTGCCGATGGAGTGGGATAATACATATCAAATATCTCAGATATGTACTTGAAACCCTTTCGCAGTACGTCTGTCACACCACGCTTGCTTAGGGCTGCACTGAGCCTACTGAAAAACTTGTGTTCTTCAGTAGGAGAAGTGAAACACGCCGTGTTCTCCACCTTTTCTTTTTGTGTAGAGAGGATGAATCGTTTCACTCGTTCCGTGTCCAAGCCAAACTCCTTGTTGTAGTCGCTTGATACGCCTTCCTCATAACCTTGGTGGTCACGAAGATAGCTGACGAGTATTGTTTCGAGTTCCTTCTCTGATATGTCTGTTGGCATACGCTTTCAATTTAAAATTCTTTCTTCAGCTCATTGTATAAGTCCACTGGTCCCAAGTGCCAGTATTGGGTACTTTCGGTGGATAGCTTCTTATAGAGTTTTGAGCGATATATACGGTTGATTGCATCCGTAAGGCTTATGCCCTTGTCTTCTGAGAGCCAAGGGGCAAGCCATCCTATCTTTAATGGCAGCAACATATACAAGTTGTCTTGCGTTATTTTTGCATTCATAACTTTATAATTTTTGATTCTACAAATTTAATGGCAAGCAGCGATTTCTCCGTGTGGAAAAGATACTGGTCAACCAATTTATATGTCTTCAACTCTTGAATGAGAGTAGGCATACTGATGATGCCACCTTCATAGAGTGTGAACTGAGTATAAACGCTATCATCTGCCACAGGACCATACACAATGTCGTAGTCGTGGCAGAACTCCCTCTCGGTACGATTTTTCATTACGAAATTCACCCATTCCTCTGTTGGTTTCTTGAAGAAGAGTGATTTCATATCTTTTATTACGTCGTCATCCAACTCATAGACATTCACGTAACCGACAGATACTCCTTTGTCTTTCATTCTTCGCTCTACCCATTTCTTAGCCTGTTCGTAAGAAGTGGTTGTGTAGAAGCCAGAGCCATAGTCGAGAGAACGGTTTGGCTGACGTATCTCTGGACTCTTAACTTCCTCAATACTTCCATGATATACTTTGCTCATTTTCTTCTTTCGTTTATCATTTTGTCAATTTCTTCAACCAGCCACTGACCGCCTTGTGTATGGAGTACATCGTAGAACTCGCAGAAATGCTCTGCAATGCCATATTGCTCAAACAAATTCACCACATCTTCAGCAGCCATACTCTTTGCCTTTGCGTATTGCTCTATACAGAACGATACAAACATTGCTCTGTCTTGCTGTTCCTTGTTCATTTTTGTTCTCCTCTCTGTGGCTTTGCCACACATATCTGTCCTGTCACTACATCACATATCAAACGTTGTTTGAACTCTTTGAGATAATCTATCTCCGCTTGGAGGTCAGCCATACAACTGTCAATTTTAGAGAGCTTGGCTTCTATGTAATCAACAATGGCTTGCTGCTCAGAAGCAGGAGGTAGCATTATACTATTGTTCCTCAACATGTCGTAATTGATGTTCTGTCCTTCTCGTATTCCAGTAACACATGTTTTCAAAAGTCCTATAAAAGGATGTGATTTGAAAAGGTATTTAACATAGAGCGGATTTATATCTCTGGATGGCATCAATACCGTATAGGCTGCGCTAATAATTCCTTGGTAATGTGCATATTCTATACCTCCTTGGAACGAGTGCAAACTTATGACAAAGTCTCCTTTTTTTACCAGCTTCAATCCATCAAGTCCTTTGTTTACAACGACAACTCTATTCTCATACATACTTTGGGGTATCACCCCGTATTTCTGAGTCGCACAAAGTACAGGCTCGTTAGGAAATCCTTTTTCCGAACGCTCCTTAAACAAAAATTTTATCTTGCGAATTTCCCAATGCTCAGGAATCATGCCAATCCAAGGTATGCCCGAATCTTTCATACGAACATTCGGGTTCAAACCTTTCGTTACGACATTTGCAATCTCTGATTGCTTTAAACTGTCAAGCAGCTCTCTCTCTCTCTCTTGCAGAAACATATTGTTCAATTTTAAGGGTTTTATCTTTCAAATAGTCAACAATTCTCTTCTGCTCTTGCATCGGAGGATAGTGTGTTGGTATGCTAAACAAATCGTCCGTATATAAACGGTTGAATCCAATAGCTACGCCTGTCGTCTTTTTGATGAATTCAGACACATATATTGGAGTCTTAAACAGGTATTCAAGATATTCTAAATCCGCTCTACCCGTACCATAATATACTGCATAATCTGGACTTACAAGTCCATCGTATGCAGACAAAGCGAAAACGCCTAAATGGGCTTTCAGTTTGTTCAATACCATATCACCTATTTTTGTGCGTTTCGCACCAACATACGAAGTGGCAAGGTTTGGAACAACATCCATTTGTGAAGTTGGAATTAAGCCGTACTTTTGACTCATCGAAAGAGGTTCACCGATGCCATCTTCCGATTTGTCAACTCTCTCACGAAGTAGATGTTTTATCTTAACGCAACTCCAATGGCTCGGAATTTCTCCAATCCATCCCACACCGCTGTCTTTATATGATTCATATTTTTTCATACACAAATATCATTAACGGTTAGACGTTTAAAATATCTTTAAGTACGCCTTTCAGTCTGCCCTCTATGCCGTTGATATCGGTTGTGATGTCGGCAATGGTGCGCAGTTCTACAGGCTTGTAAAAGTACTTGGTGAACGACAACTCGTAGCCAACAACCACATTTGCAGCATCGTAGAACGCATCGGGCGCATACGGTAGCACTTCCTTTTCCATGAAGGCATCAATACCTCCAGGGTAGAGGAGCGGCACTTGCTCTGTGTCACGCAATGATGGGTCTGTCACGACCGCACTGTCACGCTTTGTCGGCTTAGCGAAGCAAACATCAGCCTTGTCATTGTGCTTGCCGAGATATTGACGCACCAATTTCACCTTTGACGCAGGCACTTTCACTTTCATTTGTTCCAACATCAAGAACAAAGCAAAATCGCCAACCGTGTGACCGCCCAAGTTTTTTTCCCAAGCTTCAACCACTCGCTGCAAAAGTTCCCCATCGCCCTTGTTTTTCAAGTCGGGCAGTGCGATTTCGTCAAGGTTCTCATAAACAAGACGAAGAGGTCTCTCCACGGTCACGCTGTAGTATCCAAATTCCTTATTCGGGAAGATCTTGCTTTTCTTTGTTTCTTTGAAGTCGAGCAGCATCTTGACAATTTCGTTACGGTCCGCTTCGTTAGTCTCGCAGTTCTTCTTACCAAGGTTCTTGCGCAACGGAGACTTGATGTCGGTTGCATCAATCAACTGCACATATCCTTTGCGGCGTTCCTCCTTGCGGTTGGTTACTACCCAGATGTATGTGCCTATGCCTGTATTGTAAAAGTCGTTTTCGGGCATGGCTATGATAGCCTCCAGCATGTCGTTCTCGATGATGTACTGGCGCAGGTTGCTTGCTCCGCTTCCTGCATTACCCGTAAAAAGTGAGGAGCCATTATGCACTTCCACGATTCTCGTACCCAGTTCCGTATCATCCACCATTCGACTGAGGTTGTTGGCAAGAAACAGCATCTGGCAGTCGCCGATGTCGGGCAAGAATGTTATATCCTTGCGATTCTCGCCATTGCCTATGGCGATATTAAAGCGAGAGTCCGTAAACTTTGCCTTTTCTGTCTCCTTCAATCCACGTTTCTTCAAGTCCTCTTTCCACGGAGTGCCGAAAGGAGGATTGGAGATGCAGAAGTCGTATGTTTCTCCAGCATGACCGTCACGAGAAACAGTGGAGTCGAAAGCGATATACTCTCGTTCCTCACCAGCGTAGTTGTATTGGAAAGATTTGATATGCCCCGAAATCATAAGGTCTGCCTTGCAAGTGGCATAAGTGTCTGGCAATAGTTCTTGTCCGTAAATGTTGATTGCCACATCTTTTCCCTGTTCCTTGCCAATCTGCTTGATGCGCTCTTGCGCAATGGTGAGTATTCCGCCAGTGCCACAGGCTCCGTCATACACGCTGTATGTCGTAGCCTTAATTTTGTCGGCAACAGGAAGCACGGCGAGGTCGGCAAGCAGTTTCACGTAGTCTCTTGGTGTGAAATGTTCACCAGCCTCTGTCACGTTGTTCTCCTCGTTGAAACGTCGCAGGAGTTCCTCAAACATCATTCCCACAGTGTGGTTGTCAAGAGCAGGATGCAAGAGATTGCCCTCGCCGTCAAAGACAGGCTTTGAGCTGAGGTTTATTTTGTCGGACGTGAATTTCTCGATGATACTGCCCAAACGCTCCGCTTCCGTGAGGTTGTCAACAACCTGTCGAAGGTGCAGCTTTTCGATGATGTCGAGCACATCCTTGCTATAGCCGTTCAGATATTCAATGAAGTTCATTTTAAGGCGGAGAGGGTCAATCTCGCTTTTCAAAGTCTTCATCGTAAACTTGGAGGTGTTGTAGAATGGGTAGCCAGTAATGTCATACAACACTGGCGCTTGGTTTTCTATCTTGTTTTTGTCAAGCTGTTCTTTCATCTGTATAACAGCATCCTTTGTCGGTTCGAGCAGCACGTCAATGCGGCGCAACACCAACATAGGCAGAATGACCTTCTTGTAATCGCCTTTGTTGAAAGCGTTCACAAGTACGTCATTGGCTATGTTCCAGATAAACGAGAACAAAAAGTTATATTGTGACTGTTCCATTATGTTTTGTCTTTTATTTAGCACTACGTTCTTTCTCGTCCGAGATAAGTTCCTTCATATCCACAGACAATATTTGTGCAATTTCAAGAAGCGTTGTAAGGTTTGGTTGGGTACGATTGCACACATAGGCATTGACCGTACTAAAACTCTTGCCCATTTTCTTGGAAAGCCAAGTTTGGCTTATACCTTTCTCCTCTAAAACTGCCTTTATGCGATTTAACTTCATATTTTTATTGCATTTTACCCTACAAAAATAATAATTTATTGCGATAATCTATCATAAATAGGCAAAATTTTAGCATTTTATAAGGTAATTTTAGTCGAAGATGCTACAAATCCCACTTTTTATGCTTATTTTTGAAACTTTATGGTTCTGTTTTTAGGTCTTGACTTGAAAGCAATGTCGTAATTTACAAAAGAGATAGACAATCAATGTTCACCTCTTAAAAATATGTAAATTAAGAGCAAAAAAGATAGTTTCTCAGATTTTAGATTTATCTTTGCACTCGTAAATAAAGCGTTCTTTGTATATTGCAAAGTTGTGAAAGAAAAAGAATATAGCTCGTTTCTAAATCGTTAGCAGTTACATTCTTTTAAATACTTAATTCGTTGATATTCAATCAATAAAAGATTTTGTTGTGACTCCAATAATGAAAGAAAATGTGCATTACGAGGAGACCCCACACGTTGTGCTTGCGATATTGAGAATTTATCTGTGGGTAAGCAAAAAGATTTTGAATGCAAGGATTGTATAAATTTTAAAGAACATTACATAAATCAAATAAAAGTACTTGATAATTCTTTTTTAGATTGGCTTGATCAAGAAATGAAAAAAAAAAGCTTCTGCTGATGATGCTATAATGCAATCTGCGATGCTACTATTTTCTGACTATTTTAAGGGAATTAGACATTTAAGAAATAAAGATAAGTTTATTATGGATATTACTGATTATTTGCGCAACAAGTTAATCTCAGAAGCCGATCCCATATCAGATAATTTTAAAAATATATCTGAAATGATAGAGTCTGTTACGGATCTGAAAAACGGATTGGAAAGATTAGCTGTTACTTATTCGAAAGAATTAATTGATAAATGGCATAAATCATTTAAAGAATGGTATGATCAGCAATCAGTAAAAGATACTTATCTATTAAATTATAATAATAAGAGGTGTTTTTATATTGAGATTAAAGGTATCCAAATTGGTTGATGGAGTGGAGAAGATAATGGCTATACAAAATATTCTAGATATCCATATTGGGGTTTTAAAAAAGTGAAAGATGATAAATCACGAGATAGTGATATGATTGAAAAAATAAAGAAAAAAGCTAATGTTGCAATACTTCATGATGAAAGTAATGGTTGTTTCCTGTCATGGGGAAGTACTACTAATGGTGCAGAAGATTTAGAAAAATACGTGCTGGCTGCAATAGAACTTAATTATATGGTTTGAAAAATATTATAATATTGTTGTGCTGATGTGTGAATTGTGTATATCCGAATAAAAAATGATAATATTATTAAGAAAGTATGGCAAACAAAGAAAACAAAATCTTGGAGGAGCTTAGACGGCGTGGCAAGATATTTGAGGATCCTTGCCCGAAGCCTGAGAGCATTATAGGTAAACTGATAGACTGGTTCTTGAAGAAAAAGTCTTGAATTGTGAAAAAATTTGTGAGGCGGAGGCTGGAAACCTCCACTACTGTCAGATAAACTAAATAATATGAAGTTATCAATTACTTATGCTGAGCTGCAGGATTATGTAGCCAGTCATTTTCACAAGACTGTTAATCTTGGGTATGTTGACGGGGCAACGGTGTCTGCCTCTGTACCTATCAAGGTGCTGGGCTTTACAAAGTCTATAAGCATAAATCTTATTGTGAAGAAGATTGAAGGCACCGACTTGTTCTTGTCGTATGACGGCAAAATGGGGATTGACCTGCTTGTTTCGCCAGCTATCTCTTATGCCAAGAAACTTGTGCCGGAGAAGGCTGGTTGGGTGGAGCAGATGCCTGGCAATATCGTTAAGCTGCGCCTTGGCGATATTGACAAGGCGCAGAAAGTGTTTGAAAAGGTGGAGCTGAAAGCCATCCGCTTTACTCCAGAGAACATCGAAGCAGAAATCGGTTTATTGTAATCAAACTCTACGTATAATAAATATGCCTAACAATATCTTTTTTCAGCCTTTCGTCGGCAAGGATTATGCCGACGGAGGCATATTCGGTAAGCGAATCATGGTATTGGGCGAGAGCCATTATTGTGATGAGGGATGTGCGGACTGTGGCGACTGCCGTCTGCATCGAGAGTGTATGGGCTTCACGCAGGGCGTCCTCAGGGATTATCTTGATGAGGGCACGGATCGGCAGAACTGGATGAGGACGTTCGTGAAGTTTGAACGTTCACTGGTAGGGGATGAGACCGACCAAGCACTGAGGCTGAAGATTTGGAATTCTGTGGTGTTCTTCAACTATCTGCAAGTAGCGATGGGAGGACCTCGTGAGGCAGGAACGTCTGCACAATACCGTCAGGCAGGTGAGGCTTTCTTCGAAGTGCTCAACAAGTATCAGCCGGAATATGTCATTGCCTGGGGCAACCGACTCTGGGACAAAATGCCCGGTGAGCACTGGCAGAACGGCGACGACATCGTAGTGGACGGCTATCATGTGGCTACCGGCTGGTATGTCTTGAGCAATGGCAAGCGGGTAAAGACAATGGCCGTGAACCATCCCTCCGTAGGCTATTCATGGGATTATTGGTACAAAGTGATTAAAGGATTTTATTCTTTATAAAAGATAAACACAGGATTTGTGGCTCTGTTATAGCCAAACGTTAATCCGTGAACCACTATGGACTTGTACATGTCCCAAATAACTTATACCTTTGACGCATTAAAACTTTAGACAATCATTCAGAGAACTAAAAACAATAAATGTCATGGGTGAGATAAATAACAAACAAACTGTTTATCAAGCGATTAAGACTATTGCGGATAATCTTTGCAAGGAAGACAAGACGTATCTGCGTGCAGACTTAGCTTACGAACTGAAGAAGTATGGCGTCGCTTCCGACTCTTCGGAAGTGAGTAAACTGGTGTTCGACGCCTACAGATTTTTTCATAACGATGGCAATATCTCCATCGCCTTTGTGTCGAACAACTCACGCACCACGCTTGTGGCTGAGTATAAATTGAACGACAGCTTGGAGCAAGGCAACAAGGAGATGGCTTTGAAGATAGCAGAAGCTGAACTGACCTTGTCTTCTTCGGCTTTGGACAAGCTGAAAGAGGAGGTGGAGCAGAATCTCAATCTGGTTCTTGCGAAGGGAACGTCGAAGCTGGCTGATATTGTCATGGGCACGAACGGCGTGAAGGACGTCAGAAGCAAGGCTTCTACGATGTTCGACAAATACACCAAGATGGTGGAGGCGTATCATTATGCTGAGGATAGTGTCAGAGGAAACATTGAGGACTTTACTTCCTTGCGCAGCGATATGGGAATGGTGTATCGTGACTATGCCATGAAACTCATCGACATCTATGGCGATTCTATTAAGATGGTTTCGCCTGACCTGTTCGACTTTAAGCGCATCGAGTGGTTGGACGTGGACGAAATGCTCAAGTATGTGGAACTGGAATATAACAAGCTCTCGGAGAATTGTGCGGCACTGATGGGGCATATATCGGATAGTTTCAGAGCTTCACTGCAAAATTCCCTGCAGGCTTACAAGTCTGTGTCGAACGGCAACAAGTCGTTGGGCTTGGCGATGGCAGGTCTGGCGATGCTGGACCATTATATGGATGCCAGTGAACGCACCAACCGTCTGAAGTCTGACTTGTCCGTCTTCCAGACCAGCGTGAAGCATGATGCCACTCGCATCAAGGCTGACATGGGACGTCTGATGGTAATCTGCAAGACCCTTAATGATGTGGTCATACCGAAGGCTAACGTGTTTCTGCGGTATGGCGAGAAGCTGATGGCTTCCGACTTGAAGGCTATGCTGGATGCTCTGTACGGGGATGAGACGGTCAGGCCTTTGGAGGAGAAGCGCAGAGAACTGCTGCAGCAGTTGAAGGTTCTGGACATGGAGATGAACGATCATCTTCAGAACATAGATGTATATACGTCGCTCATCAACGATATTACTTCCACGTTGGAATCGAAGCGGGCAAGCTATATGGATGCCAAGGCGAAGAAGCCGTCAAAGCCTTTCTTCCTCGTAAACTTGCTTACTTTTGGTACGGCCAACAAGAACTACTATCGTAACTATTCAGAATGGAATTCGGTGTGCTTCCCTCTTGTAAGGGAGTATGAGAGTTATCAGGTGGACCTGAAGCTGGACAAGGAGGAACTGGATGCGCATCGTGAGGCTCAGACTCGTATAAAGAATGAATATGCGAAACTCTCGAATGAGCTGAATAAGGTGTCCGGTGATATCAGAAGCAAGATAGTTTGTTCGGACGAACTGAAGATGAAGATGCTGAAACATCTTCGTGACATTGTGGCAATGCTGAAGCTCGGACGAGAGATAATGGAGAGCAAGATAGATGAGAAGTGGGTGCATACGGTGGACATCCCGGACTTCAAGGAAACGGCCAAGTTGCCTGCCGACATCGAGCAGAATCTCTCGCAGTTCACAGGCTTGTTGGCGGATAACGTTCATGCTGACACTGCCATGGCAAAGAATCTGCTTGACGGCGTGGCTGTATATTCTAATGACCGTAAGAGGATACAGGGTAATGCCACACAGAATACGCCAGCCGAATACAGCGAGGAGGAACTGGCAGAGGTTACTGGAGCGATGGAGCAATCATTGCAGAGGAGCATTGCTCTGTTTGACAGTTTCGCTCAACTCAAGGTGCAGCAGCTTAACGGCCAGTTGGCTTCGGCTGCATACGACAAGGAGCTGAAGAAGCATGCTGACGAGTTTAAGCGTGAGATGGCAAAGATAGACAACAAGAGTGCTTATCTTCGTGAGGTATTTAAGCGGATAAATCTTGCAAGCAATGAGGATGAGCGCAAGCAGGCCATGTCGCTGCTGAGCAATCTGAGCGGTTACTCGCTCTCGGAACAGGAGTTCACTGATTTTATTAACGGAAAGAAACAAATAGAATTATAAATAACAAATGGAAAGTTCAAGAAGACAGCAAGCCCAGGCTGATTTGGGCATGGATTTCGCAAAGGAAGACCAGAAGCGAGAGGCTGCCCTTGCCAAAGAGCAGGAGCGCATTAACAAGAAGGAGGCGAAGCGTCAGGAGATGATGAACAGACAGTCGTATCGCCTGATGGCAAGCACGGCAAAGTATATGGATAAGTATTTCTTGGATCCTATTCTTGGTTTCGTCCTTCCTGCAGGTATCGGTGATGCCTTGTCGAGCGTGCTTGCATTCCCGTTCGTCTATTACAGCCTTTGCGTGGTGAAGTCGATTCCGCTGACATTGGCTGTCATCTATAATATATTGATGGATGTCTTGATAGGAGCCATACCTTTCTGTATAGGTGATGTGCTTGATGTATTCAAGCGCTCTTATGTAGAAAACCTGAGATTGATAACTGGTTATATTGATGATGACAAGGAGATAATCAATAAGGTGAACAAGAAAGCTTTCTGGACGGCTGTGTTTATTGCCGTGCTTTGCTGGCTGATTTATTGGGTCATCTCTTGGGCTATCAGCGTTGGATCCTGGATTGTTTCATTGTTCTGATAACTTGCCAGTTTGCCTATAAACAAAACGACCTGAGTTCTGGATATTCCGTAACTCAGGTCGTTTTTGTTTATAGTAGGGGATGACGTTTCGGTCTTTTTAGTACTTGTCGTGCTTCTTCACAGATGTCATCTTATACACCAGCGTGCCGCCCTTCATGATGTCGGCGTGATTGATGTACGGCTTGTTATAACGCTTGCCGTTGAGAAGGATATAGTCTACGTACTTGTTTTCCTTAGAAAGACCTTCCGCCTTTACTGTGAATGTCTTGCCGTCAACGAGACGGAGCGTTATCTTCTCCATCTGCGGTGCGCCGAACACATACTGTCCGCTTACGGGGTTGACAGGATAGAAGCCCATGGCTGAGAGCATATACCATGCCGACATCTGACCGCAGTCGTCGTTGCCGCAGAGTCCGTCGACGGTGGGACGATACTGAGTGTCGAATATCTCGCGGATAAGCTCCTGGGTGCGTGACGGGCGTCCAGCCATAGCATAAAGGTAAGCCACGTTATGACTCGGCTCGTTGCCGTGAGCGTACTGACCGATGAGGCCGGTGACGTCAGAGAGTGTGCTCTCCAGCTTGAGCGAGAAGAACTGGTCGAGCTTCTTGAGGAACGGCTTCGGACCGCCGAAGAGCTTTATCAGTCCGTTAACGTCATGCTGCACCTGCCATGTGTATTGCCATGCGTTGCCCTCGGTGTAGTCGCCGCCGCTACTCTCGGCATGTGCAAGGTCGCTCGGGTTGAACGGAGTCTTCCATGATCCGTCAGAGAGACGCGGACGCATAAACTGCGTTGACTTGTCGAAGAGGTTCTTATAGAACTGTGAACGGCGTGTGAAGTAAGCCTCGTCCTGCTTCTTGCCCATGAGACGAGCCATGTCGGCAGCGGCATAATCGTCATACATCGACTCCAATGAAGACGATACCGACTCTGCCTCTGTGAGGTCTGTGGGCAGATAGCCGTACTTCATGTAGTTCTCCCAGTCGCTCTTCAGCTTGTGCGACACTGTCTGCGTCTGCTTGATGGCGTTGAAAGCACGCTCAGCGTCGAAGCCGCGGAATCCCTTGTGGTAAGCTTCAGCCACGATGGAGACAGCATGATTTGCCACCATACAGTAGTTTTCCTTACCCCAGAGTCCCCAGATAGGCAGGAATCCCTGCACCTCAGCCTGCTCAACGAGCGAATTTACCATGCCGTCCACGCGGTCGGGCATTACGATGGTGTAGAAGGGATGAGCGGCACGGTAAGTGTCCCAGCAAGAGAAAGTGGAGTAGAACTGGCCGGTCTCCGCCTTCACCACCTTGTCATCGGCGTTGCGATACATGCCGTCCACGTCAGCTATCTGGTTGGGCTGTATCAGAGCGTGATAGAACGAGGTGTAGTAGTTCTGCTTCTGCTCCTCGGTTCCCTCCACGTCGATGCGCTTCAGATAATTGTTCCAGTCGTCGTGTGCCGAAGCCTTTACGGCAGCGAAGTCCCATCCCGGCACCTCAGCCTGGAGGTTCTTCTTGGCACCTTCGATGCTCGTCGTTGACATCGCAATCTTTACGAGCAGCTGTTCGCCCTGCGCGATGTCGTCAAACGAAGCTACGATGCGGTCGCCCTTCTCCGTATCGAAAGCCTTGGGAAGGACGGTATGTGAAGTGACGCGATGGTTGAACTTAATGACGAAGAAATAATCCTGCTTCACCCACACCGTGTTCTGCACGTGACCCACGAGTGTCTGGTCGTCTTCCCAATGCGTTTCGCAAAGGTTCACCTGCGAGTGATACTGCTTGTCGTTCCATGACGGACCATGCTGCAGGTCGATAAGCACGGACGTTGAATCGGCAGAATCGAAGGTGTAGCGATGGAATGCCACGTGAGGAGCGGCAGTAAGCTCTGCCTTTACCTTGGCGTCAGTCAGATACACGGAATAATATCCCGGTGTGGCGAACTCCTGATTCTTGGCGTAGCGAGAGCGATAAGCGTCCCACTGGCGGATGCGCTTGCCCGTTGACGGCATGACGAGGATGTCGCCGAGGTCCATGCAGCCCGTACCGTTGAGATGGTCCTGCGTGAATCCCCAGATGATGGAGTCGCTGTAAACGTATTCAGAGCAATAGCGCCAACCTACGCCTCCCGTTACGGGGCTTGTCTGAATCATGCCGAAAGGACGGCAAGCGCCGGGGAACGTGTGTCCGTTGTCGGCATTTCCTACGAAGGGGTTGACGTACTTGGTGTAATCTGTGGTCTGTGTGGACGATGCTGCTGCCACTGTCGGAGAGAGAAGCGCAGCAAGGCCGACCGCCCACTTGCAGATTAGCGAATTAGTTTTTTTCATTTCTTTTTTGGGTTTGTTTTTGATTACAATTATATAAATGGTTTGTTCTTATTATATAAAGGTTTGTTCTTTCAGTATATTAATATGTAAGAAGCCACGTCTTACTTGCGCTCTTTCAGAAGGTCGCGAATCTCAGTGAGCAGCAGTTCTTCCTTGGTTGGCTTCGGTTCCTCCGGTTTCGGCTTGGCTTCCTCTTCCTTCTTCTTGAGGTTGGACAGCTTGTTGATGCCCTTAACGAGGAGGAAGACGCAGAATGCGATGATGACGAAGTCGATGATGGTCTGGATGAAAGCACCATAATTAACGGTGGCAGCCTGCATCGTTTCGTTGCCGATCTTCACTGTAGGCAGTTCGAATTTAAGGTCGCTGAAGTTTACGCCGCCGATGAGCCATCCGATAGGAGGCATAATGATATCGTTGACGATGGACGAAACAATCTTTCCGAAAGCGCCGCCGATGATGACGCCGACAGCCATGTCAACAGCATTGCCCTTGACGGCAAATGCCTTGAATTCGTTCAAAATACTACTCATATCTTTTCTTGTTTATTATTTAAAACCTTGTTTTGCCAACTGTATGTGACAAATAGATGATTGAATCACGCTGTAAATTCGTCTTTCCAGCTACTATAGAAATTTTTAAAAAAATTAATACTTTAATTGTCTGCAAAATTAGAAAAAAGTTATTAACTTTGCACACGTGAAAAGAGAAAATCCACGGGCACATTGATTTTTTATTGTTTCTTGCCCATAAACGGCGGGGTAACGCTTTAAATTATGTGTTTTTCAAGGATAAGGATAAACCTTTAAATTAAAATAAAGTAAAATGATTAAAGTAGGTATTAACGGATTTGGTCGTATCGGCCGTTTCGTATTCCGCGCAGCTCAGACTCGCAACGACATTCAGATTGTAGGTATCAACGACCTTTGCCCGGTTGATTACTTGGCTTACATGCTCAAGTATGACACAATGCACGGTGCTTTCCAGGGCACAATCGAGGCTGACGTAGAGAAGAGCGAGCTCATCGTTAACGGCAACCACATTCGTGTAACTGCAGAGCGCAACCCTGCTGACCTGAAGTGGAACGAGGTTGAGGCTGAGTACGTAGTTGAGTCTACAGGTCTCTTCCTGACACAGGAGAAGGCTCAGGCTCACATCCAGGCTGGTGCAAAGTACGTTGTTATGTCTGCTCCTTCAAAGGATACAACTCCTATGTTCGTTTGCGGCGTAAACTTCGACAAGTACGAGAAGGGTACACAGTTCGTTTCTAACGCTTCTTGCACAACAAACTGCTTGGCTCCTATCGCTAAGGTTCTGAACGACAAGTTCGGTATCGAGAACGGTCTTATGACTACTGTTCACTCTACAACTGCTACTCAGAAGACAGTTGACGGTCCTTCTTTGAAGGATTGGCGTGGTGGTCGTGCTGCTTCTGGCAACATCATCCCCTCTACTACAGGTGCTGCTAAGGCTGTAGGTAAGGTTATTCCTGAGCTCAACGGCAAGCTGACGGGTATCTCAATGCGTGTTCCGACTCTCGACGTTTCTGTTGTTGACCTCACAGTTAACCTCAAGAACGCTGCTACTAAGGAGCAGATCTGCGCTGCAATGAAGGAGGCTTCTGAGGGCGAGCTCAAGGGTGTACTCGGTTACACTGAGGACGCTGTCGTTTCTTCTGACTTCCTCGGCTGCACATTCACTTCTATCTTCGACGCTAACGCAGGTGTTTACCTCACAGACAAGTTCGTAAAGGTAGTTTCTTGGTACGACAACGAGATCGGTTACTCTAACAAGGTTCTCGAGCTCATCGCACACATGAAGAAGGTTAACGGTTAATTCATTGACCGATAGATAAGTTATAAAAAAGCACGGATTCTTGTTGGGAGTCCGTGCTTTTTTTGTTCTCTTTAGATTAACTTAAACCTGTGATTTATTGTTTTTTTTGCATTGTAATTAACAACAAAATTATATGTGTATGAAATACAAATTGTTATGGCTCACCCGATATATCTAGGGGGAAAGCTTTTTGATTCTATAGAAAATTTATAC